>Ga0302322_100006731_pt1 | contig 10224 bp, 10 predicted proteins | sample Fen_T0_2_FD_203757 | JGI IMG/M metagenome (GOLD analysis project Ga0302322, IMG submission 203757) | Peat permafrost microbial communities from Stordalen Mire near Abisko, Sweden - Fen_T0_2 | ecosystem: Environmental > Terrestrial > Soil > Wetlands > Permafrost | place: Sweden: Abisko... | reverse complement strand
TCCACGTGGAGCACGATGCCCCTAGCGGGCGACGCGAGGCCGGCGGCGGGCGCGGGCGCATCGGACGGTGCGACCGAGGGACCCGGCGTCCCCTCCTCCGCCGGCACGAGCGACGCGACCGCGTTGGGCCCGGGCGTAACCGACAGGCTGCCCGTGGGCGCACCGGCGCAGGCGGCGAGGCCGAGGACCGCGGACAGGGCCGCAGCCAGGCCGATCGCCCGCCCACGTCGCCTCACGTCAGGACCGGGCTGATCGCCCGCCCGGCCCGCGTCACTTGGGCGCCAGGCCCGTCCCGCTCGAGCCGGGCTTGATCGCGGGCTCGCCCGCGGCGCACCGCGGACACGTGGCTGCGCCGGGCTCGTAGGTCGGCAGCTCGAGCGACCACAGCGCGCGCAGCGGGTAGACGCGCCCAGTCGTGGGCGAGGTCAGCGTGGCGAGCCCTCCCGAGCGGTCCACGATGACCGCGCACTCGATGATGTCGCCGCCCATCGCCTCGACCGCGGGGATCATCGCGAGCAGCGAGCCGCCGGTCGTGAGGATGTCGTCCACGAGGAGGACCTTCTCGCCGGGGTTGATCGTGAAGCCGCGACGGAACTCCCGACGAGGAGCGGCACCGGGCTCGCCCGCGACCTCCTCGGCGAAGATCGCGCGAGTGCCCAGCTGGCGGCCCGTCTCGAACGCGAGCATCACGCCGCCGGTCGTCGGGCCGGCGACCAGGTCGACCATCGGCGTGCCGTCGCTGGCTCTCACGCCCTGCGCCCAGAAGCCGCACAGCTCGCTCGTGGCGGCCGGGTCCTGGAGCACCTGGAACTTCTCGAGGTACGCGTCCGAGTGGCGACCGCTCTTGAGCGTGAAGTGGCCCTCGCGCAGGGCGCCGCTGGCGCGGAACAGGGCTTCGGTGCGGCCGGCGATCGCGAGCCGGGCCGCCTCGTCGAGAGTGCGTCGCAGGGTGGTCATCGTGGTCGCGATTGTAGCCGCGGCCGTCGAGTGAGCCGTTGCCACGTGTCCTCTGGACGAGCCCAGCGCCCGGGCGTACGCGACAGGCCGGGCCAGGTGATGGCCCCTGACGACGGTCGAGGCTCCCATTCGCCCGCCTGCGGCCCAATCGACGGATCTCGCGCACCTGAGGCGCGACCCGGGCCGCCCAGCGGACCATCCGACGGACGAGCCGTCCGTAGGGCCACGCATCCGCCTGCGGGGGAGTCGCGAGCCGGGCGGGCTAGTGAGCGAGCGTCGCCAGCAGCTCGTCCCAAGCGGCGAGGTACGCGTCCACGTCCTCGTCCGAGCACGGCACCGAGCACACCGGCCCCGCCCCGACGATCGCCTCCCACACGCCGCGGTTCGCGAGCCACACGCGGATCAGCCGCGTCAGCAGCTCGTCGGCGGTGGCGCGGCCCTCGGCGCCGTTGCGGATGGGCGTGGGCTGGAACGTGTAACCCGAGCGCGGTCCCAGGTGGTGGATGTGCCACGGCAGCCCGTGCGCAGCCACCGACGCGCGCATCCCGTCGGCCAGCTTGGCGCCCAGACGCTGCGTGTGCGCATACGCCTCGGGCGTGAGGATCTCGGTCATCACGGCGCGCGCGGCGGCGAGGGCGAGCGCGTTGCCGAAGATCGTCCCGCCGATGGCGATCAGCCCTGAGCGCTCCCCGTCCGGCCCCTTGCGCTGCTCGAGGACCTCGGCCACGGCGTCGGTCATGCCCCACGCCCCGAACGGCACGCCGCCGGCGAGGGACTTCCCGGCCGTCACGATGTCCGGCGAGAGCCCCCACGCATGGACGAGCCCGCCCGGCCCCACGACCTGGGTGTGCGTCTCGTCGTAGGCGAGGAGCGTGCCGGTCTCACGCGTCAGGCGCCGCAGCATGTCGTGGAACCCCGGGTCCGGCAGCAGGAGCCCGATGTTGTTCGTGATCGCCGGCTCGGCGAGGACCAGCGCGATGTCGCGGCCGTCGAGCGCCCGGAGCAGCGCCGCCTCGTCGTTCCACGGGACGATGACCGTGCCGTCGACCACGTCCGCGCGCAGGCCGCGCTCCTCGGGGATCGGCCGCCCGTCGTCGTCGAGCTCGACCAGCCCCGCGTCGAAGTGGCCGAGGTACTTCCCGTCGAACAGGATCACCTTCTCGCGGCCGGTCGCCACGCGCGCCACGCGGATCGCCTCGGTGTTTGCGTGCGTCGCCGAGCTCGTGTACTGCCACTTGGGCAGGCCGAACCGGCGGGCGAGCTCCTCGGACACGACGATCGCGTCCTCGACCGGCAGCAGGAACTGGTTGCCGCGAGCCATGCGGTCGCTGACGGCGCGGACCAGCGGCTCGGGCGCGTACCCCGCGAACATCGACATGTCGGCGATGTTGAAGTCGCGGTACTCGTGCCCGTCGGCGTCGATGAAGTGCGCGCCGTGGCCCTCGACCGCCCAGGGCGGCAGGTGGTGGTACGAGCTGCGGTGCCAGGCCATCGGGACGCCGTTGGGCATCGAGGCGCGGGCGCGGTCGAGGAGCGCGCGGGACCTCGGGTGCCGATCGCGGTAGACCGCGTCCTCGGCGTCCTTGAGTTCCTTGACGAGGGCGCGGTCGACGCCAGACTGGGGGGCGGTCATTGCCCGAGTCTACGGGCTCAGGGCACAGACAATGGGGACGCGCTCGCGATCGGGACCGGCGCGACAGCGGTCGCCACCCCGCCGGCATCCGCGATGAGGCTCACCAACAGGTCCCGCCCCGGCGCCGCCACCCGCACGATCACATGCCCGGTGTTCGGGTACGGCGGCAGATCAGGGCAATCGATCCCCGTGGGGCAACCAGGGCCGTACCCGAACTCGAGCGACACGATCGCGGTACCAGCGGGGACCACCTTGAGCGCCGCCGCGATGGCAGCGCCGCAGGTGAGCGTGCTGCTCTGGCCGTACCCGAGCTCGGTGCAGGTCGCCGGCATGGGCGACGGGGCCGGGTTGCCCGAGGGCAGCGGGATCTGGACGATGTCGACCCCGTACCCGCCGGCGTCGAACGTGAGCCCGACCTCCCAGTCGCCGGACGTCGACCGGACGAGCACCCACGCTCGCTGCTCGGGCGGTGCGCTGGCGCAGACGGAGTCGGACGGGCACGGCCAGTCGCCCTGGTGGACCTCGATGGCGGTCATCTCGGCACCGTCCGGCAACGGCTGCAGGGCGTACACGACCAGCTTGTCGCAACTCGGGAGCTTGCTATCCGCAGGGATGTCGCAGGTGACGGTGGGCGTGTCGACCGTCGTGTAGGCGCCCACGTCGTAGCGGCCGACAATCTCGAGGCCGGCGCCCGTGCCGGTCCGGACGAGGAATGGTCCCGCGACGCCAGTCGCAGTGGCGTCAACGCCCAGCGCCGGCGCGTCAACGCGTGGGGTGGTCGCGAGCCCGCCGCTGCCGAGCGGTCCATCGGTGAGCTGGTCGACGAGACCGCAGCCAGAGCCGCCGGAGGCGACCGAGGCGCAGGGCAGCGCCACGTTGCGGGTCAACCACCCGGAGACCGCCTGAACGGCGATCTCGGCACCCGGATCCGGCGGCACGTAGCCGGACGTGATGGTGGTCCATGCGACTGGGCTGGCGAGGCTGCCCTCCATCCGCCCCACGAGGATCAGCGTGCCCTTCCACGGCACCACGACAAAGGTGCCCGTGAGCGGCACCGAGCCTGCCTCCGGCGCGGCTGGCACCACGGGCTGGGACGAGTTGGGCGTGGTCACGACCCTGCCCACGAAGTCGAGCGCGAACCCGGGCGGGCAGGGCGCTGGGTTGCACACCGGCGAGGGGATCCCTCGGAGCGTGCTGTTGACCAGGACGAGTCGCCCGTCATAGGAGCCGTCGTTGACGACCCGCAGGAGGTCGTTCGGCGAGATCTGGGGTGCCGCGACGGGGAATGACTGCGCAGGATCGCTCGGAGACAGGTCGTGCTGCATCCCCAGGTACGCCCCGGTGAAGAAGTCCACGTAGATCGTCTGACGCTCGAAGCCTGTGAAGGTCACCGCCCAGACGAGGCGCGTCGGATCGACCGGGACCCCACCATCGAGGGCGCCGCTCGTCGCCAGGTCCCGGTAGGCGCCCGCCGTCGCGCCGACGAGTTCGCTCAGCGGGTTGATGGACGGCCCCTGGACGTGGGCGCCGGCGAGCTCGACGGCCGTCCGCTTGGGGATCCCAGAGGGCAGCGGGGTCGCAGCCGCCGACCCGATCGCCACGCTGGGCGTGGTGACAGCCAGTGACGGCGCCGCGACCGGGGGCCGCGTGGCCACCATGACCATGACGAGCACCGCGATCATCGCCGCGGCAGCCCAGCCCGCCCCGATCGCGGGCGATCGCCCGGTCAGCACCGGCAGCACGGAGAACACAGCGCCCTGACGAGGCCCGCGGACCTCGGCGCGGACGTGGACCATCACCTCGCCCGCGGTGTTCGGCGAGAGGCGGTCGGCGCGGTCGGCGAGCATCGCGCGCAGGGTGTCGTCGTCGAGGACGCTCATCGCCCGCCCTCCCGCGCCAGCGCCTTCTCGAGCGACTTGCGCGCCGCGAACAGCCGCGACTTCGCCGTCCCCTCGGGCACCTTGAGCACCGAGGCGATCTCCGCGAGCGACCGCCCGTCGAGGTGGTGGAGCACGAGCAGCGTCCGCTCATCGACGGATATCCGCTCGAACGCCCGCTCCAGGGCGCGCCGCTCGAGCGAGGCAGCGGCGGTGTCGGGCCCGCTGGGCTCTCCGGCGCCCACCAGCCCGTCCACCGGCACTTCGCGCACGCGTCGAGACGCCACGCCGCGCAGTCCGCGCTTGCACCGGTTGACGAGGATCCGCGTGAGCCACGCGTCGAACGCCTCAGGGTCGCGCAGCGCGGCCAACTCGCGCCAAGCGGTGATCAGCGCGTCCTGCACGGCGTCGCGCGCGTCCGCCTCGCTGCCCAGGATCGCCATCGCCGTGCGTGTCATCGGTCCCACCCGCGGTTCCACGAGCGCCTCGAAGGCGGACGGATCACCGGATCTGGCCTGCTCGACGCGGTCTGGATCCATGCGCGACTCGTCCACCCCTTCGCTCACTTCACAGGAGTCAGGCGGGGACGCCCGGGTTCACGCGAAGTCTCGACCGATTATGGGATCACCACGTGGAGGATCGAGCCCTGGTCCTCGCGCGCCACGACGTCCCAGTGGAGCGCGTCGCCTCGGACCGTCGAGCGGAGGAGGAATGGGCCCGTGGTCCAGACCGCGGTGTCGGAGATGCCGAACGCGCCCGGCGGGATGGTCACCGGGAGCGCCGCGGCCGTGTCCCTGCGACCCTCGCCGTCGGGCGGGACGGTGAGAACGGTCGGCTCCCCGGCCGGGCAGTCGAGGCCCGAGAAGCACCCGGTGCCACCGTTGACCAGGATGCCGTCGGCCTCGTGCAGGGATTCTCGGGGTCGGCTGGCGGACGGCGTGGCGGCGACACGCGCCTGGAGCACGTCGACCCTCGGGATCCCCGCACCGTCGACAACAATCGAGCCGAGGAAGACGAGCTTGCCGTCACGCGGCAGGAGCACCAGCGTCTCGCCCGCGGCAGGGTCCCCCGGCCAGCCCTCCATCGTGTCGTCCGGCACGACCGTCGCCCCGCGCAGGCCGTCGATGTAGATCGTCATGCACGCCGACAGCGGCGAGCCCACGTCGCACGCCCGGGGCCGCGTGTGGAGGTGCCCGGCCACAAAGGCGAGCGGCCCGGTGCCGTGCCCGGGGATGGACGCGACGAGCGCGACCACATCCACCGCGTCGGCGGTCACGCGGGCGGTGAGCGGACCCGTTGGCACAGGGCCGACCGATGGCGCCGCGGACGGTGACGCCGCCGCGGACGGTGACGCCGAAACGAGGGCGACGGGCGGGGCGGACGGCGCGACGGCTGTCTGCTGCACAGGGAACAGCTGGCTCGAGAGGATCCCGCCCGCGACGAGCGCCGCCACGACGAAGAGCGCGAGGCCGGCCGTTCGCCCGGGCCGGTTGCGCGGCCCGCCGATGCCCGCAACCTCGACGCTGTAGGCGCGCCGCCGGTCGATGGGATCGTCCCAGCCGGGGTCCATCGCGTCGCCGCCCTCTACCGCGTCGCCGCGACGATCAGCACGCCCGCCCACAGCACGGACGCCAGCGTCTGGACGATCCAGAACGAGCGGTGCCGGGTCTTGTGGCGCATGCCGAAGAAGACGGCCCATGCCCCCAGTACGCCGCCGAGCCAGCAGCAGATCTGCAGTGTCCGCTCGCGGATGCGCCGCCAGCCCCGCGGAGCGGCGATCTTGTCGTAGGCGTACAGGGCGGCGGTGACCAGGTTGATCGCCAGCAGCCAGGAGAGGAGCCAGGTCACCGGGCGTACTCGGCGCCGCGGGTGGACGGCGCGGCGGCCCGTGACGGCAGCGCGGCCCCGACCAGCTCGTGCGCCGACGCCAGACCGCGCTCCCGGCAGGCGTCGGCGAGCTCGTCGGCGAGGCGCACGGGGAGCATCGGGTCCGCCATGGCGCCCACGCCCACGCCGACGGCGCTCGCGCCCGCCGCCAGGAAGTCGAGCACGTCGTCAATCCCCGCGACCCCGCCGATCCCGATCACCGGCACGTCCACGACCTGCGCCACCTCCCAGACCACGCGCAGCGCGATCGGCCGAAGCGCCGGGCCGCAGAGCCCGCCGTAGTCCGAGCCCAGCGCCGGGCCGCGCCGGTCGGCCGCGAGCGCGAACCCGGGCAGCGTGTTGATCGCGGCGATCGCGTCCGCCCCCGCCGCCTCCACGGAGCGCGCGACGGCACGCACATCGCCCGCGGCCGCGGTGAGCTTGGCGATGACGGGCAGATCGGTGCCGCGCCGCGCTGCGCTCACGTACGAGGCCGCCGAGTCCGCGTCGAGTCCCGGCACGCCGCCGCGCCCGGCACCGCACGAGAGGTTGAGCTCGAGGCCCGCAATCCCGGGCACGCCGTCGAGCCGCCGCACGACCTCGCCCAGCTCGCCGCTGGTATCTGCGCAGAGGCTCAGGATCACCGGCACCGGCCAGCTGGCCCAGGCCTCGGCGTAGCGCTCGAGGACCGTGTCGAGTCCCGGGTTCTGCGGGCCCATCCCCAGGAGCAGGCCGGCGGGGACCTCGGCCACGCGCGGCGCGGGGTGCCCGGGCCGCGGCTTGAGCGACGTGCTGCGCGTGACGATCCCGCCCAGTCGCGACAGGTCCACGAGCTCTGCCACCTCGACGCCGTAGCCGAACGGGCCGGAGGCGGCGATCACCGGGTTTGGCAGGACGAGGCCCCGCCCCAGGTCCACGCTGAGATCCACGGGGCGCCCGCCGAGCGCGTCGAGCGCGGCGGACTCCGGCGGCGGGGCGCCCTCCGGTCCCGAGATGCGCAGAGCGCTGGACGGACGGGGGCCGAGCGGCGTGGACAGTCTGGGTCGGGCGACGGGCGTGATCGCGGGCTTGATCCGGCGGACGGTGGGCGTCCGCTTGGAGTTGGCCGCGACCCCCTTGCGTCTCGCCTTCACGCGGCCATGCCCGCCGCCTCGCGCCGCAGCCGGCGCAGCCACGCGATCGACGTGAACAGCACCCAGGCCATGATGCTGATCAGCGTCGCCCACTCGAGGATCGGGGCGATCCAGACGTCGGGGCGCCCGGTGATGGGCCCGGTCGACGCCATCCGCTGGCGCGAGAACTCGTCCGCGCGGAGCGAGACGAGGAATGCGATGAACGCGGCCACGGACGCGGCGCCCACGATGGCGAGCCAGGCCGGGTGGCGCGCCACGCGATGGCGGACGAAGGCGATCGACGCGAGCGCCACGAAGATCCAGCCGAGGTTGAAGAACGTCGAGGCGGCGACCACGTGCTGGTCGGGATGGTTCATGGGAAACAGGCCCACGCAGATGCCGCCGATCCCCGCGACAACGCCGACTGGGCCGAAAACCCAGCGCAGCCGCGACGGGCTGGTCCACGCCAGGCCCGCCACGAACCCGACGAACGCGGCCCCGCCTGCGATGAGCCCGCGGTTGAACCAATGAGCTCGCGCGGCCACGCCCTCCTGGCCGAGCTCGCTGATCCAGTGGTTGAGCGGGCTGTACGGCTCGCCGGCGGTGCCCGTGTAGCCGAGCGCCGACCATACGCAGCCGAGGGCAATCGCGACGAACGAGAGCACGCCGAGCACGGCGGCGACCCGTTCCACGGTCGGCCGGCGGCGAGCGTCGGCCGTCACGAGGCACGCTCCCAGTCAATCTCGTCCGCGGCGAAGGACGGCCCCTCGCGGCAGACTCGGACGCCGCCGCTGGTCCCGCTCACCACACAGCCGAGGCACGTTCCAGCCGCGCAGCCGACCGTCTGGCCGAGCACGACCTGGAGGAACGCCTTGCGCCGGGCCTCCGGGGACCCGGGCGCGATGGGTCGACCGCCGCCGCGCTTCCGCCCGAGCGTGGCCACGCCCATCCGCTGCCGGCGTCCCGCGGCGAGCGTGGCGAGCTGGCCGAGGAGGGCCGTCGGGCCGGCGGCAAACGCCTGGTCCGCCCACGCCTCGTACTCGAGCCAGAGGTCCGCCACGGAGCCCCGGTGCCCGAGCGAGCCGTCGGCGGTGGCCACGGTGTACTCAACCTCGTCGGGGAGCAGGCTCGAGGGGTACACGTGGCCCGCGGTCGCGGCGCCGTACAGCAGCACCACGGAGCTCCCGTCGCGGACGGCCTCGTCGATCAGCAGGCGCAGACCTGCGATGGCCGGTCCCTCTGCGACCAGCAGGAGGTGGCGCGAGCGCGAGTCCACCTCGAGCGGGCGTCCCATGGGTCCCGCGAGGTCCAGCCGGTCACCGGGCCGGAGCCCGGCAACCCAGGACGGGGGCGAGCTGCCCGACGAGCCGGAGCGGCCCGACGCCTGGATCGTGAGCGTGCCGGAGGCGGCGTCGGCCGTGGTGATGGCGAAGGGGCGGCGCAGGGGCAGCCCGCCCGCCTCGACGGTGCGCACATGGACGGCCTGCCCCGCACGTGCCGCCGACGCAATGGCGGGGGCGTGCCAGGCGAGCAGCCACTGGCCGGGACCGATCTCGCGACGTTCGACGAGCTCGGCGCCGAGGGGGCGCACCACGGGGCGAGGGCGGCCGGGCTACTTGTCCTTGACGGCCTCGTCAGCCTTGCCGGCCTCGCCGTCAACGGCCTCGTCCTCGGCGTCGTCGTCCTCGTCGCCATCCTCGGCGTCGTCGCCCTCCTCGGCGTCCTCGCCCTCCTCGGCGTCCTCGCCCTCGGCCAGCTCCGGCGCGACGGCCGGGTAGGCCTCAGCGAGCGAGTCGGCCAGATCGCCGAACACGTCGGTCGGGTCGTAGAACTCCACGATGTCGTCCGGGGCGGTCAGCTCGCGCCACTCGCCGTTGCCGTCCTCCGGCAGGACCTCGGCACGGAACCGGCCCGAGGCGCCCAGGATCAGGCGCTCGTCCTCGTCGTCGACGATCACGAGGTCGCCCAGCAGACCCGCCAGCTTGCCGATGGCCTCCTCGAACTGCTCGAGGAGCGCCGCCTCGTTGGACTGGCTCTTCTCCTGGTAGTCGAGCGCGAGGTTGTAGAGCGCGAGCGCGGCCGACTCCTCGTCGTCCGCGTCGAGCACGGGCGCACGTCCCGCGGCCCAGGTGTCGGCGGCGGCGGCATAGCCCTCGTCGACCCCGCCCAGCCCGAAGGTCTCCTCGGGCGAGATGCCCGCGACGGTCATCAGGTCGTCGGCGGCGGTGGGCTCGGGATCGAAGCCCGCGGCTTCCTTGGCAGCCTCGGCGAACGCGGTGTAGATCTCGGCCGGGTTGTACAGCTCAATCAGCTCGGAGGCGGTGTCCACCACCTCGGTCTCGGACACCCACTCGCCGGTGGCGGGATCCTCGTAGCGGCTGCGCACGCGGAACGTCCCGTCCGGCGCGATGGAGAGGTAGTCCGGGTCCTCGTCGATGAGCGTCAGGCCGCCCAGGTCCTTGACGCGGTCCGCGTTGCGGTTCAGGAACTTGTGCAGCTGCTCGGTCGCCTCGACCAGGAATGCCGTCCGTTCGAGGGCGGCGTCGTTGGCGAGCTCGCTCAGCGTGTCGTTGCGGCTCACGTCCATCGTTCCGCCTCCTCTACCCGTGGTACTCGAGGTCCGGTCCGAGCCGTTCTCGGAGGAACATCGAATGATGTCGCTCGAACATCCACTCGCCGGCACGGTGACCAAGGGCGCGGGTGGCCTCGTCGGCCTCCAGCTTGTCCAGGGTCGCGTAGTCGGGAAGGTCGAACATGATGACGTTGTCGAAGTCCCAGC
>Ga0302322_100006729_pt1 | contig 10225 bp, 14 predicted proteins | sample Fen_T0_2_FD_203757 | JGI IMG/M metagenome (GOLD analysis project Ga0302322, IMG submission 203757) | Peat permafrost microbial communities from Stordalen Mire near Abisko, Sweden - Fen_T0_2 | ecosystem: Environmental > Terrestrial > Soil > Wetlands > Permafrost | place: Sweden: Abisko... | reverse complement strand
TCAAGCAGCAGGGCTTCAGCGACCTGTATCAATTGCAGGGTGGCGTTACCGCCTGGCAGCAGGCGAGCCTGCCGCTCGAAAAATAGCCATGGCCAAGGTCACCATGTATTCCACCGGTGTCTGCCCGTTCTGCGTCATGGCGGAGCGGCTCTTGAAGGCGAAGGGCGTGACCGACATCGACAAGATCCGGGTCGACCTGGAGCCCGAAAAACGCGACGAAATGATGGAGCGCACCGGGCGCCGCACGGTTCCGCAGGTCTACATCGGCGAGCGACATATCGGCGGCTTCGACGAGCTGTCGGCGCTGGACCGCGCCGGCGGGTTGGACCCCTTGTTAACGGCCTAGCCAACCAGTCACCACAAGAACTATCGCAATCAGCACCCCAACCGAGGAAACAGAAATGACCGACGCTGCAACCCAAGAAAATCAACCCGTCTATTCGATCGAAAAAATCTACGTCAAGGATCTGTCGCTGGAAGTGCCGAATGCGCCGCAGATTTTCCTCGAGCGCGAAGCTCCCGCCGTCGACGTGCAGCTGCGCCACGGCTCGCGCAATGTCGATGAAGGCGTCTACCAGACCGAGTTGACCATCACCATCACTGCCAAGATCGGCGAAAAGACCATGTTCCTGGTCGAAGCCTGCCAGGCCGGCATCTTTGCCATTCGTAACATCCCCAACCAGGACCTGGAACCGATCCTCGCCATCGGCAACCCCAATATCCTCTATCCGTATGCGCGCGAAACGATTTCCAGCGCCATCGTCAATGCGGGCTTCCCGCCGGTGATGCTGAATCCGGTCAATTTCGAGGCGCTGTACCAGGCACAAAAGGCACAGGACGCACAAGCGGCCGCTGCCGCCCCGGCGGACGCGCCTGCTGTCACGCACTAGGCCCGTGCGGATGCTTTCCAGGTTCGACGCCGCCAGACTTCTGGCGGCGTTTTGCTGTGCGGCGCTGCTCGGCACGGCCACGGCGCAAGGGTTGGTGCGCGAGACGGTACCCGCCGCCAGGCCGGCGCCGGTGCAACCGGTGTTCGGCAATATCGGCAACCAACCGGCCGTGGTATACGACGCGCCTTCAGTGAAGGCGGTCAAGACCTTCCTGTTCGGCCCGCGCCGCGCCGTCGAAATCCTGCTGAAGCTCGACAAGATGTGCAAGGTTCGCGATGCCGACGGCACCGTCGGCTGGGTCGAAAGCGGCGCCATCGGTACCGTGCGGTATGTAGAAGTCAGCGCAGCGTCGGCCGACGTACGCGTAGCACCCAGCGCCTCGGTCGCGCTCGCCTTCGATGCCGCCAAGGGGGCTTCGCTGGAAATGATCGGCGCCACAGCCGATGGCTGGCTGCCGGTCAAGCACCGCGATGGGCAGGCCGGTTACGTCAGGGCCTCGCAGGTGTTCGGCGAATAGATGAACGCTGTCACCCCGCGATGAAAATCGGCATCGTCGGCGCAGGCGCCTGGGGTACCGCACTCGCTTGTGCCTTCGCTGAGCGTCATTCGGTAACTTTGTTCGCGCGCGAAAAAGCGCTGGCAGAAGGTCTCGACGCCAGCCGCGTCAACGCACGCTACCTGCCCGGCGCCCGCCTCCCGCAAAACGTTGCCGTCAGCGCGGACTGGCACGCCGCCGTCGTTGGCCAGGAACTGGTGCTGATCGCCACCCCGACATCGGGCCTTGCTGAAGTCGCGCAACGCCTGCACGCTGAAGCGATCGACTGCCCGGCGGTGTGGGCCTGCAAGGGTTTCGATCGCGAAACGGGCCTGCTGCCGCACGAAACCATCGCCTCGGTCCGCAACACGGTGACGAAAACATTGCCGCCGGTCGGCGCCTTGTCCGGCCCCAGTTTTGCCCTCGAGGTTGCGCAAGGCCTGCCCACCGCTCTCACACTCGCCATGCGCGATGAAAGCGAAGGCCGCCGTCTTGCCGCGCAGCTGAATGGCGGCAACCTTCGCGTGTATTCAAGCGTCGACCTGGTGGGAGTCGAGCTCGGCGGCGCACTCAAGAACGTGATGGCGATCGCAGCCGGCATCAGCGACGGCATGCAACTCGGCATGAACGCCCGTGCCGCGCTCATTACGCGCGGGCTGGCCGAGATGACCCGGCTGGGGGCGGCGATGGGTGCCCGTGCCGAAACCTTCATGGGCCTTACCGGCCTTGGCGACCTGGTACTGACGGCCACAGGCGGCCTCTCGCGCAATCGCAGCGTCGGCCTGCAATTGGCTGAGGGCAAGCCGCTCACCGCCATCCTCGCTTCGCTCGGGCATGTCGCCGAAGGCGTTAATACCGCCGCCATCGCCCGCCGGCGCGCGCGCGAACTGGGCATCGAACTGCCGATCGCCGAGACCGTGGCGGCCATCCTGTTCGACGGCGCCGATCCGCGCGAATCGGTGAAACGATTGATGTCGCGCGACCCCAAGGCAGAATAGTCCTACAATCGCGCCAATCCCTCACCTCACTTTTGCCGGAGCCCACATGGCATCCCGTTCCAAAGCGCCCGCCAAGAAGACCGCTTCCAAAGCCCCCAAGACGAAACGCGACGCGCAAAAGCGCATCGAAAAAGCCGCCGCTGTAATGGCGACCATTTCGGCCGCGCAAAAGGCCGAGGTGCTGATCGAGGCGTTGCCCTATATCCAGCGCTTCTGGGATAAGAACATCGTCGTCAAATACGGCGGCAACGCCATGACCGATGTTTCCTTGCAGGAGGACTTCGCCGAAGACATCACGCTCTTGAAACTGGTCGGCATGAACCCGGTGGTGGTGCACGGCGGCGGGCCGCAGATCAACGATCTCCTCAACAAGATCGGCAAGGAAGGCCAGTTCGTGCAGGGCATGCGCGTCACCGACGACGAAACGCTCGACGTGGTGGAGATGGTGCTGGGCGGGCTGGTCAACCAGGAAATCGTCACGCTCATCAACAAGGCCGGCGGCAAGGCGGTGGGCCTAACCGGCAAGGACGGCAACTTTATCCATGCGCGCAAGATGACCATTACTTCGCAAGCGGACAAAAGAAAAAAGATCGACATCGGCCTGGTGGGCGAAGTGGTGAAGATCGACACCGCCATCATCGACCTGCTCGACACCGAGGACTTCATCCCGGTGATCGCACCGCTGGGTGTGGACGAAAAGGGCACCGCCTACAACATCAACGCCGACGTGGTAGCGGGCAAGATCGCCATCGCGTTGCAGGCCGAAAAGCTGGTGATCCTCACCAATACCAAGGGTGTGCTCGACAAGCAGGGCAACGTGCTCACCGGCCTCACGGCGGCCAGGATCGAAGCGCTGGTGAAGGACGGCACCATCTCCGGCGGCATGATCCCGAAGATCGATTTCGCGCTCGATGCGGTCAAGAATGGCGTCAAGACTGCGCACATCATCGACGGCCGCGTGCCGCACGCGCTGTTGCTCGAAGTCTTGACCAGTGAAGGAGTGGGCACCCTGATCCGCGGTGCGGCAGCCAATCGCGGCAGGACCTGACTCCGTCCCGCTGCCTTGCGGGGGATTCGCGGCGACTGATATTTCGCAAGGTACCGGCATTTCCTTGCGCTATGCTGGGACACCTACGACAGGAGTACGCCATGGCTGATCACACCGTTCCCCATTACGTCGATATCCGCGAATTGCGCGCCGAGCCGCATCAACTGGTGGTGGTTGCCGTCGGCCACGACGATACGCGCCATTCGTTCTCGATTTCGCTGACCGCCGCGCGCAAACTCGTCACCTTGCTGGAAGCCAACCTGCCGCTCGCCTAGTCCGGCGCGTTCAGTTCCATTCGCGCGAAAAACCCAGCCAGCCCGACAGCAGGCGTGCGAATCCGTAGGCGCACCAGGTCTGCGCCCGCTGCCACCAGTTGCGCTTTTGCCAATCGGCCGCCGGGCACGGCGTGGACCCCAGGCGGATTTCCTCGAGCACGGACTCCCGCAAGCGCTTGGCAAAATGCGCGTCGTACACAATCACGTTGGCTTCGCGATTCAGGAACAGGCTGAACGGATCGAGATTCGACGAGCCAACCGTCGCCCAGTGGCCGTCGATGACGGCGACTTTCCCGTGCAACATGCTGCGCTGGTATTCGTGGATGACGATGCCGGCGCCGAGCAACTGCGTGAACAGGGCGCGCGTGGCGAGTTGCAGCAGCGGGTGATCGGCGCGGCCCTGCATCAACATAGTCACCTTCACCCCGCGTCGAGCGGCTGCCAGCAAAGCGTGGCGCATGCGCCGGCCCGGCAGGAAATAGGCGCAGACCATCAGGATTTCGTGTTTGGAAGTCCCAATCGCAAGGCGGTATGCGCGCTCGATATCGCGCCGGTGACGGATATTGTCGCGCTGCACGAAAGCTGCGCGCACTGAGCCTGCCTTGACTGGCCTGGGGTGCGCCGGTGCGGCACCGACTTCCCTGTGCTTGAAAGTTTGCCAGGCCACCCATGACCACAGGCGATGCACGGCTGGATAGATTTCCTCCACCAGCGGGCCTTCGAAGCGGACGGAGTAGTCGTAGCGAGGTTGATCGGACAAGGATTCGGTCAAGTCGTCAACCAGGTTGATGCCGCCGATGAATCCCACCTGCCCATCGATCAAGGCGATCTTGCGGTGACAGCGCAACAGGTGCGCCTTGTTGAGGCTGGCCACATGCGGGTCCGGGTCGAACAACAACACCTTGACACCGGCCTTGTGCATTCTTTCGAAAAACGCCTTGGGCGTGCTGCGGGAGCCGAAACCATCGACCAGCAGCCGCACCGCCACCCCGCGCTTGGCCGCGTTTGCCAGCGCAGCGGCAATGCGCCGGCCGGTGACATCGTCGTGAAAGATATACGTTTCGACGCGCACATCCGACTTGGCCGATTCGATGGCCGCGAGCAGCGCGGGAAAAAACTCCGCGCCGTTTTTCAACAGTTCAATCGCGTTGCCGCCGACGATCTTGGGCGGTTTCATTTGCCCGAGAGTGCGACGGCAAGCCCGACGTGGTCGGACAGGCCTTTCAGGCGCGCACCGTCGCGCTTGCCGCGCAGACGCTCCACTGCGCCGATGTCGAGGCCGCGCACGTAAATGCGGTCCAGCGTGAGCATCGGCAGCACCGACGGAAACGAGCGCGCCGGCTTGCCTTCGGCATGTTCGAAGGCTTCCACCAGGCCCATCTCATCGTACAGTTTTTTGCTAATTCGGCTGCGCCGCGACAGCCAGTCGTTGAAGTCGCCGGCCACGATCAACGGCCCGTGTGCCGGAATCGATTCGTGAAGAAACGCCACCAGTTTGTTGATCTGCACGCGCCGGCTCACCGCGAACAAGCCGAGGTGCACGCACACGCAGGTGACGGGCTCGCGCATGCCCGGTACCTCGATGCGCGCCATCAGATGACCGCGCGACTCGAAGCGGTGGTGCGAGACATCGACATTGGTCCAGCTGTGGATGGGAAAGGCCGACAGGATGGCGTTGCCGTGGTGGCCGTGACCATACTCCGCGTTGACGCCGTAGACGATGTCGTGGAACTTGCCCTCGGCGATGTGCTCGTGTTGCGTGCCCTCGGGCCAGTCGGCAAAACGCGCCTCGTTGCCGGCGTGCTCGCCCTGTACTTCCTGCAGAAACACGATATCGGCGTCGCAGCCGTGCAGATTCTCGCGCACCTCGTGGATGATGAGCTTTCGATTGAGCGGCGAGAGGCCCTTGTGGATGTTGTAGGTGGCGACCTTGAACGATGCGCGCGGCATGCTTCAGCCCTTCAGCCGCGCCGGCACTTGCAGGATCGCCTCGCGATTGCTCCAGGAAAAACACATGGCCGCGGCCTTGTCCACGGGCAGCCACACCGCCTGCAAGTGCTCGCGCGGACTCAGCGTGACCGGCATGCGCTCCGGCACCAGCAGGCCGAATACGTGCTCGGTATTGTGCGTAACGCCCGGCGCGTAGCGGTGCCGCCAGATCGGGTAGATCTCGTAGACGTTCTGCTTTTGCCAATCCCGCAACGAAAATTGGGAAGCGTCGATACCGGTCTCCTCGTGAACTTCTCGGGCAGCAGTGGCCGCGAGCGCCTCGCCTGCATCCTGGCTGCCGGTGACAGATTGCCAGTAACCGGGGTGATCCGTCCGTTCGATCAGCAACACTTCGGCGGCCGGCGTATGGATCACCACCAGCGTCGAAACCGGAATCTTGAACGGCTTGGTAACGGGATCGTTCATGCGCCCATTGTATGGTTTCGACGCAGTCGATCACAAAAATCACCATTTTCGTGAGCAAAAGTCATGCATGCACGCCGGGTTGCGCTGCTATGATTCGCCTTTGCCAATCCGGTTGTTGCACGTGTCATCTTCTACGCCGCATCACCTCTCCCGCGCCGATTACCTGCGCGGCGCCTCCTGGGGCCTCGCGGCCATCACCATCTGGGTAGGCTGGATTCTCTACACCCGTGTGGCGGTTACCAAATCGATGCACCCGGTCGACCTGATCGCGCTGCGCTACGGTTGTGCGGGCCTGTTGATGCTGCCGATTGTGCTTCGCAAGGGTTTCGCAGTGCGGCGGGTCGGCACGGCACGCTGGCTGTGGATGGTGGCAGGCGCGGGTGTTCCCTATGTCATGCTATCTTCCAGCGGCCTGCAGTTCGCGCCCGCCGCCCAGGCCGGCGCCCTGATTCCCGGCACCATGCCGCTGTGGGCGGCGCTGCTCGCCATCGTGTTCCTGAAGGAACATATTTCCGGCTGGCGGCGTGCGGGCCTTGCACTGATACCGGTCGGCATCGTCACTATTCTCGGCACGGGCCTGTTCCATTTTGAAAGCGGTTACTGGCAAGGCCACCTGCTGTTCATCGGTTCTGCCATGTGCTGGGCGATCTTCACCGTCGCCATGCGCGGTTCCGGTCTCGACAGCATTCACGCGGCCGCCATCGTTTCGGTGGTGTCGATGCTGGTCTACCTGCCGATTTACCTCTTGTTCCTGCCGCACGGCCTGTCGGCTGCACCTTGGCCGGCGATCGTCGGCCAGACGGTATTCCAGGGCGTCTTCGTATCGATCCTGTCGCTGATCGCCTATGCGCGCGCGGTCAATATCCTCGGCGCTTCACTGGCCGCGAGCTTCGCGTCGCTGGTACCGGCGGCTTCGATGCTGCTGGCGATTCCGCTGCTGGGAGAGATTCCCGGCCACAGCGACCTGATCGGCATCGCCGTCATCACTTCAGGCGTGTTTCTCGCCTCGGGCGCTTACGCGGCGTTTGTGCCGGACCGGAATTTGGCGCGCTCGGCCACGTAGTAGGTCACGTCCTTGTCGTAGTAGCGGCTCACGCCGCGATCGATGAGGCCGATTTTTTCCAGCACGTGGCGCGACGCGCGATTCTGCGGATAGGTAACGGCGACAATGCGATCCAGCCCCAAGATTTCGAATCCGTAGCGCAACAGCGCCGCAGCACCCTCGGTGGCATAGCCCTTGCCCCACGACTCCCTCGGCAGGCGATAGCCGATTTCGACTTCCACCGTTCTTGGAATGTAGGTGAGGATGAAAATGCCGATGAACTTGCGCGCGCGCCGCGTTTCGCCGACCCAGATGCCGAGGCCGGGGTAAACATCGTACATGCGCAGCATGCGCCGCACGCCCGCCATGCTTATCTCTTTGGAGCGCGGCTTGCCGTCGCCGACGTAGCGCATCACTTGCGGATCGCTATTCATGCGCGCGATGTCTTTGCCGTCGGCGAGGGTCACGCGGCGCAGGATTATGCGCCCGGTTTCCAGCAGGATCGACATCTATTTTTCGACTCGCATTTTTGCGATGATATCTCCGTCCCCGGAAAACCAAGCGTGCGGCATGTCCTTGGTTCGATGATTTGCGTACGGAACGCCATTGGCATCGATGGCAATCAGGCCAACGTCCGCGTCAAAATCGCGCCCAAGCTGGTCCAGTACGGCTTCCACTGCCCGCGCAATCGACATGCCTTTTTCCACGTTGTCGGAAATCTGCCGGCACGCCAATGCGCGAATCACGTATTCGCCGGTTCCGGTGGCGGAAGAGGCGGCAAATCGATTGGCGTAGGTGCCGCAGCCCGGCAACGGCGTATCGCCGACGCGCCCAACCATTTTCATGGTGACACCACCCGTAGACGTAGCCGCGCACAGCACACCGTGTTTGTCCACCGCCACCACGCCGATGGTGCCACCGGCGTACTCGGGATGGCTTTGCAGGAACGCGCGGATTTTCATCGCGCCCTTGCCGTCCTTGCCGACACCGATTTCCAGCCGTGCTTTCTTGTCGGCCCAGTCGGCCTTGCGCGCCGGCACGATAGGATCGTAGTCGGCGTGGCCCATCACGCGCGCAAAGCGTTGCGCACCTTCGCCCGTCAGCATGACGTGATCGGTTTGCTCCATCACCTGCCGCGCCACCACGATGGGATTCTTGACGCGCTGAAGGGCAGACACGGCCCCCATCTGCGACGCCTTTGATACCACGACACAGGCGTCCGCTTCGACGAATCCGTCGAAATTGAGCACGGCGCCGGTACCGGCATTGAAAATAGGATTGTCTTCCAGCACCACCGCCGCCGCACAGGCCGCGTCGAGCGCGGAACCACCGGCTTCAAGAATTTTACGGCCGGCCTGCACCGCCGCAGTCGTGCCGCCGATGGCATCGCTATCCGAACCGGGACGCCAGGCCCCCGCCCCGCCGTGAACAATCAATGCAATCGTCATGTCGCGCTTTCAGGAATCGAAGCGCGAATTATAAGACCCCGCCGCAAGAACTCAGGACTTGCCCATCCTGGCCCGCAACAACTTGCGCCGTTCCAGGCTCTCCGGCGACCAATACCGGGTGGCGTCGTAATACTCTTCCACGGTGGGTGTGCCGGCCGGCAACACCACCCACGGCTGCTTCGAAGCGGTGAAGATGTGAATGTCGGGCGGCAATCGGTCGGGGTCGTCGAGGGTGCCGACGCGCACGAAACGCACCCACTCGCCGTTGCCGCCGTAATTGCTCCACAGGGCGATGCGGCAGATCGGACAGCGTGAAATCTTCTGGCCGATACCGCTTTCGGAAGGCGTGTCCACCACCTCGGGTTCGCGGGTCAGCAATTCGACGCGCTCGGCTTCGATCATCGCATTGAGCGCGAACGACGCGCCCGATTCGCGCTGGCACCAGCGGCAATGGCAACAATGCACGAACAAGGGCCTGCTGGTCATGCGGTAGCGGACCGCGCGGCAATCGCAGCCGCCTTCGAGCGGCGTGAAGTTTTCGTCGGACATGCTGGCAACCCCGCAATTCGAGGCGGTCAGTCTATCAAAACCGTGCCGCGCGGCAAGCTACTGGTAGTTCTCCGGGCACAGTGAGCGCTCGACCAGCTCTATCAGGATGTGAATAGCCTTGATATGCAACTCCTGCACGCGGTCGGCGTACTGCCCACCCGGCGTGCAAATATCGGCGTCGGCCATCGCGCCCACCGGCGAACCTGCGCGGCCGGTCAGAGTCACGATCTTCATGCCCTTCGCCTTTGCCGCTTCGCAGGCGCGCAGGATGTTCTTGCTGGTGCCGCTGGTGGAAATCGCCACCAGCACGTCTCCGCTACGACCCATCGCTTCCACGTAACGCGAGAATACCTGCTCGTAACCGAAGTCGTTGGCGACACAAGAGAGATGCGAAGGATCGCTGATCGAAGTCGCCCCCAGCGCGCGCCGGTTCTGGCGCCAGCGACCCGACAACTCCTCGGCAAAGTGCATGGCATCGCACATCGATCCGCCGTTGCCGCAACTGTATATGCGGTTCTCGCTTTGCAACGCCGCCGCCATCAGCCCGGCAGCGCGCTCGATGGAGCCAAGCGCCGCGTCGTTGGCGCGCAGCCGCGCCAGCGCGTCTGCCGCTTCGGAAAGTGCCGCGTCGATATGTTTGCGCATGGAGTTCCTTTTCCGGTCAGGCCGGCGGGGTTACGTTGCGCAGTTTAATGTGCAACTCGCGCAATTGCTTTTCCGTTACCGGCGAAGGCGTTTCCACCAGCAGGTCCTGGCCGCGCTGGGTCTTCGGAAAGGCGATCACGTCGCGGATCGAATCCCATTTGGCGCACATCAGTGTGACGATGCGATCGAGGCCGAAGGCGATGCCGCCCATCGGTGGTGCGCCGTTTTCGAGGGCATCAAGCAGGAAACCAAACTTGGCCCGCTGATCTTCGGGTGAAATGCCCAGCACCTTGAATTGTTTCTGCTGCAATTCGGGATTATGGATACGCACCGAGCCGCCGCCGAGTTCCCAGCCGTTCATCGCCACGTCGTAGGCTTTC
>Ga0302322_100006728_pt1 | contig 10226 bp, 8 predicted proteins | sample Fen_T0_2_FD_203757 | JGI IMG/M metagenome (GOLD analysis project Ga0302322, IMG submission 203757) | Peat permafrost microbial communities from Stordalen Mire near Abisko, Sweden - Fen_T0_2 | ecosystem: Environmental > Terrestrial > Soil > Wetlands > Permafrost | place: Sweden: Abisko... | reverse complement strand
CGCGGGGATGTGGATCGGCAACCACAGCTACACCCACCCGCACCTGATCCAACAGTCCCAGGCCAGCATCGACTCCGAGCTCTCCCGCACCCAGAGCGCCATCTCCTCGGCCGGCGGCGGCACCCCCAAGCTGTTCCGCCCGCCCTACGGCGAGACCAACTCCACCCTGAAGTCCGTCGAGTCCAAGTACGGCCTCAAGGAGATCATCTGGGACGTCGACTCCCAGGACTGGAACGGCGCCAGCACCTCCGCCATCGTCAGCGCCGCCAGCAACCTCCAGAACGGCCAGGTCATCCTCATGCACGAGTGGCCGGCCAACACCGTCGCCGCGATCCCCCAGATCGCCGCCAACCTCAAGGCGCGCGGCATGTGCGCCGGCATGATCTCCACCAGTACCGGTCGCGCCGTCGCTCCTGACGGTTCGACCGGGGGCGGTGGGAGCGGCACGCCCACCTCGACCGGGGGCGGAGGCGGAGGCGGTGGCTCATGCACCGCGACGCTCTCCGCCGGGCAGTCGTGGACCGACCGCTACAACCTCAATGTCACGGTGTCCGGCAGCACCACGTGGACCGTGACGATGAACGTCCCGTCCCCGGAGAAGATCCTCTCCACCTGGAACGTCACCGCGACCTGGCCGAGCGCCCAGGTCATGACGGCGAAACCGAACGGCTCCGGGAACTCCTTCGGGGTCACCATCCAGAGGAACGGCAGCTCCACCTGGCCGACCGTCTCCTGCCAGGCCTCGTAGCGAGGACCCCGAAGCACTCGGGGGACGGAGCCCTCGGCACACCGCACGAGATCAGGGGCCCCGGACGACGTCCGGGGCCCCTGATCCGTGCCGACCCGGAAGCCGCCGCGCCGACCGCCGCCCCCGGGGGGCCGCCGAGCCCGGGCGAGGCTCGCTAGCGTGATCCGGATGACGACGAGCGACTGCTACAGCTGCACCCAGGACGCGTTGTTCGACCAGCTCCCGCCCAGGGAGCGGATCGCCGCCGACGAGCACTGGCGGGTCGCGCACGCGATCGGCTCGTCCCTGGAGGGCTGGCTGGTGCTCCTCCCGCGACGGCACGTCACGACCGTGGCCGAGCTGACCGACGCCGAGGCGGACCGGCTCGGCACCTGGCAGGTGCGCCTGTCCCGGGCGCTGCACCTGGTGACCGGATGCGTCAAGACCTACGTCGTCCAGTTCGCCGAGGCGGAGGGCTTCGCGCACGTCCACTTCCACGTCGTCCCCCGGCTCGCGACGCACCCGGACGACCGTCGGGGGCCCGCCGTGTTCTCCTACCTGTCGCGGCCTGCGGGTGAGCAGGTCACCGCCGAGCGGATGGACGCCCTGAGCACAGCATTGACCGCGGCCCTGACCCGCTGACCTCTCCGCGAGCCGTCACGGCGTGGCCGGGACAGCTCTCGCGAACGGCGACCTCCTGCGCACCCGGGCCACCCGAACGTCAGGGGCCCCAGACGGTGTCTGGAGCCCCTGACCTGCAGCTACCTTGGTGGAGCTGAGGGGAGTTGAACCCCTGACCCCCTCGATGCGAACGAGGTGCGCTACCGGACTGCGCCACAGCCCCAAGGCGTGAGCAGCTTAGCATCGCGCGGTCCCCGGCTTCGAATCGGTTGCGTGTCGAGCCCTGCCGGCCCGGCCGCCGGCGTCAGCCGTTGACGGCGCGACGGCGGGCCAGGACGGCGTCCAGGTCCAGCTCGTCGGCGAAGCTGCGGTCGTCGTCCCACGGGCGCTGGCCCCGGGCGTCGTCGGTGCCGGTGGCGGCGGCCGGCGCCGAACCGGGCGTGGAGCCCGCGGGCTCGGTCGGCTGCGGCGGCGGGTCGCCGGGGAGGTCGAGCGGGGCCGGCTCCGGCCGCGGCGCGGTGGCCTTCATCGTGTACGTGGGCGGCGGCACCGGGACCGGCGTCCACATCGCGCCGGACGCGCCCTCGTCCAGCTCCCGGGCGACCCGTTCCGAGGCGCGCTCGGGGCGGGGTGGCGTCACGGGTGTGGACGACGGGACCGCGGTACCGGCCTCCGGCGCGGCCGCCACCGCGGCCGCGGCCGCCGCGGCACCCTCGGCCGCGGCCCGGCGCGACGCGGCGCTCCGGCGGGCCTGCAGGGCGCGGTGACGCCGGTCACGCTCGACCTGCGCCCGGCGCACCGCCCGGTGCCGCCCGGAGACGACGAGCGCGACGAGGTCCGCCGCAAGCAGCCCGGTGACGATCCAGCCGACGGTCGCGACGGCCGGGACGGCCACCGAGGCCGTCCACGCCGTCGCCGTCAGGACGAGCAGCCAGGACAGGACGCGGGCCCGGCGCCGCGCGGCCACGGCGGCCGGGGACGGCGTGGCGAGGCGGGGGGAGCGGATCGGGACGGCGGGAGCTGCGGCGTCGGGCGCCGGCTCGGCGAGCGGGTCGACGACGGGCTCGCCCATCGCCTGCGGGTCGGGCAGGAGCGGGACCGTCGACGGGCCGGCGGCCTGACGCTGCCTGCGGGAGAGCACCCTCAGACCCGAGGAATGCCGGTCGCGCCCGCGGGACTCGCCCAGCGCCTCACGCCGTCGGACCCACTGCGGCAGCAGATAGACGGCCCAACCCACGATGATCGCCACGAAGACGAGGGAAGAGGCCGGCACGGTTTCTCACGGTAGGCGCGACGCCACGACGGCGCCCGCATTGTCAACGGTGTGTCGCGGAGGAGTCCGGTGGAGATGCGGGAACGGCGTGTGATCGCTCTGCGTCGAGGTCGGCGGCAAGTCGCCGCCAGCGCGACATCATGCCCTCCGGGACCTCCTCCGGGGTGATCGCGAAGGTGGCGTGGTCGCGCCAGGCGCCGTCGATGTGCAGGTAGCGACGGCGCAGTCCCTCGGGCCGGAACCCCAGCTTGTGGACCACCCGCAGGCTCGCGGTGTTCTCCGGCCGGATGTTCACCTCGATGCGGTGCAGGCCCATCGCGAAGAAGCAGTGGTCCACCGCGAGGGCGACGCCGGTCGGGATGATGCCGCGCCCGGCCATCCGCCGGTCCACCCAGTACCCGATCTGGCCCGACCGCAGCGAGCCCCAGGCGATCCCCGAGACGGTGAGCTGCCCGACGAGGTCGCCGTCGACGTCGACGGCGAACGGGAGCATCCGGGCGGCACGCGCCTCGCGGCCGAACGCGCGCACCATCTGGTTGAAGGTGGGCGGCGGCACGCCGACGTCCGGGTGGGTCGCCTCCCAGGGCGCCAGCCAGTCCGCGTTGGCGGCCCGGACGGCGCGCCAGGCCCGGGCGTCGCGCTGGCGCAGCGGGCGCAGCACGACGGACCCCTCGCTCAACACCACCGGCCAGGGGCGACCGGCGAAGGCCCACCCCTCGCTCATGTCCGACTCACCCGGTGCACGCGAGAAGTCTGTCACCCCGCAGGAGCCGGCGGGAGCGGATGCCGCCCGGCATCCGTCGTCCGGCCGGTGGTCGGGCCGGTGCTCCTGGCGGTGCCGGGGCCCGCTGAGGTGGCCAGGAGAGGTGCTCAGGTGGCGACGGCCGCCGTCCGGATGCGTCCGACCTGCGCCTCGAGGGCGGCGACGTCCAGCGGGACCGTCGCCGAGCGGCACTGCTCACCGAGCGTGCGGAGCAGCTCGATGCCCTGGTGACCGGAGGAGATCTCCTCGTCGATCGGGCGGAGAAGGTCGCCGAGGGCAGCGGCGGCCCGGTTCCGCAGCACGAGGATGCGCCACTGGCCGAGGAAGCGCCGGAACTCGTCCAGCCGCTCCCCCGCCTCGGACACCAGCTGCGCGACGTCCGCCAGGTCACCGTTGACCGACCGCGCCGTCCGGGCCATGTCGACCACACCGTCGTGGACGGCGTCGCACAGCAGCGGGACCTCGTGCAGCGAGTTCGCCGGCGCCACGCCGTCCGCCACCTCGGCGGCGAAGGCCGCAACCATGTCGTTGTGCAGGCTCGCGAGCGCGATCCGGAAGCGGAGGGAGGCGATGTCGGCGCGCAGCTCGGTGAGCCGGGGGGCCAGGCGCTCCAGGGCGGTGACGGTGATGTGCATCGGCTGGGCCATCACGTTCGCCACGTTGAGCAGCACCGGAGCGGTGTCGGCGACCTGGCCGGAGGCCCGCTGCGCCGCGCTGACGGACCGGTCCAGCCGGCGCGCGACCTCCAGCACCCGGGTGGCGGCCGCCAGGAGCCGGTCCGAGAGCACCCGGTACCCCTCCAGCCGCTCGACGTGCTCGCAGAGCTGGACGTCGAGCGTGACGGACGCCGCGAGGAGCCCGGCGACCGGCCCGCGCAGCCACGGACGGGCGTAGGACGCGGTGACCAGCCGGGACCGGGAGGCGATCTCGGCGGGCAGCGCCTCCAGCACGAAGTCGTCGTAGGTGGCGAAGCCGAGCGAGCGCAGGCCCTCCTCGATGAGGTGCGCCCCCAGCGCGGCCGCCGAACGGCGGTCGAGGCCGTCCTTGCGCATCGCGTCCCGCTCCGCGGCGCGGACCTGCAGGTACAGCTGCCGGGCGGGCTCGATCAGCGCACTGCGCGGGGCCATCCGCACCGAGAGGAAGCCGTCGCCGAGCGGCGTCACGGTCGCGAAGACCCAGTAGTGGCTGCCGTCCTTCGCGAGGTTCTGCACGAAGGCGCCCATCGGCCGCCCCTGCAGCAGCCGGTCCCACATCAGGCGGTAGGCGCCGCCCGGCATGTCAGGGTGGCGGACGATGCTGTGGGGTGCGCCGATCAGCTCGTCCGCCGGGTAGCGGGAGATCCGGACGAACACCGAGTTGCCCGAGCGGATGAGCCCGCGACGGTCCGTCGTCGAGAAGAAGAGCTCGTCGGGAGCGACGGGTCGTTCGAGGCCGGTGGGCCCCGTCGCCACGCTGACTGTCATCGATCTGCCTCCTTGAGTACCGAAAAGGACCCTAGGGCGTAGATCATGATCAGCGCAGAGTATTCAGACAATTACCTCGAGTGATGCATCGGTCGGACATTTGGTTCCTACCACCCCGGCTGGGCCGTCACTGCGACGCAGCCTGCGGGTGGTCACCGCCGCGCACCTGCTGGACGGCGTGCGGCAGGACGGGCGTCAGCACGGCGAGGCCGTCCTTGCAGCCCCCCGGCGAGCCGGGCAGGTTGACGATGAGCGTCCGGCCGGCACGGCCCGCGAGCCCGCGTGACAGCATCGCGGTCGGCACCCCGTGCGCGAGGCCGTGCGAGCGGATGGCCTCCGCGATCCCGGGCACGTCGGCCTCCAGCACGGCGCGGGTCGCCTCGGGCGTGCGGTCGGTGGGGGTCAGGCCGGTGCCCCCGGTCGTGAGGACGACGTCGTAGCCCGCGGCGACGGCGTCCCGCAGCGCCCGCTCGACCGGGTCGCCGTCCGGGACGACGAGCGGGCCGTCCACCGCGAAGCCCATCCCCACCAGCCCGGACACCAGCACCGGACCGCCCCGGTCGGCGTAGACGCCGGCCGCCGCCCGGTTCGAGGCCGTCACCACGAGGGCGCGGCCCGCCGCCCCGAGGGCGAGGCCGCCGGTCGCGGGCTCAGTCACGGATCCAGTCCCCCGATCGGCCGCCGCTCTTGGCGGTGACCCGGACGTCGGTGATCGTCGTCCGCCGGTCGACCGCCTTCACCATGTCCACCAGGGCGAGCGCGGCCACGCTGACGCAGGTCAGCGCCTCCATCTCGATGCCGGTGCGGTCGGCCGTGCGGACCGTGGCGGCGATCTCGACGCCGTCGTCGCGCACGGTGAGGTCGACGACGACGCCGTGGACGGCGATCGGGTGGGCCAGCGGGATCAGGTCCGGGGTGCGCTTGGCCGCCTGGATGCCGGCGAGCCGGGCCACCGCGAGCGCGTCGCCCTTGGGCACGCCGTCCCCGCGCAGCAGCGCGACCACCTCGGGCGAGCACAGCACCCGGCCCCGCGCCGTCGCCTCCCGGGCGGTGACCGGCTTCGCGGAGACGTCGACCATCCGGGCCTCGCCGCGCGCGTCGACGTGGGTGAGGCCCACGGGCCGGGGCTCGCTCACCGCCGCCCCCGCTCCAGGAGCAGGCAGTCGACCGGGCTGCCGGCGTCGACCTGCGCGACGTCCTCCGGGACGACGGCGAGGCAGTTCGCGGTGGCCAGGTCGGCCACCAGGTGCGAGCCCTGTCCGCCGACCGGGGTCACCACGAGCGCGCCGTCGGCTGCGGCCTCGACCACGGCCCGGGCGAACTGGCGCTTGCCCGCCGGGGACCGCCACGACGTCCCCGCGACGGCGGTCACGACCGGTCGGTGCAGGGTCGCCTCGCCGGCCAGCTTGCGCAGCACCGGGCGGACGAACAGCTCGAACGACACCATCGCGCTCACCGGGTTGCCGGGCAGGGTGAAGATCGGCACCTGGCTCTCCGGGAGCGTCCCGAAGCCCTGCGGCATGCCCGGTTGCATCGCGACCTTCTCGAAGACCACGCCGCCGGACTCGCGCAGCACCTCCTTGACGGTGTCGTACGCACCCGCGCTGACCCCCCCGCTGGTGATGACGACGTCCGCGGCGTCGACGGCCGCGGCGAGCGCGGCCCGGACGGCGTCGGCGTCGTCGCGCACGATCCCGCCGTGCCGGGCGTCGACGCCCAGGTCGAGGGCGGCCGCGACCAGCCCGTACCCGTTGGCGTCGTGGATGTGGCCCGGGGTCAGCGGCTCGCCGGGCGGCGTCAGCTCGCTGCCCGTCGACAGGACCAGGACGCGCGGCCTCGGGTGCGCCAGCACCGACGTCCGGCCGAGCGCGGCCAGCAGCGCCAGGTGCCGCGGCCCGAGCCGGACGCCGGGCCGCAGGACGACGTCCCCGACCCGGACGTCCTCGCCCGGGTGCCGGACGTACTGGCCCGGCTCCGGGGCGCGCTCGATCGTGACGACGTCGACGCCGGCGTCCGTCCACTCGACGGGGACGACGGCCTCGGTGCCGTCGGGGGCGGGGGCACCGGTCATGATCCGTGCCACCGTGCCCGGGGCCAGGGCCGCCACCTGCTCGACCCCGGCCGCCAGGTCGGCGCTGACGGGCAGCGTCACCGGGTGCCCGGGCGCGGCGTCCGCGACGTCGGCCAGCCGGACGGCGTAGCCGTCCATGGAGGAGTTGGCGAAGCGCGGCACGTCGACGTCCGAGGTCACCTCGGCGCCCAGGACCAGGTCGAGCGCGGCGAGCAGGCCGACCTCGAGCGGGGGCAGGACCTCGACCGCGGCCAGGCATCCGGCGACGTGGTCGTCGACCGACTTCATCGACCCTCCGACGGCCTGCTGAAGTCCATGATCACGCCGAGGTCCGGTCAGTGGAAGAGAGCGGTGGCGGCGGCCAGGGACTCGACGTCGCCGTCGACCGCCTGCAGGTTCTCGGTGTTGGGGCCGGCACCCATCTCGGCGACGAAGCCGCGCAGCCACTCGCGCAGATCGGGGCCCAGGTCCTGGCGCTCGACGGCGATCCGGATCACGGCCTTGAGGTAGTCCAGCCGGTCACCGGTGTCGTAGCGGCGGCCGCGGAACACGACGCCGTACACGCCGGACCCCTCGCCCTCGCCCGTGGCGAGGGTCTGCAGCGCGTCGGTGAGCTGGATCTCGTTGCCGCGCCCGGGCTTGGTCTCGCGCAGCACGTCGAAGATCCGCGGGTGCAGCACGTACCGGCCGATGACGGCGAGGTTGCTGGGGGCGTCGGCCGGGTCGGGCTTCTCGACCATGCCGGTGATCCGGACGACGTCCTCGGAGTCCGTGGGGACCACGGCCGCGCAGCCGTACAGGTTGATCTGCTCCTTCGGGACCTCCATGAGCGCCACCACGCTGCCCAGGGTGCGCCGCTGGATGTCGATCATCCGGGTGAGCAGGACGTCCCGCTCGTCGATGAGGTCGTCGCCGAGCAGGACCGCGAAGGGCTGCTGGCCGACGTGCTTGTCGGCGCAGAGCACGGCGTGGCCGAGCCCGCGCGGGTCGCCCTGGCGGACGTAGTGGACGTCGGCGATGACGTTGGACTTCTGGACCCGGCCCAGGCGGTAGAAGTCGCCCTTGGCCTGCAGCGCCTCCTCGAGCTCCCAGGCGCGGTCGAAGTGGTCCTCCAGCGAGCGCTTGTTGCGCCCGGTGATCATCAGGACGTCGCTCAGGCCGGCGGCGACGGCCTCCTCCACCACGTACTGGATGGCGGGCTTGTCGACGACCGGGAGCATCTCCTTGGGGGTCGCCTTCGTGGCCGGTAGGAAGCGCGTGCCCAGACCGGCGGCGGGGATCACCGCCTTGGTCACCACGGGGCCCAGCAGGGCACCGTTCACCGACGAGGTCCCGTCCGACGACTCACTCATGACTCTCCTCGACACCTGCGGACCGCATCGCCCAGGCGCATGACGACGATCCCCGAGGATCTCACGCTACCCGGTCTGCGCGACCGCTACGTCCTTCCCGTCGGAACCCCCGGCCAGCACCCAGCGATCTCTGCCGCCGTCCTTGGCGGCGTACAGCGCGGCGTCCGCGGCCCGCATCAGCTCGGACGCCGTTCGGCCGTGGTCCGGGAAGGACGCCACGCCGACGGACACCGTGACGGTCCGGGTGTGGCCGCCCGCCCGGAAGGGTTCCTTGCGGACGGCGTCGACGATCCGGGCCGCGACGGCCGACGCGCCCTCGGACGCCGTCTCCGGCAGGACGACGACGAACTCCTCGCCGCCGTACCGGGCGACCACGTCCACCTCGCGCAGGCAGCCCGCCAGCCGGCGGGCGAACTCGCGCAGGACGGCGTCCCCGAAGGCGTGGCCCTGGGTGTCGTTGACCTGCTTGAAGTGGTCCAGGTCGAGCATGAGCAGGGACAGCGGCCGGTTGAACCGGGTCGCCCGCTCGACCTCGCGGGCCATGGTCGCGGTGAGGTGGCGGAAGTTGCCGGCGCCGGTCAGCGGGTCGGTGACGGACTGCCGGCTGGTCTCCTCGTGCGCCCGGACGTTCGCCACGGCCGTCCCGGCATGGGCGGCCAGCGCGGTCACGGCCTCGACGGCGAGCCGGTCGAACGGAGCGGCGCCGGCATCCCGGGCGACGGCGAGCGCCCCGATCACCACCTCGTCGCGGGTGAGCGACACCGCCAGCGCCGGCCCCGCGACGTCCACCAGGTCGGTGACGACGAGCCGCCCGTTCTGGACGGCGTCCTCGGCGAGGTCGGCCAGGGTGTCGAGCAGGAGCGGGTCGTCGACGTCCTTGCCCTGGGCCGAGGCCGCGACGCGCAGGTCCAGCGAGGTGGCGTCGCCGAGGTAGGCCACGCCGATCACGGCCTCGCTGCCCCGCTGGGCGGCGGCGACGACGGTGCGCAGCAGGGCGTCCAGGTCGTGGGTCGCGCCGAGTGCCTCGCCGAAGCGGGCGAAGGTGTGGGACAGCGCGCTCTGGCTGGCGCGCAGCTCCTCGACGGTGGTCTGCAGCTCGTCGGCCATCGCGTCGAAGGCGGCGGCCAGCGTGCCGACCTCGTCCGTGCCGCGGATCGCGCTGCGCGCGGTCAGGTCGCCGCCGCCGAACCGGCGGGCCACGGCGGTGAGCCGGCCGAGCGGGCCGGTCAGCCGGTTGGTGAGCAGCGCGAGCGTCACGAGCAGGGCCGCCGTGGCCACCGCGACGACGACGAGCAGGGTGCGCTGCAGCGACGTCCCCTCCGACTCCGAGAGCGCGGCCACCGCGTAGGGGACACCGGCCGGCGCCGCCCGCTGCTGGAAGCGCCACCCGCCGGCCTCCCCCGCCTCGGCGCCCCCGCCACCGGCCGCCAGGTCGGCGAGGGGTTCGGCCGCCGTCCGGACGCCGGCGGGGTCCAGCGTCGTGGCGGCCGGCGTCCCGCCGATGCCGGCTGCGCCGGTGGTGGCCGCTGCGGTCCCGGTCACCGGGTTCGGGGCGGGCGGGAGGAGCACGAGCTGGACGTCGCCGAGCGCCAGGCCGCCACGCAGGGCCGCGAGCGCCTCGCCGTCCAGCCTCTGCACGGCGACCACCCGGGAGGGGGCGGCGCCGTCAGCGGTGGCGAGGTCGGCGGACTCCACGAGCTGGGGCACGGACGGCGGCGCGGCGCCCGCCGCCCGCCGGGAGCAGGAGGCGCCCGCGGTCGAGGCGGGATCGAGCCGGGTGGCGAGAGGGCCGGCACCGGCCACCGTGCGGTCCAGGGTGAGGACCATCAGGGTGACACCGGGCCGGGCGGCCACCAGCGGGCCGACGACCGCGGCGACGGTCGCGGCGTCCGAACGCGCCCCGGGTCCGGCGGCGGACAGCTGGATCGCGGCAGAACGTGCGAGATCACCCAGCCC
>Ga0302322_100006726_pt1 | contig 10228 bp, 8 predicted proteins | sample Fen_T0_2_FD_203757 | JGI IMG/M metagenome (GOLD analysis project Ga0302322, IMG submission 203757) | Peat permafrost microbial communities from Stordalen Mire near Abisko, Sweden - Fen_T0_2 | ecosystem: Environmental > Terrestrial > Soil > Wetlands > Permafrost | place: Sweden: Abisko... | reverse complement strand
ATCGCGCGCTTCCCGAACCTGCGCTTCGACGACCGGGCGTTCCGGGTGGAGCACTGGAACATCCCCACCGAGAGCGGGCGTCGCGCCGGCGCCGTTCTCGCGGCCAACCTCGCGGACGCGGGGTACGACGACGTGGTGGCGGCTCCCTGGACACCCGTGCCCGCGTTCTGGAGCGACCAGTACGACATCCGGCTGCAGTCGTTCGGCATGCCCGGTCTCGCCGACGACGACGGGATCCGTGTGCTCGAGGGGGATCTCACCGATCAGTGCATCGTCGGCTACCACCGCGGTGACGACCTCCTCGGTGTGGTCGCGCTCGGCATGACGCGAGCCGTGATGGGCTACCGCGACCGCCTCGGCCGGAGCCGTTGACGCGAGGGTCCGACGGAAATACGTTCGGACCCGAACAAGTATCGAGGCGCGGTCGACCCGCGCGCTGGGAGCGCTGCCGTGCCGCCCGTCAAGCTGTTGCTGGTCCTCACCGAGAACGACACGCTCGTCGAGCCGCGCGACCTGCGCGGCCTGGTCCGGATGGCCGTCGACGCCGAGGTCGCGGGCATCGACTCGGTGATGATGAGCGAGCACGTCGTGCTCGGTCCGGACTCCGGCGACGCCGGCGTCATGACGAACCCGCGCGACTACGCCGCCCCGGGCAACCAGCCGCCGTCGACGGCGTGGCCGAACAGCATCGTGATGCTCTCGGCGATCGCACAGGCGACCACGACCCTGCGGCTGGTGGCGGGCGCGATCATCGCCCCGCTGCGCCACCCGCTGCTGCTGGCCAAGGAGCTCGGCACGCTCGACCTGCTGTCGCAGGGGCGGCTCGTGGTGCTGCCCACGGTGAGCTGGTCGCGCGACGAGTACGCCGCGCTCGGCGTCCCGTTCGGGCAGCGCGGCGCGATCCTCGACGAGCAGCTCGAGGTGCTCGAGAAGGCGTGGGGGCCCTACCCGGTCCGGCACGACGGCCCGCACTTCCCGTTCGACGACGTGTGGCTCGAGCCGGGTGCGTTCGCCGCGACGGGCCCGACGCTGTGGTTCGGCGGCCAGGGCATGCACGAACCGCTCGCGCGGCGGATCGCGCGCTACGGGCAGGGCCTGAACCCCTTCGGGCCGCTCACCGACGACGACCTCGCGCTGCTCGCCGACGTCATGCGCGAGCACGGCCGCGACATCTCCGAGCTCGAGATGGTCGGCGGCATCCGTGGCCGTTTCCACGGGCCCGACGACCTCGCCGACGTCGATGCCGCGATCGCCGACCTGCCGCGTCAGCTCGAGCAGGGATTCACCACCATCTGCTTCAAGCCGGCCATGTTCGTGGACGACGCCGATCAGGTGAGCGACCTCTGCCGCGACCTGGTCCGCAAGGCAGCCCTGGTCGCGGGCTGACGCCCGGGCATTGCCCCGCACATTCCCTACTGTTACGGTAGAGAATGTGACCGAGCTGCTGACCTGGCGTCGACGCGTCGTCGACCTGCGTCGGGTCGCGAGCTCCACCTGTCGGCCCTGACCGCTCCTCCGGAGCCCTCCCGCGCGCGAACCGTCGGTTCGTCGCGCCCGTCACCGGCGTCCCCGGTGCCGCTCCCGTCCCGCCCCCTCATCCTCTAGGACCTCCCATGACCTCGACCACCACCGCGCTCAACGACGTCGACATCGCTGCCGTCGGCGGGCTCATCTCCGCGATCCAGGACGACCCGGCCAAGGCCGACACGAGGTGGTCCGCGCGCGTCACATGGCTCGGCGGCTTCCGCACCTCGGCGAAGGTGCGCGGCTTCGACCCGATCGCCTCCGACGAGCCGGCTGGGCTCGGCGGCACCGACACCGCGCCCAACCCAGTCGAGCAGGTGCTCGCGGCGCTCGGCAACTGCCTGGCTGTCGGGTACGCCGCCAACGCCACGGCCCGCGGCATCACGCTCGACTCGCTGCGCATCGACGTGTCGGGTCCGGTCGATCTGCACACCTTCCTCGGCCTGCGCGAGGGCCACGCCGGCTTCAGCGAGATCGAGGCCGTCGTGCACCTGGAGTCGCCCGCGTCGGCGGGCGACATCGCGGCCCTGCACGCGCACGTGCTGGGCACCTCGCCCGTGGGTCACACGCTGCAGGCCGCGCTGCCGGTGCGCATCTCCCTCGCCTAGATCGGGCTGCGGGAGCGCGTCCCAGAGAGCGTGCACCTGCGACCGATCGCCGTGCGAGACGACGAGAGCCCTCGACCCGGTGGTCGAGGGCTCTCGTCGTGGTGCTGGGGTCAGAGCTCGAAGCGGTCGAGCATCATCACCTTGTCCCACGCGGCGACGAAGTCGCGCACGAACTTGTCCTGCGCGTCGGCCGACGCGTAGACCTCGGACAGCGCGCGCAGCACGGAGTTCGAGCCGAACACGAGGTCGACGCGGCTGCCCGTCCAGCGCGGCTCGCCGGTCGCCCGGTCGCGACCGGTGAAGGTCTCCTCGGTGTCGTCGACCGGACTCCACTCGGTGGCGATGTCGGGGATGTTGACGAAGAAGTCGGGGGTCAGGACGCCGGGCCTCGAGGTGAGGACACCGACGTTCGTGCCGTCGTAGTTGGCTCCGAGGGCTCGCAGACCACCGACGAGCACGGTGAGCTCGGGCGCCGTCAGCGTGAGCAGGCTCGCCCGGTCGACGAGCAGGTGCTCCGCCGGCACGCCGTGACCCTTGCCCAGGTAGTTGCGGAACCCGTCGGCCGTCGGCTCGAGCGGGGCGAACGACTCGACGTCGGTCTGCTCCTGCGTCGCGTCGGTGCGCCCCGGCGTGAAGGGGACGGCGACGTCGACGCCGGCGTCCCTCGCCGCCTTCTCGACCGCCGCGACGCCGCCGAGCACGATGAGGTCGGCGAGGGAGACGCGGACGCCGCGGGCTGCGTTCGCGTCGTCGAACTGGGTCTTGATCCCCTCGAGGGTCTGCAGGACGGTGGCCAGCTGCGTGGGGTTGTTCGCCTCCCAGCCGCTCTGCGGCTCGAGCCGGATGCGGGCGCCGTTGGCTCCGCCGCGCTTGTCGCTGCCGCGGAACGTGGATGCCGACGCCCACGCAGTCGTCACCAGCTGCTGCACGCTGAGGCCCGACGCGAGGATCGACGCCTTGAGCGCGGTGATGTCAGCACCGCTCACCAGCTCGTGGTCGACGGCCGGCACCGGGTCCTGCCAGATCAGCACCTCCGACGGCACCTCGGGGCCGTGGTAGCGCGCGACCGGGCCCATGTCGCGGTGGGTGAGCTTGAACCAGGCGCGCGCGAACGCGTCGGCGAGCTCGGCGGGGTTCTCGTGGAAGCGCCGCGAGATGGGCTCGTAGATGGGGTCCATGCGCAGTGCCAGGTCGGTCGTGAGCATCACAGGCGTGTGCGACCGCGAGGGGTCGTGCGCGTCGGGCACGGTGCCCTGCGCCGCGGGATCGGTCGGCACCCACTGCTTGGCGCCGGCCGGGCTCTCCGAGAGCTGCCACTCGTACCCGAACAGCGTGTCGAAGAACGAGCTGTCCCACTGGGTGGGCGTCGGCGTCCAGGCGCCTTCGAGCCCGCTGGTGATCGCGTCGCCACCCTTGCCCGTGCCGAAGGCGTTCTTCCAGCCGAACCCCATCTGCTGCAGAGGAGCGGCTTCCGGCTCGGGGCCGACGTTGTCGGCGGGGCCGGCGCCGTGCGTCTTGCCGAACGAGTGGCCGCCCGCGATGAGCGCGACGGTCTCCTCGTCGTTCATCGCCATGCGGCGGAACGTCTCGCGGATGTCGCGTGCTGCGGCGAGCGGGTCGGGGTTGCCGTTGGGCCCCTCGGGGTTGACGTAGATCAGGCCCATCTGCACGGCGCCCAGCGGGTCGGACAGGTCGCGCTCGCCGCTGTAGCGCTCGTCGCCGAGCCAGGTGCCCTCCGCGCCCCAGTTCACCTGCTCGGGCTCCCACACGTCCTCGCGGCCGCCGCCGAAGCCGAAGGTCTCGAACCCCATCGACTCCAGGGCGACGTTGCCGGCCAGCACCATGAGGTCGGCCCACGACAGCGCTCGGCCGTACTTCTGCTTCACCGGCCACAGCACACGCCGCGCCTTGTCGAGGTTTCCGTTGTCGGGCCAGCTGTTCAGCGGCGCGAAGCGCTGCTGCCCGGCACCGGCGCCGCCGCGGCCGTCGCTGATGCGGTAGGTGCCCGCGCTGTGCCACGCCATCCGGATGAACAACGGCCCGTAGTGCCCGTAGTCGGCCGGCCACCAGTCCTGCGACGTCGTCATGACGGCCTCGATGTCGCGCTTCACCGCGGCGAGGTCGAGCCCGTCGAAGGCAGCGGCGTAGTCGAAGTCGGCGTCCATCGGGCTCGCCGTACGTGCGTTGTGCTGGAGCACTGCGAGGTCGAGCTGGTTGGGCCACCAGTCACGGTTGGTGCGGCCCTCGGTCGTGTGCACGACCGGGCAGGTGCCTGCGTCGGACATGTCGTCTTCTCCTTCGTGCGGGCTGGGCGGGGAGTACGTCGGATGCGCGACGTCGTTCTGGGCGGTCAGGTGCCGGCGGCGCGTCGCTCGCGTCGTCGTCGGGGGGAGGTATCGGGTCGGGCGCGTGTGCGGGCGCGACGGCGGCAGTCGGGGCAGCGGCCCCAGTAGGCGACCTCGGCCTCGTCGATCTCGAAGCCGCTGTCGTCGGACGCCGTCAGGCAGGGCGTGGTGCCGGTGGCGCAGTCGACGTCGACCACGGTGCCGCACACGCGACAGACGAGGTGGTGGTGGTTGTCGTCGACCCGGTCCTCGAAGCGGGCCGCCGAGCCGGCCGGCTGGATGCGCCGGAGCAGCCCGACGTCGACGAGCACGCCGAGCGCGTCGTAGACGGCCTGCACCGAGACGTCGCCGAGCTCGGTGCGCACCGAGTCGATGACGTCGTCGGCCGTGGCGTGCGGGTGCTGCTCGACGGCGTGCAGCACGGCGAGCCGTTGGTTCGTGACCCGGTAACCGCGGTCGTGCAGGCGATCGGCGGGATCGGGGGACATGCGCCCACCCTCCGCCCTAGAATGGAATTAGTCAAGATTAGATCTTCCTCGGCCGCCCTGGCACCGAGGGCTCCGTCCGGGCGTCCCCGCCGGGCCGTGGCAGGGTGACCGGCAGGAGCGAGACGTCTGCGAGCACCGCGACGGCGACGGGAGGCCGCGTGAGCATCGAGGAGCCGACCGACTGGGCGCCGTCGTCGGGACCCGTGGTCGTCGTGGCCGCCTGCCAGGTCGAGCTCGCGGTCGGCCGTCCGGCCGACAACGCCGAGGCGGTCGAGGAGGCGGTGCGCGAGGCTGCGGCACTGGGCGCGCAGCTGGTGGTCGTGCCCGAGCTGGCGACCAGCGGCTACGTGTTCGAGTCGGTCGCCGAGGCCCGGTCGCTGGCCGAGCCCCTCGACGGCGACACCGTCACGCGGTGGACGGCGCTCGCGCGCGACCTCGGGCTCGTCGTCGTGGGCGGTCTCGCCGAGCTCGCCGGTGACGAGCTGTTCAACGTGTCGGTGATCGTCGACGCGTCGGGGCTGCGTGCGGCGTACCGCAAGGTGCATCTCTGGGATGCCGAGCCCGACTTCTTCGCCGCGGGGGAGGCTCGCCCGCCCGTCGTCGACACCGCGGTCGGACGGGTGTCGACCGTGGTCTGCTACGACCTCGAGTTCCCGGAGTGGACGCGTTTGCCGGGTCTCGACGACGCCGACGTCCTGGCCGTGCCCACGAACTGGCCCGCGGAGCCGTCGCGGATGTCGCCCACCCCGGCCGAGGTCGTGAAGGCGCAGTCGACCGCCATGGTCAACCGGATGGCCGTGGTGTGCGCCGACCGGTGCGGCACCGAGCGCGGCGTCTCGTGGTTGGGCGGCTCGGCCGTGATCGGTGCCGACGGACGCCTGCTCGCCGGACCGAGCGCGATGGCGGTGCCGGCGGTGCACGTCGCCGAGGTCGACCTCGGGCTCTCGCGCGACAAGCGCACCGGGCCCCGCAACCATCCCCTCCACGACCGGCGTCCGCACCTCTACTCCTGACGCGAACCCCGGACGCGCGATCGCTGCTCCTCCCCTGGAACCTCAGCGGCGACGCAGGTGCGGAGCCGCGGCATCCGCAACCCCGCAGATGCGGATGGCACGCGCTCGATGTAGGCGGCGCTCGGTCGCAGGGATCCCTTGCGCAGCAAGCGATCCCACTGTGCCCTGCCCCAGCCCCACGACCGCTGAGCGGCGGCCCGATCCGTCGCGCAAGGTCAGTGGACAGGTTCGGCGTTCCGGCTGCCGGACGGCCGATCGCGGAGTACGTTCCCGCGCATGACGGCCCTCCGGGCCGTCGTAGTTCTCCGCCGCGTGACGGCCCTGCGGGTCGTCCGAGAACCGGGCCCTCGGGCCTTCCCCGTTCCCCGCCTGCACCCATGACCAGGAGACACGAGATGACCCACATCTCCGTCACGGTCGACGGTATTCACCGCCACGGAGAGGTGGAGCCTCGACGGCTCCTCGTCCACTGGCTGCGTGACGACCTCGGCCTCGTCGGGACCCCCATCGGCTGCGACACGTCCAACTGCGGCGCGTGCACCGTGCTCATCGACGGACGCAGCGCCCAGTCGTGCAGCGTCCTCGCCGTCCAGGTCGACGGCAAGGAGGTCACGACGATCCAGGGCCTCGCCGGCGAGGGCGAGTGGCACCCGGTGCAGAAGGCCTTCAAGGAGTGCCACGGGCTGCAGTGCGGCTACTGCACACCCGGCATGGTGCTGGCCTCGGTCGACCTGCTCAACGAGAACCCGAACCCCACCGAGGACGAGGTGCGGCACGGTCTCGAGGGCAACCTGTGCCGGTGCACGGGCTACCACAACATCGTGAAAGCCGTCCTGACGGCCTCGGCCGAGATGCGGGGTGAGGGCGCATGACCGCCACCGACGACCGTCCGGCCACCGCGATCGGCAGCCCGATCCGTCGCAAGGAGGACGCGCGGCTGCTGACCGGCAAGACCAACTGGACCGACAACATCCAGCTTCCCGGAACGCTGCACATGGCCACCGTGCGCAGCCCGCTGGCGCACGCGCGCATCACCAACATCGACACGACCGCGGCGATGGACGTCGACGGCGTGGTGCACGTCTTCACCGGTGCCGACTTCCCCGACCTCGTCGGCTCCACCTGCGTGTGGCCGGTCACCGACGACATCAAGACCGCGGTGATGCCGGCGATCTGCAAGGACAAGGTGAACTTCGCCGGCGACGTCGTCGCCATCGTGCTGGCCACCGACCGCTACACGGCGTACGACGCGGCGTCGCTCGTCGATGTCGACTACGAGCCGATGCGGGCCGTGGTCGACATGGAGCTCGCGCTGGCCGAGGGCTCCACGATCGTGCACGAGGACTTCGGTACCAACGCCTCGTACACGATGCACGTGCCCTTCGGCGACGACTACGCGGCGACCGCGGCCAAGGCTGACGTCGTCGTGAAGCGGCGGTTCATCAACCAGCGGCTGATCCCCAACACCATGGAGACCCGGTCGGTCGTCGCCGCACCGGCGGTCGGCATGGCCGACGAGATCACGGTGTGGTCGGCCACGCAGATCCCGCACGTGCTGCGTGTGCTGCTCGCGCTGACGACGGGGATCCCCGAGAACCACCTGCGCGTGGTCGCCCCCGACGTGGGCGGCGGGTTCGGCGCCAAGCTGCAGATCAACCGCGAGGAGATCCTCGCGACCGTCCTGGCCAAGCAGCTCGGACGCCCGATCAAGTGGTCGGAGAGCCGCAGCGAGCACTTCGTGTCGACGCACCACGGCCGCGACCAGATCCAGGACATCGAGATCGCCGCGACCAGCGACGGCACGATCCTCGGTCTCAAGGTCGAGCTGCTCGCCGACATGGGCGCCTACCTGCAGATCATCACGCCGGGCACGCCGCTCCTGGGCATGTTCATGTTCCCGGCCATCTACAAGATGCAGGCGTACGACTTCACGTGCACCGGTGTCTACACGAACAAGACGCCGACCGACGCCTACCGCGGCGCCGGCCGACCTGAGGCGACGTACGCGATCGAGCGCATCGTCGACGAGCTCGCGGCCGAGATCGGCATGGAGCCGATGGAGCTGCGCAAGAAGAACTGGATCAAGCACGAGGAGTTCCCCTACACGACGGTCGCCACGCTCACCTACGACACGGGCAACTACGAGGCGGCCACCGCTCGAGCCATGGAGCTCTTCGGCTACGACGAGATGCGCGCCGAGCAGAAGGCTCGTCGCGAGGCGGGCGACCCCGTGCAGCTCGGCATCGGCATCTCGACGTTCACCGAGATGTGCGGTCTGGCGCCATCGCGCACGCTCGGCGCCCTCAAGTACGTCGCTGGCGGCTGGGAGCACTGCACGATCCGCGCGCTGCCCACCGGCAAGATCGAACTCATCACCGGGACGTCACCGCACGGTCAGGGGCACGAGACGGCGTGGAGCCAGATCGCGTCGGACATCATCGGCGTGCCGGTCGACGACATCGAGGTCGTGCACGGCGACACCGGTCGCGCGCCGTACGGCATGGACACCTACGGCTCGCGATCGCTCGCGGTCGGCGGCCAGGCCATCAAGCTCGCCGGTGAGCGCCTCGTCGAGAAGGCCAAGGTCATCGCGGCCCACCAGCTCGAGGTGAGCGTCGACGACGTCGACTTCAGCGCCGGCACCTACTCGGTGAAGGGCGATCCCGAGAAGTCGACGACGATCCAGGCCGTCGCCTTCGAGGCCTTCACCGCGCACAACCTGCCCGACGGCGTCGAGCCGACCCTGTCGGGCGAGTCGACGGTCGACCCGGTCGACTTCTCCTACCCGCACGGGACGCACCTCGCGGCGATGGAGGTCGACACCGAGACCGGTCAGGTGACGCTGCGCAAGTACGTGTGCGTCGACGACTGCGGCGTGCAGATCAACCCGATGATCGTCGAGGGGCAGGTGCACGGCGGACTCGCCCAAGGCATCGCGCAGGCCCTCTTCGAGGGTGCTCTCTACGACGCCGAGGGCAACCTGCTCACCGGCTCGATGGGCGACTACCTGCTGCCGAGCGCGGCCGACCTGCCATCGTTCATCACCGACCAGACGGTGACGCCGTCCACGACCCATCCCTTGGGCACCAAGGGCATCGGCGAGGCCGGAGCCATCGCGTCGACGCCGGCGATCATCAACGGCGTCGTCGACGCCATCCGGCACCTCGGCGTCAACGACGTCTTCATGCCGGCGAGCCCGCAGAACGTGTGGCGTGCCCTCCAGAACGCGCAGAAGGGTGGTGCCGCATGATCCCCGCGGCTTTCGACTACGTGAAGGCGGGCAGCGTCGACGAGGCGGTGGCCGCGCTCACCGCCGGCGGCGAGGACGCCAAGGTGCTCGGCGGCGGCCAGTCGCTCATGCCGGTGCTCCGGCTGCGGCTCAACGTGCCGTCGGTGCTCGTCGACGTGAGCGAGATCGACGAGCTGCGCACCGTGGTCGACGAGGGCTCCTCGCTGCTCATCGGCGCCGGCGTCACGACGTACGAGTGCATGCACCACGACGCGATCAGGGCGCACGCGCCGCTGCTCGCGCAGGCTGCGGGCGAGGTCGCCGACCCGGCGATCCGGCACCGCGGCACGTTCGGCGGCTCGTGCGCCCACGCCGACCCGGCGGGCGACCTGCCCACGGTGGCGCGGGTGCTCGACGCGGAGTTCGTCATCGCCGGGCCGGGCGGGCGTCGCACTGTCCCCGCGTCGGACTTCTTCGTCGACTACTTCACGACCGCCATCGGTGTCGACGACGTGCTCGTGGGCATCAGGGTGCCGAAGCTCGGTGCCGGATGGGGCTTCGACTACCAGAAGTTCCACCGCACCGCGCAGGCGTGGGCCATCGTCGGCGCGGCGGCCGCGGTGAAGGTGGACGGCGGCACGATCACGGAGGCTCGCGTGGGCCTCACCAACGTCGCCTCGTCGCCGTTCCGTGCGTCGTCGGTCGAGGAGGCGCTGACCGGCGGCCCTGCCACCGCCGAGGCGATCGCGGCCGCATCGGCGTCCGCCGCCGACGGCACGAGCCCGACGTCGGACACCCATGCCGACGCCGAGTTCCGCCAGCACCTCGCGAGGGTCCTCACCAAGCGAGCAGTGAGCAACGCCGCCGTCCTCTAGCCGGAAGCAGAACCCCCGACCGTCCCGCGGCCGGGGGTTCTGCCATGTTGGAAGGAATCGGCAGTTCAACTGCCTGCTGCCGCCCCGATTCGCGATCGTGGCGGGGCGACGGCGGTGCGGGGCCGTCCGTGCGTCAGGGCTGAGCG
>Ga0302322_100006725_pt1 | contig 10228 bp, 9 predicted proteins | sample Fen_T0_2_FD_203757 | JGI IMG/M metagenome (GOLD analysis project Ga0302322, IMG submission 203757) | Peat permafrost microbial communities from Stordalen Mire near Abisko, Sweden - Fen_T0_2 | ecosystem: Environmental > Terrestrial > Soil > Wetlands > Permafrost | place: Sweden: Abisko... | reverse complement strand
GGACAAAGTTCCCGAAAACCATCGACGATGCAACCGCGTGCTCGCCAAGCACCCAAAACCCGCCGGCGCACACCCGTGTGATTTTCATGCAACGAAAGGCCCGTTCGAGCGTCTATTTTGTTTCCGGGCCGCTCTCGACAAGATCGCTGGCTCCAGAATAATCACGCTTTTCCCATGCAACACAAATCCCCTGCCGTCCTCGCGCGGCGTTCTGCATCGGGCGCCTTGCGCGCCTTTACCATCCTCGAAATATTGGTCGTTCTTGCGATCATCGGCATGCTGGTCGGTCTGGCGGTTGGTAACTTCGGTAAAATTCTCGATCAGTCCAAAGAGGATATCGCTAGCATGTTCGTCAAAAGCAGCATCAAGGTGCCCCTCCAATCCTACAGCATGCACATGGGCAATTACCCTTCCACCGCCGAAGGTTTGCAGGCGTTGATCACGGCACCTGGCAGCAAAGCCGACCGCTGGCGCGGACCGTACCTGCAGGAAGCCAAAATCCCTTTAGATCCGTGGAAAAATCCCTACCAGTACCGCTTCCCCGGCACACACAACAAAGACGGCTATGATGTATTTTCGTTTGGCCCGGACGGCATAGAAAACGAAAACGACATCGGCAATTGGTAAGGTGTCAGCCTTAGGCCGAACGTTCCCCGGTTCAGGCAAAGGCCGGCGCCCACAACCCGCGAGTGCGTTCACCATACTCGAGGTGCTCGTGGTCATCGCGATCATCGCGATGCTCACCGGCGTGCTCATCACCGGATCGGCGCGCATGGCCGCTGGCCACGTCGTCACGCCCGAGGATACTTTCTGGAAATCCGTCGTGGAAACACGCAAGTCCGCCCTCCTCTCCGGCCGCGAAATCCACCTCAGCTACGTGGACAAAGACAAGGACCGCGCGCTCGTCGCACGCGCTCCCGACGGCTCCGAGCAACGTTTCACCTTCGAGTGGACCGGCGAACTCAAAATCGATTTCCTCTCGATACAGAAAGGCGCGAGTGCGTACTTGCTCGCCGGCCAGCTGATCGAGACGCAGACGATCCCGTTCGTCACCTTTTATGGCGACGGCACGTGTTCGCCCTTCCGCCTCCAGATCCGCGCTGGCGGCGAGCCGCGCATCGTCGTGATCGACCCCTGGACCTGTTCACTGGTTCTACCCGCAGCCACACCCCAACGCTGACCATGCGCCGCGGCTTCACCATCATCGAAGTGTTGATCGCCCTGGCGATTTTTGCGGGCGCTGCCGTGATGCTTTCGGCCACCTATCTCAACGTGATCAACGGCTACGCGATCATCGAGCACGAGGGAGATTATCAAAACGAAATCAAGTTCGCCCGCACCACACTGCTCACCGAAGCCGACCTGGAAACCGTGGAAAAAGGTGGCGAATTCGAAGGTTCCGGCGGCCGACACATCAGCTGGAAAGCCAGTGTCGAACCAACCCAGACCGCCGACCTGTTCACCGTGACGTTCGAATGCGAGATCAACGCCGCCGACATGAAGCAACCGATGCGCACGACCGACACGTTCCGGCTTTTGCGACCCACCTGGTCAAAATCCGAAGACCGCGAAAAACTCCGCTCCGCCACGCGCACCCGCATCCTCGAACTCCAGGCCAAACAGCAATGAAACGCGCCGGTTTCACCATGCTCGAAGTGCTGATCGCCGTGGTCCTTGTGGCGTTGATGCTGGTTGGTCTAAATACGTTTATCTTTTCAATGGGCGAACTCTGGGGTCGCGGCACCGACGTGCGCCTCTTCGACCAGCACGTGCGCAACGTCACCCGCTTCATGCAGGAGGAACTCGATCGCGCCGCGCTCCCGCCCGCCGGACGCAGCGGCCAGCCCGCGATCACGCTGCAAGAAATCCGCCCGCAAAACGGCGCGACGGAATTCATGCTCACCTTTGAGCAGGCGCAAGGCTGCCGCTTCACGAACTGGCCCGGCCGCGCCCTGCCCGACGTCGTCTGCTCGCTCACCGTACGCGACCGCGAAGGCCTGCTGCTGCTCTGGCACTCCCGGCTCGAAAAACATTTCGCCGACGATCCGCCGCGCGAAACCGTCATCACGCCTTTGGTGACAGCGATGAGTTACGACTATTACGAACCCGACTTCAAACGCTGGCAGACCGAGGCCACGCTGCGCCGCGACTCGGCGGGAAAACAGGTCACGCCCCAGCGGCTGCACTTCAAATTTACCTACGACAAATTGACGCGGGAAACCATGGTCACCCTGCCCAACGCCTCGGAGGGGCTGCCGCAATTCTGACCATGGGCACGCGTTTGAAATCTTTCGCTCCCGCTCGCCGCCGACCGAACCAACGGTCTGACGCCAAGAGTCCGCGCGGCTCGGTGCTGATGATCGTGCTCATCACGCTCATCTTCGCGACGACCGCGATGGTCTTACTCATCGAGCGCGCCGCCAACGACCTGCTTGTGGAAAAACGTTCTTACGATGCCGCTCACCTGCGCCTCGAAGCGTATTCGGCGCTGGAGACGACGATCGCCGTGCTCGAAGATTTCCGCCTGGCCAACGGTTCGTTGCGCAGCCCGTCGGAAGGCTGGAGCGACCCGCTCGCATTTGCCGGTTACGAACCCGCCGAAGGCCGCAAAGTCGAAGTCACCTTCCAGGACGAAAGCGGCAAATACTCGTTGCCCAACGTCACGCAAGCCACGCTGGTCAACCTCTTCAAAGCCTGGGGCGTCTCGGATTCTGAATCCGGCAAAGTAAGCGACGCGATTCTCGGCTGGATGAAAAAAGACTACGTTGCCTCGTCGGCCGGCGCACCCGAAGCCGAAGACTACGAACGCGAAGAAATTCCCTACGCTCCGCCCGGCCGACCCCTGCGCTCGTTCAGCGAACTCGGCACAATCGCAGCGGCGCGCGATCTGTTTTATGACGAAACCCGCCAGCCCAACGAACTCTGGCAACGTTTCGCGAACGCGTTTTCCCTCTATAGTTTTCAAAACCCCAGCATCAACGGCGCGTCGCCCGAACTACTCGCCGGTCTCGGCATAACCGATACAGCGCAACAAAAGCAGCTCGACGACTACATCCACGGCCGCGGCGCCTATGAAAACAAGGGCGGCGGTTACTTCAAAAACGCCCAGGACGTTTCGGCGATGTTCGGCGCGCAATCGCCCGCCTCCGCGCTGAGCACCCAAATCAGCTCATTGCGGATCATCATCACCGTGCGCGAAGGCCGGTCGACGTTCCGCATCAACGCCCTGATCGCCCCGCCCGGCGGCGCCACAATTCCCGTGGTCCAAACGAACCAGAACTCCGGGACCAACCAGGGCGAACCCACCGCCCCCGCCGAAAATGCTGCCGCAGCAGGCACCGCCAACGGCGCATCGCAAGCGACAAAAAAGCTCAACTACCCGTTTACGATCTTGGAATTCCGCGAAAACGATGAGATGCCTTCTCCGCTACAGCCCGTCAGTTCCTAAGCATGCCCCAGAAACTGTCCAAAAAGTTTAAGCTACCTGAGCCAGTGCACAAATTCGTGCGTCAGCTGAGCGAGCAATATTCACGCCTTAAGCTGGCCGGACGCGTCAACGTATCCGTACCAGCCCGCAAGATCGTGCTGTTGCCTGACGCGCATTTCTTCTGCCGCGCCGTTCCCATCTCGGAAACCGACAAACCCGCCGAAGTCGCCGCTCAGATTGAGCTCGCGCTCGAAGCAATGTCGCCCTTCCCGCCCGCGCAGATGTACCACGGGCACTTCTGGAAACCCGGCGCAAAACACGCCTGCGTCTTCGCCGCGTACCGCAAACGTTTCACGACCGAACAAGTCGAATCGTGGTCCGACGCCGAAGCCGTGCTCCCGACCTTCGCCGCCATGCTCGGCGCGCCAGCCAAGCAACCGATGACGTTGCTCCTCTGGTCGGAAAAAAGCCTGACCGCCGTCAATTGGAGCGACATGAACAACGCGCCCGAATCGATCATCGCGCGCGATCTTCCAACCGAGCCGACCGATGACAGCCGCGCCGCGCTGCGCAACGCCGTGCTGCAGGAATCCGGCTTCGTCCCCGGCGTGCCCGTATTTTCAGCCTCGGGCGCAGCCATACCCGACGCCGTGTTTCACCAATCAGGCGAAACCCGTACCATCGTCGAACCGGCCACCGCGCCTAAATTCGAGGAAGCCGTCAAGGGCGACGAATTCACTTTCCGTTGCGCCTCGCTCAGCACCGCCTTCACCCGCGAAGAACTCGATGTGCTCGATGTGCGCGATAAAGAAGAACTCGCCACCCGACGCCGCGCCCGCGCACGCGACCTGCTGCTTTGGCGGGTTTTACTGGGTTGTTTTGCCGCCATCGCGCTCGCCGCTTTTCTCGATATTGCCCTGATCGGCGGTTCGATCTGGCAAAAAGCCCGGACGACCCGGGTCAATCTCCAAGAGCCCTACGTCGCTAAGATCCAGACGGCGAAGAACCTGACGTTGCGCATCGACGAACGCTCCTCCAAACGCATGCGGCCCTTTGAGATGATCTCGATGGTCGCCGAGAGAAAACCAAACTCCGTCACCTTTATTAGCGCCTCGGTAACATCCCCGAACCTATACACCCTCGACGTAACCGCTCAGGCGACAACCTCCAGCGATATCAACGAATTTCGTTCAGCGCTCACCAACATGCCGTGGTGCGAAAGCGTGGAATTGCCGGCCAAGGATTCTCGTCTAGTGAACGGGCTGACCAACTTCCGTGTGATCGTGACGTTCAGACCCAACGCGTTTAAAATCGGCCAACAACCATGAAAGCCTTTTTTCTCAGCCGAGTTCTTCGCGAAAAAATCCTGCTCCTCGGATTGATCCTGATGGCTGCCGGGACTTGGCTCGTAAGTGCAACCCACCGCACCACCCGTTTCTGGAACCTCTTCAGCGAGACTTCAAATTCACTAAAATGGCAGCGCGAACTTCTCTCACAGCAAGGTCAAGTCGAGGCTGAAGCAACGGCGGCAATCAAATATTTGGATCCCTCAAAGACGTTTGATAACCTCCGGCTGCAAGCCGAGGTAGACGCTGTCTTGCGCCGGACCGGGATTACCAGTGGTTATACCTTCGACCCGGTGCAAACCGAGCGCAGCAACCAGATTTCGATCAACTCTATGCCGATGACGATCCGCAATGCCGACTACGCCACGCTGGTAAAATTCTACACTGAGCTCTCGAAACAGGCGCCCTACGTCGGTATCGATCAGTTCCGGCTCACCGTGAATAATTTCAAGCACAGCGTCTCGATGCGCGTCTCCTCGATCGAGGTCGCGAAGTAAAGATTACAGTTGGTTCGTGGTCGGACGGAATCGTTACCTCGACCCGATGGTTGAGCTAAGCGAGAACACCGCCATCACCACGGCAAAGGCGATAAAGCCGACAAACGAAAAGACGCACAGCAACATACCATTCGCCAGAATTTGGGTAAAAGCGGTCAACTGTTCCGACATAGACTTCCGGTACGTGTTGGAAATCTTTTTCAAACTCGGCACGACGTTGCCGGTGTTTTCACCCACCGAAAGCTGATCCAGCACCAGCGGAGGAAGAAACTCCGTGCGTTGCAGCGCGCGCGCCAGCGCCTCACCGCCCAGCACGCGTTCGGTCGCTTCCTTGAAGGCCTTGCGATGTTGTGTGTTTACAATCTGCCGCTCGGTCATCTTCAGCGCCTCGGAGGCGTTGATGCCGTTTTCGAGCAGCACCGACAGCGTTTGGCTGAACGCAAGCACCGTCTGACTGACCAGAAATTGTTTAACCAACGGCAGAGTCAAAAGGAACGAATCGGTTTTCTCACGCCCCGGTTTCGTTTTCCGCCAGCGCCAAAAGGTGATCACACCAAAAACAACCGCACCGGCGATGAACAAACCGTAATGCAGCATGAAGTTCGACAGCCCCACGAGAATTTGGGTGGAAAGGGGAAGTTTGCCGCCGAGCGAATTCAACAGCATCTCCATCTTCGGCATAAGAAACAGAAGAATGAAAACGATCACGCAACCTGACACCACGAGGATCAAAGCCGGATACGAAAGCGCGGTGAGGAGCTGGCGCTGAAGTTCTTTCTGCTCACTTAGGTGAACGATGATGCGGCTCAGCACGTCATTCAAACTGCCCGTGGCTTCACCAGCTTGAATGAGGTTGATGTTCGAATTATCAAAAACCACCGGAAACTCCGCCATCGCCTGTGAAAGCGATGAACCTTCACCTAACCGTTCCCAAAGACCAACGCAGAGCGTGCGCAACATCGGATCCTGCAGGCGCACGGAAAGCAGACGCACCGATTCGCCCGCGGACATGCCGCTCGAAGTCAGGTCGTGCAACGCTTGAAAAAACGGCAGGCGCTCACGGCGCGAGAGTTTGGCGATAAGACCTTTTCGACGGGCCTTGCGCTCGAATGCGGTGTTGCTAGCGGGTTTTGTGCCGACCTTGCCAGCGCTTGGAGCAGGGCGGCCAGTTTGGGATTCTTCCACCTGGATCGGTTGCAATCCACGGGCGGCGAGCACGCGCAGCGCTTCCTTGCGGCTGGCAGCCTCCAGCGTGGCTTGCACGTTGTGGCCAGAGCGGTCGCGGGCGGTGTAGGAAAATTTCGGCATGACCAGTGGAGAATTACTTCTCCGCGACGGTGATCACGCGCAGAACTTCTTCGAGCGTGGTAAAGCCGGCCTTGACCTTTTGCCAGCCGGACTGACCGAGCGTGCGCATGCCGTTTTTACGGGCGCATTCGTCGAGCGTGCGTGTGCTTTCGCGCTTGAGCACGAGTTCGTGCATTTCGTCGTTGAGCCGGAAGATTTCGAAAAGTCCGATTCGTCCACGATAGCCGGTGCCGCGACAACGGTCGCAACCCACAGGCGCTTTGAGCGCGTCGATCAGTTCGGCTTCGGCGGCGTCGCAGCCGAGGATGGCAAGGCTCTCGCGGAGTTTAATTTTATTGATCGGCGCTGGTTTCGAACACTCCGAGCAAAGGCGGCGCACCAGGCGCTGGGCGATGACGAGTTCGATGGCCGAGGCGACAAGGAAAGGTTCGATACCCATGTCGACGAGACGCGTGATGGCGCCGGGCGCGTCGTTCGTGTGCAACGTGGAGAAAACCAAATGGCCGGTCAGCGAGGCACGGATGGCGATCTCGGCGGTGTCTTTGTCGCGAATTTCGCCGACCATGATGACATCGGGATCTTGACGGAGCACGTGGCGGAGCGCATCAGCGAAGGCGAGGCCGATCTCGGGGCGCACCTGCATCTGAACGACGCCGGGAACTTCGTACTCGATCGGATCTTCGATGGTGATGATGCGCAGATCGGTGGAATTGATCTTGCGCAGAAAGGCGTTGAGCGAAGTCGATTTACCCGAACCGGTCGGACCCGTCACAAGAATGATGCCATGCGGATAATCGAGGATTTCGACAATCTGGGCCTGTTCTTCGGCGCTCATGCCAAGCCGATCCATCGAATAGGCTTCCTTCTTTTTATTAAGTAAGCGAAGGCTGACGCTTTCGGCGTAGATCGTCGGGATGGTGGAGACACGAATATCGAGGGCGGTGCCTTCGGATTTGAAATTGATGCGTCCGTCCTGCGGCAGGCGTTTTTCCGAGATGTTCAGCTTCGCCATGATTTTCACGCGCGAGATGATCGCATCCTGATAACGAAGGAGATTTTCCGGAACGGGCACGGAGACGAGCAGGCCGTCAACGCGGTAGCGGATGCGCAGCTGATCTTCCTGCGGCTCGAAATGAATATCGGTCGCCTCGTCGGCGACAGCTTGCGAGATGACTTCGGTCACGAAGCGCACGACGGCAGCTTCTTCGTCAACCTCGGCTTCCGCCTGTTGAGTGGTTTCGGGTGCGACGTAACCTTCGTCGGAACCTTCGAGACTGCCGGAACCAACGCCAAAGTGTTGGAGAATCAGCTGGTGGATTTTTTCCGGTACGCCGAGGTACCAGACGATGGGACGAGGCGTGAACGTGCGAATCCAGTCGACGGCGACGTCATCCGGCGGCCAGGCGGTGGCGAGACTGAGCGGCGTCGTAGGAAGGATAGCTGGTTCCTCAGCGCCACCGGCGGCGGGCGCGGCAGAAGCGTGCTTGATCGGCACGATTTGGTAATCGTGAACGAGGCGCGCAGGGAAAAGACTAAGCGAAGGTTTGTCGGCTTCGAGGTTCGAGGCCGGGTCGAGTCCACACAACGTCGCGAGGGCAGCGAGGGCCTCGGGCTCGGAAATGCCGAGCATGGGAGTGAGCGCTTTCATGCGCTGGCCACGCGGCGCTTCGTAGATGGTCTGACACTGTTCGACGGTCAGATGCTTGGCCAGTTGCGTGGCAAGCGTAGAGTCAGGAGAGGAAGCGGGCATCGCGGTGGCGCAATAATGCGTTGAAAAGAGGTCGACTTGGGGCGGAGTCGCTCCTGCTCAAGGAATCTTAAAGAGTTTCTTGGAGAGCGGCGGCTTCGGCGGCACGTACTTCGGATCGAGCGCCTGGCGGATTGCGCCTGCGTCGGGCATGGCGTCGATCTGTTTCATTGCCTGCTCATTATCGGCCAACGTGTTTGTCAAAACCGTAGGACGGATGAATATCACGAGTTCCGTACGAGACATGCTTCGTGTGCGGGTACCAAGAAAATCGCCGATCCAAGGTATCGGCCCAAGTCGGTTGGTTTGGTGGCCGTTGTTCTCTTTTTGAATACCGCCCAACACAATAACCTCGTTCGATTTTACAGTGATGAATGAATTCGTTTCACGTTTGTTGATGATCGGCTGTTTATTGCCATCAACTACGACATCATTAGCAGGATCCGAATCCGTTACGGATTGTTTTATATCAAGCTGGACAGAGCCGTCGTTACCTATGAGCGGTTTAACTGTGAGAGTGATACCAATTTCCTGCTGAGTAACTTGGGAGCTCGTGGATTGCGAGGTTCCATTCGGGGTTGATGTTGTACCGCTGATGACAGGACGCGTAGAACCCGCAAAGAATTTTGCCTCTTTGTTATGGGTTGTTGTGATCGTCGGAACAGACAAGACTCTGGCATTGCCCTTTCGTGGAGTAGTGCTGAGCGAGAGGAGACCGACGAGCGAGTAATGGCCCGCAGTGGCTGCAAAACCGGGACTCATACCAAATGGGCCGCCGTGGGCCGCCGTATCTGCAGTCGTGCCATAGAAAGGCTGTGAATTTAAGCTAGAGCCTACAGTCATGCCTGGGACGCTCCCATTGATGCCGATTAGCTTGTTACCTGCGACATCCAGTCCAAGGGCACCAATACCGGTTGAGGCATTGTCGCTGAGGGTCACTTCAGCGATCACGACTTCGATCCGCACTTGAGCGAGGACGATGTCGATTTTATCAACCAAGTCCCGGATCAAACGGATATCGTCAACGGTGCCGTTAACCACGACGGCGTTGCTGCGGTCGTCAGATATGATGGTGACGAGGCTGCTGAATTGAGAGGAGCCAGATTCGCCGAGCGCACCGGCGACGACGGCGGCGACCGGTGCGGCGATTTGAGGTGCCGGTTGGTTCGGCGGCGTGGGTTGGGCGACGACGCCGGGCTGAACGGAGCCGGAACTTTGCGCCGCCTTCGTCTGACCCGAGACGACCGTACTAAGCAGAGTCGCGACATCCTTGGCGGTGGCGTGTTTGAGCGGCAGAACCTCCGTGCGGGTGTTGGGATCGGATTTGACGTCGAGCTTGCTGATCAGATCGTCGAAGAACTTATGCTGGCGCACGTCCGAGAGGAGGATGAGTTGGTTCGTGCGATCATCGGGCGTGTAGGTGGTGGCGGAACCAAGCTGGGCTTGCAGCGGACCTTGGAATATGGCGCGGAGCTTGTTCGAGACTTCGCTGGCCTTGGCAAAATGGAGGCTGTAGAACTTCGGCGTTAGGTTGGCGGTGAGCGGTTGGTCGAGTTTTTCCATAAGCAGCTCGATGCGCTGGATCGTCGTGATGGAGTCGGTGAGCAGCGCGGCGTTATTCTTGTCGAAGATAACGGGCTGGCTGACGTTCGTATTGAACAAGCTGGCGATTTGCGGGAGGAACTCGCCGACGCGCAGGAACTGGAGCTGAAAGAGTTTCGTCACGATCTGGCCGCTCGGAGGAAGATCGAGCGAGGAGCCTTCGATGATCTCGGGACTTTCGAGGCGGACGTTTTGCAGGGGAACGACTTTGAGGAATTTGTCGCCCATGCGGACGAGGCCGATCTGGTTGAGATTAAGGAGCGTCTCGATCGCGCGAAGAGCGTCGGACTTCGGCATGGGC
>Ga0302322_100006722_pt1 | contig 10230 bp, 8 predicted proteins | sample Fen_T0_2_FD_203757 | JGI IMG/M metagenome (GOLD analysis project Ga0302322, IMG submission 203757) | Peat permafrost microbial communities from Stordalen Mire near Abisko, Sweden - Fen_T0_2 | ecosystem: Environmental > Terrestrial > Soil > Wetlands > Permafrost | place: Sweden: Abisko... | reverse complement strand
GCCGTGCGCCTGGCGTACAGCACCGACGGCGCCTGGATCCCGCACCCCACCTACCTCGAGACCGAGGAGTCCACGTTCCAGATCGTGGTCGCCGGTCGGGTCGTCGGCGACGACGTCGCCATCATGATGGTCGAGGCCGGTGGCACCGAGAAGGCCTGGACCTTCTACGAGGCCGGCGCCCCCAAGGTGACCGAAGAGGTCATCGCGGGAGGGCTCGAGGCCTGCAAGCAGTGGATCCGTGAGTCGATCGACCTGCAGCTCGAGCTGGTGGCCAAGGCCGGCGTGCACGAGCCCATCTCGTGGGTGCCGCAGAACGACTACGCCCCTGAGATCGCGGCCCGCGTGGCCGAGATCGCGGAGGCCCGCCTCGCCGAGGCCAACACCATCGCCGAGAAGACCGAGCGCAACGAGGCCAACGACGCCATCAAGGCCGACGTGGTCGCCCAGCTCACCGCCGAGGGCGCCGAGTTCGCCGGCCAGGAGAAGGGCGTCAAGAACGCCTTCAAGTCGCTCACCAAGTCGGTCATCCGCCGGCGCGTCGTGAACGAGGGCGTCCGCATGGACGGCCGCAGCGCCGCCCAGCTCCGCCCCGTGTCCGCCGAGGTCGGCATCCTGCCGACGGCGCACGGCTCGGGCCTGTTCCAGCGTGGCGAGACCCAGGTGCTCAACGTCCTCACCCTCGGCATGCCGAAGATGGACCAGCTCATCGACACCCTGGCGCTCGAGAACAAGAAGCGCTACATGCACCACTACAACATGCCGCCCTACGCCAACGGCGAGACGGGTCGCATGGGTGGCACCAAGCGCCGCGAGGTCGGTCACGGCATGCTCGCCGAGCGCGCCCTGCTGCCGGTCGTCCCCTCCAAGGAGGACTGGCCCTACGCGCTGCGCCTCGTGTCCGAGGTGCTGTCGTCGAACGGCTCCACCTCGATGGCGTCGGTGTGCTCCTCGAGCCTCTCGCTGATGGACGGCGGCGTGCCGATCAAGGCGCCGGTCGCCGGCATCGCCATGGGCCTCATCTACGAGGACGACCGCTACATCACCCTCACCGACATCCTCGGCTCCGAGGACGCCTTCGGCGACATGGACTTCAAGGTCGCCGGCACGTCGGAGTTCGTCACCGCCCTGCAGCTCGACACCAAGATCGAAGGCCTCCCGGCCGACGTGCTCGCCGCGGCCCTCAACCAGGCCCGCGACGCCCGCCTGCAGATCCTCGAGGTCATGAACGCGGCCATCGCCACGGCCCGCGACGACGTCGGTGCCTCGGCGCCGAAGCTCACCAGCTTCGAGATCCCGATCGACAAGATCGGCGAGGTCATCGGGCCGAAGGGCAAGGTCATCAACGCCATCCAGGCCGAGACCGGCGCCGACGTGAGCGTCGACGACGACGGCGTGATCGGCACGGTCACCATCGGCTCCGTCGACCGCGGTGCGGTCGCCGAGGCCGAGCGGCAGATCCGCCTCATCCTCAACCCGCCCACGGCCAACGTCGGGCAGGTCTACAAGGGCCGCGTCGTCAACATCACCAAGTTCGGCGCCTTCGTCAACATCCTCCCGGGCCGTGACGGCCTGGTCCACATCTCGAAGCTCGGTGGCGGCAAGCGCATCGAGAAGGTCGAGGACGTGGTGTCGCTGGGCGACGAGATCGAGGTCCGCGTCGACGACGTCGACCCGAACGGCAAGGTCTCGCTGTCCCCGACCTCGGCTGCCGCTCCGGCGGAGCGTGCCGAGCGTGCGGAGCGTGCCGAGCACGACGGTCCGGCCGCGGCTTCCGCCGACGGTGGGGTCGAAGTGGTCTCGTTCGAGGACGCCTTCGACGCCGAGGTCCGCGAGGAGTTCGGCGACCTGGGCCCGGCAGCGCCCGCCAGCGCCGATGCCGACCGCGGTGGCGACCGTGGCCCGCGCCGGGGCGGCGACCGCGGCGGTCGTCGCGGCGGCGGCCGACGCTGACCGAACACGATCCTGCAGCGAGGCCCGGCGCTCCGGCGCCGGGCCTCGTCGCGAGATCGGACGACCCCAGCCCCACCGTCACGGTGCTGCCGAACGGGTTGCGCGTCATCACCGAGCGCATGCCCGGCGTCCGCTCGGCCTCGCTCGGCTTCTGGGTGGGCGTCGGTGCCCGCGACGAGCCCGCCCCGCTCTCGGGGGTGTCGCACTTCCTCGAGCACCTGCTGTTCAAGGGCACCGCCACTCGGTCGGCCCACGACATCGCCGAGTCGATCGACGCGGTCGGTGGCGAGATGAACGCCTTCACCGCCAAGGAGCACACCGCGTTCTACGCCCGGGTGCCGGGCACCTCGCTCGACCTCGCGCTCGGCGTGCTCGGCGACGTGCTCACCGCACCCGCGCTTCGTGACGCCGACGTCGACTCCGAGCGCCAGGTCATCCTCGAGGAGATCGCGCTCGAAGAGGACGAGCCCGAGGAGCGCGTGCACTCCCTCAGCCACGAGGCGCTGTTCCCCGACCACGCGCTGGGGCGCGAGGTGGCGGGCACGGTCGACACCATCGAGGCCATGCGGCGCGACGACATCGCCGGCTTCTTCGCCCAGTGGTACCGGCCCGCGAACATCGTGGTGGCGGCCGCGGGCGACGTCGAGCACGACGCGGTGGTCGACGCCGTGGCCGAGCACTTCGCCGCACTCGACCCGGGCGCGCGCCCCGTCCGCTCGGCACCTGCGGCCACGGTCGAGCTCGAAGCCCGGCTCGAGCGACCCACCGAGCAGGCGCACGTCGTCCTCGGCTGGCGGGGCCCCGACGCCCACGATCCCGACCGCCACGCGCTCGCGCTGCTGAACCACGTGCTCGGTGGCGGCATGTCGAGCCGGCTGTTCGAGAAGATCCGCGAGGAGCGTGGGCTCGCGTACTCGGTGTACTCGTACAGCGCGCTGTACGACGACGCCGGCTGCCTTGTCGCCTACGCGGGTACGTCGCCCGCGCACCAGGCCGAGGTCCGCGACCTGATGGCGGCGACCATCGCCGAGGTGGCGGCCGAGGGCATCACCGACCGCGAGCTCGAGGTGGCCAAGGGCTACGTGCGCGGTGCCCTGGTGCTCGGCCTCGAGGACTCGGCCAGCCGCATGTCCCGCCTCGGCGGCAACACCCTGGTGCACGGCTCGGTCATGCCCCTCGACGACTACCTCGCACGCATCGACGCGGTCACCACCGAGGCGGTTGCCCGGGTGGCCGCCGCGGTGCTCGCGACGCCCCCCAGCGTGGCCACCATCGCGCCGCGCTCGGGTCGACGCCGGGGCTGAGGTCCACACTCGCCGCTCTCGTTTAGGGTTCACCCCGCGACGGAGCGACGGGAGCTCCGCACGAACCCGGAGGTGAGCGATGACGATCCGCACGAAGCTGCAGGGCGACTCGATGCAGGTTGCGGTGGTGCAACTCGAGCCCGGCCAGCTGCTCTACGCCGAAGCGGGCAAGTTCCTCTGGAAGACCACCAACATCACCACCGAGACCCGCGCCACCAAGCCCAGCGACGGCGCCGAGGCACCGCCCCCGCCTCCCGGCGCCCCGGGTGCGGCCCCCGGTGGCGGGTCCGGCTTCTTCAACAAGGCCCTCAAGACCGGCATGGAGATGGGCAAGCGTGCCCTCGCCGGCGAGAGCATGGTGTTCGACTACTTCCAGGCCCAGGGAGCGCCCGGGCTCGTCTCGTTCGCAGGCGTCATGCCCGGGCACATGCAGCTCCTCGAGCTCGACGGCAGCCGGGGGTGGATGGCCGGCAAGGACTCGTTCGTCTTCGCCGAGAGCACCGTCCACTTCGACATCGCCTTCAACGGGTTCAAGGCGGGCCGCAAGGGCGGTGAGGGCTTCGTCCTCGAGAAGTTCACGGGTGTCGGCACCGTGCTCATCGCGGGTGCGGGCAACTTCATCTCCCTCGACCTCGCCAAGTACGGCGGCAAGGTCCAGGTGCAGACCGGCTGCGTCGTCGCCTTCCAGGAGGGCATCACGTACGGCGTCGAGCGGGTCGGCGGCCTCAACGCCTCGACCGCCCTCTCGATGGCGTTCGGCAGCGGCGGCATGAACCTGACCACCCTCGAGGGCGACGGCCAGGTGATCCTCCAGTCGATGACCTACGAGGGCATCGGCAAGGCCCTGACGCCCTTCATCCAACACCGCGGCGACGGGTCCGACAAGGGGATGGGGGGGATCGGCAGTCTCCTCGGAGGCGGAGGGGCGTAGCCCGGACGGGTCCTGGGCGGGCGGTGCCCGGACCCTGAGCGTCGGCCTGCACGGCGCAACGTCTCGTCGCCGCACGCGCTGGGCGCCGGCCAACGGCCGACGCTCAGGGTCCGGGCACCGCCCTCGGAGCGCTGCCGTGGGGTTGGGTCAAGGACAGCGCCGGCCGCGCTCCGGCTCTCACGCTGGGCGCGCGTTCAAGGACCTGACTCGGTCGGGCCTTTGGTGGCGTCCTTGGGCGTGGCATGCTTTGGGTTCGGCTGGGTTGGCGAAAGGAACCTTTGGTGGGATTTCTCGACAAGGTCAAGGAGCAGGGCACGGCGCTGGCGGCGAAGGCCCAGGAGGGCGTCAAGCAGGGCCAGGCCAAGCTCGACGACGGTCAGGCGCGCAAGAAGGCCGACGGGCAGCTGCACGACCTCGGCGCCTGGCTGTGGGCCCAGAAGAACGGCCGCGACGACGGCCAGGGCGACGCCGAGGTGTCGCGCCTGCTGGGCGAGCTGTCGGCGTTCGAGGCCGAGTACGGCGCCCTGCCGCTGCCGGTGATCCTCCCGGCCGGTGGCGAGTTCAACCTCGAGACGCTCGACGACCCGGCCGCGCCCCCGCCCCCGCCCGCCGCGGCCGCGTCCCCGCCGCCTCCTCCGGCCGAGGGCGCCGCACCGCCACCGCCGGCTCCCGCCGCGCCCGCACCGCCTGCGCCGGCTGCCGCCCCGCCGCCACCCGCCGCCGCACCCCCTCCCGCGGCGCCGGCCGCACCTCCCGGCGGCTTCACCCTCGAGGACTTCTAGCCCCGACCCACGCCGCGCGTTCCGGGGCACCCGGTACGCTCACCAGCCGTGACGATCAAGGTGGGGGTCTTCGGTGCGGCAGGGCGCATGGGCGCGGTGGTGTGCCGGGCGGTCGCCGGCGATCCCGAGCTCGAGCTCGTCGCCGCCGTCGACCCCAGCCACGGGGGCGTCGACCTCCGCCAGGTCACCGGCGTCGACACCAGCCTCAGCATCGACTCCTCCTCGGAGGCGTTGGCGCGCGCCGGGGCCGAGGTGGCCGTCGACTTCACCTCGCTCGAGCCCGCCCGGCGCAACCTGGCCTGGTGCGCCGACAACGGCGTCCACGCGGTGGTCGGCACCACCGGCTTCACCGACGACGACCTCGCCACCGCCCGCAGCGCCTTCACCTCGAGCAACTGCCTCATCGCGCCCAACTTCGCCGTGGGCGCGGTCCTGATGATGCGGTTCGCCGAGATGGCCGCGCCGTGGTTCGACTCGGCCGAGATCATCGAGCTGCACCACGACGCCAAGCTCGACGCGCCGTCGGGCACCGCGATGCGCACCGTCGAGCGCATGGCGGCCGCCTCGCCCGACTGGGCCGCCGACCCCACCCGCACCGAGGTGCTGCCCGGGGCGCGTGGGGCCAAGGGTCCGGGCGGCATCGCCGTGCACTCGGTCCGGCTGCGCGGCATGGTGGCGCACCAGGAGGTGCTGCTGGGCACCACGGGGCAGTCGCTCAGCATCCGCCACGACTCCTACGACCGCACGTCCTTCATGCCCGGCGTGCTGCTGGCGATCAAGGCCGTGAGCGAGCGTCCGGGCCTCACGCTCGGCCTCGACGACATCCTCGGCTTGTAGCCGCCCCGACCCCCGGCGTTCGGTAGGTTCTTGCCGCTCGCCCGCCCGCGGGCAGCACCCGCGCTCGTCGTCTCTGGGGGATCATCGCCATGCAAGGCCTCATGCAGGACTTCCCACTCACCCTGCCGCACTACTTCGACCGCGCGGAGCAGCTGTTCCCCGCCAAGGAGATCGTCACGGCCACTGGCACCGGGCGGGAGCGCACCACCTACGGCGCCTGGGCGGCGCGCACCCGGGCCCTCGGAGGCGTGCTCGACGACCTCGGCATCTCCGACGACGGCCGGGTCGCCACCTTCGCCTGGAACACCGCCCGCCACCTCGAGCTCTACTTCGCGGCGCCGTGCACCGGTCGGGTGCTCCACACCCTCAACATCCGGCTCTTCCCCGAGCAGGTCACCTACATCGTGAACCACGCCGAGGACGAGGTCATCTTCGTCGACCGCTCGCTGACCGGCCTGCTGTGGCCGCTGCTGCCCACGTTCAAGACGGTGCGCCACGTGGTGGTCATGGACGACGGGCGCGGCGACCAGCCGTCCGATGCCGGCTCGGCCGAGCTGCACGACTACGAGACGCTGCTGGCCGCGGCGTCACCCGTCGAGTTCCACGTCACCGACGAGAACCGGGCGGCGTCGATGTGTTACACGAGCGGCACCACGGGCAATCCCAAGGGCGTCGTCTACAGCCACCGCTCCAGCTGGCTTCACACCTTCGCGGCCACCGGCGCCGACAGCATCGGCATCCGGGAGTCCGACCGGGTGCTCCCGGTCGTGCCGATGTTCCACGCCAACGCCTGGGGCCTGGCCCACGCCGGCGTGGCCACGGGCGCGACGCTGATCATGCCCGGGCCCGACCTCTCGCCCAAGGCGCTGGCCGACCTCATCGTCGAGGAGCGCGTCACCGTGCCGGCCGGCGTGCCCACCATCTTCATGGGCGTGCTCCCCGAGCTGAAGGGGCGCGACACCTCGTCGCTGCGGGCCATCCCGTGCGGCGGCTCTGCGGTTCCCAAGGCCCTGTCGGAGGCCTACAAGGAGCAGGTGGGGCTGCCCATCTTCCAGGCCTGGGGCATGACCGAGACCAGCCCGGTGGCCACCGTCGCCCAGCTCAAGTCCACGCTCGCCGATCGCTCCGAGGAGGAGCTGGCCGACCTGCGCACCACCATCGGCCTGCCGCTCATCGGGGTCGAGCTGCGCGTGGTCGACCCCGCGTCGCTCGAGATCCAGCCGCACGACGGCACGAGCCGCGGCGAGATCCAGGCCCGGGGCCCATGGATCGCCGCGGCCTACTACGACGACCCCCGCTCGCCCGAGTCCTTCACGCCCGACGGCTGGCTCAAGACGGGCGACGTCGCCACCTGGGACGCCGAGGGCTACCTGCGCATCGTCGACCGCACCAAGGACGTGGTGAAGTCGGGCGGCGAGTGGATCAGCTCGGTCGACCTCGAGAACGAGCTCATGGCCCACCCCAAGATCGCCGAGGCCGCCGTCATCGGCGTCAAGCACCCGAAGTGGTCCGAGCGGCCGCTGGCGTGCGTGGTGGTCAAGCCGGGGGAGACGCTGACCAAGGACGAGGTCATCGCCTTCCTCGAGCCCCGCGTCGCGAAGTGGTGGCTCCCCGACGACGTGGTGTTCATCGACGAGGTCCCGAAGACGTCGGTCGGCAAGTTCTCGAAGAAGACCCTCCGCGACCAGTTCGCCGACTACGAGCTGCCCACCGCCTGACTCCCTCCGCGTTCTGGGTGCGTTTCGCGGGGCCATGACCGCGTGAAACGCACCCAAAACGCGGGCTACCAGAGGTCGAAGGCGAGGCCGCCGGCGATCGTGGCCCCGAGCTCGCGGGCCGCGTCGAGGTGCTCGTCGGCCAGCGGGCCGATGACCACGAGCGGCGGCTGCACCGACTTCCAGCGCAGGCCCGTGAGGATCTTGTCGGTGTCGCGCACCGCACCCGTGCCGTCGGTGTCGCCCTTGACGACGAGGGCGTAGGGCGTGCCGACCGTCGCCTCGAGGCACGGGTGGTAGATGCGCTCGAGGAAGTCCTTCATCAAGCCGTTGATCATCCCGAAGTTGGCGGGCGCGGCCAGGACCACGGCGTCGGCACCGAGCACGTCGTCGACATCGGCGTCGAGGGGCGCCAGCACACGGGTCGCCACGCCCTCGATGCCCTCGGAGGCGGTGCCCTCGACGAATGCCTCCACCAGGCGCGTGGTGCCGCCCGACCGTGACTGGCACACCACCAGCAGCTGCTTGGCGGGTGCGGGCGCGGCCTCCATCCCGCCATTCTGCCCGGGCGCCAGCAGCGTCTCCCCCGAGCGGCCGGTCGGTTCCCCGCCGCGACTGTCACCACCCCGCACCCCCGCCGTAGCCTCGGCGCATGCACCGGTACCGCTTCGCGCGGAGCCCCAAGTGGATCTTCGGCCACCTGATCGTCCTCGCGCTGGTCGTGGGGTTCGTGAACGCCGGCCTGTGGCAGCTCCGACGCCTGCACCAGCGGCGGGCCTTCAACGCCACCGTCGAGCGCAACGAGGGCCTGCCGGTCAGTCCGCTCGCCGACGTGCTCACCGCCCACGACGGGTTCGGCGCGGTCGGCCCGGTGCTCGACCGGCGGGTGCGGGTCACGGGTCGCTACCTGCTCGGCCAGGAGGTCCTCATCAGCGGCCAGAGCAACACCGCGGGCGACCCGGGCGCCTGGGTCGTCTCGCCGCTGCTGCAGCGCGACGGCACGGTGGTGCTCGTGAACCGCGGCTGGGTCTCGTCGACCGGCAACTTCAAGTCGGCCCCGGCCAAGGCCCGGCCGCCGGCGGGGGAGGTCACGGTCGAGGGGCTGCTCACCAAGACGCAGACGCCCGGCTGGTTCGAGGCCCACGACCCGGCGCACGGCGTGCTCCAGAGCATGATCCGCGTCGACGTGGCCCGCATGCAGAAGCAGATCCGGCAACCGGTCGTGCCGGCCTTCATCTCGCGCACCAGCCAGGTGCCCACCGACCCCGGCCCCCTCGTGCCCGCGCCGATCGACCCGCCCGTCCTGAACGACGGCCCCCACCTCAACTACGCCTACCAGTGGGCCGCGTTCACCCTGCTGGCCCTCATCGCCTACCCCATCCTCCTGCGGAAGGTCGCGTCCGACCGCGAGAAGGAGGAGCGGGGCCGGGGCGAGAACGACGACCCCTACGACGACCTGCCCGAGGGGGCCGTGGTCGACGACCAGGGCGTCATCGACCTCACCGGGGTCGGCGCCGGGTCCGGCAACCGCAGCACCTGACCCGCGGCCCGCGGCCAGTGGTGTGGCGGGCGACACGTCGTACGCTTGGCCCCCGTGACCGACGACGTGCGCACCCGCATCCTCCGCGCCGCGGTCACCTGCGTGGGCCGCTACGGGCTCTCGAAGACCTCGCTCGAGGACGTGGCCCGCGAGGCCGACGTCGGGCGGGCCACGGTGTACCGCTACTTCGAGGGCGGCCGCGACGAGCTCCTCGCCGAGACCATCTCGTTCGAGGTGACCACCTTCTTCCGGCGCCTCGCGCTCGAGGTCGACGACACCCCCGACTTCCCGACGCGCATGGAGAAGGGCCTGCTGTTCGCCCACCGGGCGGTGCTCGAGCACGAGGTGCTGCAGAAGGTGCTCGACACCGAGCCCGAGCGGCTGCTGCCGCACCTCACCACGGCGGGGCCGCTCATCCTCCTGGCGCTGGCCGCGTACCTCGAGCCGCTGCTGCTCGACGTCGACCTGCGCGAGGGCCTCACCCCGGTCGCGGCGGCCGACTGGCTGGCGCGCCTGGTGCTCTCGTTCATCATCGGCCAGGGCCGCTGGGACCTCGGCGATCCCGACGAGGTCCACCGTCTCGTCAACGACCACCTGCTCGTCGGCGTGCTGGCTCCCGCCTGACCGCCGGCCCGGCCCGGTGACCGAGGTCACCACGGAACACGTTGACGATGAGACACCGAGACTCTTACTGTCTCACTGATGACGGGGGATGACACGGGGCTCGCGATCGATCCGACCCGGGGGGGCGGATCGATCGCGGGGCTCTCCGCGCCCTCATCCACATCGACCTCGCTGCTCGACGCGCCGGTTCCCGCCGGCGGCGAGCTCGACGACCGCATCCTCGCCGCGGCGCTCACCCTGATCACCCGGTGGGGCCTGGGCAAGACCACGCTCGCCGACGTCGCCCGCGAGGCCGGGTGCAGCCGCGCCACGCTGTACCGGGTCTTCCCGGGCGGCAAGCAGGAGCTGTTCCTCGCGCTGGGCCGCGCCGAGCTGGCGAGCTACTTCGCCTCGCTGGTCACCTGCATCGAGCGTGCCGCCACCCTCGAGGACGCGCTCACCGACGTGGTGGTCGAGGCCACGAGGGGGCTCACCGGGCACGAGGCCCTGCAGTTCGTCCTCGAGCGCGAGCCCGACATCGTGCTGCCGTTCCTCGGCTTCCACCAGG
>Ga0302322_100006721_pt1 | contig 10232 bp, 11 predicted proteins | sample Fen_T0_2_FD_203757 | JGI IMG/M metagenome (GOLD analysis project Ga0302322, IMG submission 203757) | Peat permafrost microbial communities from Stordalen Mire near Abisko, Sweden - Fen_T0_2 | ecosystem: Environmental > Terrestrial > Soil > Wetlands > Permafrost | place: Sweden: Abisko... | reverse complement strand
CGCCCGGCGAGGGACGCCGGGTCGCTTGCCGTCTGTTCGACGATGAAGGTGGCGTCGCGCAGACGACATGATGAGCACGCCACCAATGTCCCACGTCACCGAAGAGAATATTGGTGGCGCCAGCAGCGGCGCGACACGCGCCGCAAGTCTGGCAATGACGGCCCAGGCTCATTAGATGGGCCCCATGATCGAACAGCCTGAGCTCGAAACGTTCATCCGTCGGCACCGGCAGCTCTTCGTGCTGACCGGGGCCGGCTGCAGCACCAATTCCGGTATCCCCGATTATCGCGACGCCCACGGCAATTGGAAGCGCACCCAGCCGGTTACCTACCAGGCCTTCATGGCCGACGAACGCGTCCGGCAGCGCTATTGGGCACGCAGCCTGATCGGGTGGCGGCGGTTCGGCCGAGCACTGCCGAATGAGGCGCATTTCGCCTTGGCGCGGCTCGAGGCGCAGGGGCAATGCCAGCTGCTTCTGACTCAGAATGTCGATCGGCTGCATCAATCGGCCGGCAGCCGGCAGGTGATCGATCTGCACGGCCGGCTCGATCTGGTGCGCTGCATGGGCTGCGCGCAGAAGGTCGCACGCGAGGACTTCCAGGATGAACTGGCGCGGGCAAACCCGGACTGGTCCGATCTGGAGGCCGCGCATGCGCCGGACGGCGATGCCGATCTGGAGTGCGTGGATTTTTCCTGCTTCACGGTGCCCCGTTGCAGCGCCTGCGGCGGCGTCCTCAAGCCCGACGTCGTGTTCTTCGGCGAAAGCGTTCCCCGTGATGTCATAGCCACCGCGCAGCAGCATCTGGAGCAGGCGGACGCGATGCTGATCGTCGGCACCTCGCTGATGGTGTATTCCGGCTTTCGCTTCGTGCAGGCGGCAGCCCGGAGGGGGATTCCGATCGCCGCCGTCAATTTCGGCCGCACCCGGGCCGATGACATGCTGCAGCTGAAGGTCGAGGCGGCTTGCGAGGCCGCGCTCGGCTTCCTGCTGAAGGGCTGATTTCCCTCGTGATCGCTCATAGCGGCGGCGCGGTCCGTGTAGCCAGCCGCGGTTGAGCGCAAGAGCCGGTCCACGGGATCGACGAGAAGCGGGTGGTGGACCTTGGCGGATACCCTCAAAGCGGCCAAGCAGACCGGCGCCGAGGAGGGTTGCAAGCCTGCTCCGGTGCGGCTATCCGGCGTCATTGATCAGCAACGATGATGGCCGCCAGCAAGCCGCGCGCCTGACGGATTTAGAAAGCGACGACGAGATGAGCGGGACGACGATCGGCTTCACGGTCCAGAAGGCATCCGGGACAGCGAAACAGCAGGTCAAGGTTGGCCGTCTGGTGATTGCGGGCTGGACCGGCCGCGATCCGGTGGCGCGCGACAAACATATCGCCGAGCTCGCGGCGCTCGGTATCGCGCGCCCGGCGTCGACGCCGATCTATTATGAGGTTGCGGCCAGCCGATTGACCACGGCCGATGTCGTCGAGGCGAGCGGCGGCGATTCCAGCGGCGAGGTCGAGTTCGTGCTGGTCTCGTGTGGCGGCGAGCTCTTTGTCGGCGTCGGCTCCGACCATACCGATCGCAAGGTCGAGACCTACAACATCACCGTCTCCAAGCAGATGTGCGACAAGCCGATCGCGCCGGAGCTGTGGCGCTATCAGGACATTGCCGCGCATTGGGATCAAATCGTGCTGCGATCCTACGCGACGATCGGTGGCAAGCGCGAGCTCTACCAGGAAGGCACGCTCGCCGGCATGCTGCCGCCGGACGATCTGATCGCCCGCCGCTATGGCGCGACCGGGCTGCCCGACGGCATCGCGATGTACGGCGGCACCTTCGCGGCCAAAGGAGGTATCCGGCCGGCCGAGCGCTTCGACTATGAGATCGTCGATCCGGTGTTGGACCGCAGCATCAGCCATGGTTATGCGGTGGAGACGCTGGTGATCGCCGGTTAGCCCGGTCTTTGCTGTGACGGGAAAGCTTGAGAATGATGTCCCAAGATCTGCCTGCGCCAGTGCCAGGCTGAAGGCGGTGTTCGGCCATCGAGGAACAGCGCGGCGACCTCGGTGGCTTTCATTGCGGCTGTGGCGTTCCGGCACCAAGATTCGTGCTGCCCTGCGAGGCGTCAGTCAAATGCGATCCGCTGGTCGAGGCGTTCACGGCCCCAAGGAGGGATCCCGCGCGCAGCCTGCTCCAGGGACGGCCTCTATGCGCCGGCGGTGGCAGCCGGGGTGATGCGATTGTTGCTCGACCTCAGGCGGGCAAGAATGTTGGCTGCTGCGCCAAGCAACCCGTCAAAGAGCAGCAACAGGCAGACAGCGACGGCGAAGAGGCCGATTCCCGTGAGGTCGTGCACCGCTCCCTCCAAAACGTCTGGGCCGGCGTAATAGGCGATGAGAACCAGAGCAAGGACCCGGACGAAATTCGCCGCGATGGTAATTGGGACGATTGCGACCAAGAGCAGCAAGCTGCGTAGTTTCTGATGGAATCGGAATGCATACGCGTAAAAAACGCCGATCGCTGACAATGCGAAGATGGAATTCATCCCAGAGCAGGCGTCCTTGACCAACAGCTGGTACGACCCGATCATGACCATGACGCCGTTTTGAGCCACCGGATAACCCGACCAATAAAGGACATTCGTCACGACATTCGAGATGAATACCTTGAGAGGAACGGTCGCAGCGTCAATCAGCCAGTCCGGCATCGGGATTGCGAAGAAAAGAAAGCCGATGGGAAACCCGATCACTCGCAAGGTTGGCCAACCGGCGGAAATCAGGATGCAGCCTATAAGGACCGGAAGGATGGAAAACACCTCGATCGTCAAAACTCCCTGAGTCCTGGACAGGAACATCAGGGCGAGGCCGAACAGGAGAAATGACCACCCTGCGATAGGAGACGAGCGCACCGGGGTGTTCCGAATGCTTTGGCGGGATTGCCAAATCAGCCACAGCGATGCGGCTATGATCAGCGGGCCGTGTCCCTCCTGCTCGGTCTGCCAAGGTCCATCAATGAGGCTCAACCAGGTCGGACCATAGGCAATGACGACGGCCAACGCGAGCATCGCGGGCCAGACCAGTGCCCGTAGCGCCGTGGATCGAGCTGGTTCAACCATTTGGGCGTATGTCATCGCTTGACTGTTCCGCGATTATTCCAGCAATAAGCACAGCTGGCGGATGGGACCAGAAATGAACAAGTCCGAAGGCAATCATTAATTGCTGCGTATGACAAGTACCGCATATGTTACGCCCGCTATCGTCAAGAGTGTGGCCAGACCCAAAAATCCTGCGTTGCCGACCTGATTGGTCACCGCGAACACAACGCCAGCCAAGACAAGGTGGACGAGAGTGCGCGGCTCCCGGTTCGAAAACTGCAGGTATGCGATAACGAGCCCGACAAAGCAGGTCACGCTGATTACATCAAAAACCGTTGCCATCGTGAGATTCAATAGGCTCGCAAAGAAGTAAATGTTGGGGTGTGAGGCTGCTTGTCAGTTCGACTGCATGATTTTGGCATAGGATCCCTCATAACGGGCTTCGATATTTGCCGAATACGCGGCGATTCCGATCTCAGCCTTGATTGCATCAGCTTTTATCAATTGTCGCGCGAGGTTCGCCGCCGCTTCGCCTTGAACCGGGCTTGGATCCTCGCTCTTGACCTTGAAGAAGATGCCGTTTGAGCCGCCGCGTATGAAGAATACGTCCTGATCCTTGTTGGATTCGATCGAGGCAGAAAAGTCCTTCGGCAGATCGCTGCTATTGAGGGTTCCCATTTGTCGAATGTGGGGTGTCCGGACCTCTGTCAATTGCCGCTCGATTTCGTCGAGAGACTTGATGTCCCTTGCGGCCTCCACAATCGATCGGGCTGATGGGCCCAATGGAAAGATGACCTGCTCAACATTAAGGATTTTCCGATTGGCGAACTTCTCCGGATTTTCAGCGATGAACTTGTCCACCTCCGTAGTCCCAGGAGACTTGGATGCAGCGGCTCGCGTGACATACGCATTTTGAAGGACGAGCTCACGGGCTCGCAAGATATCGAGCAGGACGCCGGGTTCTCTGTCGAGTTTCGCTGCGATTGCCTGCTGTACGAGGTATTTGCGCGTTGCCAGATCGCCCAGCACGTGCTTGATGATCTCTGGATCCTTTTGCTTGTCGACAGGCACGTTCGCCGAGCGGAATTCGTTCTCGAGTTCTTGCGTCGTGATTGTCTCGCTGCCGACATGAGCAACGATTTGACTTCGCGCGTTCGGCTCTTCGCTCTTCTTGCCGCAGCCTACCAGAACAAAGCAGCAGCACAGAATGGCGCTGGCACTGGCGAGGCGGCCGAACGGCTGGAACCTCAAAATCATCATCAAAACTCCGTCGCTCAAATGAGCAGATGGTGGTCGCGGCATCCGCGTGGCCCGAGGCTGGCTTGACTTGCGCGGTAGCCGGTAAGTGTGAATACCAGATAAAGATATCAGAATGGATCGACGTCTCGTCGATGAGCCGCTATTTCGAATATTTATCTTAACCGGCGCGACGCGCCATTTATTCCGAATATGCAATTCAAATACCTGTCGGGTGTGTTATAAACGGTTGTTTCAATAGGGGGAACCGGCCAATGCAAGGTCCAAGACGTTTCCAGATCATTTTGGCATGCACTGCCATCTTGGGTGCTGCGGTCCTCGCCAAGCTTCTGGAGCCGCATGAATTGATGGCGAGAACGTCGGGGGCGGTCAGTCTGGATCAGATTATCCCCAAAAAGTTCGGGAGGTGGACTTTGGTTCCGGAGATCAGTCCGATCACCCCGTCTGATCCCGAGGGATATGTCCAGCCAGACCCGTATTCAGCGAAGATCTATAGCCAGGAGGTGGGACGAGGCTACACGGATGGCCAAGGTAATATAGTAATGTTGATGGTTGCCTACGGCCCCGTTCAAAATTATCGCCTCAAGGCGCATCGACCTGAGTTGTGCTACACCGCAGCGGGGTTTGAGGTGTCTGAAAAGTCGGGTGCGGCGGTTGCCTACCGGACAGGGAAAATGCCCATCAAGATGACGCGTCTCGTCGCCCAACGCGAATCGCGCTATGAGCCGATCAGTTACTGGATGCGGGTCGGAAATGACGTCGCAAGCGGGGTCGTTGACCGTCAGCTTGTTCGTCTCAAATATGGATTGCGTGGCATTATTCCGGACGGGGCGCTGATCAGGATTTCGACGATCGGGCTGCCCCGGGATGCGTCTTATCAGTTGCAGGATCAATTCATAGGAGACCTGCTCGCCGCGGTTCCGCCCGACGAACTGAAATTCTTCATCGGGGCCTCTTAAGTCATTGCATCGACGATCGGTATCATGAACTCGTGGGGGCATTGGGCCTTTCCGAACCTGTGTCCTGCGGCTCGAATTGGGCTGTTGACCGTCCTCTGCCTTTGGGCACAGCCTTGCGGTGCGGGATCGCGGATCTTCCTGGCGGACAACAATGTCCTCGATTCCGAGAGGACCCTGCTCGCTTATGCGGTCAATATTCATCGCACTCCGGTGCAGAACTGGCCCGGTTACGGCATCTATCTCAAAGATGGGCTGTTTCTAACCGCGGCTCATGTGGTTGGCCGGGGGTGGCTTACCCGACCGAAAGTGGTAATTTCGGGAACGGAATATCCGACCAAAATCGTCAAAGAGGGTAGCTTTGAAGGGGTCGATCTGACGCTTCTTCATGTCGACGAGCAGCTGTTACCGATGCGCCTGAGGATGCGGCAAATGAGTATCTGCCGAGACGCCCCTTCGCCCGGCGAACGGGTTGTTACGATAATTCCTGAAACCGCGGCACTTACGCACGTCGTCGCGCCGGACGTCATCCCAGCCTCGGCACGAAAATTTCGCACCGCCGTTGCGGATGTCGCGGGCACTGGAAACTCGGGTTCCGGCGTCTTCGATTCCCAGCGCAGATGCCTGCTTGGCATCATGAGCCGCAAGATCTCTCAGGCGGGCCGACGTGCAAACGGTCAACAAGCCACGCGCGATATTGCCAAATATTTTGTTCCCGCGGCAGACATTGAATCGTTCCTGTCCAACGGATCGCAGTAATCGTCAGTAATAGCCGTAATAGGACTTTGGGATCTCCGTCGCTTTGTTCACGACAACCCGTACGACCGGTGTACGCTGCAGGTGTTTCTGGCATTCCTTTATGTCAGCCGTGGTGGTGGTGCCTATGCTTGCCACCAAGAGGGCCGCGTCGATCCGAGGAAGGATGGAGATCACGTCGTCCCCCAGCAGCATCGGCGGGAGATCAAAGATGACCGTGCGTGACCTGAAATCTCTCTTGATCGCCTGAAGCACCGTGTTCATGGTTTGAGATGCCATCCATTCGGCTGACGAATTGGACACCGAGCCCGCAAGAACCATGAAGCTCGAAGGGCCTACGCTCACGTTCACGACCGCTTCACCGAGGCTCACCCGCTCCTCCAGCACACCAACAATGCCAAGGCTCGGCTCAAGACCAAGGTAATTCGCAACCATTGGCTTCCGAAGATCAAGGTCGACCAGCAACACGGATCGTTCCGGCAGCCTTGCGATGCTCATCGCGAGATTGCACGCCGTGACGGTCTTTCCACATTCGGCGGTGGGTGACGTGATCGCCAAAAACTGCCAATTCTTCTTATCCATTTCCTGAAGAACTTGCGTTCGCAGCATATCATAGTAACGGCCGCGCTCGCCTGCCGCGCCATAGGCGACGATTCGTTTCAACTCCAAATGAGCGGGGTTCAAACGGACGTCGCGCACCGGCGGCGCAGTCTGGCCGACACGAATCCCGGGCGTAAGGCCGAATGCCGCCGTAGCTTGATGGTTGCTCCCAGCCGCTTTCGCCAGCTCGAGCGCTTGCTTTATCGAGTCCACGAGGAGTCTCCGGCCAGGTTACCTAAACAAACCGACTCGTGCCTTGGCGACCATGAGATCGACAGGCAAGAAAAAGTACGCAGCAGCTGCGCCGGCAGTCAGCAGAAGCAACAGCGTCGCAGCGAAAACGATCATTCGGATTCTGCGCCACCGCTCTTCCGCAGGCGTCACGATATAGGGAATTGAAATAATCAGGTGACTGTCTACGACACTAAAAAGGTCGGATCCTCGGCGGATGCCTTTGTCGAGCACTTCTGCCAATGTCGTGATGCCTGCGCCGGCGAAAAAAGCAGCCGCCAATGCGACCAGCGCGAGCTTCGATCGTTTGGGCCTGATCGGCTCCTGCGGCACGGTCGGCTGTTCAATCACCTCGAGTTTTTCCGACTGCTGATCTTTTTCGAGATTTTCACCGAGCTTCGCCGCATCGAGCCTTGCGGTCGCCACGTCCAGATTCTTCTGCAACGCCTCTTGTTGTGCAGTCAGGGAGTCCAAGCTCGCGGCGCTGTCAACCTCCGGTTTGGCTGCCGCCGTCTTTTCAAGTGCGTCAATCTGTCTTCGCAGCGATTGAACGAGAGGATGGCGATCGGAATAGAGGGCGGTTCTTTGGATCAGATCGGCTCTCAGCTGGGCTAAAGTGGTCGCGGTTTGATCCGCTCCGTTTGCTCCAGCAGGCTTGCTTGTCCGAACCTGAGCAATCCGTGCGACCAGCACGTTGTTGTCTGCCTGCAGCTTTTGGACCTCCCGCGCCAGGAATTTCGTCGTATCGGTGGCCCGCGATGTTCGGTCGCTCAGATCTTCGGTCAGGATGCGAGTCATCAGCTCATTAGCGACGGCCGTCGCTATTGCAGGATCGCCATATTCGAATCCGATCGAAAAGACGATGGTCGGATTTTCGAGAGAAGACCGCGTGCGTTGCTTGAAGTCCAACCCGAGGTCGACGGGCGCAATCTTCGTATTGTTTTTGATGAGTTCGACGAGTTCCGTGACGGACATCAAGCTGCGCTTGTCGGGGAAGAGCTTAAACTTCTCGGCGATGGCGACCAGATTGTCGCGCGTCATGGTGCGCTGCTCGATCATCTGAATGCGTTCTTGAGCTGCGCTGGTGACCGTGGGGCGGACGAGTTCAGTCGGGATCTTCTGGGCCTGAACCAGAATCTTGCCGGCGGAAAGATAGGTCGGTGGCCATAGCAGGACGGCAGCAAGTCCGGAGCACCCGACGACAATGAGAGGAATAAGGAAGTACGCCCAACGGCGGCGCAGGACATGCCAATAGAAAGACGGCGCCAGTAAATGGCCACGGTCTTCTTCAAAAATCTGAGTCTCTTCGTGATATTCGAGCTTTTTCAGCATCAATCATAATCCCGAGCCAGACGGTCTGCCGAAATCTCGGAGCGCAGCACTACCGTGAAAGCAAAAGCAGACGGGCAATATTTAGCACCGAACTTGCATACGACCGAATTAATAAATAGGTGTGAAATCAGCTTCCTTGGTTCAATCTTAACGAGGCGAGGGGTGATCTTTCCCCCTGAGTTCCGGTCGGCGCTTGTTCACGAAACCTTGCGAAAATCACCGTGGTGGCGACGCGGCTCCGCAATCTTAGGCTATAGCTAAGCGGTCCAGCCTCGCCCAAGAGCATCGGCCAAGGATTTTTGATGTACGAGTCATTTTATGATCTGCGCGAGAAGCCGTTCACGATCCTGCCCGATCCGGATCTGATCTACTGGGGCAGAATGCATTCCATGGCGTTCACGATGCTCGAATTCGGTGTCATGAACAACGCCGGTTTCACAGTCATTACGGGCGAAATCGGGTCAGGTAAGACGACCCTTCTACGATATCTGCTCAAGAAAATTAGCCCCAGCATCACCGTCGGCCTTATTTCGAACTCTCCGCAGGGGCGGCAGGAATTGCTGCAATGGATCCTGATGTCCGTCGGGGAGCCGTTCGACGGCGAATATCCTCAATTGTTCAAGCGCTTACATGATTTTCTGCTAGGGCAATTCGCTAACGGGCGGCGCACCATTTTGATCATCGACGAGGCCCAGAACCTGGAACCCGAGGCGCTCGAACATCTGCGGATGATCTCCAACATCAATGCCGACAAGTTTCAAATTCTGCAGCTGATCCTGGTAGGCCAGCCGCAACTCCGGGACCTGTTGCTTGCGCCCAAACTGCACCAGTTTGCGCAGCGGATTTCGTCCGATTTTCACCTGACGCCGTTGGATCCGGCCGAGGTGGAGAAATACATCAATTTCCGGCTGCAGTCTGTCGGGGGCCGACAACCCCTTTTCACGCCAGAGGCTTGTGCGCTGATTGCAGCGGCGAGCGGGGGCGTGCCGCGAATGATCAACGTGTTGTGCGACACCGCTCTCGTCTACGGCTTCGCGAATGACCAAAAATTGATTGGGGAGCGCCTCGTTAAGGACGTTATTGCAGACAAGCAACAGTATAGTATTTTTCCAGTTAAGAGGGTCGCCAGGGTTCCTTAACCAATTGAAATCTATTATCTTCCTTTAACAGCTTTGGCTGGGGAGGCTGGATCTGTCCGGCCAACGGTTTGTTGGAGGGAAGCATGCGACCCCTGGTTTTGTTTATTTGCCTTGTTTGTGTGTCTGTCTGGGCGCCTTTTGCGCGGGGCCAATCTCAAACCCTGAAACCCGGCGACCAACTCAACATATCGGTGCTGCAGGATAAGAATCTTGAGCGGAATGTTACGGTTGACCCCCTTGGGGAAATCGCCTTTCCCCTGGCCGGCCACATTAAGGTTCGCGGGCTGACGCCGGTTGCCGTCGAGGGCAAACTGAGGGAAAAGCTCAAGCCAAATTACAAGGATGAAGTGCTTGATGTGACGGTTGCCCTCGTGAACGCTCCGAAGGAGCCGATCGAGGACGACCTGAAACCAAAGATCTTCATTACCGGAGAGGTGGTCCGTCCGGGATCCTATGTGGTCCGCCAGCAGACCACGCTCATGCAGGCGATTGCGTTGGCAGGCGGGGTTGGCCCTTTTGCTGCCAAGAAGCAGATTCAGGTGCGCCGGAGGGCGTCAGGCGGAAACGAGACCATTTTCATGTTCAATTACTCCGCTTACGAAGCGGGGCGTGATTTGGAAGGAAACATCACGCTTCGTGCAGGAGACGTCGTGATGGTGCCAGAGAGAGGTTTGTTCGACTGATCTCATAAACCCGCCTCAGGCCAAAACGCAGTGAAAAGAGTCCTTCTAGCAGTCTCGGTGTGCGCTGGCGTGGCGCCGATGGCGGCGTTTGGCTATGACTGGGAAGTCAAGACCACTCAAAGCGAGACCGTTGAAGCCAACGATAATCAATTTCTGCGAACACCGGCGGCCGCGACGGTCGGCTCCTATTCGACGC
>Ga0302322_100006720_pt1 | contig 10233 bp, 11 predicted proteins | sample Fen_T0_2_FD_203757 | JGI IMG/M metagenome (GOLD analysis project Ga0302322, IMG submission 203757) | Peat permafrost microbial communities from Stordalen Mire near Abisko, Sweden - Fen_T0_2 | ecosystem: Environmental > Terrestrial > Soil > Wetlands > Permafrost | place: Sweden: Abisko... | reverse complement strand
TGATGCGGCCGGCCGCCTCGTTGGCGAAGGCGATCCGGCCCTGGGCATCAACCCCGCAGATGCCCTCGCCCGCGCTGGCGAGGATCCGGTCGGTGACCTCTTTCGCCAGGATCTCCTGCGCCGAGCGTTCCAGCTCCTCGGCCATGGCGTTGAACGCCCGGCCGAGCACGGTCAGCTCGTCGCGGCCACGGGGGTGGATCCGCCGGGAGTACTCACCGTCGCGGATCGCGCTGACGGCCACGGTCAGCGCCCCGATCCGGCGGACGATCAGCTCGGCCAGCACGACGCCGAGCAGCATCACGACGACCACGCCGGTCGCGGCGGTGAACAGGATGTCCCGCCGGGCGGTCGCCGACCGCGCCATCACGTCGTCGTACAGCGGTGTGTACTCGAGGATCACCGCGCCCACGACGAGCCCGTCGGCGGTACGCAGCGGCACCACCACCTGCCGGATGCCCGCCGGATAGTCCGCGCTGCGCTCGACGAAGGTGCTCGGCGAACCGGTGCGCACCGTGGCGCCGACCTCGCCGTCGGTGTCTTGGACGAACTCGGTGCCGACATTGGCCGGGACGGCGTCGCCGAGGATCCGCTGGGTGCGGTCGATCACGACGACGTCGCGGCCCTGCAGGTCGTGCAGGCGCGCGATGTACTCGGCGAGCGCCGCCGGCTGCTCGTACAGCCGTTGCCCGGTGTCGGCGCCACCGCGCCCGGCGAGATCCTGACCGATCATCTCGGCGACGTGGACGGCCTCGGACACGGAGGCACGCTTGGCCGAGGCCTCCTCGATCCGCCAGGCGACCAGCCCCATCAGCCCCACGAGCACCGCGACGGCGAGGTACCCGCCTACCAGCCTCCGTCGAATGGTCATCCGTGGTCCGTCTCGGTCGCTGCGCCGTGTGCGCTCTGGCAACCTCACCATCGGCACCATCCGGGCCGCGCTGAGCACATGTGTGGCGCAAAACGCCGAGGGGGTGACTACTGCCGTGTCGTCCTCCGTGCGCCGGGCAACCTGGTCAGGACGTCGTCGGCGGAAAGCACGCTCGTGGCGTACAGGGGGCCGGTGAGTTCGGTTGCGGCGTGTTGCAGCTGCATGGTGAAGGCGGCCGTGGCGTCCTTGACGAGGGTGACCGAGTAGCCCAGTTCTATGGCGTACCGGCCGGTGCTCTCGACGCAGCCGGGGGCGGTCATGCCGGCGAGGATGACGGTGTCGATACCGCGTTGGCGCAACTGCTGGTCGAGGTCGGTGTGGGCGAAGCCGTTCATGCCCCAGTGCTCGCTGCTGACGACATCGCCGTCGCGGGGGCCGAACTCGGGATGCCAGTCACCGCCGACGGTGCCCAGTTCGAACAGGTGGGCGGTGCGGAGGGCGGCGTGGGCGCGCTGCACTCTGCTCCAGCCGTCGAGGTCGCCAGGGCGCCACCGGCGGTGCGGGGCGACGAAGACCTGGATGCCGGCGGCCCGTACACCGGCCAGGAGGGCCCGCAGATGATGATGCAACCCGATCGTCTCGGCCACGTCTCTGACCCGGGGCCAGATTTTGCCGTCCTCGGCCAGGAAGTCGTTGTACGGGTCGACCAGCACCAGCCCGGTGCTGCCCGCGAGGTAGTCCGTCTGCTCCATGCAGTTCACTCTGTCCGGCCCCGGCACGATCCGGCAGTGGCACAGATGTCGTTGATCGAAGGTTTCGTGCCATCATGGATCGTGGCTTTCCAACGTGTCGCGGCGTACGTCCCGGCCGGCGCGGCGGCGCTTGGCCTCGGCGTGGCCGGCGCCGCCTTCCGGGCGCGCCCCGGCGGTCCCCGGTTCGACTTCGCCGTCTGCGCCCACCGCCGTGGCCCGGTGATGACCGATCTGGGCGTGCCGGTCGTGGCCGAGCACGACATTGCGCTGCTGGCGCGAGCCGATCTCGTGCTGGTGTTGCCGGGAGCGCAGGATGTCCAGGAGGCGCCGGCCGGTGTGCTGGCTGCCCTGCGTCAGGCGCGGGCGCGGGGTGCCATCGTGGCGGCGCACTGCCTCGGCGTGTTCACGGTGGCGCAAGCCGGCCTGCTCGACGGACATGCCGCCACCACGCACTGGCAGCACGCCGGCGAACTCGCCGCCCAGTATCCGAGGGTCACCGTGCAGGCCGAGCACCTCTACATCGACCAGGACAAGATTGTCACCGGTGCCGGCGCCGCGGCCGGGATGGACATGTACCTGCACCTGATACGCCGGGACCACGGCGCCGCGCACGCCAATGCCATCGCCCGGCTCCTTGTGGTGCCGCCGCATCGCGAGGGCGGCCAGCAACAGTACGTCGAGGCGCCGGTGGCCACCGGTGAGGATGCCGAACGCCTCGCTGATGCCCTCGCCTGGGCACGCACACATCTGCATGAGCGGCTGAGCATCGACATGCTGGCCACTCGTGCGCTGATGAGCCGCCGCTCGTTCATCCGCCATTTCGAGGCCGCCACCGGCGCCACCCCGCACGCCTGGCTGCGCGGGCAGCGGCTCAACCTGGCCGAGGAGTTGCTCGAGACCACCGGACTGAGCACGGAACAGATCGCCCAGCAGACCGGGTACAGCAGCGCCGCAGCCCTGCGCCAGCAGTTCGTGCAGCGCCGCGGTGTCCCGCCGCGCGACTATCGCCGCGCCTTCACCCAGGCCTGAGCCCACGACGGGAGCTCCAGCAGGCCGTCGTCCGGCCTGCTGGAGCCCCCGCCGGGGCGGAGCGGCGGCGCTCAGCCCGTGGTGGACACGGCGCGGACGAACGTCACCTTGGTGAACGCGGTCCGCGCGGTGGCGCTGGTCAGCCTGGGCGTGAACGACACGACACCGGTACCGGCACACGGCACCAGGACGTCCGTCGGGATCGACGCGCTGGCCTGGAAGAACCGCAGCGTCACCGGCGGCGTCGGCGAGATCGACGAGCCGAAGCCGACGACGATCGCGGTGCCGGCACTACCGGTGAAGCCCACGCTCGGTGTGGTACCGCTCGAGTCGCCCTGCACAGCCGTCACCGTCTGCCCCGCCAACGGGTGCCCGGTGGGTACGACGTCGATCGGACCGTCGCAGACGACCGCGATGCGCGACACCCCGGCTACCCCGTTCACCTGGCCGGTGAAAACCTGGTTCGGCGTGATCGGCACGGGATCGACCACACCGCCGGCGACGGCGGGACTCGCCGACCCGAACAACATGACGGCCGCTCCGAGCGGCACATACCAGCGACGCAACTTGCCCGACATGGATCCTCCCTCTACCGGCAGCGACACGGCCCTCCCCGGGGCCGGTCAAACAGGAAGGCGTTCCACGCCGTGCCATGGGAGTGCCACATAGCGGCGGTCACGGATGGTCGGCGAGCCGGGCGGTGATCCGGGCGGCCGGTGTGGTGCCTCCGCCGGCCAAACGTCGCGGAGTTCCTTCGTGCGTCTGCCCCGCCATGACACGCACCGTCCGGAACTCCGCTACGTTTAGATCCAGCAATTCACAGGCTGGCCGGGATCTCAACTACCGGCAATTGCTCGTGGTCCGGGCTCCCAACCGATCGGATGCCCGTTCATCGGTGGAATCGGACAGTCGCTGAATGGCCTGTTGCTTTACCAGGTCCAGAGGTAGGGCTGCCACTCGGAACCCTCCGCGCCGATCCCGATGCCCGAAACCGCGCTGTTGTACCATACGGTGCCGATATAGAATTCCTGGCCCGTACCGTTGTGGAGGCCAACGACATCAACCTGCCTCCACTGGCCAGCACTGGAGATCGGGTTCATCCAGCAGTTGCCCGGCGTAACGATGGTGCTCGCGAAGTCGCCAGTGGACCAACCGCCCTGATAGACCGGGAGGGCGTGGATGAATACCGAGTAGTTGCCCTGGGCGCAGATTTGCAGATTCCCGTTGGAAATGACCGACGCCGATGCGGACGCGGCGCTGACCGTCATGAGCCCGGCGGTGAGCGCCCCGACGACGGCGAGCGTCGTGGCCAGCTTGCGGACAAGTTTCTTGAGAGCCATCATGCTCCTGGTGCTCCTTGAATATCGATGATATGTGCGTTGCGAGCCGCCGGCATGGCGGATCAATTGTAAAATTCCCGCCCTCCCCCGCTGGGGAAGCCTGGACCCAGTTGTGCGCCCCGGCAGATGTGGTCATTGATGGCGCAAGGACGCACACCCGCGGCCTTGAATACACCATGACAACACGATTGAAATGACGCGTGCGACTCTCCCGGGCGGTGCCCGTGAGCCAGGAAGCCCGCCATTTGACGACATCATTCCAGGTCTCCGAATTGTCGAGGTCGGTCCGTCAAGCCGTAAAGACGGCCGAATGCGGCCGGGAGTTCAACCGGGCACCGAGTCTTTTTTGGTGCGCCCTGCGGGCAGGCAGCCGGCAGATCCGCTCACCGCCCTACGTCAACCCAGGTTGACACGCACTTCGGTGTCAAGTTAGGTTGACGACCATGTCAACCCAGACTGACGCATCCGGCCTGGACGTGGTCGTCGTCGGCGCCGGGCCGACGGGCCTGCTGCTCGCCGGAGATCTCGCCGACGCAGGCGTCCGCGTGGTCGTGCTCGACCGCGCGGCCGAGCCGGTCCAGATCCCGAAAGGCAACGGCGTTGTCGGCCGGGCCGTCCTGGAGTTGCAGCGGCGCAAGCTCCTGCGCGGCACCGGGCTGCGGGTGGTGCGGCCACCGCGGTTCCGCTTCGGCCCGCTCGCCCTCGAGCTCGGCCTGCTGCGCGGTCCACTGCATGTGCTCCCCGTGCCACAGCACCGCCTGGAGAGCCTGCTGGCGGAGCGCGCCGCGCGCCTCGGCGCCACGATCCTGCGCGGGCACGAGGTCACCGCGTTCGAGCAGGACGGCGAGGGTGTGACAGTCCAGGCCGCGGCCGGAGGCTCGGCCGCCGAGCTGCGCGCGCGGCACCTCGTCGGCTGCGACGGCGCGCGGAGCTTCGTGCGCAAGAGCCTCGGTATCGGCTTCCCCGGCGTCACGAGCGCCAACATCGCCCGGCTGGCCCGGGTCACCATCCCGGCGGACGCCGTGGCCCGGGTCGGCGAGCACATCGAGCTGCGCGGCATCGGCCGGCTCGCGCCCTTCCGGCCCAACCGGACCGGACACGGGTCGATCACCATCGCCCCGGCCGACGCGCTCGACCGCTCAGCCCCGGATGACCTGTACATCGTCAGCACCCACGAGCCGCGCGACGGCAGCGAGCCGACCGACGAGCTGAGCGACGACGAACTGCGGGCGAGCCTTCGCCGCGTGCTGGGCGCCGACCTGCAGTACACGACGGCCTCGGCCGCGCGGAGCGTCGTGGCGAACAGCCGGCACGCGGAGCGCTACCGCGACGGCCGGGTCTTCCTCGCCGGCGACGCCGCGCACATCTTCAGCGCCGGCGGCTCGGCCATCAACGCCGGCCTGCTCGACGCCGTCACCCTCGGAAAGGCCCTCTCCGCGGTACTGCATGGTGCCGCCCCGCAGACCCGGCTCGACGCCTACCAGTCGGAGCGGCGGCCCGCCGTGCAACGCACCCTCGCGCTCACGCGGCTGCAGGTCGCGCTCGAAGCCGGCGACGAGACCGGCGAGGCACTGCGCGACGTGCTCGGCGTGCTGCTCCAGCACCGCGCCACCTCCCGCCGGATCGCGACGCTCATCGAAGGCTGAGCCGGTCGCTGCCTTCCGGCCCCGGCTGGACGATCGCGAGCAGCGCGGCCTTCAACTGCCTCGACGCCGGCTCGCGCAGCGGGGCCAGGAAGCGGCGCTCGGCCTCCTCGCTGGCCCGCCCGGCCCGGCCGAGCGTGTCGGAGCCGTGCTCGGTCAGCGCCACGACGTTCTTGCGCCGGTCGCCGGCGCTCGGCTGCCGGGCCACCAGCCCCTTGGCCTGCAGCGTGTCGATGAGCGCGACCATCGTCGTGCGGTCGACGCCCAGCCGCTCGGCGGCCTGCTGCTGGGAGGCCGGCTCGTGGCCGGCCAGCACGGCCAGCACGGCCAGCTCCCGGCCGTTGAGGTCATACGGCGCCAGCGCGGCGGCGGTCAGCTCGCTGAGTCGCAGTTGTGCGTGCTTCAGCAGGTAGCCGAGGCGGCCGGTCAGCAACGGGTCGGCACCACTGGACATGCCGTCCATCGTACCGTTAGCGTATCGTCAGCTTGACTGATCCTCAGTCTTGCTGACGATTTGGAGGTTGCCATGATCCTCGTGACCGGTGGTGCGGGATTCATCGGCACGCACACCGTCCAGGCCCTGCTCGACCTCGGCGCATCGTGCGTGCTCGCCCAGCGGCGCGAGTTCACGCTGCCCGACGCCTGGGCCGGCCGCTGCGTCACCGAGCGGGTGGACCTGGCCGACCACGCGGCATTCCTGGCGCTCGGCCGGCGTCACCAGATCACCGGGATCGTCCATCTGGCCGGCTCGGTGCCGTGGCCGCCGGGCGCACACGAGCCGGTCGCCGGGGCCCGGATGGCGATCGACACCCTGTTCAACGTGATCGAGGCCGCCCGCGACTGGCACGTGGACCGCGTCGGCGTCGCCAGCACGATCGGCGTCTACGGCGGCGCCCCCGGCGGCAGCCCCTATCGGGAGGACGTCCCGCTGCCGATGACCGCCGGCCACGTCATCCCCGCGTTCAAGAAGGTCGGCGAGATCCTGACCGACCACCTTGCCACCGCGCTGGACCTCGATGCCTACGACGTCCGGATCTCGGCCGCATGGGGACCACTGGGCCGGCCGGCCTCACCGTTCTTCGCCACGCCCCAACTCGTGCACGCCGCGGCGCTGGGCACGGCGCGCACCGGTCCCGTGTACGCCGACGACGGTGCCGACATGTGCTACGTCAAGGACTGCGGCCGGGCGATCGCCTTGCTGCAACTGGCGCCCCGGCTGCACCATCGCACCTACAACGTGGCCGGCGGCCGGGCCACGACCTATGCCGAGATCGCCGAGGCCCTCCGGGCGATCACGCCGGTCACGCCGACCGACCTGCTCGGCGGTCGCAACCCGGAAGGGCCGGCCGACGACGTGTACCTCGACATCACGCGCCTGCGCGAGGACACCGGCTACGAGCCGGCCTACGACACCGGACGGGCCGTGGCCGACTACGTCGACTGGCTGCGCGCGGGCAACGAACGCTGACCTCGACGTCGCCCGGCAGAAGGGCGCAAGCTCGTTCCGGCTCAAGCCGGTCTCGCCGGGCCGGAAGACCTACACAACGTCGATGCCACTGGCACGATGAGTCAGGTGTCCTTCACCATGCCGGAGTTTCCCGAGCCGACGCCGATCGACAGCGCCCGGTCGTGGACAGCTGCCTACGACAGCTACGACCAGCGGCACGATGTCTCGTACTACCGGGTGACCATCCACGCCGGCGATCGCGACGTCGGCCGGATCATGGCCGAGGTGTTCATGTCCCCGGCCGGCGACGACTGGCGCACCCCTGACTTCGTCCCCTACCTGCGCGCGGAGATCCATCAGACCGCCGTCCGCGGCACCTCCAACACCGAATACCGGGGCTACAACAACGACGGGCATAGATGATCCGCAACCCGAACCAAAAATAACCGGTTACGAACGTGCCGCCGGCATCGTCGACTTCTTCGAGGAGGGCGTCGCGGCCGGCAAGGGCGTCCTGCAACTCAAGCGCAAACCCCGCCCCACACGCGGACGGCTCAGACGTAGGTCCATAGCTTGTCGCCGGTATAGCCCGCGGACCACTGGATGATGTTCAGGCCTTCGGCGGTGCCCCCGCCGCTGACCGCGATCACCAGGCCGGAGTTGCGGTTGGTGATGTTGGACCAGGATCTGGGCGACGTCGGGCCCGGTGACCACTGCTGATCGGGGCTGCCGTTGCAGTGCCAGATCACGAGCCTGGCGCCCGGCGCGATCGATGCGCCCTGCACGCCCAGACATGACCAGTGGGTCGGGTCGTTGTCGTAGGTGGCCTTGTTGATCAGTCTGAGCCAGCCGCCGTCGGTCGGAGCGACCACCCACGTCTGATCGACAGCGCCGTTGCAGTGCCATTGCAAGGCCGCGGTGCCGTCGGTCATGTCGCCGCCCGCGATGCCGAGGCACAGGGGGATGTTGTTGGCGCTGGCGTTGAGGATCCGGAAGGCCGACTGCGGCGGCGCGGCGTGTGCGGCGGTGCCCACGGCCATCGGGGACAACAGCGCAAGGAGCGCGGCGACGAGACGTCTGGCGGTCACGAGACGACGACGAGGGCGGTGGCGGAGTTGCCGAAGTTGTCGCGCACGGTGATGGTCGTCGGCCGGTTCGACCAGGTCGACTCGCCGTCGAATCTTCCGTTGCCGCGGCTGGTCAGCGGGAGACCGGGAAAGGTCGACACCCAGGGTGCGGCGCCGGCGGCGTAGTCGGTCACGGAGACGTACAGTTTCTGCTTCTTCTGCGTCCAGCTGGCATTGACGATGCGGATGCCGGGGGGCGCGACGGTCACTGTCACCGAGCGCTGCGTGGTGCCCCAGGTGCCCGTGACGGTGACCGTGGTCAGCGCCGTCACCGCCGTCGTCGTGACCGCGAACGTGTTGGAGAACTGGCCCCACGGCACGGATGCGTAGGAGGGAACCTGCAGTACCGAGGGGTCGCTGCTGGTCAGCCACAGATAATTGTCGGGGGGGAGCGCGGAGGTATGGGCCGTCGGGGCTCCAGGGCCCCAGTCGATGGTGAAGCTGCCGGTCGCCGACTGTCCGCCGAGCACGCCCGACGGTGTCACCGCCATCGACGAGAAGGCCAACGGCTGATGATCGGTGTTCACCGCGATGAGGTACTGCTGGGTCACGGTTCCGGTCGTCGCCGAGATCGTCGCGAACGAGTTGGCGGGGGCGCCCGCGACGGGACTGACCGGGAAGGTCACCTCGGACACCCCCGGGTCGGCAACCACCGATGCCGGCACGACAGCCACCGCGGTGTTGCTGCTGAACAGCAGCACCGTCGTGGGCAGTCCGCCCGGGTCGGGCTGCAGCGTCACGGAACCGGTGGCGGGCAAGCTGCCCAGCACACGCGGCATGACGATGAGAGAGCTGACGGCCCCGTCCGCCGATGCGCTGGCCGGCGGCAGCAGCATCACGGCAATGGACGACAACACGACAACACCACCCAGGCGTCGCACAAAGAACCTCCGGAAGGAGCATCGGACCACGTGCCGCACCGGATGCTATCGACCACCGCGGGCCGGAACAATCATCCAGACCTGTAAATGACATGTCTGCGATTTCGGCCCTGCGGCCCGGACGCCCGGTGTCAGCAGAGCCGTCCGCATGTGGAACCTGGCCGGTGCCGGAGAGATTCCGCGCCGGCATCGGTTGGGTCAGCCCACGCCGTAGGTCAGGGTGAGTGCGTTGTTTGTCTCGTCGTACTCGGTCCACTTGTAACTGTCGACGTCGATGCCGAACTGGTAGGTCCCCGGCAGGGCCGGCGTCTGGAAGTAGTACGTGAACTGGCTGGTCGTGCCCGTCGGGAGGCTTTCGGCGTGACAGACCACGTGGCCGGGGCCCGCGCCCCAGTGGAAGCAGTCGAAGGGGACCCCGCTGTCGTTGGTGAAGACCACGTCCAGCTCACCGGGCGCCCGGCGGAGGTGCACGTACACCGGGCCCGAGTCCGGACCGATCCCCGGCTGCGGCGCGGTGGTCCCGCCGACGCGCCAGCCCGTGTTCGTCACCTGCACGGTGTAACGGTGGATGAAGCCGCCGATGACGGGCTCCGTCGGGTCGACGGTCGCCGCGACGGTGATGTCCGCGGAGTACCGGACGCACGTGGGGCCCGTGCAGGGGGCGGCCGCGGCGGGGCCGGCGGGGAGGATCGTCGAGACCAGCACGAGGCCGACGGTCAAGGGCCGCCACAACCTTGGTAACCGGGACATGACCCGACGGTAGGAATCGAGCGCCGCCTAAGCAAGCGAGCGCAGGAATTACGACAGACCGGTCATCAGGCCGCCCATCCATTTCGGACATCGGCACGAATCTGGAAACTCGTTGTCGTCCCAGCAAAAACGCTCCTGGATGACCCTCCGTTGACCCCAAAGCCGGTCCGGACCACCGCATGGCGCCCTCGGCGCACCCACCGGCGACAGACGTGTCTCCGGACCGTGCCGCGCCACGCGGCGCGCGGCGATACCGATCATGGCCCGCACAGGTGGTGGGCGCATAGACTCGGCGACATGTCCGGTCGGCCCGCCGTCCTGTGCCGCCCCGACGGCCTGCACGTCGCCGAGTCGGCCCGGCTGTGGATCGTCAGCGGCCGGGTGAGTGACTACGCC
>Ga0302322_100006719_pt1 | contig 10233 bp, 8 predicted proteins | sample Fen_T0_2_FD_203757 | JGI IMG/M metagenome (GOLD analysis project Ga0302322, IMG submission 203757) | Peat permafrost microbial communities from Stordalen Mire near Abisko, Sweden - Fen_T0_2 | ecosystem: Environmental > Terrestrial > Soil > Wetlands > Permafrost | place: Sweden: Abisko... | reverse complement strand
TACCGGAATCGTTTGACATCCCTTGGCACTTCTTTCTCGCCTTTGCTTATTCCCGTGTCGCACGTTCTGATGCGGTGAGTTTTTGGCACTCACATTGTTTGAGTGCCAATCTTGACACAGCACCAGACTCTTTCTAGAATTAGAGTGCGGCTGAGTCTACCTATAGACGACGTAAATAATTGTAAAATAATGAGTTAACCCATTCAAAGGCCACTATGGGATCTGATCCGGGAATTGGCAAGCGCGAACGTGAGATCCTGACCGCCATCGTCGAGACATATATCTCGACGGGTGAGCCGGTAGGGTCACGTACGCTGGCGCGCAGCAATCGCGAGAGTCTCAGCCCGGCCTCCATCCGAAACGTGATGTCGGATCTGGCCGATGCGGGATTCCTGCAGCAGCCGCACGCCTCGGCCGGACGCGTGCCCACGACGCAGGCCTATCGCTTTTACGTCAAGCAACTGACTGGCGAAGCTCGCCTGTCTCCCGCCGACGAGGGCCTGATCCAGGACAACCTGCAGGGCTTGAATGACGTGCAGGAGTTCATGGAGCGGACGTCGCATGTGCTGTCGCTGATTTCTCACGGCGTGGGAGTGACGGTCACGTCGGCTCACGGACAGCGCAATGCGCTCGAGCACGTGTACTTTCAACGGCAGGGCGACAGAAAAGTTCTCGCGGTGGTGGTCACCCGCAATGGATTGGTGCGCGATCGCGTGCTGCGCTTGACCGACGACTTAACTGCCAGCGATTTGGAAGTCGCAGCCAACTACATCAACCAGAATTTTCGCGGCTGGCAGATGGATGCCGTCCGCAACGAGATTGCCCGGCGCGTACAGCAGGAGCGCACCGAGTACGACCGGCTGATGAGTTCCGTGGAACAGCTTTACACCCAGGGAGCGCTGGCGACGGAAGGTACTGCGCAGGCCGTGTTTGTCGAAGGCGCATCTAACCTGGTGATCAACGAACAGGACAAGGAGCGCCTGCGCCAGTTGCTGGCCACTTTGGAGGAGCGCCAGCGCATCGTGGACTTGCTGTCGGCCTATCTGGACGCGCGCCAGGAGGCGGTACGCGTGGTTGTGGGTCTTGAAGACGCTGTTCCGCATCTAAATAACTTCGTACTGATTGGCACGCCGGCGCGGGTTGGCGATGAAGTGATCGGTTCTCTGGCGGTGATTGGGCCGACGCGCCTCGATTACGAGCATACGATCACTGCGGTTTCCTACATTGCGCGCATGTTTGATCAGTTCTGGAATGAGTCAAGCTAGATACCTTTATGGCATCGAATAAGAAAAACGGAGAGGCAAACGACCTCGACCTCGAACACGAATTAGCATCCGCCGAAAGCGAGCAGGCCACCGGAGCACAGGGCCTCGAAGGCGAACTGGAGACATTGCGCGAGGAACGCGCAAGCTACGTCGATCGACTGGCGCGGTTGCAGGCCGAGTTCGACAACTTCCGCAAACGCAGCGCCAGGGACCAGCAGGACTTTCGGGACTACGCCCTGGTGGAAGCGCTCAAGTCGCTGCTGCCTATTCTCGACAGCCTCGACCGGGCGGCGAAAACCGGCGCGCCCTCGGTGCAGGAATTCCAATCCGGCATCGAACTGATCGACAAGCAGTTTCACGATGCGCTGTCGAGGCTGGGAGTAGAACCGATTCCTGCTGACGGCGAACTCTTCGATCCCAACCTGCACCAGGCGGTGCAGATGGTGGACACCGACGAAGTGGCAGACAACCACGTCATCGACGAACTGCAGCGCGGCTACCGCATCAAAGACCGGCTGTTGCGCCCTGCGATGGTCCGCGTCGCGCACAATCCGAAACACTAGGTCCGTCATCCAAGGACACAAAGGGAAACAACGCTGGCTACTAACGTAAAACGCGATTATTACGAGGTTCTGGGAGTGGGCCGCACCGCCACGGAGCAGGAGCTGAAGAGCGCCTACCGCAAGCTGGCGATGCAGTACCATCCTGACCGCAATCCGGACAATCCGGACGCAGAAGAGCAATTCAAGGAATGCAGTGAAGCGTACGCGGTACTGGCTGACGCCGAGAAGCGCGCCCGCTATGACCGGTTTGGGCACGCTGGCGTCGCAGGCAACGGCTCCGGCGGCGGCTTCGATCCATCGGGCTTCCCCGACATTCAAGACATCTTCGGCGACATATTTGGATTCGGGGATATCTTCGGCGGAGGCGGGCGAGGCTCGCGCGCGCAGCGTGGTGCCGATATGCGCGAAGACCTCACGCTGGAATTCGAGGAAGCAGTCTTCGGCGTCACCAAGCAGGTACAGATACGGCGCCTGGAAGAATGCGATCAATGCGATGGCAATGGCGCTGCCCCGGGCAAGGCCCCGATCGACTGCACCACGTGCGGCGGCCGTGGACAAGTGCGTTACCAACAGGGCTTCTTCACGGTTGCTCGCACCTGCAACACCTGCCATGGTTCCGGCAAGCTCATTGTCGAGCCGTGTTCCAAGTGCAAGGGGCAGGGAAGGCTGCGCCGCGAACGCACCGTGACCGTGAAAGTTCCTGCCGGCGTCGACGAAGGCGCGCGCATGCTTTACTCCGGCGAAGGCGAAGCGGGAGCACAAGGTGGGCCTCCGGGTGACCTGTACGTGGTGTTGCATTGCAAGGAGCATGAGTTCTTTGAGCGCGATGGGAAAGACCTGCGCTGCGTGGTGCCGATTTCGTTTGTGCAGGCGGCACTGGGCACGGAGATCAATGTCCCGACGCTGGAAGGCGAGCATGCGCTGAAAGTCCCAGAGGGCACGCAAACCGGAACGACATTCAAGATCAGGACCAAAGGCGTGCCTGAGTTGAATGCGCGCGGTCGTGGCGACCTCTATGTGGAGTTAAAGGTGCAGACGCCCGCCAGGCTCAGCAAACGCCAGCGCGAGCTGTTGCAGGAGCTTCAGGATACGTTGAGCGTCGAGAACAAGCCCGTCAGCCGCACCCTTCTGGGCAAGATGCGGGACATTTTCAACTAATATCGGTCTTCTCGATCGGTCGCAGTCCGGGACAAAATTCTTTGGACAAGGCGCTTCGCATCTACGCGTGGTTCTTGCTGGTCGTCACCGCGTTGCCCGCGATAGCGCGGCTGGCGCGGCCACGGGACCTGGCGCGCATCCTGCTGCTGCGCTACCAGGACCCCAAGCGGCGCAAGCGGGCGCGCATTGGCGGTGCCATCTACCTCGGCTTGGCACTGTTGGCGACGCCCTTCCTGCTACGCTCACCGTTACCCCAGGAACGCTGGCTGGTGATGGCATTGTTGGTCGGGGCGGTGTCGGCCCTAGAGTTCCTGATGAACAGCCGCCTCTTCAACGAAGAGGCTCTCACGCGCGAAAACCGCTACTTTGGCGGCGTGTATGCTGCCATCGCGATTGCCGTCGCGTTGTTGCTGATTACCCGATGACCCGCCGCCGCTGGATCGCCGACGAAGTGAATCAAGACCGCGCTGCGCTCACCGGCGAGCACGCCGCGCATCTGTCGCGCACGCTGCGGGCGCGCGTTGGCCAGGAATTCGAAGTCGTCTGCGGTGACAGGGTGCGGCACGCCACAGTGTTCAGCGTCAGCGATGATCGCGTGGAGTTTACGCTCGGTGAAGAGATCGCCGGCGGCACCGTCGTCCCGGTCACTCTGCTGTTGGCGGTGTTCAAGTTTGACCGCATGGAGTGGGCGATCGAGAAGTGTACGGAGCTGAATGTGACCACAATCGTCCCAGTAATCGCCCGCCGCACGGAGAAACACCTTGCCCTGGCTGCGGACAAGCGGGTGGAGCGCTGGCGTCGCATCGCGCGCGAGGCGTCGGAACAGGCGCGTCGCGTCTCGCCTCCCGAGATTGGCGAACCCGTTAAGTTGCCTGCGGCCCTCAACACCGCCGCAGACGCGCGCATCGTTTTGTCAGAATCGGAACGCGAATTACAGTTGAGCGAGATATTGCGGGCCCGTCCGGACACAAACTCGCTGGCACTCGCAATTGGCCCTGAAGGTGGTTGGACTGCTGAGGAGGTACAGCTTTTCAGCAGTGCTGGATGGATTGCGGCTTCGTTGGGCGAAACAATCCTGCGGGCGGAAACGGCGGCCATCGCCGCGCTGGCCGTTGCTCAAGCCGAAATGAGCTAGGGGTTCGCGTCTTATGAACAAGCGTCCCATCTACGTAACGGTTCTTGGCTATCTGCTGATTGTTGCGGGTGCAGTGGGGATCGCCTACCACTTCACCGAATTCAGGTACACGCCACTGAGCGAATATTTCGGGGTTCTGGTGGTGCGGCTGATCGCAATTGTATCGGGCATCTCCTTGCTACGTGGCAAGGACTGGGCACGCTGGCTGTCGATTGCGTGGATCGGCTTTCATCTGGGTATCAGCATCTTTCACACCAAGGAAGGGATCGCCGTACATGCGGTCGTGTTCGCAGCGTTTACCGTGATGCTCTTTCTCCCAGCGTCGAACCGGTACTTCCGCTTCCGAGCCTGAGGGCGCGTCCACGCTATACGGCCGCACATTCCGCCTGGTTTTTCCTCAACTTCGACGGGCTTTGCACATGAACTTGGGCAGATAGGCTTGTCTCAGGTCGGCGCTCGGCAGATAATATAGTTTCGCTTTTTGTTCGATAGCGAGTCAGGGAAAGATCATGGGCTGGCAACCACGCGAATTCGCACTTACTTCCGAGCAATCCCGAGCGGTACAACACGTCGATGGGCCGATCCTGGTGGTTGCGGGGGCGGGCACGGGCAAGACTATGGTCCTTGCGAGCCGGGTGATACGGCTGATCGAAGACAAGCTCGCCGGCCCCAAGCAGATTCTCGCCGTCACCTACACACGCAACTCCGCCCGCGACCTGTTGAAGCGCATCGCACGCCTATGGAAGGGGACGGACGACATGGCAGCCGTCGCGCAGGTGGTGAATTCGGGATTGAAGATCGGCACGTTTCATTCCTATTGCTACGCCGTTCTGAAAGAGGCGGGACAACGATTCGAGCTGATCGACGACAAGGACCTGTATGTGCTGTTGCGTCGCCGGATCGACGAGTTGAAGCTGCAGTACTACATCAAAGCAGCCACGCCGGGCGAATTTCTGAATGAGCTGGTCAACTTCTTCAAGCGGTGCCACGACGAGTTGCGAAACCCAGATGACTACGACGCCTACGTGGCGAAGCTGGAGAGCAAACAGATCGCTTTGCCGCGGGTAGGACGTTCCAAAGACGCCAAGTTGATGTCCGATGACGAAGTCCTGGGACGTTGCCATGAGATCGCGCGAGTCTTCCGCTACGTGGAACAGAAGCTGGCGGCAGAGAACCTTGGCACGTACGGGCATGTCATCACACGCGCTGTCGCTTTGCTGCGCGACCAGGGCAACGTTACTCATCTCGTGCGGGCGCGAGAAGGTGCGCGCTTCGTCCTCATCGACGAGTTCCAGGATTCCAACGTGGCGCAGATCGAGTTGACGCGGTTGCTGGCTGGCGACCAGGCCAATGTGTTTGCGGTGGGCGATCCTGACCAGGCGATCTACCGCTTTCGGGGCGCGACGGCGGGTGCGTTCGACCAGTTCCTCGATAGCTACGGATTGGACAGGGTCGAACGAGTGACTATGAGCGAGAACCGGCGCTCAACGGAAGTGGTCCTGAAATCCGCCTACAGCATCATTTCCGGCAATCCGGAGATTACCAGCGTCGAGTTGCCCGGTGGCGAACGCTGGCAGCGCCAGCCTCTCATACACAAGCGCACCAAACCGGAGGCTGTCCCGGTCGCCCCAGTGCAGATACGAGCGTGGGAGACGCCGCACGACGAGGCCGCATTCGTGGCGCAGGAAATCAGCCGCATGCATAAGGAAGGGCGGCCATGGCAGGAGTTCGCCGTACTCTACCGCAATCACTTCAATCGTGTCGCCCTGGTGGACCAGCTTGTGCAGCGCGACATTCCGTTCACGGTTGAGGGCGTCGACTTGCTCCATACCGCCGCGGTGCGTGACTTACTGGCTGCGCTACAGGTGATCGACGGCAATGACTCCGTGGGACTGTTGCGAGTGGCCGCTTTCCCCAGGTTCCACATCGAAGGCGAAGCGATTCGCGCGGCGCTGGCATCGCAGGAAAAGGACGAAGAAACTGATCTGGAAGCCGTGCTGGAAAGGGTTCCGGGAGGATCGGAAGTCCTTACCGTGCTGGCCGAACTGCGGCATGACGTCGAGCGCTTGCAAAGGAAGGCGCTGGCGGCCTGCGGGCTTGCGCTCAAGCATTTCGCCATGGCTCCATCGGCAGAAACCGAGGGTTTCACGCAATTTGTGCAGAGCTGGAGCCGCAAGCCGAGCCAGGTTTCGGGCGAGGGCACGTTGGCGGAGTTTCTTGAGTACCTCAACTACTTCGTTGAGGGCGGCGGCAAGGTTGTCGATCCCGAGCAAGATGGCGAGGGCACCCCAGCAACACTGCAAATGGAAATTGGCAACATTCCGCAGGCAGAGCACTTCGCGGACGCAGTTCAGCTGATAACGGTGCATGCCGCAAAAGGACTCGAGTTCCCGGTGGTGTTCGTCATGCATGTGGGCACAGGATCATTTCCCAACAATTATCGTGAAGAATTGGTTGAGTTTCCTGGCGCTCTTCGCCATAAAGACACGATCGACAGCGACGACCCAAAGGTAGTGAACGAGCAGGAGGAGCGCCGCCTCTTTTATGTCGCGATTACGCGCGCCGAGGACCAGCTCATACTCAGTGGCAAGAAGGGACGTGGCAAGAAGGATGTCACCCCATCTGGCTATCTACGCGGTCTCGTAACCGCGGGAGCGACGTCGCTCAAGGGCTGTGTTGAGTTTGGGCTGCTTCCAAGCGGCGAGGTGGTCGACCGTATCGAAGCCGGGGCGCAGCCGGTGTCGCGCATCGTCGAGTGGGTGAACCTCGCGCCGTTGCCACAGACCACTAGCCATTCGCTGAGTGCGAGCGCCATCGACCGTTATGAGCGCTGCCCGTTGAGTTACAAGCTGGGCCTCGAGTGGAAGCTGCCGGAAGAGCCGGGAGCGAACATGCAGTTCGGGTCGGCGATGCACCTGGCGCTCAAGGCGCATTTCGATGCCGTGCGCAAGGAACGTCCCATGCGACGCGAGGAAGTAGTGAGCTACTTCTTGGATGAATTCGCAAAGGCAAAGCTGGAGGACCCGGTGCAACGCACGCTGTACGAGTTTAACGGGCGCCGTCAATTGCTGGCCTTCCTGGGATCTCCCGCCGCCACGCCGCACGGGACCATCGCCTTGTTGGAGCACTGGTTCAAGTGCGCAGTCGGCGGGACGCGATTGAATGGGCGCATCGATCGGGTGGATGAAGACGCCGACGGATATGTGATCGTCGACTACAAGACAGGCAATCCGAAATCGCAGGACTTCGCCGATCGGAGTCTGCAGCTCTCGGTCTATGCGATGGCAATGGACGCCGGGAAGCCGGTGAAGGCACTGATTTTCCAGAATCTGGAAGACAATACGACGGTGCAGACGACGCGATCCCGGGAAGAACTTATCAAGACTGAAGCCAGGATCACCAAGGCCGCGGCTGGTATCGCCGAGGGCAAGTTTGAAGCTGATCCCGGGCGGCACTGCAACTGGTGCGCCTATCGCACCATCTGTCCGGAGATCGAAGTGACCGTGCCCGCGACCAGGGGCGAAACCGGCAAGAGCAACTGATGGCGATGCAGACTGAGTTGAGGAACAGTTGTCAACAGAAAAGGTAAGGGGACGCTTGCGCGTCCCCGTGGTTTACGGTCTGAAGAAAAGTTAGCGCTTTTTCTTCTTTGCAGCCTTCTTCGCGGGCTTCTTTGCAGCTTTCTTGGTTGCCATTTGTCTATTCTCCCTTTCCATCTGTGATGGATCATTGCGACGTAACATCATCGCAATTTGATCTTTGTATAGAGTTATCGAAAAAAATAGTCAAGAAAAAAACGCGCATCAAGTTGAGCATCTCGGTGACGCGTCATTCGCAGCATCACGCTACGCGAGTTCGATTTCCGATGACTGGTCTTCGCCCACTTGTATCGCGGTTTTGTCATGAGCGCGAAAGCCGCATGAATACTGGCGATTCGCATCGTTGTAATTCGTCGCGCCAAAATCGCAAGCGATTTATTTCACGCATCATCAAGCATGCCGCGCAATTCTGCCGGACAAACGCATCCAAAATTTTTTTTCATCGAAAACGAAATTTGTTCGTGCAAGCGACAATTTGTCGCCTTACGACATCACGAAGTACGAGTTCGCAGTGACAGAGATCGAGACTCGCCGTCCGACATCACGATGGTCTCACTTCAACATGTGCAGCACCGCTCCGCTGATTGCGTCATGCCAAGCGTGCGCGATCATTCCCGGTCGGAGACTCTTGCGCCACCACGCCAGCAACCCGAACATGAGGCCGTAAATTCCGATCAGCAACATGCGCGGTCCACCTTCGTAGCCGTGCGCCCCGCCAAAGACCGCGGCCGACAGCAGAACGCCCGCCAGGGTTGAGCTGGTGATAGCAGCGAACTGGCGCTGCAGGTACCCGCGGAAGATGATTTCCTCGCAAATCCCGGCGGTCGTGCTGAGGCAAAACCACACCAGCAGTTCGAGCGTCGAGCCCGGAATCAAGAACCCCAACTGCTCACGCATGGAGTTAAACTTGCCGGCCTGATCGAGATGCATCAACTTTGCGCCCGCGCCGAGGACGGCGATGGCCGCCACCCAGAATCCGGCGGCGATGATCAGGTCGAGCAGGACATCTTCGGGCTTGGCCCAGCGGCCGCCAATCAGGTCACGCAACTTCATTCGCTTGCGCACGCCGAGATAGACAAAGCCGGTGAGCGCCCATTCCCACGCCATCGTGAAGAAATATTGTGGCAGCTTGCTACGTCCAGCCAGCGGATGCACTCCGCGCGACCCGAGCAGGGATGTACCGAGAAGGACGAAGACGACCATGGCCGTGTGCCATAGCGGCGCAAGCAACTTTCGTTCGCTTGGAGCCGGCGGCGCGTCGGTTGGCGTAGATGCGTCGGGTAGCAAGGCCACTACATCTTATAATGGTGGGTTTGCCACTCTGGGCTGAAGGGATTTGTGAGTATGGCTTTCATCGAGGATGTCGTCATCGTTTCGGCGGTTCGTACACCGGTCGGCAAGTTCCAAGGATCGCTGTCGGACCTGACCGCTCCGCAACTGGGCTCCATCGCAGTGCGTGAGGCGGTGAAGCGGGCCGGCGTCGATCCGGCGAGCGTGTCCGAATGCATCATGGGCAATGTGGTGGGTGCGGGGCTGGGGCAGAATCCCGCGCGCCAGGCTGCACTTGGCGGAGGACTGTCCTCGTCCGTCGCCGCTATGACCATCAACAAAGTCTGCGGCTCCGGACTGAAGGCGGTTGCATTGGGGCAGCAGGCAATTCAAACAGGCAACTCGGAGATCGTGGTGGCGGGCGGCATGGAGAGCATGAGCAATGCTCCCTACCTCCTTCCACAAGCGCGCAGAGGTTATCGGCTGGGCGACGGCAAGGTCGTCGACTCCATGGTGCACGACGGCTTGTGGGACATTTACAACCATTACCACATGGGCCACACCGCTGAAAATGTTGCTGAGAAATACGGGATCACCCGCGAAGAGCAGGACGAGTTTGCCTTGCATTCCCATCGAAAGGCCATTGCCGCCATCAAGGAGTGCCGCTTCAAGGACCAGATCGTGCCGGTCGAGTTGCCGTCGAAGAAGAAGGGAACTCCGCCGCACTTCTTCACCACTGATGAATCGCCGCGTGAAGACACTACCATCGAGGCGCTGCGCTCGCTTAAGCCTGCCTTCAAGAAGGACGGCACCGTGACGGCGGGCAACGCTCCCGGGGTCAACGATGGCGCATCCGCCCTGGTGCTGATGTCGGTGGAGAAGGCGAAGGAACTGGGACTCAAACCGATGGCGCGCATCGTCGCGCAAGCCACCAGCGGTCTCGATCCCGCGTGGGTGATGATGGCTCCCGTCGAGACTGTACGCCAACTCTGGAAGAAGACAGGCTGGAAGAACGAGGAGGTTGACCTTTATGAGATCAACGAAGCCTTTTCCGTCGCCGCCATCGCGGTGACACGCGAATTGGGCCTCGACCTGAACAAGGTCAATGTCAATGGTGGCGCCGTGGCGTTGGGACACCCCATCGGAGCCAGTGGCGCGCGCATCCTCATCACGCTGCTGTACGAAATGATTCGCCGCGACGTACACAAGGGAATCGCCGCCCTCTGTCTCGGAGGGGGAAATGC
>Ga0302322_100006713_pt1 | contig 10236 bp, 7 predicted proteins | sample Fen_T0_2_FD_203757 | JGI IMG/M metagenome (GOLD analysis project Ga0302322, IMG submission 203757) | Peat permafrost microbial communities from Stordalen Mire near Abisko, Sweden - Fen_T0_2 | ecosystem: Environmental > Terrestrial > Soil > Wetlands > Permafrost | place: Sweden: Abisko... | reverse complement strand
GCGCTAGGCGGTGCCAGTGGCGGCTTTACCAGTGGAAGAAAAGAGATCATTGAAATGCTGCGCCAGCGCAGCCGACCGTATTTGTTCAGTAATACCGTAGCACCAAGTATTGTGGGTGCAAGCATTGCTGTGTTGGATATGCTGAGCGAAACAACCGAACTGAGAGACATACTGGAACACAACACAAAATATTTTCGATCAAAAATGACCGAAGCCGGTTTTGATATTAAGCCCGGCGACCATCCCATTGTTCCAATTATGTTGTATGATGCAGTGCTGGCACAAAACTTTGCTGCCAAATTGTTGGATGAGGGCATTTATGTAATCGGCTTCTTCTTCCCGGTGGTGGCAAAGGGCCAGGCCAGAATTCGTGTGCAATTAAGCGCTGCCCATGAGCAAAGGCATCTGGATAAAGCGATTGAAGCCTTTACAAAGATTGGGAAAGAGTTGGGTGTGCTGAAATAAGGCTACAGTTTTATTGTAATAGTTTTAAAATTCTTCAAATCCTTATTATTGGTGCATAGTGCATAAATAAATTCCGGAGGTAACGGTTCACGAAACTCTTTTCCGTTAATTGTATAAGCAATTGCAAATTTTCTTTGCCTGTAAATATAGTTGGCATAAACTGTCTCGCTTTTTCCAATTAACATGCAGGTATTTTCGCCCTGGTTTATACTCACCATCATATTGGCATTGGCAAATACACCTGCGCTTGTCAGGCGGTTCTTTAATTCTGTATCGTATCCATTACGTCCAAATTTTTCATTGCATGCTGCAATAAATGTCTTCTTATTCAACAATTGTTTTTTTATTAAGCCTGCAGCATATGTACACGAATCGGCCATTGGATTATCAACCTCCAGTAAATAAAAAGGAGTATTGAAATTTGTGATCATTTTACCCTGCTTGTCCACAACTTTAACGGCTATCAAATTAGTGCCGTCGAAAGGACAGTGCTGCGCCAACATACCTATGCTTAAATGCAAAACAAGTAACAGTAAAAAGATCGGTCTCATAAAGTGTTCTATGCTGTTTTATTAAATCGGAACTGCCTGCTAAATTACTTTATCTCCATCAATTGTATACTAAAACCAAGCTCCATTTTTACGATCAGCGAATTACTGGAAATGCCATTGATCCACATGGTTTTATTGCCGGTTCCATCTGCAGCGTTGTTTATGATAAACGCATCCAGCTTCTTGTTTTCTCCTTTGATCTTTACAACCGGGTTTACTTCATCTTTTTCGGGGCGGTAAAATGTTTCGGGATTGTTATCATCTAACTGCATTACGGTTTTCTTTTGCGGCATATCGCCAAAGTTTTTGTACGACATCCACACTGTAATAGCATTGGTCAAATTCAGGTTTCCACCCCTGAAATAATTGATGTATTTGGTTGCCTTATTACGTGCATTGGCGCTTATTATAACATGCCCTTTGGTATTGTTACTGTTGGTCATTTCATAATTAAAATCAATACCGGCTTTACTGCTTTCCCTGTTAACAGTAACTATAAAATCATACTCGTTGCCGCCGGCATTCACATGGTAAACCAGCTTGTCGCCTTTTTTAATTTCATAGCTGCCGGTGCTGCCATCATCGTTTTTTATCATGATGGGTAAATACATTGATTTTTGTGCTAAGCTGCTGAAAACAAAAGCCATTAAGCAAACAATAAGTACAAACTGCTTTTTCATAAAAAGTAATTTAGTTTAAGTTATAAATTTACTGTTTCTCCAAAACTGTCATATACCCTGTTGGGGGTATTTTGCACAAAGGAAAACATGCTTTATCCATGTTAACTTCCTTTACAAAACTCTATCTTTGCTTCGGCAAAATATGATAGAAATTACAGCTGTTGATCCGCCGGTTGGCGGACGCCCATCTGCCGGTACCTTGGGTACTTCAGCTGGTAACAATAAAAAACATGTCGCAACAATCAGAAACATTTATAGCAAAAACCACGGTGAAAGCCGCCGATCTGGAGCACAGGCGTAAGATCAATTTCAATATTGGCAAATACAATGCATCGGTACCAAAAGGCAAAGAACAATTTGCTGATGTACACCTGGCCAGGGAAAGGGCCAAGAATACAAAATGGCGTGCCATTGAAACGCTTGACCAGCAACTGGAAGAGTTTGAACTGAACTTCACCAAACGTGGCGGCAAAGTGATCTGGGCCGAAAACAGCGACCAGGCGATTGAAGAGATCCTAAAGATCTGCGCAGCAAAAAATTGTAAGTCGGTAGTGAAGAGTAAGAGCATGGTTACCGAAGAAATTCACCTGAATGCTGCGCTGGAGAAAAATGGAATTGAAAGTGTAGAGACCGACCTGGGCGAATATATTCAGCAACTGGATGGTGAAGCACCTTACCATATTGTGACACCTGCCATGCACAAAAACAAGGAAGATGTTGCCAGGTTGTTTAATAAAAAACTAGGCACCCCTATTGATTTTACGCCCGAACAGTTAACGCTTAAGGCAAGAGAAATACTGCGTGAAAAATATGTGCAGGCCGAAGTGGGCGTTACCGGCGCCAACTTCATCATCAGCGATATTGGCGGCATTGCCGTTACAGAAAATGAAGGCAATGCAAGGTTGAGTTGCGCTTTCCCCAAAACACATATTGTTGTTGTGGGTATTGAAAAAATGATCCCTTCCCTGACGGACCTGGGATTGTTCTGGCCCCTGCTTTCTACTTTTGGTACAGGGCAAAAAATTACGGTTTATAATACCATTGTTACCGGGCCCAGGCAGGAAAATGAAACGGACGGACCGGAAGAAATGTATGTGATATTGCTTGATAATGGCCGTACCAATATTTTACAAAATCCAAAACAAAGGGAAAGTTTGTATTGCATCCGCTGCGGTGCCTGTTTAAATGCCTGCCCCATTTATAAAAACATTGGAGGCCATGCTTATGGCGCTACTTACAGCGGCCCGATCGGCAGCGTTATTACGCCGCACCTGCAGGGGATGGATGAATTCAAGCATTTAAGTTATGCATCGTCACTATGTGGTAATTGTACCGAAGTGTGTGCGGTAAAAATAAACCTGCATGAACTGTTGCTTGAAAACCGCCACGAATCGGTGGAAGAAGGCTTAACCGGTTTTACGGAACGCATGGCATGGAAAGCCTGGCGCCTGGCCAGTCTGAAAAGAGGCATGATGAATTTGGGCGGCGGCAGTTTAAAAAATAAAGTGGTGAATGGGATGTTTAAAGGCTGGAATAAAAACAGGAGCGATCTGAATTTTAGCCAGAAAACATTTAACCAGCTTTGGAAAGAAAGGTATAAGAATTAAAGGTAAAAAATATAAAATGGTCCTGCTTTGACAGCACTTATTTATTTTGTGCAACGATGGTATTGATCTATTCACATATTAGTTCTTCAAGATTGCTGTATATCTGCTCTTTTATTTTTAAAGAACAGCTTGGACTTGATTTTAAACTGACCATCGATTCGGAAGCATTTAAAAACCACGAAGGGGCTAAGATCAATTACAGCGATGCAAAAATCATTGCTGGCGAATTTTTCCTTCAAAATCATCCTTTACTTTTTGAAAATGAAATCAAACCACAGCAAGTATCTTGCTTCGTAACCAACAGCAACAAGGCTTTTTTTAAAACAGCAGATTGCGATTTCCCTTTTGATATTTTTGCTGCAACCTTTTACCTGCTTAGCCGATACGAGGAATACCTGCCGCATGAAAAAGATATGTATGGAAGGTTTGCACACCAAAACTCGCTGGCCTATAAAGAAGATTTTTTGAATGTGCCATTGATCAATATATGGCTGCAGAACTTTGCTGAAAGCTTAAAAAGCAAATTTCCCCCAGGATCGCTTCGAACAATTTTCAATTTTCAACCCGCAACGTTCAACTTTCTTCCTACTTACGATGTTGATATTGCTTACTCTTACAAGCACAAAGGTTTACTAAGAAATATAGGAGGTTTTTTAAGATCGCCTTCAGCAGAAAGAATCAAAGTTTTAAGCGGCAGTGTAAAAGACCCGTTTGATTGCTATGACAGGCTTCAACTTTTACACAAGCAATACCACTTAGACCCTATCTACTTTTTTTTAGTGGCAGAAAAAAACGGCGAGTTTGATAAAAACATTTCGCCAAATAACAATGCAATGTGGCATCTTGTGAAAAAACATACCGTGCTGTACGAGATCGGCATTCACCCAAGCTGGCAAAGCAATACAAGGCCTTCCGTCTTAAAAAATGAAATGGAATGGCTTGCAGAAATGTCGGGTATAAAGCATATAACCATATCTCGTCAACATTATATAAAATTTTCCATACCGCACACATATCGTACTTTGATTGAAGCCGGTATAGAAAACGAATTTAGCATGGGCTATGGCAGCACCAATGGTTTCAGGGCATCTGTTGCTTCGCCTTTTTTTTGGTACGATCTGGAAAAAGAAATTAAGACATCTTTGCACATTCGCCCTTTCTGTTTTATGGATGCAAACTCTTATTACGAGCAAAAGCAAAATGCTGAACAGGCATTTGAAGAACTGCTGCATTATTACAACATTTGCAAGGCGGTGAACGGAACTTTAATAACCATCTGGCATAATAATTTTTTAGGCACTGCGCCTGAATTTTCCGGATGGAAGGAAATGTATGAAAGATTTATAGCTCAGGTTCAGCAATGACCTTTTCCCGGCTTCTCTTAAGGCTGTAATTTACCAGGAACACACCGGCCAGTGTAACAATGGCTCCCCACAAAATATAGATCGTAAGTTTTTCATGCAGGACAAAGGCTGCTGTAACCATGGCTACCAGCGGGTTTATATAAGCATAAAGGGAGGAAATAGCTGCCGGTAACTTTTTCATGGAATAAATAAAAGCAATGAACGCCAGTAAGGAGCCTGCAAGCACCAGGTAAGCGATGGCACCCCATGCTGTACCGGAAATATTTTTAAAAGGAATAGTTGGCTGCGTGGTTTCAGCAATAATACATAAGATAAAAGAACTGATAAGCATTTGCCAACCGGTAGCATAATACGGATTCAGCTTTGTTTTATTACGCACAATAATAATGGTTCCAATGCTCCAGGAAAGCATGGCAACAACTGATAGTGTAACTCCAAAAGCAAAACCGGCAGGATGCTGCTGAAAGGCATTTTCGTAGAATACAATGCCAATACCGGTGATCCCCAGCAGGAGGCCAATAAAAGTAAGTATGGTCATGTTCTTACTTTTGAAAAATACCATTTCAATAATTACAACACTTAAAGGATATAATGCACCAATCAAAGCACTTAAACCGGTTGGTATGAATTGCAGGCTCCAGGTGCTAAAACCATTTGCCACAACAAACATCAGCAGCGCCATTACCAGTAACCATGAAAATTCTTTTCGGGTAGGAAATGATAGTTTTTTATACAGCATGAAAAAAAGTACAAAACAAACCCCTCCTAAAAACTGCCGTATATAGGCCATTTGCAACGCCGGAATTTGGGTTTCTACACCAATTTTACTGGCAACCCAGGTTGTACCCCATACAGTGCTGGTGATAGCAAGGGCCAGGTAGCCCCCCGCTTTGCCTTTCGGAAGATTGTTGCTGCTGATCATTAAATGATAGCTGTAGTTAATGTTTAAAATGTCGAAGCCCGGTTATTACCATCACCAGGTTATTTGCTTTGCAATATTCAATGGAATCTTTGTCACGTATTGATCCGCCCGGTTGTATAAAGGCATTAATGCCCGCCGCATGTGCAATCTTCACACAATCATCAAAGGGAAAGAATGCATCACTTGCCAATACAGCGCTGTTCAGATCAAAATTAAATTGCTTTGCTTTTTCTATTGATTGTCGCAGTGCATCAATACGACTGGTTTGTCCGCAGCCTTTGCCAATCAGTTGCTTATTTTTTACCAATGCGATGGCATTACTCTTCAAATGCTTGCAAACAATATTGGCAAATATCAAATCTTCTTTTTCTGTTGGGGTCGACTCTTTCCCTCCTTCTTCTTTCCAATCTGTATAATTGCCTGTATCATTTTGTTGTGTCAGTATCCCGTTTAAAACAGATTTGTATTGATGGGTTGCTGTCAGTCTTGTTTTTTGCTGCAGCAATATGCGGTTCTTTTTTGCTTTTAAAATTTCAAGTGCATCAACATCAAATGATGGTGCGATCAATACTTCAAAAAATATTTCGTTGATGGCGTTGGCTGTAGCCACATCAATGGTTGCATTACAAACCAATACGCCGCCAAATGCACTCTCCGGGTCACCGGCCAATGCTGTATCCCAACTTTCTTTTACAGTTGACCTGGATGCAATACCACAAACATTGGTATGCTTGATGATGGCAAAAGTTGTACTGTCAAACTCGCCGATGATCTGCACCGCTGCATCTACGTCCACCAGGTTGTTGTAAGATAATTCTTTGCCATTCAGCTTTTCAAAAAGCTCATCGGTATTGCCATAAAACACGCCCTGCTGATGTGGGTTTTCGCCATAGCGTAAAATGGTTTTCTCTTTATTGAAAGGATTGATAAAATCTGACTGGTTAAAATAATTGGAGATGGCCATATCATAACCCGTGCAAACATCAAATGCTTTTATAGCAAACATGCGGCGTTGCTCAATGGTTGTTTCTCCTTTTTGTTCTTTTAGAATTTCTTCCAGAAGGGCATAGTCCTTTTTTGCAGCAACCACTACCACCGAAGCATGATTTTTTGCTGCTGCCCTTATCATAGAAGGGCCACCAATATCAATTTTTTCAATGATCAGTTTTTCATCTGTTGTTGATGCTACCGTTTCTTCAAAAGGATACAGATCAACTATTACCAGGTCAATTTCCGGTATTTTATATGCCTGCATTTCTGCCAGGTGTTCTGCATCTTCCCTCTTACCCAATATACCGCCAAATACAGACGGGTGCAGCGTTTTAACCCTTCCTCCCAAGATAGAAGGATAGGTTGTCAGCGATTCAACCGGTGTGCAGGGAATGTTCAGATCTTCAATAAACTTTTGTGTACCGCCGGTAGAATAAATGGTAATTCCCTGTTCGTGTAATTGTTGAACAATGTTCTCAAGCCCATCTTTATAAAAAACCGAAATAAGGGCCGACTGAATTTTTTTTTGCATTTGCATTGATTGATCTGGCTGTATCAGAAATTGCAGCCGGTAAGTAGATAATTTCGCCGCAAATTTACAGATTTAAACTGTAGTAATTGTATTGGCTGCATCAAAATGATTATTTGCCTGCAGGAATTTTAGTTAATTGTCAGGTACTGGTTTAGGAATACCGTTTAGCCATATTTCGGCCCTTGCATTTTTAAGGATCTGTAGAGGGGTTTTTGCAGTATTAACCGGCTTTGAAATACCCGAACTCTTTACTTCCAGTATCCTGGAAGGGTTTATCATACGGGAGATGAGGTAATTTTTTACAATAACGGCTCTTTCTTCGGCAAGCTTTATACAAAAAGAGTAGGATCCTTCTGCCAGGTGTGCATGGCCATCAATGCTGATCGTGATTGAAGGGTCATTCCGCAGAATTCTTACCATACTGTCCAATACATTGTAAGTCATCGGTATCAACGAAGATTCCTGCAAACCAAATGGCACCATTACAGCCCCGGAATCAGGACAGCCGCCATTATCCCGGTAGCCAAAAACATCCGGGCATTTGTCGTCATCGTCATCCAGTCCATCGCCATCCCTGTCAGCAAAATCTTTCTTTTTGGGCGGTGGCGGATACACCAGGCGCAGTTCGGCACGACAATTTACCAGCAACCCGTTTTTATCTTTATTTACATATTTCTGTCGTGTTTTACCCCAGGCCTTTATTTGATTGATCCTGGTTAATGCAACACCCCGTCCTAAAATGTAGGTTTGAATAAACAAAGCCCTGTTTAGTGACAAATAATAACAAACCGTATCTGAGCCTTCGTCTTTGTACGCATAGCCATCAATAGCCAGCGTTATATTGGTATCACGCAACAAAATACGTACAACGCTGTCGAGCGTTTCCATGGTGAATTTGTGAAAAAGAGCAGATTGTTTGTATTCAAACCTGATAACGATGGTGTCTTTCCCCGGCGGTGGAGCCTGAAACCGGGCTGCAACCTTGCCCCCATGAAACTTCAGTTTGGCAGCAGGCGTTCCGGCAAAAACGGAAAAGCCAGCACATAATAAAATTGATAAAATAAGGTGCCGGAGATAAAGCATCCCGCAAATTTAGTGTTATTGTTAATGAAATTTCTGCTGCCAAAAGTACATAATGTAAAAACAAAGTATGGCCAGGCACATAAAACGCAAGTTATATGCCAATATTGTAGATGAAAGCGCCGGTTTCGGCTACTGAATACCAGCTCAGGTTCAGAGATTTACATTCCTGTTTCCATTTTTCAATTTTCCATGCCGGGTTTGAAGCATCAAAAACAAATAATTTACAGTCAAAGGTCTCGGCAATTGAGGCAATGCTGATCTTTGGATTTTTTGAAATGATAACCAGGTCGAGTTGCATCTTTCGTTCAGCGGGTGCGAAATTTAATTGTGTATCCGCTACCAGTATTTTGGTGTTATTGAACTGGTAAAACATTCCCTGGTTATAAACAGCAGTTAATGAGTCTGACCTTTTTTCAAGCTTCAGGGCAACCCTGCCCGGTTTTAAATGAAAATTTTGCAATAATCCATCCTGCAGCAAAATACTATCGCCAACAAACTGGTACTGGTTTCCATTTACAAAATCAATGGCTTCATACCGGGGAACATTGTAAACAATTAATTTTTGTTGCTTACCGGTTTGCCAGTTATTGAATGCACTTTGCATTACAAACGCCAGCAGGGCAACCACTGCCATTTTAAAATATCTTTTTTGTTTAACAATGAGCCATGCACTAAAACCCGCTACCACAGCATACATTAACCAGGTAGATAAAACAGTGGCAGGTATTTTATCCCAAACGGCAAATGACAGGTTATTTATCCAAAGTATTATTTTGTTCATTAACCCAACCAATAATGCAACCAGTTTACCGGCATAGGTTCCAATAAAAGGTACCCATGAAAAAGAAACTAAAATAATTTCGGCATATAAGATAAGTCCCGAGAGCGGCACCGCAATCATGTTAGAGATCAAAAATAAATTGGGGAACTGGTGAAAATAATAAATACAAACCGGGAAGGTAAGCAACTGTGCTGCAATGGATACAGCCATTAACTGCCAGGTTTTATCCAGCCATTTATTCTTAACGTAAATACAGTTATATATCGGTTTTTGAAAGATGACAATACTTAGTACTGCCAGATACGACAATTGAAATCCAACGGCCCACAAATAATAAGGATTATAGCAAAGCAAAACAAATGCAGATGCCGCCAGCGAATTGTAAATGCCGGCCTGTTTATAAATATTTTTACCAACGGCAATAAATGAAAACATGACTGCTGCCCTTAATACAGATGGCGAAGCACCGGTAAGAATGGAAAACATCCAAAGACAGGCCAGAATTAAAACCAGCTGCAGCCATTTTGATTTATTGATGACAGGAATTTTTGCAAACAGCCAAACCAGTAAAACATAAATTAAAGCCAGGTGCATGCCCGATATGGCAATGATGTGTACAACCCCCGTATTGCTGTATGCCTGCACCAGGTCTTTATCCAGGTCGTTGGTATAGCCGATCAGCAGGGCCTCGGCTATGCCCAGTTCATCTTTGTCTGAGTCCATTGACTTTCGCAAAACACCCAGCACATATTCCCTTGCCGAAAAAATGAATTGTTTAAACCGGTTTTTTGAGCTTCCATTCAGTACAATCCAATCCTTTTCTTTCAGGAACACATTGTGAAAAATTCCCTGGAATGCAGCGTAGCGCTGGTAATTAAAGGCGCCGGGGTTGCCCGAATTTTTAATGGGCTGAAGATCTTTATGAATGATTATTCTATCACCATATTTCAAATTTGACCGAACACTGTCTTTTGAAAAATATAATAACAGCTTGCCTTCAGCAGCAACTGCTTTACCATCCCGCACAACTGTTTCCACAAACCCATCTGCTTTATAAGATTTATTTTTTTCTACCAACGGTTCGTCAATACGAACAACCAGGTAGCTGCTATCTTTATAATAATGCCCATACCAGTTATTGTGGTGACGCACATCCTGCTGCCAGGTAAGCCATATGCCCAATGCAACCACAAGTAGCTGTATAATTAATCCCTGCAAGGCCTGTGCTTTAAAGCGCAAAGCAATGGGCAGTAGCAGAAAC
>Ga0302322_100006712_pt1 | contig 10237 bp, 12 predicted proteins | sample Fen_T0_2_FD_203757 | JGI IMG/M metagenome (GOLD analysis project Ga0302322, IMG submission 203757) | Peat permafrost microbial communities from Stordalen Mire near Abisko, Sweden - Fen_T0_2 | ecosystem: Environmental > Terrestrial > Soil > Wetlands > Permafrost | place: Sweden: Abisko... | reverse complement strand
CTGCAGCAGGGCCTGGTTGATGATGGCCACGGCGGCCCCGGCGCTCACGTCCTCCTTGGAGAGCAGCTCGTCCACCAGCTGCAGGGTGAGCTCGTGCTGGCCCAGGTTGGCGAGCATGAAGAGGGCACCCTCCCGCTGGATGGCCGGGGTGGGCTCGCCCGCGCTGGTGCTGAAGAGCTGCAGGGCGCGGACCGCCGCTTCGAGCTTCAGCCGCTGCTCCGCCTCCCGCTGCAGGGCGGCGGCCCGCTGGGCTTCGATCTCCTGGCGGCTTTCGGTCTGCCGGTCGATAGAGTATTTGACCACCAGCCCCACGATGGACACTGCCGCCGCCAGGAAGGCCCCCACCAGGGCCAGCGAGGCCGCCACGATCTTGGAACTGGGATCCGTGCCGGTAAACGTGAAGAAGCCCAGGTGCCCCATGAAGGCCAGCAGCCCCGCGAACAGGACGATGATGCTGCCCAGCGTAAGGGCCAGGGCGACATGGGGTCGGTGGGCCATGGGAACCTCCGGTGAGCGTGGGCTAACGGGAGATGGTAGTCCGTTTGGGGAATGTGGTTGGTACGAGGGTAATGAAAGACTCTAGCCCGCCACATCTGTACTGGGGAACTGTGCGGGTCCCGGAAGCGGGAAGCCGAGAGAGAACGGAAGGCAATGCAGGCAGGGGTCGAGTTGAGCGGAGGATTTGGCCGGTGCCGAGTTAGCGAGTGAAACGGATGGCCCGTTTATGCTTACGGCCCCTTGAGGCCAATAGTGCAAGGACACCATTGAGGAGAAATACGTAGGCTACAAAGGCCGTGGTTTCAAAGTTGTAGGATTGAAGCGACAGAAAGCCAAGTCCGAAGCCAAAGGTGCTGACAGCGTAGGCAATCCAGCTTTCGGTTTGAGGATGACGGTACGACTTAATGAGCGTCGGTATGCTCGCCAGAATATCGGCCAACAGGGAGAAAAGGAGGGCCAAGTTGGGATTGTTGGTAATGGCCCAGAGGATGATGCCAATGATGGCCCCTGCCATTAGGTAGTAATCGCGTGGCTGGCTTTTCCAATAGGCTTTCTTGTTGAAGAAGGATGTAGCGACGATAAGCAATGGCGTTAAGCCGGCTACAAACGACACCCACGATATGCCCTCGACACCCTGCGTCCTTTGCGCCACGAAGATGACCATCGGGAAGATGCCCCAGAGCAGCCAGGTGATGCGGTTGGGTTGCGCGTTGCCGGCGATGGTTTCATAGAGGTAATAGAAGCCTCCGAGAGAGCCGATGATCGCACCAATAATCGCGCAATATTCGGGGAGCATCTAAGGCCTATCGAATGAAGCTAAGCGGCCCCGCCTGCGCCGAGACAACGAGCGGAGCCGAGATAGAGAAATGATGAGAGGGAGCGGAAGGCAATGCAGGCGGAGGCCGAGTTGAGCGGAGGGTTAGGCATGCATGGACCGAGGCTCAGGCTGCTTGTCTTTGATGGCTTGGGTGAAGCTGACGCTTAAGTATATGAACCAAACCCCCCACCCGACATGGAAGAAACGCTGCTTCAGGCCAGGGAGAGAACCCAAGATTGTCGGGGAAAAGGCCAGGAACCCAAGCGACATGATGGCAAATGCAAGGCAGGCCATGGCCCTCAGATTCGAGGGAGAGTGCGCACGGGGCCACAGGAACAAGGCTGTGAGTGGAGAGAAAACCAAGGCAATGGAAGGCATACCTAGGATTCCGTGAAGGCGTAATGGCAAAGGAAAGAGGCCTGCGCCGGCGGTGGAGAACGAATACGAGAAGATTAGCCACACCGGGAGGGTGCTCAACTTCAAGCGCTGGCAAGTTCTTCGTAGGCCAAAAATGAATAGCAGACTAAGAATCGAGCAAGATACCAATCCAGTTGTGAAGAGGGATTGGGAAGGCGTTCCTATGGTTCCGAGTTCACTCACCATCCTGGAGAAGTGATTGTAATCTCCGAGAACGAGGCCGCAGATGACTGTGGTTGTCCAAAAGACCAATGGTGTGAGCGAACCACAGAAAAGAAGGCGAATGGTCGATGCCTGGAAGGAATGGTTTGATGATTCGCTGCTGAATTCAGTGTTGGCCATCACCAGTCTCCAGGTGCATGCCTAACGAAGGAAGCTTGGCGGCCCCTAAATGATTTGCATGATTCAGATATCAATCAATCGTATTTCAGTTGGTGACACCTGAATATCTCTGCCAGTCGATAGCTCAACCGTGTAAGACAAACCAGATTCATCAATGAATGCTGAGATCACAGATCCTCGTAGCCCTGCGTCAGGGCCGTCTTGGAGTTCGACCGCATCATTGACTACAAAAGGTATATCTTCAGGATGGCGACGCCCTTCATAGAACACATCGTCGAGTTCACTATCGATCGACATATCGAAGCCACCTAACGAACGTAGCTAACCGGACCCGCCTGCGCCGAGGCGCTGAGCGGAGCCGAGGAAGCGGGAAGTTGAGAGAGAGCGGAAGGCAATGCAGGCGGGGTCCGACTTGAGCGAAGAGTTAGGCCAGCTCGGAACATGTAAATTCCGGGTAGATTACTAGGCAAGTGTCTTCGAGTGTTTTAAAGATTACAATTTTATCGAACCCGTGGGGACAAAGCTCGATGGATAGCTTCTTTGGGATCTGTTGATCCATCGCATGGTCGAAGAAGTCCATGTACAGCAGCAACCAGATCTTGTTGATTCCAGAGTAAAGCCCTTTGGAGCGCTTGGCTTCCTTCTCCCTAACTCGGGCATTCAGCATGGATTCATTGAGCGGATCGACGCTGAAGACGTTTTGGATGGACCAGGAGTAATCAAATACATCACTGAAGTCATAAATTTGTACGAGTGGAAATATGCCCTCGAATGGGTGGAGGTCTGAGAGGCCAATCATGGTTGGGTTTGTGTAGGTGGGTGGTCTTAAGGCCACCGCGTGCGCGATCGCCCCAGCGAGGAATTCTGATATCTCGTTGATGCGCTTTGGGGCTATACCGCTTCGTTCTTGAAATCCAAGAATCACGCGATAGCGTTGCCCCGTCGAATTTATAAATATTTCCTTAGCTTCATTGAGAATTCGATTCTGAAATTGGGCTTGCGGACGCAGCCCGAATTGATCACGGCCGTCATCTCTGAACAAACGCGCCATCTCAATTCCACTCGTTGGGTGGGGTTTTCAACTATGAAATCGGGTTCCTTGCCTGGTTCGCCTTTCGTGATCGTTCCCTCAGGAAAGAACTGGTAGGCATGTCGAAACCGATCAAGAAAGGACCGTTCTAGGGTGTCCTTGTTTTGCATCGGTGAGCTCGTGGGATGTGAGTAGCCTAACTAAGAATTAGGTGAACAGCATGGTCTGAAGTGGTCCGCCTGGTGATTGTTTGTTGAAAGCAGGGCACCCAAAGCTCCATACAGGCAGGCACCCCCGCTCAGCGGTCCTGACCACAACCGAGCAATCCTGTCTCCCCGGTGGAATGTGCCTACGGTATCAGGACTACAGGGTGAAGAACCCTATATCTCCACAAGTCTCGCCCTATTTCACGACCTTGAAGGTAGGCTTGGTCGCTGAGTTGCCCACGGCCTGCCCGAGGTCGAAGGCGAATTGGGCCTGCTGGACCATGCCGCGCAGGTCCCAGGTGGGATCGTACTCATCGGTGACCTGGTGGTAGCGGGGGCCGAAGGCGGCGGCCTTGGCCTGCAGGGCCTTGGGGTCGGCGCCCAGGTACTCACTGCCGCCGCCCACGGAGAGGGCGGGCACACCGGCCTGCACGAAGCTGTAGTGGTCCGAGCGGAAGTAGCCCCCGGCGGTATCGGGGCCCGAGGCCGCCACCTTCAGGCCCACGGCCTTGGCCACGGCCGCGCCCAGCTCGCCCAGGGTGCTGCGCTCGCCGAAGGCCAGGCTGATGTCCCGCGTGGGCGCCACGAAGTTGAGGCTGTCCAGGTTGAGATCGGCGGCGGTCTTCGCCAGGGGCCACAGGGGTGTTTCCGCGTAGGCCTTGGAGCCCAGCAGACCCTGCTCCTCGGCGCACACGAAAAGGAACATCTGGCTCCGCCGTGCGGGCGCGTGAATGGCCGCCTGGGTCATGGCCAGCAGGGCCGCGCAGCCAGAGGCGTTGTCCACGGCCCCGTTGTAGATGGTGTCCGTCTCATGGCCCGGGGCCTGGCTCGGGTGGGTGTCCACGGCCAGCGCCGAGCCCTTGCCCAAGTGATCCCAGTGGGCCGTGTAGATCACCAGCTCATCCTTCAGGGCAGGGTCGCGGCCCGGCACCACGCCGGCCACGTTGAACTGATCCACCGTGCGCACCGTGCTGCGCAGCGTGCCCTTGAGATTCAGATCCAGCGCCACCGGCTGGAAGTCGCGCCGCTGGGCCTTGGTCCGCAGCGCGTCGAGGTCCTGGCCGCCCTGTTTAACGAGGGCCCGGGCGAGGGCCTCCGTGACCCAGCCCTGGATCGGCGTGCCCACTGGGCCCTTGGCCAGGGAGAAGCGCTCGCCGCTCCAGCCCGTTCGCACCACGGGCCAGTCGTAGGTGGCCGAGGGCGTCGTGTGGATGAGCAGCACGCCCGCGGCACCCTGCTTGGCGGCCAGCTCGAGCTTGGTGGTCCAGCGGCCGTAGCGGCTGAGGTCCGGTCCGTCGAAGAGGCCCGGTTCCTCGGCGGTGGGGGCGGGCTCGTTCACCATCATCAGCAGCACCTTGCCGCGCAGATCCAGGCCCTTGTAGTCGTCCCAGCGCCACTCGGGCGCGTCGATGCCGAAGCCCACGAACACCAGGGGCGCATCGAAGGTCTGCTCGGCCCTGGCGACGCCCGCGCCGAACACGATGTCCGTGCCGAACTTCGGCGTTGCGCAGGCGCCGCCGCCCAGGAAGCTGAGGGTGCTCTGGTCCACCAGGGTCTTCAGTCCCAGCAGGGTGACGGGCTGCCGGTACGACGCGCCATTGGCGGGCTTCAGGCCCAGCACCTGCAGTTGGGTCTCCAGGTAGCGCACCGTCAGCTCGGCCCCGCGCTGGCCCGTGCCCCGGCCCTCCAGCAGGTCGTCCGCCAGGAAGGCCAGGTGGGCCCGGAGCGGCCCCTCCTGCACCTTGGGCGCGGGCGTCTGGGCCAGCAGGCCGACGGTGGCCAGGACGGAGAGCAGGACGCGCATGGAGACTCCGGGGAAGTCTCCAGCTTAGCGAGGGCCGTGGTGCCCGGCGATCAGAGGGTGGGCGTGCGTCCCAGCTCGAACTGCACGGCCCCCAGCAGGGCCACGGGGGCGGTGACAGCGCGGAGGATGCTGCGGCCCAGGCTGACGGGCTGCCACCCGGCCTCTGTGAGGGCGGCGAATTCCTCGTCCGTGATGCCGCCCTCGGGGCCGCTGGTGAAGGCCAGGGCCTCCCGGCGGAGGGTGGGATTCACTTGCCCTGTGGCCAGCTCGTAGGCCACCCACTTCTGGGGCGCCTCCCAGGTGGTCAGCGACGCGAAGGGCATGGGTGGCCGCAGCTCCGGCAGCCGGCTGCGGTGGCTCTGCTCGCAGGCGGACTGGATGAGCCGCGCCCAGCGCTCCAGGCGGGCAGCGGTCTTGGGCCCGTCGAACTCGCTGCGGTGGTAGACCACGGGCTGGATGAGAGTGGCCCCCAGCTCCACCAGGGGCGGCAGCCACTCGTCGAAGAGGCTGAGCTGGGTCGGCAGCGGCAGGAGGGCCTGCAGGGCGATGGGTGCTTCGCGGTCCTCGCGGAGGGGCGCCACCAGCCGGGCCATGGCGCGGCCCCGGTCCAGCTCCGCCAGATCTGCGGTCCAGGCCTGGTCGCCGAGTACCAGCTCCAGGGCGGCGCCGGGCTTCAGGCGCAGCGCCTTCAGGTGCCGCGCAGCCTCGGGGCCGAGGGGCACGAGCGCGTTCTCGGTGGCGGCTTGGGCATTCATGAACAGGCGGGGCAGGCTCATGGGGACATGATGGGGGAATCCGGAGCGCTTGGGTGAGGCAGGCTGCATCAGCGGGTGCGATCCGGCGAGGCAAGTCTCCACGGCCAAGGCCTTCAACCTTCCGTGAAGCCTTGGGGTCAGTTCGGATACCCATCTGGCATGGGACGTGAACCTAAGGAACCCATGGGGCCGTCGCCCCTCACCGAAAGGAACCACCATGAACGCAGGCCGTATTACCGCCGCCCTCTTCGGATCGCTTCTTCTGGGCGCCTCGCTCGTGGCCCAGACCCCCGAACCCGGCACCCAGACCAGCACGCCGAAGCGCGAACAGAAAATGGAAAAGCGCGCGGATCGTCAGCAGAAGCGCATCGCCCAGGGCGTGGCCAGCGGCTCGCTGACCCCCAAGGAGACCGCCCGCATCGAGCGCAAGGAAGCGAAGATCGATAGGGACATCGTCAAGGCCGAGGCCGATGGCAAGGTCACCAAGAAGGAAGCCGCCAAGATCCAGAAAGAGCAGAACAAGGAAAGCCGCCGGATCAAGCGCCAGAAGCACGACGCCCAGACCACCAAGTAATCCAGGCAGGTCCACGATGATCGAGGGGGTCCCGCAAGGGGCCCCTTCGGCGTTGCGGTTCCGCGCGGGGCCTTTCCATCCCAGCTAAGCTGTTGGATCTGGAGGAGCCTTGGTTGACGCCCTGCTGCAAGCCGCGCCCTGGTGGGCCTGGGTGGGCTTCCACGCCTTCGTGTTCATGATGCTGGCCCTGGACCTGGGCGTCTTCAACCGTCGCGTCCACGCGCCGACCATGCGCGAGGCGGGCATCTGGAGCGCCGTCTGGATCACCCTGGCGCTCATCTTCAACGGGCTGATCTTCCAGGCGGAGGGCACCCAGAAGGGACTGGAGTGGTTCACGGGCTACGTGCTGGAGAAATCCCTCAGCGTGGACAACCTCTTCGTGTTCGTCCTGGTCTTCCGCAGCTTCCAGGTGGACCTGCGCCACCAGCATCGGGTGCTCTTCTGGGGTGTGCTGGGCGCGCTGCTCATGCGGGCGGCCATGATCCTGGCGGGTACGGCCCTCCTGAACCGCTTCGAATGGATGATGTATGTCTTCGGCGGCTTCCTCATCTACACCGGCGTGAAGATGCTGTTGGTCGAAGAGGTGGAGGCCGACCCGACCCAGAACGTGCTGGTGCGGACCTTCCGGCGCCTGCTGCCCTTCGACGAGACCGGTGGCCATGAGCACTTCACCGTGCTGCGCGCGGGGCGGCGCCTGGCCACGCCCATGCTGCTGGTGCTCCTGACCATCGAGGTGACCGACCTGGTCTTCGCCGTGGATTCCATCCCCGCGGTGCTGGCCGTGAGCCGCGACCCCTTCGTGGTCTACACCTCGAACATCTTCGCGATCCTGGGCCTGCGCAGCCTCTACTTCCTGCTGGCCAAGATGATCGACCGCTTCCACCGGCTGAAGACCGGGCTCGCCGTGGTGCTGGCCTTCGTGGGCGTGAAGATGTGCATCGCCGAGTGGATCAAGATCCCTGTGCAGTACAGCCTGCTGGTCATCGCAGCGGTGCTGGCGGGCAGCGTGGTCGCCAGCCTGGCCTGGCCCACGGAGCAGGACGGGGTGGAGTGATGGAGGTCTGGCGCCATACCCTCGAAACCGCCCCGGCCTCCGGGCCCTTCGTGGTGACCCTGGGCACCTTCGATGGCGTCCACGCCGGCCACCGGGAGCTGCTGCAGATCGCGTCGGGCCGGGCCAAGGCCCTGGGCTACCGGGCTGCCGTGGTGACCTTCGATCCCCACCCGACCCTGGTGGTGGCGCCCCAGCGCAAGCCGAAGCTGCTCATGACGCTGGAGCAGCGGCTGGCCGCCTTCGAAGCCGAGGCCATGGACCTGGCCTGGGTGATCCCCTTCAGCCGGGCTTTTTCCGAGCTGAGCCCCGAGGCCTTCCTGGATCGGATTCTCCAGATCCTGGCGCCGGTGGAGGTGCATGTGGGCCGGGCCTTCTGCTTCGGCCGGGACCGCAGCGGCACCGTGGAAACCCTGGAGGCCTGGGGCGCCGTCCACGGCTGCCAGATCCATACCCTGGCCCTGCGGGCCCCGGACGGCGGGCGGTTGTCGAGCACCCGGATCCGCGAGGCCCTGGACGCCGGCGACGCGGAGGAAGCCACCGCGCTGCTGGGCCATCCCTACGCCCTGACCGGTGTGGTGGTGGAGGGGGACCGGCGCGGCCGCCACCTGGGCTTTCCCACGGCGAACCTCGCCTGGGAGCAGGAGCAGCTGCCAGCCTCCGGCGTGTACGTGACCGAGGCGGTGCTGCCCCACCACGGCGGCGCGCACATGGCCATGACCAATGTGGGGGAGAAGCCCACCTTCGAAGGCCAGCGCCTCACAGTGGAAACCCACCTGCCGGACTTCGAGGGGGATCTCTACGGGGCCCGCATGGAGGTGCGCTTCCTCCACCGCATCCGGGGTGAAGTGAAATTCGCCTCTGTGGATGACCTGAGGGCCCAGATCGCCCAGGACGTGGCCGAGGGCACCGCCTGGTGGAAGGCACACAAGACCTGAGGCGACCAGGTCCCTAGCTGGCTATGTCCACCCGCCAGCGGGTGAGGGGGCGCTCCGCCAGGTCCCAGATCTGGACGCCCAGGGGCAGGCGGCTCAGGCCCAGGCGCTTGCGCAGCTGGGCCTTGGCCCCATCCAGGCTGTCGGCCTCGATGGGGCCGTATTCCATGAAGTAGCCGCTGAATTTGTAGCCGAAACTGCGAAGGTCGGTTCGCATGGAGGCTCCATCTATCCCGTTTACCCAGTATTCGTTTTAATTTCGCATTTGTCAAGGTCCGGGCGAAAAAAAGGTGGGTGGACGGATCGGGCACCGCCCACCCAGTGTCCGGGTGTCCCTTGGACAACCGCTGTCGAATCCGGGGGGATCAGCGGAACCGGAGCACCACTCGGCCCTCGAAGGGCGGGGCCAGAGGCCTGAGCAGGGGGCGCAGGATGACGCGGGCATCATCACAGTCCCGGGAGCGGTAGTCGTCGCTGTCGTAGCGGCGGTCGTAGGAGCGGTAGTAGCCGTGGCGCTCCCAGCGGTTCTCCCAGCGCCGGTCTTCCCAGCGATAGGCAGGGCGGCAGGATTCCTGGACCACCACCACGGGACGGCGTTCACGCCAGTGGTCATGGGCCGACAGGGGGAGGGCCGCGACGGTCACGAGGGCAAGCAGGGCCAAGCTTCGCATGGTGGCTCCTTCGTGGGGCGGGAGGTCTGCAGCCCCGTGTCCATGGATTTCACGACCTGTGCCAATTCCAGAAGGCTTGTAGTTGCATGAGTTTGCCCAAAACATGCAAGGCCGGGTGTCCCTGAATTGCAACGTGGGAACGCCGCGGGGAGGCAGAGAGCCACGCCTATCCGTGGCGGCGATCCCCCACCACCACGGCGGGCACGCCCGCCACGATGGCCCACGCCGGCACGTCCCGGGTGACCACGGCGCCCATGGCCACCACCGCGTGATCGCCGATGCAGACGCCATCGGTGACACCGGCATTGGCGCCGATCCAGACGTCCCGGCCGATGTGGATGCCCCGGGAGCGCACGGGCTGGTCCCGGATGTCCCGATCCGGCTTCAGCCCATGGTCGAAGGCGTAGATGGCCGCGCCGCTGGCGACACGTGTGCCCTCGCCGATCACCAGGCCCTTGCGGCCGCCGTCCAGCCGGGCTCCGGCGTTGACGCTGACGTCGTTGCCGAGGGTGATGGGGCCATGCAGGAAGGCCTGGGCGGCGATGGCGCAACGCCCGCCGAGCACCACGGCCCGGCCGGGTTCGCCGAAGATGGCGGCGTCCGGCGCGATGAAACAGCCCTCGCCAAGCTGCACGGTCTCCTGGGCGAGGAGGCGCGCCTGCACCTCGGTCTGCCAGGCTTCGGCCCACTCGCGGTGCCGGGCCTTGAGGGCGAAGTAGAGCCAGGGCATCCAGGCCAGACGCCGCTTGTGCTGGTCACGCAGGGCCTCGAAATCACGCATGGCGCCATGGTAGCGGTACAGTGGAGCCATGCCCCACCTCGGTCCCCTGCCCACCTGGTCCTTCGCCCTCGGGGTGACCACCTCGCTCTTTTCGGTACTCAACCCCATCAGTTCGGCGGCGATCTTCGCCAGTGCCACGGCGGGGATGGAACGGGCCGCCCTGCGCCGCAGCGCGCGGAAGGCCTCGCTCACGGCCGGGGCGGCCATGCTGGGCTTCGCCCTGGTGGGCCAGTTCATCTTCAGCCTCTTCGGCTTCACGGCCCTGGCCATGCGCTTCGTGGGGGGCGTCCTGGTGCTCTACCGCGCCATCGGGATGCTCTACGGCGAGGATCCCCGGGAGCGGAGCAGCGAGAGCG
>Ga0302322_100006710_pt1 | contig 10238 bp, 7 predicted proteins | sample Fen_T0_2_FD_203757 | JGI IMG/M metagenome (GOLD analysis project Ga0302322, IMG submission 203757) | Peat permafrost microbial communities from Stordalen Mire near Abisko, Sweden - Fen_T0_2 | ecosystem: Environmental > Terrestrial > Soil > Wetlands > Permafrost | place: Sweden: Abisko... | reverse complement strand
ACTGACATGTCTATAATGCCGGACAGGCTTATACTATCCATTGGCATAGCTTTCATAAGAGCTGAAAGATCAATTTTTCCCACCATCGAACCTTTAAAATCGGGATCACTTATTGGTGTTTTAAGTGAAAAATTCATGTCAAATGGGTTTCCTGCGAGCTCCATGTGAAAAACATCAACTCCAACGGTTGTATTATCCATTTTTTTACCATCAACAAAAACATTAGATTTAATATTTATGTTTTTTATCTGCTCAGGTAAGGAGGGGTAGCTTATTAACCCGTTACTGACCGAGAAAGCAAGTGTGATATCAGGTAATGTATTATTAGCACTGCTATAAATACCTTTGGCTGAGCCGGAAAAAGAAAAATCTCCGCTGGTTTTCAAATCTTTGTAATCACTCATATATACTGCAGGCACGAGTGATAATAATGATTTGAATGAAGTAGAAGGGGTATTGAATTTAATATCTGTTTCTATGTCTGATTTAGGCATTAAAACCCAACCTGTAAAGTTGACCTTCATGTCATTTAATGTGATATAATTCTCGCGGAAAGTAAATTTCCAGTTATCAAGATTTGCCAGCATATCAATCTTTGAATCAACAACTGCTTTATTAATGTACTTCATTCCATCCATAATGAAAGTAAACTCCTTTGCAGTCATTGCCATCTGCATATCCGTTTCACTCATAGTCATATCACCTTTCATACTATAATTTACACCTTTAAAGAATGCGCTCATTGAACCTTCATGATCAATATAGGCAATTGAACTGTTCAGAAGTTTTACATTCTTCAGTTTAATCTTCATTGTGGATGGGGCAGCTGGAGCAGCCGGTGCCGGAGTTGTTGTCGTATCTTTCATTATATCATAGTTGGCAGTTCCGTCTTTTGCGTAAATTGCATTTATAACAGCACGATCAATAATGATTGACTTTACTTCATAACCTGATTTTCCGAACAGACTTGAAAGATTGAAGACAAGATCGAATGATTTGCATGCGACGAGAGTATCCTTGTCGAATTTGTTAATTCCAACAACTGATAAGCCGTTCAGTGAAAATGTAAGGTTGGGGAAGTTCCGGAAAAACCCGAGTTTATAATCATCAAACTTAACGTTTGCATTAACTGAGCCGTTAATTACTTCTACTACCTTTGTTCTGATCTTGTCTTTAAATATTATTGGAACAGTAAAAAGCAAAACAAGAACTAATAAAATTAAACCAAGCAATACTTTTACGATTATTCCTGAAATCTTTTTCATATAGAATGTTTTATAATTGATTATCAATACATTACAACACAAACAATTTTTTTATTTCGACAAATAAAAGTAATTAATATTCCTGAAAATAAAAATATTGCTATATTTGCGTCCGCATTGCGAGGACCTATAGCTTAATTGGATAGAGCATCTGGCTACGGACCAGAAGGTTGGGGGTTCGAGTCCCTCTAGGTTCACAAAAGGTAAAGCCGCATTTTGCGGCTTTACTGCTATTAAGCAATAGCCAAATTAAAATTCTCATCTTAGTTGTCATAATGTGAATTTGTTAACTTGAATTATAATCTTAATATCATCACCTTAAATATACCCTATCCTCCTGATTACGGGGGGATGATTGATACATATTATCGCATTAAATCGCTAAATGACCTCGGCATTCATATCCATCTGCATTGCTTTGAGTATGGACGTACTCATTCTGAAGAATTAGAAGCAATATGTGAAACAATAAAGTATTACCCAAGAAAATCAGGTTTTTTGAGCTGTTTTTCAATTAAGCCATATATTGTTTCAAGCCGTAAATCAAATGAATTACTTAAGAACCTTATAATAAATGATTTTCCTATACTTTTTGATGGCATACACACGACTTATTGGATCAAACATCCATCCCTTTCTGATCGAAAAAAATTTGTAAGGGTACATAATATCGAACACAAGTATTATGATAACCTCGCAAAGCACGAGTCTGATCTGTCTAAAAAGTTTTTTTTCAAAGTCGAATCATTAAGGTTGAAATGGTATGAAAAAGTGCTGGGCGGAATAAATTGTCTGTTCTCTATTTCAAACAGCGACCAGAAGTATTTTAACGAAAAGTATCATAATTCAAAATTAATAACTCCTTTTCATCCATTTATTAAGCCGGAATGCATGCCCGGATTTGGAGAATATTTATTGTATCACGGTGATCTATCTGTAAATGAGAATGCTATTATAGTAATTTCTTTGATTGATAATGTATTTTCGAAAGTTCCGTTCAAATGTATTATTGCAGGGAAAAATCCTACAAATCAATTGCTGATAAAGGTCTCCGGTCATTCAAATATTGATATTGTTGCAAATCCGGATAATAAAGAGATGACCCAACTAATCTGTAATGCACAAATAAATATCCTACCCGCTTTAGAAATGAATGGGTATAAAATAAAACTCTTATTTGCATTATTCGCAGGAAGGCATTGCATTGTAAATAGTAAAATGAAAAGTGGTCATGACCTCGGAAGCCTTTGTCATGTTACAGACTCAGATGTTGAAACCATAAGGCATATCCATCAGTTAATGGGGGAAGAATTCAGTGAGAAGATGATTGAAGAGCGCAGGAAGCTTCTTCCTGAAAATTACAGCAACCAAATAAATTCAGAAAAGCTGATCGAACTAATTTTCAATTCGCCTTCTCCTTCCTTATAAAAGCTACAATAAATGCCCCTGCAAGGGCAATGCAAATAAGTATAGTAAAACCAAACGAATAGCTTTTGGTGATATTATTGTACAAAACGCCGACCATCATGGGACTTAAAGATTCTGCTAACCCATCTGCAACAAGGATAATTCCCATAACTCTTCCTAATGTTCTTACTCCAAACATATCCCCGGCCATTAGAGGAATTATCATGTAATCGCCACCTAATCCTATCCCGAAAATAACAGCAAAAAGGTATAGCCTTCCCGGAAAATCTGGCATGAGAAGAATTGGTATAGAAGATCCTACAATTAAATATATCAGAATCATCACATTTTTCCTTGGCATAAGATCCGCAAGAAATCCCATCAGAACTCTTCCTGCGAGACTCATTAAAGCAACCATTGAAATAATGTGTGCAGCCTGCGATTGATCAAAGCTAAGATCCCGTAAGTACAATTTCAAATGCTGATTTACACCACCAACTGCAGCTATTGAGCACATCGAACCAAAGGCAAGCAGGTAAAAGTTCCTGTTTCTCAGGATATCCCTTATTGAAACAAAAGTTTCTTCTACCTTTACAACTTTTTGTTTTAAGGGTGAATCTTTAAGAAAAAAAGCCAGTGGAAATGCAATTACTATAATTAAAAACCCAAGTGACATCAGGGCCAGGTGCCATCCAATGTTTTTTTCCAGTCCTGCTGCAATCAGCGGTACCAAAGTATACCCTGTTCCTATCCCCAGATATGCTATACCCATTGCCTTTCCCCTGTTTTTTGTAAACCATCGCGATATAATAACCTGACATGGAAGTGGTCCGCCGAATACATATCCTAATGCAACAAAAATGTAAAAGAGGTAGAACATTCCCAGTGAATTCATCAGACTCAAGCCTATCAGGGCCGAACCTGTCATGAGTGCACCTGCCATCAACATTCGTCTCGGGCCGTACCGATCAATCAACCATCCGGCAACAAATCCAAACAAAGGAGCAACCAGTATTTTTCCAAGAGCATTCCCTGAAGTTACAACTGTCCGTGACCATCCAAATTCCTTCATGAAAAAATCATAAAAGAATGGTAATCCATAGAGAGCAAATCCAACGATTGCAAGTAATGATAAAAAGGCAGTTGCAATTATGTAAGTCTGTGAACTACGCTTTACATTTCCCTGTTCAATTTTCCGTTCAAGAATATTCATTTTTCAAATTGAAATATGTCGAATTATGTTGAAATAAGTTGAAATATATTGACTATGAGGCTGCGCCGCAAATGATTACCTTAACCTTTTATATCCGGGATCTGTAAAATTAACATCTGTCTTATTTTTAGAAAGCCAGATAATCAGCCCGCTAAAATGATTTACCAGCTCGGCCATGTTATCGTAGTCAAAAAGTCCTCCTTCATCACGGGGAGTGTGGATATAATCAGCAAGAGCTGACGTAGCAAAAGTTCCACTGGGTATCCCCTGTGATATATTATCCGAGGCAGATATCTTTGAGAAAGCAATATTATCTGACGTATAAAAAAGGTTTTCTGCAATTGCAATTGTATCAACCAGCTGCCAATCGGTTTTTTTATTGTACTCCCCTATCAGTTCATCAAGAGCTGATATTTTACAGCCTGTCATATAATATTTATTCCTGCCCAGATATTCAGAATGACCGGTCATTTCAAAATTAATATCTACATAAGCATTCTTCAATAAAACCGGCGAATTTGCGACAAAATAGCGTGATCCTTTTGCGCCATTTTCCTCACCGCTGAAAGCAGCAAAAATTATTGTACGTCCCGGTTGCAATCCAGATTCTTTAATAGTTTTCGCTATCCCCAGAAGAGTACATGTACCAGCTGCATTGTCATCTGCTCCGTTGCAGATTGAGTCAGGTTCTGAACCTTTCCTGATTCCTATATGATCGAAATGTGCACTTAAGATTATGTATTGACCTTTTAGTTCCGGATCAGTTCCTACAACCATACCAATCACATTTCTTTCATTTACAGTTCGTTGTCTTGAAGTATAGGAATATTCCTGAATATAATTGCCTTTTGGTAATAGTGGTGCTACTCCAAACTCTTTAAACTTGGCAGAAAGCCATTCTGCAACCTTTTTCATTTCAGCGGAACCATTAGCACGTCCTCTCATATTATCTGAAGAAATGTAGTCTATCCAGCTCCTGAGTTCATCAGCTTTAACAACTAAAGGCTTGTCAAATAGAAAGGAAAATGCGCTCAGGCAAAACGCAATTCCAATAATTGAAAACAGAAGATAAATTTTTCTCATCTATAGTAAAATTATTTTTAAATATAAGGAATACCTGTGAACATAAAAATAAATAATCAGTCTTTCCGGTAGTTTTTTTGATAACTTTGACTTAAGATTATTTATGAGATGATTATGATAGAAAAAGTCAGAGAGATTTTTAATGAAGAAGCAATTGCTATCAAAAACATTCCTGTTTCAGTATACTTTCAGGAAGCGGTTGATATAATTCACAGGCAGGTGCATAAAATGAATGGAAAGCTTGTAACCAGCGGAATGGGGAAAGCCGGACAGATCGCACATAACATTGCAACCACTTTCAGTTCAACGGGAACACCAGCTGCATTTCTTCATCCGAGTGAAGCACAACATGGAGATCTGGGAATTTTACAGAAAAACGATGTACTGCTGGTTATTTCAAACTCAGGAAAAACAAGAGAGATCCTGGAGTTGATAGATCTTAAGAATAATATTTATCCTGAAATTCCTCTTATAGTCATAACCGGTAATGAAAAAAGTCCTCTTGCACAAAAAGCCAATTGCTATATATTAACAGGTGCCCCTCCGGAAGTTTGTCCACTTGGTTTAACTCCAACAACTTCCACAACTGTAATGACCGTTATTGGAGATGCTCTTGTAGTTCTTCTCATGGAAAAAATCGGATTCAATGCCACAGATTATGCTAAAAGACACCATGGCGGATATCTTGGGATGAAATCGAGGGAAATTTCAGAGAAGAAATAGTTGTCCTGAATCATAGAACCGAAGTTTTCATTTCTATTCAAAGCCATAGTATTTTCCAGATAAAAAGATTAGTTTTGAAAGCTTCACATCATAATTACGAATCATAAATTACGAATCAATAAAACAAAAGAAATGACTAACCCCAATTCTTCAACCGGTATCAGCAGGAAAGATTATATTTTTTCAGTATCTATAATCGGTCTGTTCTTTTTCATTTTCGGCTTTGTTACATGGCTTAACGGAATACTAATACCATTTCTCAGAACAGCATGCGAACTGAATGACTTTGAAGCCTATTTTGTAACTTTTGCTTTCTACGTTTCATATCTTGTTATGGCTTTGCCATCGTCTTTAGTACTTAAAAAGACCGGGTTCAAGAATGGTATGTCACTGGGATTATGGATCATGGCATTAGGGGCTCTCATATTTATTCCTGCCGCAATGACAAGGACCTTCAGCCTCTTCCTGCTTGGATTATTTGTTGAAGGTACAGGATTAGCATTGCTTCAGACTGCATCAAATCCTTATATAACAATTATTGGTCCGCCTGAAAGCGCAGCGAAGAGAATTAGCATCATGGGAATAGCCAATAAATTTGCAGGTGCTATTGCGCCGATAATTCTTGCAAGCATAATACTAAAAGACTCAAAAGTACTGCAGGAAAAACTTGCTCAGGCAGCTGATGCCGCTACACGTGCCACTCTCCTTGATGAATTATCCGGCAGAGTTATTATGCCATATATTATAATGGCTGTAATTCTTGTTCTACTTGGACTATTATTAAGGTTTGCCCATCTGCCTGAGATTGACACCGATGCAGAAGATGCTACAAGCGGAGAAACTAATGCAAAGAAGACAAGCATCTGGCAGTTTCCTCATCTTATTCTTGGTGTAATTGCCTTATTCTTCTATGTAGGAGTAGAAGTAATTGCAGGAGATAGTATAATAAGGTATGGTCAATCGATAGGCATTGCTATGGAATCGGCAAAATACTTTACGTCATTGACCTTATTAAGCATGATAGTCGGATACCTGATTGGAATTATTTTTATTCCCAAATACCTGAGCCAGGTTACTGCTTTAAGAATCTGTACAATACTTGGGGTCATATTCTCGCTTGGAGCTATTCTTGTCCCTTCTCATCTCGTTTTCAGCATGTCTTTTATTGATATTATGACCTTTAAATCAATTCAGCTTGTATTACCTGTATCAGTTTTATTTATAGCACTTCTTGGACTTGCCAATTCCCTGGTATGGCCCGCGATGTGGCCCCTCGCCCTCAATGGGTTAGGAAGATTCACAAAAACAGGATCGGCAATGCTCATCATGGCTATCGCCGGTGGTGCAGTTCTACCTTTAATATATGGAAAACTTGCGGTTTCATTCTCAACACAGTCGGCTTACTGGATTTGTGTTCCAGCCTACCTCATAGTTATGTATTATGCATTTATAGGTCACAAAGCAGGGAAATAATATGGATTATAACCTGAAAGAAATATTTGAAAGATTCACTGCTGAAGGGACTTTCTTATCTGGTGTAATCTATGGAAGTGGCCATATACATGATACATTTAAAATTGAAACTGCTGAAAAAGAGAAGGATGATTACATACTTCAGCGACTTAATAATAAAATCTTTAAAAACATTCCAGAACTTCAGAATAATATTGAAAGGGTAACAGTTCACTTAAGAAACAAACTAAACGAAATACCAGGATCAGATGTTAAAAGGGAATGCCTGAATCTTGTGATTTCCAGAGATGGGAAAAGCTGGTTTACAGATAATGACGGAAGCTACTGGAGGATGTTTCTTTTCATTCCCAATCACCATTCGTACGATTTAGTAGACAGTCCTGACAAAGCCTATCAGGGAGGAAAAGCGATAGGCCGGTTTCAGGCAATGCTTTCTGATATGCCCGGTGGTCCTCTATTTGAAACTATTCCAAAGTTTCATGATATTGAAAGCAGGCTGAATGCTCTAAATGATAAAATCGCAGCGAATCCGGTTGGAAGAGTAAAAAATGCATCTAAAGAAATAGATCAGGTGCTTACCAGAGCTGAAGAGATGAAGACCATCCTTAAGTTGGGAAGAGAAGGAAAAATTCCTTTAAGAATTACTCATAACGATACAAAATTCAATAACATACTCCTCGATCAAAATGATAAAGCCTTGTGTGTCATTGATCTGGATACAGTAATGCCGGGATATATTCATTATGATTTTGGCGATGCTATCAGGACAGCTACCAATACAGCTACCGAAGATGAAACTGACCTGTCAAAGGTAAAAATGAATATCAACCTCTTTAAAGCGTATTCAGAAGGTTACCTTTCTGAAGCCGGCAAGGCACTTAACAATGTTGAAAAAGAATATCTTGCATTTGCGCCTAAGTTGATTACATACATTATGACTGTCCGCTTTCTTACTGATTTCATCGATGGTGATAATTATTATAAAATTCATCATGACTTGCACAATCTTCAAAGAGCAAAAGCTCAATTGAAACTTGTTATGAGTATGGAAGAGCAGTATGAGGAGATGAGGAGGATTATCAGGGGATTGGAGTGAGGAGTGAGGTGTGAGGTGTGAGGCGGTAGGATGGAAGGACAATATGAAATTTGTCAACCTGCATAAGGATTGCTTCGTCGCAAGCTCCTCGCAATGACGTATGAAGCGAGTAAACTTCTTCACAAACAATAAAAACAAACTAAAATTATGGATTGGACACAAGATGAGATTAAGTTTCTGAAAACGCTGAGTGATCCTGATAAAATTCAGGGTTTTCTTGATTCTATTGAATATAATCCTAATTATGAATGCAGATCGCCAAGGTGGGTTATCAGAAAAAGATCGGCACATTGTTTCGAAGGAGCCCTTTTTGCAGCTTCAGCTTTACAATTTATTGGATATCAGCCATTAATTATTGACATGAAGTCGTTTAACGATGACGATCATGTTATTGCCGTTTTTAAAGTCGATAATCACTGGGGTTCGGTTGCAAAATCAAACTTTACTTCATTAAGGTTCAGAGAACCTGTTTACCGTTCTTTACGTGAGCTCGTGATGTCATACTTTGATTTTTACTTCAATCTGAATGGAGATAAATCATTAAGATCATACTCACTCCCACTCGACCTGACAATTTATGAGGTAAGAAAATGGGCAACTACTGATGAAGATCTTGAGTTTATAGGTGATAAACTTGAGACTATCCGTCATTATCCGGTGATTAATGATAAGATGATCAAAAATCTTAAAAGGGCAAGCGATATTATGCTTAAAGCGGGGATGCTTGGGTCGAAGGCGGAGGGGCTGTTTAAACCAAAATAGTAATGAAAAGGAGACATGGTGATGGGGAGAAAGGGAGATTTGAGAATTAATACGGTCGAAAATATTAATTATGTATTTTCCTGACTATCATTAGAATACTGCAAAGACCTTTGATCCGTTCGAAGGTTTTTTTGATATTACCCCGAGATTGCCTATTTTTGACACCGTAAAAATATTCAGGTATGGATCTATCAGGGAAACCTTATAAAGCCTTTATTCAACGTCAGGAGGCTATTAAAAAACAATACAGCAAGAAACAGGCTGAAAAACAACATTCTAAAGGGAAACTTACTGCTTTTGAACGGATAAATCTCCTTTTTGATAACGGAACTTTTGAGGAGATTGATGCATATGTAACACCTGCTGATCAGCCTGTTGAGTTTGGCAAAGTTGAGAGATCATATGGAGACGGTGTTATTGTTGGACATGGAAAAGTAAATGGCAGACTGATATTTGCTTATGCCCAGGATTTTACAATCATGGGAGGATCACTAGGGATCGTGCATGCGAAAAAAATCGCTAAAATTCAGGAAATGGCTCTCAAAATGGGCTCGCCAATAATTGCCTTAATTGATTCCGGAGGCGCCAGAATTCAGGAGGGTGTTGCCAGCCTGAGCGGTTATGCCGGGATTTTTCATAATATTATTCACTCATCCGGTATAATTCCTCAGATATCTGTTATTATGGGGCCCGCTGCCGGAGGTGCTGTCTATGCTCCTGCCCTCACTGATTTCGTTTTCATGGTAAATCATACAAGCTATATGTTTGTAACGGGGCCCAATGTTGTAAAAGAAGTACTGAATGAAGATGTAACTTCAGACGGACTTGGGGGAGCTGAGGTCCATGCCCGTAAAAGCGGAGTTGCCCAGATGATCTATGATGATGAGGAAAATACCATTATGGCGCTGAAGAAGTTTCTATCTTACCTTCCGTCAAATAATGTCGAAAATCCTCCGGTAGTATCTGATGACGGTTCTATCGGTGACATAAACGAAAAGCTCAGGGATATCGTTCCGGATGATCCCAATAAAGCATATGATGTAAAAGACGTTATAAATCAGATTGTTGACAGGAATAGTTTTTTTGAAACTGCAGAACTTTTCGGGGCTAGTCTTGTTACCGGGTTTGCCAGACTCAGAGGAAAAACTATTGGAATTGTTGCTAATCAGCCGAAAGTTCTTGCCGGTGTACTCGATATCGACTCATCAACAAAAGG
>Ga0302322_100006709_pt1 | contig 10238 bp, 9 predicted proteins | sample Fen_T0_2_FD_203757 | JGI IMG/M metagenome (GOLD analysis project Ga0302322, IMG submission 203757) | Peat permafrost microbial communities from Stordalen Mire near Abisko, Sweden - Fen_T0_2 | ecosystem: Environmental > Terrestrial > Soil > Wetlands > Permafrost | place: Sweden: Abisko... | reverse complement strand
CTGATGTAGGTGATTTTAGGCATTGCAAATGGGATACGGTCCGGCACATCAGCCGCAGCCTTTTCTTCAAACCGGAAACGCTCATCGACCTGTTCCAGGTCATGCCGCTTGCGCAACGCCGTCAACGCCTGTTGCTGTTCGTAGGTGAACGTCACCTGCTGCTGGAATGTTTTCACATCCGCCGCCAGCCGCAGATAACGCAACACCCAGCCCGGCAAGGGAGACTCCCCTTTCGCCCAACGATTCACCGTGTAGGGCGCGATCTGCGCTCGCCGCGCAAAGCCCGCCTGCGTCCAATGCAGGCGCGTCAACAGCCCCAGGAATTCGTCGATTTCATTGTCTTCGCGCACCCTCGAAGCATACACATGGTGTGTATGAAATGCCCATTTTTGATACTTACTTTACGTGTTACATAGCACGTAAAGCGGCCGGCGCTGCGCGCCGCCGCTGGCGGTGCAGTCGCTCCGGCAGCGGCAGCGCGCGGCACCTCATGCCCGGTAAAGTGGCCCGGCGCGAGCAAGCGAACTGACCCACCGCGTCGGGGTCTCTGGCTGGCCAGTGGGCGCCGACCCCGACGCCGTGGATCACTTCGCCCGCAGCGGTGGAAGGTATCGATTCCGTCCAGGGCGCGCAGAGCGCGGCGTAGCGGACCCTTGACGGCCCCGGACCGGACACGCTCAAGCCTGCGGTGCAAGGCGAGTTCTCCCCTTGCACCGCATGGCGACTGCGGCGATTTCCGGCACTTTGGCACCAAGTGCCTATCCTGCGTGTAGTCCCAGGACCGTTAATTTTATTAACGGTCGGCGGCTTTTGGATGGTCAATCCAATCGGGCCGCGTCACCCCTCGTCGCACTCCTCCGCCAGGGCGTGCAGAAGCTCGGCGGTTGCGGCGCCGACATCTGCCCCCGCCGCGTTCGCGTTGACGGCGCCACGGCGCTGCAATCGCGCCGGGTGGGTGGCGTTGTGGATCTCCTTCAATTTCAGGATCGACACCTGCGTATAAAGCTCGGTGGTGGTGAGCCGCGCGTGTCCAAGCATCGCCTGGATGTAGCGAATGTCGGCCCCGTTCTCCAGCATGTGGGTCGCCATCGCGTGCCGGAACAAATGGCAGGAACCCGGAAACGTGTAGCCGGCGCGCTCGATGTAGCGGCGTACCAGGATGCCGGCGGCATTCAAGTTGATCGGTTCCCCATAGTCGGCCAGGAACAGATAGCCGCTGTCCGGCTCGACCACCAGCATAGGCCGCACGTCGGCCAGGTAACGAGTGAGCCAGGCGCAGGCGCGTGCGCCGATCGGGATCATGCGGTCCTTGCGGCCCTTGCCCTCGCGCACGAACACGCTGCCGGCATCGGTGTCCACGTCGTAGCATTTCAACCTGGTCACTTCCATGCGCCGCACGCCCGTCGAGTACAGCAACTCCAGCAGCGCCCGGTCGCGCAGGCCGGACGGTGTACTCACGTCGGGCTGCGCCAGGATCGATTCCACTTCCGAGAGAGTGAGTACATGGTGCGGCAGCTTCTTGGGCGGCCTTGGCAACTGCAATTCACTGGCGGGGTTGTAGAGGATGTAGCGCGACCGGGTCAGCCATTGGAAGAAGGTACGGACCGGGATCAGGCGCGAACGCTGGCTCACGTAGCCCAAGGCCTCGCCGTTGCTTTTGCGATAGTGGAACAGGTAGCGCTGATAGCGCTCCAGGATCGGCAGCGTAATGTCCTGCGGCTTGTCGAGGCTGCGCTCGGCGCACCAGCGTATGAACACGATCAGCGCCTGCCTACGCGTGGTGACGGTGGCTTCGGTCGCGCCTATCGATTCCGACCACGCGAGGAAGTCGAGGTAGGCCCAGGTCATCGCGTTGTCGGGTAACTCGCCGGGTTTTTTCCGCGGACCGCCGGGGCGCTTGGCGCGCAGCATCGCCTAGTCGGCCGAACCAGCGGCTGCTAAAGGGAAATGCGGATACGACGGACTTTTGCCGTTGGTGCTGGAGACGTGCGTTTTACGGGCTGGCGGGAGCGATTCTTCGGAAAGCCGCGCGGATGCTGGTTCTCCGGGCGATTGGCCGTCCCGCGTTGGCCCCGCGATGGGGCCGTTTTGGGGCCGCGATGGCCCCGCGAACCGGGGGTCGCCACCCCGCGAACTGGAAATCGTAGCGGTATCGATCAGGCCGGACAGGTGCGGTTTCGCCTCGCACTGGCCGTCGTAGAGCAGTTCGTATTCAAAGGTCTGGCCGCGCATGCCGCGATGGGCGATCAGGTATTCCAGATCGGTGAGCCGGTCCAGGTGGACGCGCAGCTGCGTGTCGCTCCAGCCGGTGGCGTCCCTCACGTCCTTGCGCGTGAAACGCACGTCGCCAGTGCGCAATTGCTGGCTGCTCGCCCGCGAGCGCACCAGCCCGACCACTTCGCCCAAGAGCCTCCGCGTCTGCGGTGGCAACTCGTCGAGCGAGCGGCCCAACACTTCATGCGCCAGCGCGTTGGCGCGCTCGATATCGGCGAGCGTCACTTCGATGTACTCAATGGCCCGGCCCTGGTGCGTTGTGGTTTTGATTTCGCGCTGGTGCTGGTGCAGGAGCGCGATGGTGTCGATCAGGGTGAGATATTTTTCGTGATCGCGGCGGGTGCGGGTCTTGTCGCTGAGAAACGTGAGCGCGTCGGCGTAGGGATTGACCACGTAGAGCGGCCGCAACAGCCGCTGCGCGTTACGGTGAAGCGCGATGAGGGATTCCCTCTCCTGCCGCGCAATCAAGCCTTGCAGGGTGCGCCTCGCGCGTTGCAGCTTGTGGATCGCCCGCGTCTGCTCGCGGCCCTCGTCCACGGAGAGCACGAGACAGCGGTTCATCAGTTCCTCGTCGATCTCGATGGCCGTGGTGGTGAGGAAGATCATCACCGGTCCCTCGACCCGGTACTGCTGCGTGATCAGGTTGCCGGTGGCCGGGTCCTTGCCGGTGCTGGCGATGGTGAGTTCGCCTTCGCTCTGCAACAGCTTCAAGGCGTAGCTCGCTTTGCTCGCACCTTCTTCCTCGACGATGGCGAGGATTTTATTCTTGAGGTTGGTTTCGCCCATGTAGAACAAGCTCTGCCCGGTCATGGCGCTGTACTTGATCCGTTCTTCCTCGGGCATGAAAGCCAGCACTGCATCCATCAAACTCGATTTGCCGGCCGCGCTCGATGATTGAATGACCACGGCCAGCGGCCGGTCGAGTTTTCTGCTGACAGCGGCGAGATAGCCGGTCAGCTTGTTGGTTGCCTCGCCGACGATGCCGCAGGCGTCGAAGTCGATCAGTATCCGGTCGAGCAGGTCCGGCGATTTCAGCAGGGCCAGGGCGGCGCTGCGCTCGCCTTCGTCGATGGCGACCGTGGCCTGCGTTTTTGGCGTCAGGGCCTTGCGGATCGTCTCGTCCTGCAAGCCCTCCAGCTTCAACAGCAAGCGGCCCAGGTCGGCCTTGATGATTTCTTCCTTTAGCTGCAATTCCAGACTCGCCTGCGCGACGTAGCCCGTCCTCTGCTTCGCACTCAACAGGTCGAGGGTATCGACGTGGAAACGCTCGCCGCTCCCCACCATGACGTTAACCTTCATCACGTCGTAGCTGAGATTGCGAGCGAGGCCGCGCACGCGCCAGCGACGCTCGGCGAACATCATTACGATTTCATTCTCGGACACAGCGGCAGGCACGTCGCTGGCAGGTGCTGCCGGCATGGGTGTCGTCGGCACCGTCGTCGAGGATGCAGGCGGCGGATCGGCGGCTAAAGGAAGAACGGGGGCGGCGGTTTCTGCGATGGCGGGCGCGGTGCTGATGATGGGGCTGGCCACGATTTCGATTTCGCCGCGTTCCGGGGCCTTCCCTTTGCCAAGCCATACCGCTTTGCGGATGGCGACGCCAAGCGATTTGCTCGCGGGTGTGACCTTCACGGCGTATTCGTTGGCGTCCATGCCCCTCGGGAACTGAATCTGCCAGCACTCGATGCCGGCCGCCATCAACTGCTCGGCCACCTTCTGAGCCGCACGCTCGCCTGGTTCGTCGCGGTCGAAGGCGATCAGCACTCGCTCGGTGCCGTAGCGTTTGAAGGCTTCCAGGTGATCGTCGCCGAATCCCTCCGTGCCGTAAGCGGCCGTCACGTTGCGATAGCCCGCGCACCAGAATGTCATGCCGTCGATCAGCGCCTCGCACAGAATGATTTCCTTGTTCGCTTGCAACGCCTGGACGTTCCACACGCCGCGCCCGGCGCGGCGGCATTCTTCCGGCAGGTACAGGTGCTTCGCCGTGCCGGTGCGCAGGTTGTCATTGATCTTGCGGCCGTAGACTTCGACGATATGCCCGGCTTCGTCGATCACCGGCACCACCAGCGAACCGTTGTAGCGCTCATGCCCGCTGTCTCGGTAGATGCCGATGGCCTGTAGCCGGGTGCGCAGTTCGGCGCCGGCCACACGATTTTTTTCTGGGAGGCGGAGGCCTAGGGTGCGGTTGGCGAAGCCGAGTTGAAACGTGTCGATCAGTTCGGGATGATCGAGGCCGCGCTCCTTGATGTAGGCCAGCGCTTCGGGAGATTTCTTGAGGGTGTCGTGGTAGTAGCCGATCACCTGGGCGAGCAGCGCGTCGTTGTCGGCGTCGCGCGATACCGGGGCGGCCAGGGTGCGGATCGTCGCGCGCTTCACGGCCGCACCACTGGCGGCTAAGGAGGAAGGGTCGCCGTCCTTCAATAGTTCCACGGCGTGGCGGAAGGAGACAGCGTTTTTCTTCATCACCCAATCGATGGGACCGCCACCGATGCCGCAGCCGAAACAGTGCCAGAGGTTCTTAGTGGGCGTCACCACGAGAGAGGCAGTGTCGTCCTGGTGGAACGGGCATTTGCCGATCCTGTCCTTGCCGGATTTGGTCAGTTCGATGCCGGCCGACTCGATCAACCGCTCGACGGCGATTTCGTTTTTGAGCCGTTCGATCTCGCTCTCGGGGATGCGGGCCATTTTTTTGCCTCCGGCTAAAAACCTGTCAAGGGGGTTTTGAACAAAATAACTCGGTGGCACTATACCGCATTTCGCGGTATTATCAACCGCGTTCCGAATTTTTGGAGATTAGGCTATGGCCGTTATCACTCACAGCACTCATGTACCGATGGCCATCAACGACCAGGAACGCTCCTTCTTTATCGACCTCGGCTTGCGCGTGGCTGAACTGCGCAAGCAACAGAACATCACGCAGGTTCAGCTTGCCGAAACGCTCGACGTATCGCAGCAGACGATGCAGGGCTATGAGGCAGGACGGCGGCGCGTGCCGGTGTCGGCCCTGCCGGTGCTGGCGAAGGCATTGGGCGTGAGCCTGGAGGAATTGCTCGGCGAAACCGGCGCAGCAGCCAAGAAGCGCGGCCCCGCCCCGAAGCTCGCACAACACATGGAGAAGATCAGCCAGCTACCGAAGCCGCAGCAACGCTTCGTCATGCAAATGCTGGAAACTGTCCTCGCGCAGCAAGGACGTTAACGTAGGAGGTAACCACTCATGAACAAAGCCAAATTGACCGAGAGCCTGAACCAGCATGTGCGGCTGCGTCCGCTTCCCCGGCGCCTAAGGCCCGATGGCGTTTGGCTGCCCGAGCGCGATTACGACTGGATCGTCGAAGCCGTCGGACCCAATGGGGTGAAGGTTCGCAACATCAGCACCGACCACTCGCCGCTATTGGGCTTCGACCACATTCACAGCTACATCAGCGACGCCATGCGGGATTGGAACGGCATCAAGCACGGCTTCCTCGATCTCAACGTGCAACTCACGCTGAGCGGCTGCAATGTTTTTGTGGAGCCGATTCGCCCCATTCGGCCACGGCAGGTAGTTCGCCGCCGCCGTCGATAGACAAAGAGCCGCGTCAGCGGCTCTTTTCACATCAACGCCCGCTGTGCGGGCGTTGGGGGTGGTTTTTCTCTATTACTAAAGATTGACCGGCCTGATTCAATCCAACATAAGTGGCTTCTCATAGGCTTCCAACTGCCACGCCTCACCATATTCGATGTTCTGCATGAGCTTGGGCGGAGTGACATCGGCGATCTTCGCCACTTGAATGAGACAACGATGCAAATGACCACGTAGCATTTCCAGCGCGGCAAAGTAAGCCTCGCGCGTGTCCGGTGGACGGTGTGCATCATGCGATGCCAGAAGAATTTTTGGAGTAGCGGACTTCACGTTGAGATGTTGCTCGAAGGTCAGGAATTGCCGAATGGCTTCGAGCTGGAATTCGAGCAGCAGGTATAGCGGACTGTCCATCGCCTGAGCTAGGTCGACCTGCTTTTCCTCCAGGGTCGAGCGAATGCTTTGTAGCGATTCCAGCGCCTGGTCGATGCAGGTGTCGCAACACTCCCAAGCGCTGAGCACGCGGCGATTGGCCATGCGGATGATGAGTTCGCGCGCGACTCGCTGCTCCAGGTCCGTCGGCGACACCTTAAAGGAAATGAAGGGCAGACTGATCGAGACGCCGTCCACGCGCGAATTGAGCTTACGTCGCCACCCCTTCAAAAGCGAACGGACGTCAAATAGGAAAGGCGGGGGAAGATCGCGCATCCGAATCAGCGCCCCGGCCGGGCCTTGAACGAGGCGGGATGGGTCCCGGTTAGCGTCACGCGGCCGTCAGGATGCCGGCGCACCAGCCGGCCCTTGTCGTCGAGGTACGAAAGGGCCTGGGTCTTGCCCAAGGCTTCGACGCGGGCCGCGTGGCGGTAGCAGGCTAGGTCCAGCGGCGGGAGCGGGTACTGGCTCGCGCTCACAGAATTTCTCGGCCGACTGGTGGCGCGCTGAGCCAGGCTTCATCCTCGGCGGACCGGGGCACGTTGGGATCGTATTGCTCGCATTGCGCCAGCAGTTCGTCCAGGGTGAATGTCGGCGCCGGCTGCGCGGCAGGATCGGGCGGGGGTCGGGTCGGGCGGGTCATGGCGAGAATTGTAGAGCGATGTTGCGCCCGATGCACACAAACTCACGCTGTATACACGCTGATACCAGTGTTTCGCTCTCAGGATCAACGCCTTAAGGGGTGTGCTGGTATCAAATGTATACGCGCATTTTTGCTGTGTATACACCAAACTCTAGCAACGGCGCGGGTTTCCGGGCACCTTGTAAGGTGCGTATGGTGTGTGTCTGCGTGGCTGCTTAAAAAAGAGGCGATCCACCCACCCGCGAGGCCCGCAACCCGCATCGATGCCGCGCCGACAGGCGCAGCGTATCCCACCCAGGGACATTACATTTTGTAAGCGGAACGATTACAACTTGTAATCCTCGGATCAGCGCGAGGATGTAATTTTTACATCGGCCGGCGCAGCACTTGTTGGCATTTTGCCAATCAATCGTTGGCATTTTGCCAACTCCGGGCAATGGGGTTTTGGATCGGACGATACAAATCGAGGGCAACCCCACAAGCAACAACGCCCGCGAACAACGGGCGTTGCCGTTACTTGCCAGGAACCGAAATTAATTCGAGCCTGGAACCTTTTGCTCTACGCGCCAGCCCCTTTGACTCTCTTCCTGCGCCACATTTGCACGCCCCAATACAGGACATGTAGAAATAAGAAGGATAGTAAAAATGTTTCGATATCTCCGGCGTCATACGCGGCTTCACCGCCATTTGTAAAGATTGACGCTAGCCATCCAACGGGACACGCAACCCCATGCCGCCAACATGCGGCGCTAACCATAGCTGTGAGCAATACGCTTCCAACGACGAGGCCAATTTCGACTAAAAAAATGCGCATCGGCTTAAATTGGATTCGCATGTCAGTAGACCGTCACGGTTCCATAGTACTTCGTGTTCGTGCCAGCAATCGTCCCGGTTGTTGTTGTGGTCAACCGTTGCCAGAGCATGTTGTACGCGTTGCGATCTTCAACCGTAACGCAGCCAAGACTAAGATCGCCGGGATGAAGTCGAAACCCACAACGCTTGGTGCCATTCACAACCACGCAGCCATTTGCATCGCCACCTTTTGGAATTAGGCTAAACCATTTGTCGGGATCACTATCATTCACGGTTCGACGCCATGCATCACGGGCCCTATCTTGAATCCGCTGACCGGCTACTCTGTCCACGATGTAGTAAACACCTGGCGGAATAGGCCCACTATCCTTGTCGCCAGCACTAGCCGGATTGTTCGTTGCATCGCCCTTGCCCGAAAAAGCGTTGATCTTCAAAGCGCAATCACTGCATTGAAGGGGGGACGATTTTTTCTTGTTCAACTCAAATGCGAAGTGCTCAAGTAGCCCGTCCGGGTCTATCGAACTAAGCGGTCGCCCGCCGACGTATGCATAGGTATTGGTCCCTCCCGCCAAACCAATCGGGTCGCTCTGAATATAGTCGCCAATACCCGGATCATAGTCGCGCGCCATATTGTAGAAGGTGCCCGTTTCCTTATCCCGGTACATGCCGGGGAAACCGAGGTTGTACGTGAACGCCGTCCCAGTGCTGGACGGGTCTTCGTTGGGTAAGTTCGCGCCGAATGGGTCCGAATTGTCCCAACGCCAAACTACCGTATTGTCGCTCGGTCTAGTAATAGCGCGCGGGCTACCCAAATGATCGGCATCAACGCTTGACGGGGGGACTTGCGGTTGAGCAAACAGCCTTCTGTGGCCACAACAGAGGGGAAAACGCTCCGACATTCACCCAATCTTTCGGCTTCTTTGGCTTTATCGGATTGAGTCGAGACTCCGCCGTTTTTGAATCGGATTTGACAATCCGAACGAGATCGCGCTCACAATCAACTTCAACCTCCGATTTTTCATAAGAGGAAGGATCGAGAAAACCAACAATGATTTCGTCGTTTGACATTGATTTCGCCAGTGACCTTTGCGCGTTCGACTCGGGATCTGTAGCCTCCGTTACCGACGTCACAAAATATTGTGGTACGTAGTTTGATGCTTCACGGCTCGCACGCAGCGTGGAAATCTCTTTCGCGAATACTTTTTTGCCGCGATCAAGCTCTCTTAGAGTTACGGCGACAATCACAATCCTTTGTATTTTGCTCGCCTCCCCAGAAGTTTTTCGGTAGAAATACTCATGGTTGAGATCTTCGGTCAAGCCTGCGAATTGCCAATCCGCCCCGTTTGCATAGCCGATTAGCAGGCAAAATATTCCAACAAAAGCCGCAAAGTGCTTGGCCCCTTGCAAATGACGACATTTGATTTTCATGTGTATTTTCCTTCTGCAGCAATCCGTAACAACTATGGATCCGCTCTTTTCGCACAGTCAAATTTCTTCGGACCCATCCAAAGTTCCAAATTTTTGATCCCTGGCTCCTTCCCGGCGCAATCACACGGTAACTCACGAAGACATTTCAGTTCCACTTTCATTGCTCTGCACTGAGATCTAGCATAGAAATATTGTGCATCAAGTGGTTCACTCGGGCTTGTGCCTGCCATACCTGGCGGCATTTGTTTCTCTCTAATATTGGCACATGCCCCAGCCCCGTATTTTTTGGTGTAGTCCTGACGATGCGCTTCTTCATGAGCTTGTGTGCAAGGTCTAGTACACGTATTGTCATTGTTGAAAACTTTCCAATTGCCCTTGCCATCGCAAGCCATATAAGAACTCCCTTCGAGACCATTGGGATCAATGTACTTCAATGGTGTACTCGAAACGTACGCATACGTGCTGAGTCCTGCCTTTAGTCCAATCGGATCACTTTCAATGTATCTTCCGATTGAGGGATCATAGTCCCGGAAGTAGTTGTAATACGTTCCCGTCTCCGCATCCGCATACTGCCCCGGAAGCCGCAGATTGTATTTAGTCGTCACCCCTAAACTGCTCGGATCTTCATTTGGCGCATTATTCCCAAACGGATCACTGTTCTCCCACTTCCAAAGCAAGGCATTGTCACTCGGTCGCGTGATCGCCCTGGGCGTACCCAATTGATCGGCATAACAAGTTGTCCCGACGCGATTTCGCCGGCCACCGCCTAAAACCCTAGACGCGGCGCGGACTTGCGAGCGGTTTCCCCTCGACGCACAGGCACGGCGGGCGGAATTTTGCCTAGACGCGGTTTTTAGGAATGACGGCTGCAAATTCATGAGGCGAGTTTGCCGAGGCGCGGGCGTTTGCGCAAGCCGGCTTTTTACCTAGTCTTCGCGTCTGATGTAGGTGATTTTAGGCATCGCAAATGGGATACGGTCCGGCACATCAGCCGCAGCCTTTTCTTCAAACCGGAAACGCTCATCGACCTGTTCCAGGTCATGCCGCTTGCGCAACGCCGTCAACGCCTGTTGCTGTTCGTAGGTGAAC
>Ga0302322_100006706_pt1 | contig 10239 bp, 10 predicted proteins | sample Fen_T0_2_FD_203757 | JGI IMG/M metagenome (GOLD analysis project Ga0302322, IMG submission 203757) | Peat permafrost microbial communities from Stordalen Mire near Abisko, Sweden - Fen_T0_2 | ecosystem: Environmental > Terrestrial > Soil > Wetlands > Permafrost | place: Sweden: Abisko... | reverse complement strand
GACATCGGAGATTTTTATGCCGACTACCGTTTGATCGCGGAAAAACTTGGCTGGAAACCGCGCGTGTCGTTGCGCACGGCGCTCGCTGAGACACTTGCTTATTACCGTAAAGAGCTGGCTCACTACCTTTGAGGAACCCGAAGATGCTTTTGCCCGCTGATCCCAAGGCCAGTTTTTTGGCCCATGCCGATGAAATTCGCGCTGCCATCGAGCGCGTGCTCGCCAGCGGCCAATACATTCTTGGTCCTGAGGTCGATCTTTTCGAGAAGGAGTTTTCGGCGTATCAAGACGGTGGGTACACGATAGCCGTTGCCAACGGCACAGAGGCGATCGAACTGGCTCTGCGTGCTGCCGGGGTGAAGCCGGGCGATTTTGTGGCAACCGTTGCCAACACGGTGACCGCCACCGTATCGGCCATCGAGCAGATCGGAGCAAAGCCCGTGTTCGTCGAAATCGATCCCGCAAGCATGACCATGAGTCCGGTCGCGCTGGCAGTCGTTCTGGCTAATCGCTCCGACATCAAGGCGATCCTGCCCGTGCATCTTTACGGCCAGCCGGCAGACATGCCCGCCATTATGGCGTTGGCAACACGAACCAATATAAAGGTTATTGAGGATTGCGCTCAGGCTCACGGCGCGGCCATCGCGGGACAAAAGGTCGGCACTTTTGGCGATTTGGCTGCGTTTAGTTTTTATCCGACCAAAAATCTTGGTGCGTTGGGCGACGGCGGCGCCGTTTTCACCCGCGACGAGAACTTTGCGTCTCAGGTCCGTCTGCTGCGCCAATATGGCTGGCGCGAGCGCTATATCTCGGAAATACCTGGGCGCAATTCGCGACTCGACGAGGTGCAGGCGGCGATTTTGCGGGTCAAGCTTCGCTACTTGGAAACGGAAAACGAAGCGCGGCGTGCGCTGGCGGAAAAATATCTGACGCGATTACAGGGAACGACGCTGCGTCTGCCAAAACCTGCGGCGGACATCACCCACGTCTTTCATCAATTCACGGTCCGCTCGCCCAAACGTGAGGCCTTGCGTGCTTATTTGCATGAGCGTGGCATCGCCTGCGGTGTTTTGTATCCGGTGCCGGTGCATCGTCAGCCCGCTTTTGCGGATGCTGCTCTGGTGCTGCCGGAAACCGAGCGCGCCTGTGGCGAAGTGCTCAACCTTCCGTGTCATCCGGCGGTGACGATGGCCGACGTTGACAGAGTCAGCGACGAGATTCTTCGTTGGTTGTCATTGTCATGACCAACCAACCGCCCGCGCTTAGTTTTGTCATCCCGCTCTACAACAGCGCTGAAACGATCTGTGCGCTGGTCAAAATGATCGAGCAACTCGTAGTTGAGGGCGGCCATGAGATCGTGTTGGTGAACGATGGCAGCCGCGACACCACCACCGCCGTCTGTCGTGAACTGGTGCGCGAAGCTCGGGTGCCGATCACATTTATCGAACACGCCCGAAATTTCGGTGAACATAATGCCGTGCTGACCGGCTGGCGCCACGCACGCGGTATCCACATCGTGAATATCGACGACGATGGACAGAATCCGCCCGCTGAAGCCCTGCGACTCTGGCGGCACGCAAAAGAGTCGGCGCTGGACGTCGTCTACGGTCATTACGCTGATAAAAAACACTCGTTCTGGCGCAACGCCGGCAGCTGGTTTACTAATCGCCTGGCGGACTTGGCGCTCGACAAACCGACTGGTTTTTACCTCTCAAGTTTCCGCTGTGTTTCGTCTTTTGTTGCCGAGACAGTCGCTACCAACCAAGGGCCTTTCCCGTATATCGACGGACTGATCCTGCAGGTGACGCAACGGGTCGGATCGCTGCAGGTCTCACATGCCGAGCGAGCGGTGGGTGCGAGCGGCTACACCTTGCGGAAACTCCTCCGGCTTTGGGAGAGCACATTCATCAATTTCTCCGTCATGCCGCTGCGCTTGGCGACGATTCTAGGCTTGTTCATGGCAGCCACAGGATTTGCGGCGATCGGCATCGTTCTCTACTGGTGGCTGGTGGACAAAGGGCCGGCCTTTGGCTGGGGCTCGCTGATGGCCGCGTTGCTGACGTTTTCCGGCGTACAACTGGTTATGCTCGGTGTGATCGGCGAATACCTCGGACGCATGTTTTTAACGGTGAACCAGCGCCCACAATCGCTCGTGCGCGAAGTCATCCGGGGCGGATGATGGTTTCAGGACCAAAGGCCTTGGTCCAAATGGCCAGGCTATGGTCGATATTTTTTTCGACTCCGCGAAGGGCCGCTGCTGGCGGTGTGGAACGTAAGCCGACAAGGTAAAATAAAATGGCCGGGAGCGAGAGCAACTCAAGATAAGGCGTGTGCCGAACGTGATGCTTGCACCAAGCGTGGGCGCCGAGCTCGATCAGTTCTTTCTTCCAGCGCAGCGTGAAAAAATAGGAGTTCCGCTCGTCGTTTTGTTTACGGTTAGGCGATGAACTCACGTGGTGGCGGATCACGCTGCGAAAGGCCACGGCATTGGTGAAACCAGCTTTGGCCGTGCGAAAACAGAGATCGATGTCCTCGGCGCCATTATAGAATTGCTGGTCGAAACCGCCGAGCTGCTGCCAGAGATCGCGAGCGATCAGCAGGCAGGCGCCAGTGACGGCGGGAGCCGCTTTATAATCTCGTTTCCGGGGCAGGCGTACAACGTGCTCGGGCTTGCCTTTGACTGTCACATAAACGCCTGCGTGGTCGACTGCGCCGGTGGAAGCGTTCAATTGAACATTGCCGATGGCGCCGGGTTTTGGCAAAGCGCCGTGCAACTTCAGCATCGGCTCCAGCCAGTTTGGCGTGAGAATGAGATCGTTGTTGAGAAGGACTAGAAGCTCACCGCTGGCGACCGAGACGGCGTGGTTGTTGGCACCGGCGTAGCCGAGATTTTGTTCGTTGAGCAGAATGCGGAAAGTTTTTGCATCGAGCGTGGCAAGCCAGTGGCGCGTGCCGTCGGTGCTGCCGTCATCGACCAGAATAATCTCGTGCCTTAGGTCGACCGGAATCGTTGCTTGCAGGCTTTTCAACATGGCCTGCGTGAGCGGCAGGCAGTTGTAGAGCGGAATAATGAAGGAAACGCGCACGAGGCCGAAAAGGAAGTAAAACTACGAAGAAGCCAAGAAACGAAGGCTGGAACCCCAGCTTTGTTTCTTGGCTTCTTCGTAGTTCAAATTCTGGTTCAAACGAGTTTTTTCAGGTACTCGCCGTAAGTGGATTTGCCGAGGAATTTGATCTGAACGTCGAGTCGGGCGCGGTCGATCCAGCCCAGGCGATAGGCAATCTCTTCAAGGCATGCGATCTTAAGGCCTTGGCGGTTTTGGATGACTTCGACAAATTGCGCGGCGTCGAGCAACGAGTCGTGCGTGCCGGTGTCGAGCCAAGCCGTGCCGCGCCCGAGGAGTTCGACGCGGAGATTGCCGGCCTCAAGGTACAGGCGGTTGAGGTCAGTAATTTCGAGTTCGCCACGCTTCGAAGGTTTGAGCGAACGAGCGACGGCGACGACATCCTTGTCGTAAAAATAAAGGCCAGGAACGGCGTAGTTGGATTTTGGATTCGCGGGTTTTTCTTCGAGCGAAAGTACGCGACCGTCGGGTGCGAATTCGACCACGCCGTACGCTTTTGGGTCGGAAACGTGATAGCCGAAAATCGTGGCGCCGTCGGTGCGGGCCGTGGCGCCTTTTAGGGAACTGGCAAAATCGTGCCCGTAGAAAAGATTGTCGCCGAGCACGAGCGCGGCTGGTTCGGCTCCGGTGAGAAAGCCAACGTCGCCAGCGATGTGAAAAGCTTGCGCGAGGCCGTCGGGACTGGGTTGCTCGGCAAAGGAAAGTTTAAGGCCGAACTGCGAACCATCGCCAAGCAGGCGTTTAAAAAGCGGCAGATCCAGCGGCGTGGAAATCACGAGGATTTCGCGGATGCCCGAAATCATGAGCGCCGAAAGCGGGTAGTAGATCATCGGCTTGTCGTAAACCGGCATGAGCTGCTTAGAGACAGCGATGGTGAGTGGGTAGAGGCGGGTGCCGGAGCCGCCGGCGAGGATGATGCCGCGGCGAGCAGGTGATGGGTGAGAGGCCAATGGCGAGAGGGATGGCATGGTGAAGGTAGCGAGGGGCGATTATTTTGGAGCTCGAGCTTTGATAAGGGCGCCGAGGCGTTTGGCCAATATAGTTGCGCGTGCGAGGAGAGGTGTCGTGGTATCGGGCAGGATGAGACCTACTTCGGTGGCGATTTCAAGCTGTGTGCGGAGTTCGGCGAGTGAGCCTTTAGCGATGAAGAAAAAACGTACGCAGTCTTTGTCGGTGTCGCGTTCATCGCCTTCAGCGATATTTGATGGAATGCTGACCGCGGCGCGACGGAGTTGGTCGCGTAAGCCGAAATCACTCAATCGTGCTGTTGCGCGATATATTTCTACAGCGAGAGCTTTGGCCTCACGCCATACTTCAAGATCATGGAAGCCCGTTCCCATCGCCACTAGCCCTTTGCCCCGAGCCTTTCGCGTGCATAGCGCGTCGAGGTGATGTCTGCGGCCCAAGTGCGATTTTTTAGGTACCAATCGACGGTTTTGTCGATGCCGGTGATGAAGCTCTCGCGTGGTTTCCAGCCGAGTTCATTCTGAAGTTTGGTGCAGTCGATCGCGTAGCGGCGATCATGGCCGGGGCGGTCGGCGACGTAGGTGATTTGTTTTTCGTAGCTCTGGCCGTCGGTTCTGGGTGACTTCTTGTCGAGGAGGGCGCAGATGGTTTTAACGATTTCGATGTTCGGTTTTTCGTTTAAGCCGCCGATGTTGTAGGTCTCGCCAATGCGGCCTTTTTGGAGAGTGAGCCAGATGGCGGCGGCGTGGTCTTCGACGAAGAGCCAGTCGCGGATTTGCATACCGTCGCCGTAAACGGGGAGCGGTTTGCCTTCGAGAGCGTTGAGAATGACGAGCGGAATGAGTTTTTCCGGGAAGTGGAACGGCCCGTAATTGTTGGAGCAGTTGGTCGTCAGCGTGGGGAATTTGTAGGTGTGCTGATACGCACGGACGAGGTGGTCGCTGGCGGCCTTCGAGGCGGCGTAGGGGCTGTTAGGCGCGAAAGAAGTTTCCTCGGTGAACGCGGGATCGGTCAGTGAGAGCGTGCCGTAGACTTCGTCAGTCGAGACGTGCAGAAAGCGAAAGGCGACCTTCTTTGGTTCTGGCAACTTGACCCAGTGAAGACGGGCGGCGTTGAGCAGGCGGAGTGTGCCAACGACGTTGGTTTGTACGAATGGTTCGGGCGAGTCGATCGAGCGGTCGACGTGGGATTCAGCGGCGAAGTTCACCACCGCGTCGATCGCGTGCTCGGCCAGCAGTCGGGAAACGAGAGCGGTGTCACCGATGTCACCGTGGGCGAAAACGTAGCGCGGATCTTTGGCGAGGTCGGCGAGGTTGGCCGGGTTGCCGGCGTAGGTGAGGGCGTCGAGGTTGACGAGTTTCCTGAGTGGCGAGCCCGACTCAGTGAGGCGTTGCCGGATAAAGTTCGAGCCGATGAAGCCGCAGCCGCCGGTGACAAGTAAGTTCATAAGGTGTAAGTGATAAGTTGTTAACCGGGAGGTAAACAGTTTCTAGGCTCGGAGTGCGTTGGTCATCTTGGAGATTTCCATGCAGGTAAACTCTGACGAGTCGTAATCGGTGGCCGAAATGTAGCCTAGATCTCGAGCTAGAAGCAGTAGGTAACGTGTTTCTTCGATTGATCCACGGGCTATGACTAAAAACTGGCAAAACTCGGCGGTTGAACCGCGGCCTTTGCCTTCTGCGATGTTGGTCGGAATCGAAGCGGCGGCCCGGCAAAGTTGGTCAACGAGGCGAAAACGTTCGTCGGTGGGAAAGTTTTTTGCGAAGCGATAGATCTCAAGCGTGAGGGTGTGAGATTTCTGCCAAACTAGTAAATCGCGCCAGCTCTCGATCTTGGTGTCGATCATTTGGTTTTGTATTATCGCTTAACCCTTAGCACTCAAACTTTGCGCCAGTTGCGCAAAGCTTGTTCGACGGAGGCGTGGACCTCGGTCATCAGGATGCCGACTTTCGCGAGCTTGTCGGAATTCATCACGCAGTTGGAGCGCGGAGTTTTGGCGGCGATTTTCATGAACTCTTCTTCGCTGGCAAAGAATTCGTATTTCTTCGGATGCACGCCGCTTTTCTCGATCATGGCGACGACTTCGCGCGTGGTGATATGGCCTGGGTTGGTGATGTTGTATTTGCCGTAAGGGATGTGTTTTTCCCAGCACGCAAAGGTGGCGGCAACGAATTCGTGGAGTTGCGAAATCGAATTAGCGGCTTCGAGTAGTTTGGCGTAGCGCATCAACTTCGTGAGGTAGTTGCGCGGATTGTCGATATTGTCGAAGGGAATGCGGAGCCGCCAAAGGTAGCAGTTTGCGGCGTCGGCGAGGACTTCTTCGCCGAGGGCTTTTGTGCCGCTATAGAACGAGCAATTGTTTTGGCGGAAGGTAAAGTTCGGAGCATCTTCCTCGGTGAAACCGGTGCCATCAGCGCGGGCGCCGGTGTAGATACAGCCGGAGGAAACATGGCCCCAGGGAACGCCCGCTTCGGCGCAGGCCTGGGCGACGATGCCGGGAAAAACGGCGTTGCCGAAAAGGCATTCCGCCTTGTGCACCTCACAGGCGTCAACGTTGGGTTTGCCGGTGTAACCCGCGGCGTTGATCAGGAACTCGGGCTTGTCCTGCTTCAACGCTGCGGTGAGGACGGCGCCATTGGTATAGTCGACTTCCGCTCGGCGCAGATTGCGGAACGGAATGCCCTTTTGGGTGAGCAGTGTTTGATAAGCTTGGCCAACGTAACCGGAACCTCCGAGAAGATAGATCATAAATGAGTGCGCCTAGGAAAAGTCAGGCATTCGCGTCGAACAAGGCTTTTCCGTGGTGGCTATGCTATTGCAAAACACGGCAAAAGACATCGGCGGCCATGAACAAACACGGCTCATCTGGCAAAAGTCGTGCTGTTGGGTGCAAGGCACGGCTTGTCATACGTCTGCATTCCGCGGAGAACGTCGGCATGCAAGAACCGCGTCCTTCGTGGCTCAAAATCTGGATCGCCGCCGCTCGCCCGCGCACACTGCCCGCAGCGGTGGCGCCCGTGCTCGTCGGCACGGCGCTGGCGTGGCACGACCAAGCGCTCGTGTGGCCGGCGGCGCTGGCGTGTCTCGGTTTTGCGCTGTTGGTGCAAATCGGCACGAATTTCGCCAACGATTATTATGACTTTGTCAAAGGCGCGGACAACGCCGGTCGGGTCGGTCCGCGGCGAGCGGTGGCGGCAGGTTGGGTGGCGCCCGAGGTGATGAAGTCGGCGATGATGATCGTCTTCATGCTGGCTTTTTTTGTCGGGCTCACGCTGTTCAAGTTCGGCGGCTGGCCATTGCTGGCGATTGGCGTGGCGAGCATTTTGTGCGGAATCGCTTACACGGGCGGGCCATTTCCGCTTGGCTACAACGGTCTTGGCGATGTGTTTGTGTTCGTCTTTTTTGGTCTGATCGCGGTCTGCACAACGTACTTCGTGCAAGCAGGCGAAGTGGGCTCCAGCGCGATTATCTGCGGTGTCGGCATTGGTTTGCTAGCGACGAATATTTTGGTCGTGAACAATTATCGCGACGTGGAAACCGATCAGTCGGCCGGCAAACGAACGCTCGTCGTGCGCTTCGGACGACGTTTCGCGCGCATCCAGTTTGGCGTTTCGCTTTTTGTCGCGCTGACGATTCCGGTGCATCTGCTGCGCATGGGTTTCGCTCCTCTCGTGCTGTTGCCGGTCGCGCTCGCGCCGCTGGCTTGGCGTCACGCGAATCGTCTTGGCACCGCGAAGACGCCCGCAGAGTTGATCGCGCTCCTCGGCGACACCGGAAAACTGCTGGCGCTTTACGCGATTTTGCTCAGCGCCGGTCTGCTGGCTTGATCACGTTCCTGCCAGCCGGTTGGCGGTGCCGACAAGTTTCAGCATCGAGCGCACCTGCCGGATTTGGTTCACGGTGAAGCCCATCGTTTTCCTCTCCGGCCAGCCGGCCAGCAGTAGCGCGAAGGGCCGTTTGCCCTCGTGAATCGGTAGCAAAACAAAAGACGCCAGCTTGCTCGTCTTCAGCCAGGGCGGAAGGTGGATCAGGATCTTGGGGTCACTCGCGTCGTTGATGAAAACATCCTCAAGGCGTTGCAGGCAGATGCCACAGACGTTGCGATCGCTCTCGCGCACGAGCGGCTGGCGACGAATTGAATCGTAGAGCGGGCCTTGTCCGAGTTGGGCCGAGTAGGGCAGGCTCGCGCGGTCGCGCACGAAGATCAGGCCTTCGTGGGCGGAGAATCCTTGCAAGGCCGACTGCAGTACGACCTGGAAGATTTTGTCCATTTTTACCGGTTGCTCGTCGAGCAGGCTGGCGAGCTGATCAATGCCGCTGTCGAAAGCGCGCTGGAAAATGACTTCGCCGCTTACAGCTGGTTCGTTCAGTGTAGCAGCGGAAGTCGGAACTGCGATTTCGCCCACTTTGACCGGTGGCACCGTCGGCGTCGGTGGCTGGTTCGGAATCTTTGCTGCATCCGTCGGGCTGGTGCTCGTGGCTGGTTTTGGTGCGAGCCCGGAGGTTTCTTTGGCGATGGCATCATGACCGGGCGCCACAGGCTCGGGCGTTGGTTCCGCCAGCAGACGCGCCAGTGGCGCATAGCTAGCCGGATCTTTGCGGTCCACGCGTGCCTTTAGCCTTGGGCTCAGGCTGCTGGTGAGCTTGCTGAGGCCGAAAGCCGAAGCGAAAATATTCAGTTGTTGGCCCGTGTCGCTGAGCGCGCTGAGCAAGCCTTCGACATCGAGGCCGAAGGCGCGGCCGGCCTTGGACGAAAGAGTCTGGGCGCTTTTCTCGAACTCCTCTGCGCTGAGATCGGAACGCAGGGCGAGTTCACACAACTTCACCGAGAGATCGGCGAGCAGCAGAATTTCGACGTCCGGCTGTTGCGAGGCTTTACGCACGGCGTCGGGCGGCAGTGCGCGCAATGATTTCAAAATAGGCTCCGGCAGGTGCGCGCTTTCGAGCAAATGGTAGCCGAGTTCGAGCGGCGTGAGACCGAAAACCTGATTGAACGCTTCGTCTTCAGTTGCGCCGCTTTCCAGCGCGAGCGCGCGCGCGCGGCGGTAGTCCTCGATCATGAAAGTCGTCATGAGGATGCGTCCGTAGTTGCGCAACGAGGCGCAGATGAACGCGTGTTCCGGCGAATTGGTGCCGTGCCTCTGCATCACGCTTTCCGCCATGAGTCCGCTGCAAAGAGCGAGCGCCGCGATCTCGCGTTTTTCGGAGGGATTAAGGGTACGCTCGGCGTTTTCGATCAGCAGGAGTGAGATGGCGAGCTGCCGGATTTTATTGAAACCGATCACGTGGATAGCCTGCCCGAGGGTGGCGACTTCCACGCCCGTCGGATTGTAACCCATCGTGTTGGCCGCGGTGATAACTTTCGCCGTCACGACCAGGTCTTTGCCGATCAGCGAGGCCAGCTCTTGCACCGACGTGTTAAGCGCAGGTCCCGAGAGCTGTTGGATGAGCTCAACGATCTCAGAAAGCCCTGCAGCTTCGCCCGCTTCGAGGCCGGCGGCGATGCGATTGATGGTTTGCTGTGCGAGGGTAGGGCCCACCGGTGCTATATCGACGCTTTCCTGGGGTGATTGAGGTGTTCGCCGCATAGAACAGCTCGAAAAATGTCGTAGCCGCGTCAATTGAGACGTGGGTTTGCGCGCTCTCTAAATCACCGCTGCTTAATGGCAGCGGCTACGGTCAAGTTATAGCGGGGCACAAAAAAAGGCACCGCTTCCGGTGCCTTTGAAAATGACGCTGCTTCTTCGCGAAGTTCGTGAACTTAGATCTTGGCCAAAATCTTTTCCTTGAGCGTGGCCTTCGGTTGCATGCCGACGAATTGCTCGACCAATTTGCCGTCTTTGAAGAGCAGCATCGTGGGAATGGCGCGCACGCCGTACTCGGCGGAGACTCCTTCGTTTTCGTCCACGTTGAGCTTGGCGATCTGGATCTTGCCTGCGAGTTCGACCGCGAGTTCTTCGAGGATCGGCGCGATCGCTTTGCAGGGCCCGCACCACGGCGCCCAGAAATCGACGAGAACGGGTGTGCCGGTGCTGATGGCGGGTTTGAACGAGACGGTGGAGAGCGTGATGATGTTGGCGGCCATGATAGGTTTTGAGGTGCTTAACGAATCCGGAATCGCTGCGGATTCAACTCCGCAACGCTAAAG
>Ga0302322_100006705_pt1 | contig 10240 bp, 9 predicted proteins | sample Fen_T0_2_FD_203757 | JGI IMG/M metagenome (GOLD analysis project Ga0302322, IMG submission 203757) | Peat permafrost microbial communities from Stordalen Mire near Abisko, Sweden - Fen_T0_2 | ecosystem: Environmental > Terrestrial > Soil > Wetlands > Permafrost | place: Sweden: Abisko... | reverse complement strand
TGAGGTCCAGACCAGGTTAAGCAATATCGAGGTCGCACATGCAATAGAGAGATCTGAACAGGAGAAAGAGATATTCCGCCTTAAAAATGTAGACCTTAAAGAGGCTTACGATATTATTGAGGAAAAGAACCACGACATCACTGCAAGTATAAACTATGCAAGCCGTATCCAGAGAGCAATCCTTCCATCCTTCAAGGAAATCCAGGGACTCGATGAGAATATATTTGTATTATATCTTCCAAAGGACATAGTAAGCGGTGACTTCTACTGGTTCTCAACGGTGGGTGATAAGCTGATAATCATTGCAGCTGACTGTACCGGACATGGTGTTCCCGGAGCGCTTATGAGCATGCTTGGCATATCGTTTCTTGAAGAGATAATCAATACAAACAAAATAACCGATCCCGGACTTATCCTCGACAATCTGAGCAGGGAAGTTGTAAGAGCCCTTCGTCAGAAGGGAAGCTTCACAGATACAAAGGACGGGATGGACATTTCAATATGTGTAGTTGATAAAAATGCCAATAAGCTTCAGTTCGCAGGAGCTTATAATAACCTTTACCTTGTAAGAAAAGGAGTGTTGAATGAATACACGGCAGACAAGCTGCCGATAGGGTATAATGAAGACCCGGATAAAAAATTTACCACACAGCTTATCGATACCCAGCCGGAAGATCTGATTTATATGTATTCCGACGGTTATGCTGATCAGTTCGGAGGAGCTAACCATAAGAAATTCAAGTATACAACTCTGAAAGAAAAAATCATTGAAATTCAGAATCTACCGCTCCGGGAACAGCGCAACAGGCTCGAAAGAACTTTTCTCGAATGGAAAGGTAAAGAGGACCAGACCGATGATGTTATGGTGATTGGGTACCGGTTGTAAAATTTCGGATTTAATTCTGCTTTGGCTCGAGTACTCCGGTGCTGCCTCCCGTTTCAAGATTGATTCCGTGAGGCTTGTTTGTCTTCCAGGAGCCGCATGTAAAATCAGGAACATCTATAGACTGGGATCTGTTGGCAACAGACCATTCGCTCAAGGGTGCAACAGAACTCCAGAGCGCACCGTCGTAGACGTTCTGATCCAGAGGCAGACCGTTCCTCAGGCAATCGATAAGCCTCCAATCCATAATAAAGTCCATGCCACCATGTCCGCCAACCTTTTTAGCCTCTTCTCCCACCCTCTTTATTATCTCAGGTGAATGATCCTCAAAGAGCTTTTTAAGTTCATCATCCTTTACCCATTCCTCTCCAAGAGCAATTAGCTGCTTCGGATATTTTATCGCCATGCCCTTTGTGCCTTTCACAAGATGTATCCGTGAATATGGCTGGGTTGAAGAAACGTCGTGCTGAACAAGGATCGTCTTTCCGAGGGTTGTCATTATGTGCGTTGTATTCAGATTGCCGCGGTACTTCCTGTTGGCGAAATCCTTGTAAAATGGATCCTTTGCGGCCAGGTCGTTAGCATATGTGCCCATTGTGAAATCAAAAGTTGCCATTGAGCTGAGATATTCCATCTTATCGCCCCTGTTTACATTCAGCAGCTGACATATTGGTCCCAGTCCGTGTGTGGGATAAAGGTTGCCATTCCTCGATGCATTCTCTTTTAGCCTCCACATATCCGTATAAGCGCCATCGGATGCCCTGTCTTCTCGTGGCTTGTTGAAATTATATCCCATAAGGTTATGAATATAAGCTCCTTCGCCATGGATGATCTCTCCGAACATACCCTGGCGGGCCATGTTAAGAGTTAAAAGTTCAAAGAAATCATAGCAGCAGTTCTCAAGCATCATACAATGCTTCTTAGTCCTTTCGGATGTCTCTACAAGCTGCCAGGCCTCATCTATTGTTCTTGCGATCGGTACCTCACACGCAACATGCTTCCCATGCTCCATGGCATAGACTGAAATAGGCGTATGAAGTATCCATGGAGTGCATGTATAGATTAGGTCAAGATCAGGCAGCTCAATAAGCTTCTTCCATGAATCCTCCGATCCGAAAAACTCCCTGGCTTCAGGTCTCCCGATCTTTTTAAGCGAGCTCTGGGCAAATTTTACTGCGACTTCCCGCTTGTCACAAATAGCTTTTATTTCAACACCATCGATGTAACAGAGTCGTTCCACGGCATCGCTTCCCCTGTCGCCAAGACCTATAATACCGATTCTGACTGTCGGAATTGCAGGAGCGGCGTAGCCCGACATATTGAAACGCTGGGTATGCGATTTCTTAACTGCATCCAGAACTGACGGAAGCTTGGACTGTGGATCTTTTGGTCCAAATGCCGGCAACAGCCCTCCAGCCATTGCGCCTGCACCTGCTACTGTAGCGGTCTTTAGAAAGTTACGGCGGTTTGTTTTCATCTTGATGTTCTATTCGGTTTCCTATTTCAAATTTTGAAGATGCAAATTAATATTTTTCCGTGAAGTATCATATGAAATTATCTATGTGTTACTCTGTGTCTCTCTGTGGTTCTCTGTGATGGTTTCAAAAAACAGGTTACACAGAGGGCCACAGAGGTCAATTATTGTCTATCCAGAATATTGGAATAGAACTCACGGACCTTAACAGATTCAATATCCCAGTTAAGCAATCCTGCCGTTGCCTGTGAATTCTGCCTGAGAACTTTAAGAAGATCCCTGTTCTGATGGAGAAGAGTCAAAGCCCTGGCTATTTCAGCAGGAGTCACGGATGAAAGAATTATTCCGCAATTATTCTCACTGATTATCTTACTTACCTCTGGCAGATCACTTGCAATGACCGGCAGTCCTGCTGATATATAGTCAAAAAGCTTATTTGCAAGACTAAAGCGATAGTTAAGATTTGTATCCTTTTCAAGACACATTCCAACATCGGCCGATCTTGTATATCTCATTAAAATATCCCAGGGCACTTTCTGAACAAATATCACTTTAAGTTCAAGCTTTAGCTTTGCCACCATTACTTTCAAATCGCCCATTATATCGCCCCCACCGGCAATCAGAACTGAGACCTTTTCTGTCATATTTACTGCTTCAACAAGCTCTTCGGCACCTTTATCGATATTTAAGCCACCGCCCTGAAGAATTATAAGAAGATCATCCTCCGGAATAGCCAGTTCCTTCCTCGAAAATGGAAGGATGTGATCTGATCTCTTGCTGCAGTTTCTGACAACTAATGGCTTTAACCTGTACAGTTTTTCATAAAGCAAAGAAATTGGCTCACTTACAGTCAGAACATTCTTCAGGCGTGGAAAAATGAGTCTCTCTATAGTAGTCCAGACCCAGCGCACAAATGGCCGGCCGTTTAACTCAGGAACACCTGTGAAATATTCGTGAGAATCATAAACAAGTGGAATGCCTTTAACTTTCGATACAATGAAATTAGGCAGAAGGGTGTCAAGGTCGTTTGATACTAGCAGATCGCATCTGTGAAAGAAAAGATAGAACAGAAGCCTGAGATTATAGAATTTATAAAACAGGAATCCTTTCTTAAAGAGCATTTTAAATCGCCTGGTGGTGAACTGGACAGAATTATTACATGTGCAATCGTCTTTTTCCCTGCCGACAATTGTGACATCAGCGCCGAGATCCGTAACCACAGCGGCCATTTTCAGTATACGCTGATCGTAGCAGATACAGTTTGTTACGCTGAAGATCACTCTGGGCTTATGAATCTTTTCCTGCATCGGTTAAAGGTAGTAAAAACCACAAAAAGACAGACTGTAGATAATCAAGACAAAAGACAAAAGTAAAAAGTAAAAAGTAAAAGGTAATTTGGCGGGACAGTATTACTCTATTAAACTCTGTGGATACTCTGTGTCACTCTGTGTTAGTTCTTTTGGCTTTTGCTTCCGACTTCCGACTTCCGACTTCCGACTTAACCACTCCACTTTTAATTGCAGGCAACCAGATACTTTTTATATTTTTACACTTTATTTAAACTGATGATCCTTAACAATAGCTCGCTTAAACCACATAACACCTTCGGACTCGATTATAAAGCCGAGAGGATTGTGATCGTAAGATCGGAGGAAGAGATTTCAAATATCATCCGCGAAGGTGAAACAAAAGGAGCTCCGCATCTGGCTGTTGGGGCCGGCAGCAACCTCCTTTTTGTTTCAGATTTTCATGGAACCATTATTCATCCGGAGATTGAGGGCATCAAAATCGATAAGGAGGATAATTTTTCGGTAGAAGTAACTGCAGGATCTGGTGTGAACTGGGACAGCTTTGTTGAGTGGACTGTCGTGCAAGGTTTTTGCGGACTTGAAAACCTGTCATATATACCGGGACATGTTGGCGCTTCTCCGGTTCAGAACATTGGCGCATATGGTGCGGAGGCAAAAGATTTTGTGCAAAGTGTAAAAGCCATTTCACTTGAAACAGGTGACCCGGCTGAATTCAGAAATGATGAATGCAAATTCGGCTACCGCGACAGCATCTTTAAAAATGAGTTAAAGAACAAATATTTAATTACAGGGGTGACATTTCAGCTTTCAAAAGAACCGGGGTTCAGACTTGGTTACGGCTTTCTGGAAGCAGAAACGGCAGCGATAGGTGATATATCATTGAAAAATATACGCCAGGCAATTATAAACATAAGAACAAGGAAACTTCCTGATCCTACAGTTATTGGAAATGCCGGAAGCTTTTTCAAAAATCCTGTTGTTACTACTGAAAAGGCCGATGAGATAAAATCCAAGAACCCCCTTGTTCCTGTATATAACGAACATTCAGGAGGAAAAAAGCTTGCTGCAGGCTGGCTTATAGAGCAATGCGGCTGGAAAGGAAAGAGGATCGGTGATGCAGGTGTGCATGACCAGCAGGCACTTGTACTTGTAAATTACGGTAATGCAAAAGGTATTGATATATATAACCTTTCAGAAAAGATAAAAATATCAGTCTTTGAAAAATTCGGTATAGATCTTCAGCGTGAAGTTGAGGTAATCGGTTCTATTTGAATATTTTCCTCTTATCAAGCGCTTTCTGATACTCAGAAGCATACTTATTGTGCTCTGCAAGTGTCCTTGAAAAATTATGCGATCCCGAATTATCAGCCTTTGCGACAAAATAGAAGTAATCGTGTTTTTCAGCGTTCAGAACAGCCTCAATGCTCTCAACGGAGGGGCATCCTATTGGTCCGGGAGGCAATCCTGAATGCTTGTACGTGTTATATGGCGAATCGGTCTGAAGCTGTTTGTTAAGTATTCTTCTTAGAGTAAAATCGTTGAGCGCGAATTTGATTGTAGGATCAGACTGCAATGGCATTCCGCTTCTCAGCCTGTTAAGATAGACCCCTGCAATTTTGGGTTTCTCAACGCTATTTGTAGTCTCGGCATCGATAATTGAGGCAAGCACAGATACCTCAATTGTAGTCAGATTATTGGCTTTTGCTTTACCCGATCTTTCTGCTGTCCAGAACCGTCTGTACTCTTTCAGCATCCTGCCATAAAATCCTGAAGGTGACGTGTTCCAGTAGAATTCATATGTATTTGGCAGGAAGAGCGAAATAACATTCTCCCTTTTGAATCCATCTTTTGCATAGTTCGATGGTTCATTAAGGAATTCAACGATCTGATTCGAGTCGGCCTCAATTACTCCACCTATCTTTCCGGCAAGCTGACTGATAGTTCTGGCGCTATTTATAGTTACATCGACTGGTGTCTGGCGGCCTGACCGGAGGATGCTTATAAGCTTCAGATAGCTCATATTCTTCGTTATTACATATCGGCCAGGCTTTACAAGGGCAGGAAAGTTCTTTTTCCTTGAAATAAGCTCAAAGAGGCTCCGGTTCCTTATATTGAGATTGGAGTAGACTGTATCCAGAACCTGTTCATAATTAGCCCCTGTTGGTATAAGAAGGGTCGACCTTTCCCCCCTGATAAGGACGCCTTTGTCAAGCAACATCCCGCAAAGCAAAAGAATACCAATAATTACAATTAAAAGTGGCAGGGCAAGGAAGTACTTTTTTCTGTTTGTCATTCTAAGGTAAGCTGTTCTGCAAATTTAGAAATAATGTAATAAAGTCCAAAAAGTGGGGCGCGGGGCGTGAGGCTTTAACAAGACAAAAGACAAAAGTAAAAAGACAAAAGGAAAGAGGGCGAGAAGAAGAGATGTGTGAGGCAAGATGGTTTTCAACTTTTACTCTTTCATATTGTTATAATTAATACTTTTGCTTAGGGACGAATTAATAACAATTAAAACGAATGAAAATGTCAGTCACTACTATAGTAATCCTTGTAGTATTGGGTACAATTACCGGATTTATGGCTGGTATGCTGGGCATAGGCGGCGGGATAATAGTTATTCCTGCCCTTGTAATGATACTTGGCTTCACTCAGCAGGGGGCACAGGGAACTAGCCTGGCAATGATGCTTCCTCCCGTAGGCATATTTGCAGTAATTAATTATTACAAGGCCGGACATGTAGACTGGAGGGTTGCAGTTATACTTGCCCTGTTTTTTATTGTAGGATCGTTATTTGGATCAAAACTGGCGGTTAAGATACCTCAGGATGTTCTTAAAAAGATCTTCGGAGTGTTTCTGCTTCTTGTTGCAGCTAAAATGCTTTTCGGTAAATAATGATCATCCAACCAATAATTTAAAATACTATGAAGACTCATTTTAAAAAGACAGGATGGATTTATGTTCCGGTTTCACTGGCAGGCTGGATAGTAACTATACTCTATGTTGCTATTTCAGTATTCACCCTTGTAGTTGTTGATAAAACATATAACAATCTTACGAACAGCCTTATCAGATTCTTTCCCTATTTTATAAGCTTATCCGTATTATACTTCTGGGTAGCTTCCAACAATACAAGCAAGAAGGCTGACTGACAGCCGGATCACAAAACCTGGAGTCTGGGCTTTCCCTTTCTTATCATTATAACCCTGCACAATAGCTGATCTTCTTCGGGAGAAACGTCCATTTCAACTGTATGAGAATGCCCCGATTCATCCCTGATGCTCACAGTGAAAGTTCCCATGATTTCATTTTTCAGGATGGCAGTAACTTTCATCTTAAGAATTGCTCCCTCATTGTAAAAAGGATTTCTGGGTTCGATAACCATTTCTCCATTTGTCCGGTATTTTATAACCTTCCCGGTAAATTTTGAGCCGGCTTTTATCCCGTACGATTCATAGTGTGCCTTCGAGATCATATGTCGCTGTCCGAAAGGATCCCTTACGACAAAGTAATCGCAATTATCAATTCCCTTCGCAAGTTTTTCCACCTCAAACAGATACTCCTCACCTATTGTCATCCTTATTCCCCTCTTTATACCTGTATCTCTTCTCAGCTTAAGCCTGCCTTTTGAAATACGTTCGACAAGCAGTTTCATCCTTGTCCCGGGTAATGGAGCATTCCCCCTGAATTCAACAAGATTTTCGTTTCCGAAATGGTCTTTTACAATGGCCACCTTCACCTCCCTGCCAAAACCATCTGTACGAAGGTCTGTTCCTCTGACAACGAAATAGTAATATTGTCCTTCAGTGTAAAACGGATTAAGTGGCTCAAGGAAAATTTCGCCCTTGCAGTTTATTCTGTCAACCCTGCATACAAGCATTTCTCCGTATATCAGATTATAATGAGAGTATTGCCCTGATGGCAGCAGAAATTTTCTTTTATCCGGACCTGTAAGGATAAAATGACCTTTATCATCAGGTGTTAAAACCTGTTTCCCGACAAAAAATTTGTAATCTTCCCCCTCAATGTAAGTGGCCATCTTAACAGGAATTAATATAAGGGGCCCAGAATCCTCGACAATGATTCCTTGATCTTGGCGCTTCGCTTCCTTTTGTCCCATTCGGCAGGGTTAACGAGGCTGCTTCGTGCAAGGTCATTTTCAAATACCTTCAGGAGTCTTGCTGCAAATCCTTCATCATAGATGAGGGCTGCTATTTCAAAATTAAGTTCAAAGCTCCTCATGTCAACATTTGCAGAGCCTACAGATGAAAATACATCATCAACAAGGATATATTTTGAATGGTTAAAGCCGTCATCGAAAAGATAGACCTTAATCCCGGCCTCGAGTAGCTCATCTATATAAGATCGTGTATTCCAGTACGAAACTCTTGAATCTGACCGGCCCGGAAGAAGGATCCTAACATCAACCCCGCTGAGCGATGCCGTTTTTATTGCATTCAGGACGCTCTCATCGGGAGAAAAGTATGGTGTTGAAATATAAATTGACCGTCTTGCTGTTGCGATCGCAGAGAAATACACCTGCATAATATTTGCCCAGTCTGAATCGGGACCGCTTGAAGCAACCTGTATCCAGCATCTGTCGGGAAGCTTTTCAAAATGCATGGCAGTCAGGTCGTCGTGCAGTAGTATATCGCTCACAAAATACCAGTCAACCATGAAAACACTGTTAAGGGCGCCAACCGCCTCTCCTTTTATTACAAGGTGAGTATCGCGCCATTTTCCGATATCACTTAAGCCATGAAGATATTTGTCTGCAATATTCAGTCCGCCAACAAAGCCAATCGCACCATCGATAACAAGTATTTTCCTGTGATTCCTGAAATTGATCTTGCTTGTGAGCCAGGGGAACTGAACAGGCATGAAAGGATAGATCTCAACGCCGTTCTTCCTCATCTTCTTTACAATTTTGTTGCTCAGGCTCCAGCTTCCGACATCATCGAAAATTATCCTGACTTTGACACCTTCCCTGGCCTTTTCTATAAGGGCATCACAGAACTTCATGCCGAGGATATCTGATTCGAACCTGTAAAACTCCATGTTTATGAAGCTTTTTGCTCCCTCGATGGCTTTAAACATCTCTGGAAAGGTATTTGTGCCGTCGATAAGAATGTCTATCCTGTTATATTCTGTTAGGGCTGACTTATTATTGCTGAGCATAAGCTTTATAAGGTGCTCCTTCTCCCGCACTTTCTCATTTGCAATTGCCATTCGTTCCGGAAGAAGGTCAACCTGGAAGGCAGCTATATTGCTCAGATGTTCCATATCAAGAATATTCTTTTTTGAGAAGATCTTCTGCTTGCGGAAATTCCTTCCAAAGAATACATAAAAGATTATTCCCAGTACCGGAACCAGCAGAATGACAAGTATCCATGAAAGTGTTTTGACAGGAGCCCTTTTCTCAAAGACTATCATGAAGCAGACAAATAGAATGGATACCAGGTAGAGAATGAGCAAAATCCCCTGGATGTGGGCAAACCCAAGATTGAATAAACCTGTCATTTCATTCCGGGTTTTAATTATATGTAAAAATAAAAAAACTCTCCCTAATTGGGGAGAGTTTTACTCTTTATTATCTATTTATCAGAACATAAATCCTAAGCTAAGCAGAATTGAAGGAGGTGCATTTGTAAAGGTAAAGGATTGTCCTCCTATTGTGGTCGTAGATTTCTGTTTTCCAAAACCGCCTGCATACCTAGCATCAATAGTAAGCTTTTTGAAAAGGTCGAGCCCAAGGCCTGCCTGATATCCCCATGTGGCTGACTTATAAAGATTCTGGAAGTTTGGGTCTGTGATCAGATCTTTAGGTGAACCTATCTTTACAGAAGCTGCCGGGCCTGCATTGATACGAAGCGGACCAAGCTTGAAGCCGATCATGATCGGAACAGAAAGCCTGTTGAACTTCTGTGAAACAAGAGTAGCCGGATTGCCCTGAACAGCAGTTACATTGTAATCAAAGGTCTGTGATGCGAAAATAACTTCAGGCTGAACATAGATGCCAAGAAGCTTGATACGAAGAAATACGCCTGCATGCCAGCCCCACTCAGCTTTATTTAGGGCATCAATTGTTGCATTTGATCCACCTGCCAGAGAACTGTAGGTTGGAACAGTTGTAGTTTCAGCTCCGGCTTTGATACCGAATTTAAGAAGTTGCGGAAATGCTGGCACAGCCAGAAAAGTAATTAAAACGGCAAGGATAAGCTTTTTCATATTACGTTTATTAAAATTAAACTTCAATCTACGATAACTGATATATAACGTCAAAATTATGCAAAAGGTTGCATACATCGTGCAATTTTATCAACAGGACGAGTCCGACCGATGAATGGAGTCAGGTTCATCCCGGTCGATCCCAATAACAATCAGTCCCTCCGGACCCGTTTCCTGCCAAATCTCCTTTTCAATGAATGGCATCTCAGTTCTGCAAACATTGCACCAGCTTGCCGTGAAGTGCAGCATTACCACCTTCCCGCGAAGATCCGAGAGCCTGTAGCTCTTGCCACCTGCCTCATTTATGACAAAATCGGGAGCATTGTCTCCTGCTTTTACAATATAACC
>Ga0302322_100006704_pt1 | contig 10240 bp, 13 predicted proteins | sample Fen_T0_2_FD_203757 | JGI IMG/M metagenome (GOLD analysis project Ga0302322, IMG submission 203757) | Peat permafrost microbial communities from Stordalen Mire near Abisko, Sweden - Fen_T0_2 | ecosystem: Environmental > Terrestrial > Soil > Wetlands > Permafrost | place: Sweden: Abisko... | reverse complement strand
GTAACCGATGGCACGAATCGCAGGCGTCGATATCCCGCGCGAGAAGCGCGTCGAGATCGCCCTCACCTACGTCTTCGGGATCGGGCTGCCCACGAGCCAGAAGATCCTCGCCCAGACCAACATCAATCCGGACACGCGCGTCCGGGACCTCACCGAGGAGCAGGTCAACCGGCTTCGAGAGCTGATCGACCGCCGCTACAAGGTGGAAGGCGACCTTCGTCGCGAAGTCGCCCTCAACATCAAGCGTCTCACCGAGATCGGCTCGTACCGCGGCCTGCGCCATCGGCGCAACCTCCCGGTCCGTGGTCAACGGACGAAGACCAACGCTCGCCAGCGGCGCGGACCGAAGAAGACGGTCGGCGTGCGGCGCAAGAAGTGACGAGGGACTGACCAGGCATGGCGGAACGCAAGAAGGTCGTCAAGCAGCGTCGGCGTGAGAAGAAGAACGTCCCCCAGGGGCACGTTCACATCCAGGCCACGTTCAACAACACGATCATCACCATCACGGACCTCAATGGGGCGGTCATCAGCTGGGGCTCGGCCGGCGTCGCCGGTTTCAAGGGCTCCCGCAAGAGCACCCCATACGCCGCCGCGTTGTCGGCCGATGGCGCCGCGAAGCGGGCCATGGAGCACGGCATGCGCCAGGTCGAGGTCTACGTGAAGGGCCCCGGCGCCGGACGGGAGCAGGCCATCCGGTCGCTCCAGACCGCCGGCCTCGAGGTCAGCGCCATCACCGACGTCACCCCGATCCCGCATAACGGCTGCCGTCCGCCGAAGCGGCGTCGAGTCTAGGAACCCAGAGGACCCATGGCCCGATACACCGAATCCGTCTGCCGCCTGTGCCGGCGGGAGGGCGCCAAGCTCTTCCTGAAGGGCACGCGCTGCTATACCAAGAAGTGCTCGTTCGAGCGCCGGCCCACCCCGCCCGGCCAGCACGGCGTCCGCCGTCGCAAGGTCGGCGAGTACGGCATGCAGCTGCGTGAGAAGCAGAAGGTCCGCCGCACGTACGGCGTCCTCGAGCGGCAGTTCCGCAACTACTTCGTGGACGCCGAGAGTCGTCCCGGCGTGACCGGCGAGAACCTGCTCCGCTCGCTGGAACTGCGGCTCGACAACGTCGTGTACCGGATGGGCCTCGCGACGTCCCGTGCCCAGGCCCGTCAACTCGTGAACCACGGTCACTTCTCGGTCAACGGTCGGCCCACCAACGTGGCGTCGTTCCAGACTCGCCCGGGCGATCGGGTCGAGGTCCGCGAGACGCATCGCGTCCGCGAGCCGTTCAAGATCGCCAAGGAAACGCTCCGCAACCATCAGGCGCCGGAGTGGCTCACCATCGATGCCGCGAACCTCGCCGGTTCCGTGGTCACCCCGCCCAGCCGCGACCAGATGCCGCTCGACCTGAACGAGCAGCTCGTGGTCGAGTACTACTCGAGGTAACCCGCCCTCATGATCGAACTCGAGACCGCGCAGATCGAGCCCGTCGAGGAAGCCGGCACGTACGCCTGCAGGCCGGCTACGGCGTGACCCTGGGCAATGCCCTCCGCCGGGTCCTCCTCTCCTCGCTGGAGGGAGCGGCCGTCACCAGCATCCAGATCCGCGACATCTACCAGGAGTTCTCGACGATCCCGGGCGTCAAGGAAGACGTCACCCAGATCGTCCTGAACGTCAAGAAGCTGCGGCTCAAGAGCTACGCCGGCCACCCCGTCCCGCTCCGGCTCATCAAGAGCGGCGCCGGCGCGGTCACCGCGGCCGACATCGCCGAGTCCGCGGACGTGGAGATCGTCAACCAGGACCTCGTCCTGATGACGCTCGACACGGATGACGTGACGATCGAGATGGACCTGACCGTCGAGCGAGGCGTGGGCTACCTGGGCGCCGAGCGCGCCGAGGCGCTCCCGATCGGCGTCATCGCGGTCGATGCCATCTTCACGCCGGTCCGCAAGGTCAACTACCAGGTCGAGAGCATGCGAGTCGGTCAGATGACCAACTTCGACAAGCTCACGATCGAGATCGAGACCGACGGCACGATCAGCCCGGAAGAGGCCCTCAGCCGTTCCGCGGAGATCCTGGTCAACCAGTTCCGCCCGTTCGTGACCATCGGCCTGGCCGCCGTCGCGCCGTCCGCCGTCCCCGGCACCGCGGCGATCCCGGCCAACATGCTCGATATGCCGATCGAGGAACTGGACCTGCCGATGCGGGCTTACAACTCGCTCAAGCGCAACAACATCGTCAAGGTCGGCCAGCTGCTCCAGCTGAAGGACGACGATCTCCTGCGCATGCGCAACTTCGGCAAGAAGTCGCTCGACGAGATGAAGGAACGCCTGCGCATGCGCGGCTTCATCATCCCGGACTCCGAGACGGACGGCCTCGACGATGTCGAGGACGACGCCCCGTTCGACGACGAGGCGGAGGGCTGAACCGTGTCCTCCCACCGCATCGGCGGGCGCAAGCTCAGCCGCAAGCAGGGCCCCCGGCTCGCCCTCTACAAGAACCTGACCGTGTCCGTCCTGCGCTACGAGCGGGTGAAGACGACCGAGGCCAAGGCCAAGGAGATCAGCAGCCGCGTCGAGAAGATGATCACGCTGGCCAAGAAGGGCGACCTCGCCGCCCGCCGGTCGGTCGTCTCGCAGTTCCCGGACGAGCCGCTCGTCGTGACGAAGCTGTTCGATGAGATCGCACCCAAATACGCCGACCGGACATCCGGGTACACCCGGATCGTCAAGCTCGGACAGCGCCGCGGTGACGCGGCGGAGATCGTCCAGATCGAGCTCGTCTGAGCTGACCAGGACGGACTCCCGAGAGGGAGGACCCGTGCGCTACCGAGCGCGGGTGGAATATGACGGCACGGACTTCGCCGGCTTCCAGGTCCAACCTGGCCGCCGGACGGTCCAGGGGATCCTGGAGACCACGCTCGAAGGGCTCGGCAACGAGACCTCCTCGCGGATCGACGGGGCCGGCCGAACGGATGCCGGAGTGCACGCCACGGGACAGGTCATCGCCTTCTCCTGGGACGGGCGCCTGGAGGCGGACGAACTGGGTCGAGCGCTCGATGCGCTCCTGCCGGGGGATGTCGCCATCCGGGACCTGCGGCGAGTCCCGACGGACTGGAAGCCCCGCTATGCGGCGCGATACCGGGAGTATCGCTATACCGTCTGGAACGGGCCGCGAAGCCCACTCATCGAGCGCACTGCGCTCGGGGTGCGGGCCCCGCTCGACACCGCCGCGATGGAGCGGGCCGGGTCGGTCTTCATCGGCCGACGCGACTTCAGCGCCTTCGGGGCAACGGACCGCTCGCCGGTCCGGACCGTCATCGCGGTCCGGGTCAGGAGGGAGGGCCGGCTCGTGACGATCGACGTCCGGGCCGACTCGTTCCTTCGCGGGATGGTCCGCCGCATCGTGGCCGCCCTCCTGGGGGTCGGCCTCGGACAGATCGATATCGACACGGTCCGCACGGCACTCGCCGGCGACGGACCGGCCCTCGACGGGGCGGCCGCCCCGGCCAAAGGGCTCTGCCTCCGGCACGTGGCCCTCGGGCGACGACCGGAACGAACGAACGGAGAACACGAGCAACGATGAACGCGAAGACCTACTCGGTCCGGGAAGGCGAGATCGAGCGACGCTGGTACGTCGTCGACGCGACGGACGAGACGCTCGGCCGTCTGGCCTCGCGCATCGCGCCTGTCCTCGAGGGCAAGCACAAGCCGCTGTACCAGCCGAACCTCGACTCGGGCGATCACGTCATCGTGCTGAACGCCTCGAAGATCGCGGTCACCCGCGACAAGCTCGAAACCAAGCTCTACTCCCGCCACAGCGGGTATCCCGCCGGCTTCAAGCAGGAGACCCTGGGCCACCTGCTGGCCCGCCGCCCGGAAGAAGTCATCCGACGGGCTGTCAAGGGGATGCTTCCGCACAATCGACTCGGGACGCAGCAGCTCCGCAAGCTGAAGGTCTACCCGGGCTCCGATCATCCGCATCAGGCTCAGCAGCCTGAGCCGCTCGCCTGACGAGGAGCATCACCAGCATGTCCACCACCGCCTTCTACTCCGGCACCGGTCGTCGCAAGACGGCCATCGCCCGCGTCCGGCTTCTGCCGGGTGAGGGTGAGATCGTGGTCAACGGTCGCAGCTTGGACGAGCACTTCGGCAACGCCGTGAGCGAATCCGATCTGCGCATGCCGTTCCGCGTCACCGGCACGGAAGGTCGCTTCAACGCGATGATCAAGGTCGAGGGTGGCGGAGTCACCGGCCAGGCCGGCGCGATCCGCCACGGCATCGCCCGCGCGCTGCTCGAGGTGGACCCCGAGGCCAATCGGCTCCCGCTCCGCCAGGCCGGCTTCCTCACGCGCGATCCGCGCATGAAGGAGCGAAAGAAGTACGGCTTGAAGCGAGCCCGCAAGGCCCCTCAGTACACGAAGCGCTAACCGGGCGGCGACCGGGGCCGGCCATGCGTGCGTTGCTCGGCTGCGCTCGGTCGCTCATGCACCTTCAGGTGCACTCGCTCGCTCCCTTGCCGGCGCCTTCGCCTGACCGGCCCGGGTCGCCGCTTCGCGCGACCATCGATCGTCGGATCACGGTCGCGCCATGACGGCATCGGGGACGTTGGTCGGGCGGGATCTGCTCAGCGTGGCGGATCTGTCGGCGGCCGAGGTTGGGGTCGTCTTCGAGACGACGGCCCGGCTCAAGGCGGAGTTCCGGGCCCATCGGCGCCATGCCGAGCCGCCCCTCGTCGGACGGACGCTGGCGATGCTGTTCCAGAAGCCGAGCCTGCGCACCCGCGTCACCTTCGACGCCGGGATGGCCCAACTCGGTGGGAACGCGATCTACCTCACCAACGACACGGTCCTCGGGGCTCGCGAGAGCGTCCGCGACGTGGCCCGCAACCTGGAACGGTTCGTCGACGCGATCGTGGCGCGGACGGGACCCCACGAGGTGGTGGTCGAGCTCGCCGCCCAGGCCGGCATCCCGGTCATCAACGGCCTGACGTTGCGCGAACACCCGTGCCAGGCCCTCGCCGACGTCTTCACGATCCGCGAGCACGTCGGCGAGCTGGCCGGCGTCAGCGTCGCCTTTGTCGGTGACGGCAACAACGTCTACCACTCGCTCGCGCTCCTCGGCGCGGCGCTCGGCATGGAGATCCGCCTGGCCCACCCGGCCGGCTACGGCCCGAACGCCTTGATCGTGGCCAGGGCGGAGGCCCTCGCCGCGGAGAGCGGCGGGCGGCTGGTCTTCGGGAGCGACCCGTACGAGATCGTACGTGGCGCCGCCATCGTCTACACCGACGCCTGGACGTCGATGGGCCAGGAGGCCGAGACCGAGGCGCGCCGGGACGCGTTCGCGGGCTATCGCGTCGACGACGCGCTGCTCGATGCCGCCGGCCCGGGCGTCATGGCGATGCACTGCCTGCCCGCCCACCGTGGCGAGGAGATCACGTCCGAGGTGATGGACGGTCCGCGCAGCCTCATCTTCGATCAGTCGGAGAACCGGCTGCACGTCCAGAAGGCCCTGCTCGTCGAGTTGCTGGGCACCGTAGGCTAGCGCCATGAGCGAGGCCCTCTACGAGCGCTACAAGGACGCCCTTCGACGCGGCCACATCGCGGCCCAGCGCGGACGACCCGAGGAAGCGCTGACGGCCTACCGTGCGGCGATCGAGATCGCTCCCGACCGCGTGTTGCCGTACGTGAGCGTCGGCAACGTCCTGGCCCGTCTCGGGCGCCACGACGACGCGCTCGCCTCCTTCGACCTGGCCCTCGAGCGCGCCCCGTCCGACGAAGCGGCCATCCGCGGTCGCATCGACGCCCTCGTCGCCCTCGGGCGCCGCCGCGAGGCCGCCGAGACGCTGGATCGGCTGTCGGCCGAGCTCGATGGCCAGGGCCGCCTCGCCGAGGCCTGCGACGCCGCCGTCGAAGCGCTGGTGCTGGCCGAGTCGCGCGACCGCAGGAGCGACGTCGAGGCCTACGCGAAGCGGCTGCGCAGCGAAGGTCGCGACATGGCCTCGACCACGGCGCTCGGTCGGGCCCTCGAGATCCTCGGCGACGCAGGACCGCGCGTCGTCCGGCCGGCAACGACCGCCGGTACGCTGGCCGCCTCGGCCGCAGGCGACGATCCGGAGTCCGCCGACGACGCCGAGGACGCACCGACTGCTGCCGTGGTCGCCGCGATCCCGCCCGCGCCCGTGCGCGTCGACCTGCTGGCCGCAGCCGAGCGAGCCCTCGACGGCGACGACCCGGATGCCGTCCGCAAGACCGCGCTCGCGGCGGCTGCCGCCCAGCGACGGGATGGGCAGCTCGAGGCGGCCCTCGACACGTGCTACATGGCGCTCGCCCGCCTGCCGGCCGACCCGGACATCCATCTCGCCCTCGCGGGTCTGTACCTCGATCGGGGCTGGCGGGTGTCGGCGGTCGACAAGATCATCCTGCTCGGCCGCCTCGCCGATCTGACAGCCGACGACGCGACGCACGACCGCCTCGCGATGCTCGTCGCCGAGCGGCTCAAGGACGAGCCGCGCCTGGCCGCCCGGTACGGATGACCGCCCCGACCTGACCCTGGGGGGACCCCGGAGCGAGCATGGGGCGATGCTACACTCGGACGCGATGCCGGAGCTCCTGCGATCGATCCTCGAACAGGTGCGCCTGACCACGGTCCTCGATATCGGGCTCACCGCGCTCCTGATCTACTGGCTGTTCAGCCTGATCCGGGGGACACGGGCCGTCCGCCTGGTCATCGGCGTGAGCGTCCTGTTCATCGTGTACGTCCTGGCCGTCGCGCTCGACCTGCGGCTCCTGACCCGGATCCTGCAGGCCGGTGCGGTCGTCGGCCTGTTCGCCCTCGTCGTCGTGTTCCAGCCCGAGCTGCGCCGCGCCCTCGAGCGCATCGGGCGGGTCGGTTCGTTCGGCTGGCTCTGGTCGCCGGCCGAGTCGCGCGCCGTCGGCCATGTCGCGGCGGAGGTCGCCAAGGCGGCGGCCGGCCTGTCGGCGGATGGACACGGCGCCCTGATCGTCCTCGAACGCGAGACCGGCCTCGAGGAGGTCGCCGAGACCGGCGTCATGATCCACGGCGACGTCTCCGCCGACCTGTTGCGGACGATCTTCGCGCCGCGGACGGCGCTCCACGACGGCGCCGTGGTCATCCGCGGCGAGACGATCGTCGCCGCAGGCGCGACGCTGCCGCTTGCCGACACGACGGTCCACACGGAACGGTTCGGGACCCGGCACCGCGCCGCCCTCGGCATCGCCGAGCAGACCGATGCCGTCGTCATCGTCGTCTCGGAGGAGAACGGCCAGGTCAGCCTCGTCGAGCGGACCCGGATCGTCCGCAACCTCAACGAGCCACAGTTGGCCCGGGCCATCCGCACGATGCTCGATCCCGGTCACGGCCGCCGGTCCGCGCTGGTCTGGCGACCCGGTGGCGATGGCAGCGGGACCGCCGGCCGTTCGCCCCGCCTGCGCGACCTCGGCCGCGGCCGATCGAGCCAGGCGTCGGAGCCGCCGCGCCCCGTCGAGGAGGTCGCCGCCCCGGAGACCGTCCTCACCCCGGATGACGACACGGCCGCGGCGACCGTCCAGGCCTCGCGTTGAACCGCGTCATCGGGGTCGTCGTCCACAACTGGCCGCTCAAGCTCGCCGCGACCGGCCTGGCGATGCTCTTGTACGGCGGGGTCGTGCTGTCGCAGAACACCCAGACCTACACGGACGCGATCAGCGTGGAGGTCGTCGGCCAGCCGCCGAACACGGTCCGGCTGTCGCCGATCCCGCCGGTGACGTCGGTCCGCTACTTCGCGCCACCCGACGTCAACCCCGTCACCGGCACGTTCATCGCCTCGATCGATCTGTCGGACGTGGATCCCCTTGCCGGGACGACGAGCGTGCCGGTGACGGTCCGGTCCGTCGATCCGCGCATCAGCGTGCTGGGCAGCGACCCGGCGTTCGTCAGCGTCCGGCTCGAGGACCTCACGACCAAGGTCGTGCCCGTGAAGGTCGTCATCGGACCGACCGCCTCGGGCCTGGACCTCGGCGAGACCAAGGTCGAACCCTCCAACGTGACGATCTCGGGGCCGAAGTCGGCGGTCGACGCGGTCGCCTCGGTCCGCGCCGACGTCGCCATCGATCCGAGCGGCCTCGACTTCGATGCCGATGTGCCACTCATCCCGGTGGACGGGGCGGGCACGGCCGTCAGGCCCATCGAGGTCTCGCCGGCGACGGCCCGCGTGACGATCCCGGTCTTCACCGACCGACAGAGCCGATCGCTGCCGGTCGCCCCCGTCGTGACCGGCACGCCGGCCGCCGGCTTCGAGATCGCCGGGGTCACGGTCACGCCATCCGTCGTCACGGTCGAGGGCGACGCGGACCAGCTGGCCCAGCTCACCAAGCTCGACACGGACCCCGTCTCGGTCGCGGGCGCCTCATCGGACGTGACGTCGGTCGTGTCGCTCTCCATGCCCACCGGCGTCGTGCCGCTCGGCTCGGACAGCGTCAGCGTCACCGTGACGATGCGACCGGTGACCGCGACCCGCACCTTCAGTGCAGGCCTGCGCCTCGTCGGAGCGGCACCCGGCCTGGGCTACACGCTCTCGACCGATCGGGTCCTGCTCACCATCGGCGGCTCCACGGCCGATCTCGACCGCCTGTCGGGGGCGACCGTGCTGGCCGATCTCGATGTCGCCGGCCTGGCCGCCGGGTCCACCACCGATGTCACCGTGACGGTCGCATTGCCGACCGGCCTCACCCTCGTCACAGCCAGTCCGCCGAAGGTGACGGTCGAGGTCGCCGTGCCGGCCTCCGCCATCCCGTCGGCGTCCCCTTAGCGGAGACCACACAGTGCCCCGACTCTTCGGTACGGACGGCATCCGCGGGATCGCCAACGTCGATCTCAAGCCGCCACTCGCCTACGCCCTCGGCCGGGCGACCGCCCAGCATCTCGGTGCGGCCGGCGGCGCGATCGTCGTCGGCCAGGACACCCGTCGCTCGGGCGACATGTTCGTGGCCGCCATCGCCGCGGGTGCGACGAGCCTCGGCGTCGATGTCCACCAGGTCGGTGTCGTCCCGACCCCGGCGCTCGCGTTCCTCGCTGGGCGTGGCTCGTTCGCCGGCGGGATCATGGTCTCGGCGTCCCACAACCCGGCCGACGACAACGGCCTCAAGGTCCTCGACGGGCGCGGTCTGAAGCTGGACGACGCCATCGAGGACGAGCTCGAACAGCTCATCTGGCAGGCGGACGAGCTCGTCGGGGTCGGCAATGCCCGGCTCGGGCGGGTCGTCGACGCTCGCGCCCTCGTGGAGGAGTACCGGGCGCACCGCCTCGCCCTCGCGGCCGAGATCCCGGCGACGGGCCTCAAGGTCGTCCTGGACGGCGCCAACGGATCCGGCGCGATGCTCGGTCCGGGCATCCTCGCCTCGACCGGCGCAAGCGTCGAGGTCATCCACGCGGCCCCCGACGGCATCAACATCAACGTCCGCTGCGGGGCCACGGACCCGGCCTCGCTCGCGGAGGCGGTCGTCCGGCTGGGCGCGGATGTCGGGTTCGCCCTCGACGGCGACGCGGACCGGCTCATCGCCGTGGACGCGAACGGGCACGTCGTCGACGGCGACCAGGTCCTCGGGATCCTCGCCCTCGATCGGCTGGCGCGCGGTGCGCTCCCCGGCGGCGGCCTCGTCGTCTCGGTCCTGTCCAACGGCGGGCTCCAGTCCGCGGTGGAGGCGGCCGGTGGCCAGGTCGTCCGGACGCCCGTCGGCGACAAGTACATCCTCGAGGGGATGCAGGTGTCGGGTGCGACCCTCGGCGGCGAGAAGAGCGGCCACGTGATCATCCTCGAGCACACCACCTCCGGCGACGGCATCGTCACGGCGCTGGAGGTGCTGCGGGTCATGTGCGCCCGGCGCGAGTCACTGGCGACGCTCGCGAGCGCGATCCCGATGCTGCCGCAGCAACAGCGCGCCGTGCGGGCGCGTCACAAGGACCAGTGGGAGGGCGACCGGATCCTCGGCGCCGCGATCGCCGAGGCGACCGCCCGATTGGGTCCGGAGGGTCGCATCCTCGTCCGGCCATCCGGCACGGAGCCCGCGTTGCGGGTGATGGTCGAGGGCCCGGACGCACCACTTGTCCTGGAATTGGCCGACTCGCTCGCGACTTTGGCGGGAGAGCGTCTAGACTAGGCTCGGTGCCCACCCATCGGAGTCACCACGACCCGGCCGCCCGAGTGGCCGGGCACGAGCGGAGGGCCTGACCCCATGTGTGGCATCGTCGGTTAT
>Ga0302322_100006701_pt1 | contig 10240 bp, 7 predicted proteins | sample Fen_T0_2_FD_203757 | JGI IMG/M metagenome (GOLD analysis project Ga0302322, IMG submission 203757) | Peat permafrost microbial communities from Stordalen Mire near Abisko, Sweden - Fen_T0_2 | ecosystem: Environmental > Terrestrial > Soil > Wetlands > Permafrost | place: Sweden: Abisko... | reverse complement strand
GATGAGCCGGCTTCACGGTCGCAAGTGAAGCGTCAGGGGTGGCACGCATGAAGGAACAAGGTGTTGCTCGCGGGGTGTGAAATCCAACCAATTTCCCAGGCACACTTTCGCAGGTTAGATCAGACGATCTGCGTCGCGACGTTGCCGCTGCGTCCGTCGATCTCGGCGGGGACTTGGTCGCCGGTTGGGATGGCGTCGAGGTTATGAAGGAGTTCGCGCGCGAGGTCGTCGAGGCGGATAAACTCCACGCCCGCGTTGTAACATTCGGCGAGCAGGGCGCGGAAGAGCGGGCGTTTGCCCATGCCTTCGATCTCAGCGTGCAGGGTGAAGACGTTGGTTCGGTCTTCGCGTAGGAGTGACATGTAGTGCGGCACGATTTTGTCCTCGGGATATTCGGGACGGCCGAGGAGTTCGTCGAAGGTCGGCAGCGTGCTCGGGATTTCGAGGGTCTTGAAAACTTGTCCGCCGATGCGCGGGAAAAACGGTGAGGTGCCGCGCACATCGCTGGAGTAGAGCAGGCCGGCTTCGTCGTAGATCTGGCGACTGCGCGCGTTACTCTGCCAGCCGGGCGCGCCAGCGGTCTGCGCTTCGGTGCCGAAGATGCGGAGAAACTCGGCGCGCGCGGCGATAAATTCCGCGCGGATGGCGTCGAGCGACATTCTGTTTACGTAATCCTGCCAGCGATAGTGGTTGAAACAATGGATGCCGACCTCGTGGCCGGCGTCGCGGACCTCGCGCAGGATTCTCGTGTTGCGCCGGCCGATGTGCGGAGCGGGCAGGAGCGTGCCGTTGAGCAGGGTGCGGATGCCGTAGAGCTTAACCACGCTGGTGCGGCTGACTTTCTTGAAAAAGCCTGGCCTGAAGATGCGCGTGATGGCGCGGCCGGTCTGGTCGGGCCCGAGCGAGAAAAGGAAACACGCCGGCACCTCGAACTCTTGTAGATCACGCACGAGGTTCGGCACGCCGAGGCGGGTGCCGCGGTCGGTGTCGACGTCGATTTTCAGGGCGAGGCGAATGGGCATGGTGACGGAGAAGGGAAATGGAAAGCCTGTGACCGCAAATGAGCGGCAATGTGGCAGGAGGAATACAACGGACGAGGGTCAGGCAGGACACAAAGCCATTTTCGGAGTTTCTCAGAGATTGCTGGCGGGGCCGTTGCGCAAGATCCGAGTTGTGTTAGCGTTTTCGCCGATAGAATAGACGATGGTTACTCTGCTCATTAGTCCTTGGCCTGCCGACCAGGCTGGGGCCCGTCGGTGTCGACGGCTTCGGCGAGGTTAGACCATTTTAAAATCCGGCACACAAGAATCTCAGACCATTCACGAACCCACACCATGATCTCACCGTCCACGGCTGCGCTCGCCGTTTCTGTCGCCAAGGGGCTCATCAAATTCGGACAACGGCTTGACGCATTGCTGGCCGAGAAGGAAGCGGTTCAGGGCGGCTTAGTCCTGTTGATGCCGGCGGTTTACACTGGGCCGAGCGAGATCGAGAAGATTAAACAACTCAAACAGTACTTGGCCGAGACCCCGGCTTCCACCGGGCCAGACGTGCTCGCAGGCGATCGGGCTGATCTCGTTCGCGAGTTGAAGAATGACGAACCAGACAATGCGCTCGTGGGTCAATGTTACGCCCGCGTTTATCCCGACCGGCTCGCCGTCGCGCCGCTCGATCCGGATGCGAAGTACGTTGAGCAACTCCGCAGTCTGTTGCCGTCGTTTGACCTGAGCGACGCGGACTGCGTGGCCGCCGCGTTCCACATTTCTTCCGGTAAAGATAATCGCCAGGTTGGCTACGCCGCGCGCGTGGGTCTGCTGGTCGCGGATGTTCTGGCGGAGTTTGGCACGGAGAACACCGCGCTTTTTGTGCGCGACGCCGGCGTGCGCACCATCGTGCAAGCCGTGCTCGAGCGGTTCGCCAAGCCGGATCTGGAGGGTTTCACCGCGTGGAGCCCGCTCTTGCGGCACGCGCTGAGCGCCACGCTCAACGGTCTGCTTGATGCCAGCGGTGCGCTCGCTACCGATAGACAATGGCTCGTCATCATCATGGATGTTCTCAGCGACGCCCGCAACGATCCGGCCGGCGGTGAGGATTTCCTGTTCGGGCTGTTCCAAGGGCGGGGTTACGCCCTTCTCCTGAGCAAAGGGCTGGGTCGCGCCGCCGCGGTGCTGGCCGAGGATCAGGCGGATGCCTTCAAGCAACTCGCGGCCGATGTGCTCAAGGCGGCCGCTCCGCTCGCCACAAAAGACGCGAACTTCAAAGAATTCTTTGCCGATCATTGGGGCGATCTTCTGCGCGCCGGTTTGGCGGGCTTGGAGCGCCAAGGCCCTGCGTTGCTCAAAGACAAGCCGGAGCTGCTCCGCGACGTGCTGTTGGCGATGGTCAACGAGTTGAACGGGCTTCCCCAGGCGAACCTGCTGAGCAACGAAACCCTTTTCCGCGTGGGCGATGCCGCCATCGCCGCCATCGCGGTGAAACCCGAACTACTCGCTACGCAAGTCGGAGCCGATCCGTGGCTGCGGGCCTTGTTGAAATCGTTCGTCAACACCGTGGCTCGCGATGGACTCCGTTTGTCTTTCAGTGGGCAAGGCCTGGAAGCAATCGTGACCGATGCCGCGGGCGTGCTCGCCGCCCATCCGGAGCTGATCACGGATGCTGCAAACGCCGGACTCGTGCGCGACGTCGTCGGCGGCATCCTGGGTGCCGTCAGCGAACTGCCCAGTCTCGACGCCCGGAGTATTGCCACGGCGGCAGCCAGTGGAACGCTCCGCGCCATCGCGGCGAACCCCGGTCTCGCGAAAACGAATTACGCAAAGTTGATCGCCGATTTCTCGGCCCGCTTGGCGGAACTGGTCAAGGCGCGCACGCTGACCGGCCTTGACGCCTCGACCATCGCCACGACCGCGGTGGAGACGCTGCTGAGTAATCCCGCGTTGTTTGACCAGGCCAAGAGCAACCTGGCCAACGCCACACTCAACGCCGTGCTCCAGGCTGCGCGTAACGACCCGGCGAAACTTCTCGTTGGCAATGTACTGGTGAACACCGTACGCGAAGTTCTGGTCGCGCTCGCGAGGTTCGGCAAAGGCCGACTCCAGAACGCAACGCTCGATGACGCCACCACGGGCCTCACCACGGTCATCGGAGACGCGTTGACGCAGGTCAGCGCCGAACTGGGCAGTCGCGTTGATCTACCGGGTGTGCCGTCCGTCATCGGAGGCCTGGTCGCCGCCTGGGCCCATGGAGATTTTGTGAAGATCGATCCCGCATCGCCCGTTTTCCGTGATCTGCTCGGCCGACTGCTGATGACTGCAACCACCCGTTAACCGAACCCACGCTATGCATACCATGACTAAGAACGCTCGCTCCTTTTCCCGATGCCTGGCGGTGTCGGTTGGTCCGCTCTTCCTTGCCCTCGCTTTGCTGTTCGCCGGCTGCGCCACACCGAAGCAAGTTTCGGAAATCGTGGTGCAATCCAACGCCGCGATGCTGGCCGGCCAGTTCGGTTTGCCGGAGCCCGGCGCGGCCACGGGCAAACCCGCGTGGGAAGAAGCCACCGACCGCATTGAAGCGTTCATCGCCGCGCATCCGGATCAACCGGCTGCCATCGCTCCGTTGCGCATTCGCGAAGCGATGCTCTTGTTGAACTATCGTCAGTCTAGCCTGGCCGAAGCCGCCTTCAACGCGGTGGCGATCGCCGATCTCCACACCGACCGCGACCTGGCGCTCAAACGCAGTCAGGAGACGCTGCTGTGGTGGTTCGCCAACAGCACCAACAACGCCTGGTCCGCCACCGACCAGAACAAGTCGCAAGCGGCCTTCAAGCAGCTCAAGGACGAACAGGCTCAGCTCAACGGCAGCCCGGAGATCCGCGATTACTTGGCGGAGATGCGCGCGTGGATCGGCCTTTCGGCGGCGAAGCAGACGGCGTCCACCAGTCACGCCCGCGAACTCGTCGAAGACGCGCTCAACGTCTATGCCGAGATTTTTACTCCGGACGACTTGAAGATGCTCAGCACGGGCCAGGAGCAGCTGCCCGACCCGAAAGCGTTCGGTCCTGATGTGCGCCGTCGGCTACGGGCCAAAGCGGTTTTGTCCCAGGCGCAGAAGTTGAACAAAGATGCCGAACTGGTCGCTCACCCGAAGAACGCCCTCTTCGATCGGATGATGAACCCATAGCCAACGTCCCGAATTGAAACCGCTCAGGATCGAGGTGGAGCCCGCAGTCCCTTGCGGGCTGGTTCGGTTCCGATGTCGCCGGCCTCGTTGAGGCCGAGATTCGGAGACCGGGCTCAGCGAGCCCGGCTACAACTTTGATTATACCGCTCTAAATTCCGGTGTAACCGGGGCGCTGACCCAGGAGCCCTTCAAACTCCGGGTCAGGATCGAGGTGGAGCCCGCAGTCCCTTGCGGGCTGGTTCGGTTTCAACGTCGCCGGCCTCGTTGAGGCCGGGATTCGAAGACCGGGCTCAGCGACCCCGGCTACAACGGTTCCCTTGCAGCCAGTGGCGACCGTTATTCTGAAATGGTTCTCGTCGCAGCCGCGCCCAACTTGACGCGGCCACGACGTTTTTGAACCGGAGAACGCTGGTTGCCTACTGGATCAACCCGCGGAGCCCCGGCTGGTTCTTGAGTGCGGTATGGGAGAGTTTGCGGAACTTCGCCATCCAGGCGGCGAGCGCGACTCCGGCGGTGTCGCGTGCCTCGGTCGTGGCCTTGGCTGCCCCCAGGGCGTTCTTGCAGGCACTGTCGGCTGCGGCCAGTTCGTCGAGGGCTCTGATCGCGGTGTTGAGGCGTTCCTGGGTGAAGCCGTTCGTGGCGAGCACACTGAGGAAAGGTTCCTGCAACGCGGCGGCGTAGGCGCTGCGGGCGTTGGTGCGGAATTTTTCGATATCGGTCGGCACCACGCCGCTCGCGCCGAGATTGGCGCGGTCGGCTTTGGTGTAGTTGGCCTGTACGGTTTCGCGGAAGGCGGTGAATTCTTCTTTGGCGGCTTCGAGGCGGGTGTCGCGGGCGGTCTTGGCTGCGGTGGCGGCACCGAGGGCTTGTTGGCGGGCGGAGAATTTCTCCTGGGCGCTACTGAAGAGCGAGAGACCGTAGTTGAGCTGCTTTTCGTTGTAGCCGACGAGGGCGAGGGAGAGCAGGAGTTCGGGTTTGGCGAGGACCGATTGAATAGTTCGCTCGGCCGAAGCGATGTCGTTGGCGAGTCGTTTGCTTTGGAGTGCGATATCGCGCGCGGCTTTGGTGGACGGCACGCTGGGCGCCGGGGTAGTGGAGGAGGTCTCTGCCATTTTAGTGATGTGTTGGGGTTGAGCAGGGAAGTGATAACCCTGCGGTGAGCCCTGGGCTCGAATAGGTCTTCAAAAAAACTCTACGCAGTGTTACAAAACGGCCGCGGCTATTCGCCGTACTGCTGGAGACCGGTAAATAAACTAATAGGAACGCCCAAAAATAGCCTCGGGGACGCGCCGAACCGCCTTGGGAATGGTTCGGACCGCCTCGGAGTCAATCCGGAGCGCCTCTGATCGGTTTCGCGGAGCCTCAGAACCCATTCGGCGAGCCTCGGAGACGTTTCGGGCAACCTCGTGAACCTTCCGGAGCGCCTCAGGAACGATCTGCCGAACCTCGGAGTGATTTCGGACGGCCTCGGGAACGGTTCGGAACGCGGAAGAGTCGAAGAGACGAGCCTTCCGAGCTGTCTGGAGGCGGTGCGACTAGAAACGAAGCAACCGGTAGCTGCCAGTTGAGGCTGTGATCGACGTAGGCATTGGCGCTTTAGAGCAGTTTCAGAAGCACGGTAGCCCCATGACGAGAGGGAATTGATGTAGCCGGCCTCGCTGAGGCAGGGGTTCGAAGGGTTCCGAGGTCAGCGCCCCCCCGGCTACACCGGAATTTTGTATGCTCTCGTGGCTGGTGGGGCGCGATCACGACACCCACGTGCCTACTTCGCTCAGCACGTACACGCGCCAGGGCATGACAAGATACCGTCCCACCGCTCCTGCACCATTTAAACCGCCGATCACGCGGCTCGTTTCAGCCTCGAAATAGAAGGGGGTAAAACAGCGGCGCAGGCTCACTTTGACACTCGGTCCCGATTTAAACGCCATGCTATCGAAATTCTTTAAATCGGGACTTTCTTTATTCCTAATCTCTTGTTCGCGGTAGCATTGTTCCCACTCAACTTTGGCGTCCCTGAATATCTGTTTTTTCAGGGCCAGTGGTCCGAAGTAGCCCGTGGCATCCCAGAGGGCCGCGTAGGTAGCGAAGATAATGACTGAGATCTTCGCCGGTTTCTTCATTTTGTTTTGCCGAACAGTGAGGCTAGACTAATTGCGGGCGATTGGCGCGGCCGGTGTGTCTGCCGCGGTCGTGGCGGCTTTGGTCGCTGGAACTGACGCATTGTCTGGTTCGTTTTGCTCAACAAAAAGACCACGAATGACGGGCCAATCGACTTGCGCGAAATGCTTGCCAGTCAAATCGACGTCGATGGCATGAAAGATCGGATTCTGCCCGGCCCCTTCGTTGAATGTAGGCGCCTCCTGAATGTGCATGTGAATATGGGGCGCGGTGGTGTTGCCGGAATTACCGCAAAGGCCGAGAACCTGGCCAGCGTCAACATGGTCACCGGTCTTCACTTTTATTGATCCTTTCTGCATATGCGCTAGAAATACAAAGGTGTGTTCATCGGCCTTAATGATCACATGATTCCCCGCAGGATTCTTGGTGTCTTTTGTGCCAAGCGGATTGTCCGGAAAACTATCGATGGTACTTACTATCTCTCCGACGACGGGAGATAAGACCTCGGCGCCCCACGAATAGAAATCTTCGACCGCGGTGCCCGTTGTCTTGGCAAGCGATCGCTGGTTTGGCCCACCCGTTTTCATGAAGTCAATGCCGTACCACTGAGCTCTTACTTTCATGTGATCGTTCACATTGAGCGTGTCGCCTCCCTGGGCGACGAACCAGCGGCCATTGAAAGGTAGGCGAAGTTCGATTGCTTGCACGTGGAGCGAAAGAACAAGAAGTCCAAGGACGGCGGCGAGTTTTTTCATGTTTTTTCCTAAGGTCAGGGGACCGGCTTGTTGGGCGCTCTTTTCAATACAAGCCAAAGTGAAAGAGCTGACATCAATAGGGGAAGCCACGGTAGATAGGCGCCCCAATAACTCCACGTGTGAGGCGGTCCGAAAGCTCCAGCCACTCCAATCGAAACGAGAAGTCCGCAAAAACAAAGTATCACGATCACCGGTGATCTCTTTTTCTTTCTAAACGCCGAGTAGCAGGCCAGAGGTAGAACAGCCAGAACGGACAAAAGGCCGATCAGAATGATCCCTCCTTGAATAGCTCCAGCGCCAGACGCGAGTAATAGATGTGGCATCATTTGTTTGCCGAATAGTATGGTTAGCCCAATGGCGGACGGTATGGGCCGCACTTGGCGACGTCATTGAGTGCGCTGGCCCGCGTTGGTTCGTTTGTCTGCATTCGCCGGAAGAAGGGTAGCTGCAACCTCTACGTAATCTTCTGACACCGGCAATGCTTTATTCGCTGTGCGGCCGATCCTCTGGTCTTCGCTCCGGTTCGGTGGTAGCCGGCCTCGCTGAGGCCGGCCCTCGGTCGGCGCCCCCGGCTACATAGCATGCGCTGGTTGGAACGCCCGCCCTGGCTCGCGTAATTTTTGGTTTCTGGTCGGGCGCAAGGCTTCTTCGGAGAAGGGGATTGTTGCGGCAGCGACGCTCAACGTGGCTGTCGCGAAAGGGACTTGGCTGACCGAATCAGGGCCAGCACACCAAGCCCAGACAGGAACACGAGTGACAGGCTGCCACCACCACCGCTCCGGGTTCCACTTGAGGATCCACTTGAGCTACTCGACGACGAGGAACTGCTGCTCGACGAAGAGCTGCCGGAACTGCTCGAGGACGAACTGCTCGAAGATGAACTCGAGGACGAAGAACTGGATGACGATGAACTAGAGGAACTCGAGCTGCTGGAAGAAGACGAACTGGAGGAGGAGCTCGAAGACGAACTACCAGACAGGGTAGCTACTCTTACCGAGGAGCACGGCGCCGAAATATTGCCCGCCGCATCGTAGGCAGTGACGCTGTAGTCGTAGCCGGTCGCAGGAGCCAAACCCGCATTTGTATAGCTGCTGGTGGGAGAATTGCCGGTCAACGTGCCATTGCGATAGATGCCATATCCGGTCACACCGACATTGTCCGTCGAAGCCGTCCACGTCAGAGTGATCGACGTCGATGAAGTCGCATTACCGGCCAGGCCTGCCGGAATCGAGGGTGCCGCGGTATCGGGCAAGACCGTGCCACCGACCGTGAGCGGATAGCCTGCACTATTCACGTTACCGTTGGCATCAACCACGTAGAGGTAGACCTTTTGCGCGGGCTGAAAGATGCTCAGGTTTACTTTAACTGAAATGGTCGTGTTGGACCAATGAACGGTGGGCTGGATGTCACGCACGGTGCAGCTAGCGAAAGTAGCGGCGTCGCCGAATTCGACCCGAGCCCGCGTCGTATCAATATAGAAGTTATCCATCCACAGACTGTACGAATTGGTCAGGCCGTAGCTGTCATTCCCATCAAAAGGGGACATGATATAGTTAATTTGAGCCGTGCTGCCGGCGAGTCGCGACATAGTATTCAGCAAATTCACATTCTGTACGCCATCGACCCAAGTTTGAAACATGCCGTCAGCAACTCCAGGCGTGGAAAGTTTGAAGTAGTATTCGGAACGATGCCACGCACCCGCATCCTGTCCTTTTTTGATGTCCTGGGTCCAGGTGGTATTGCCACTTGAATCGACCGAGCCGCGATCCGTCGCTTCAATAATGCCGGCGCTGTTCGGCCGAACTGTTTCGTAGAAACGAGGCACGCCGCTGTAGCTGGGATTCGTGCCGCCACGAACTAATTTCAAAATCGGGTAGCCCGCGCCGGTGCCGGCCGTGCACTTAAAATACGTCCACACCGAGACGTAAACTTCCGTGGCGTTCAAACCGCCCTTGCCGATGCGGGGGAACATTGAGCCCTGATTTAGCAGGTAATCCATGCGCATGGATTTGGTGCCGCTCAACACGAGATCATTTTGGATCTTGGGCAGTCCGCGGCCATCATAACCGAGATCATCAAGTCCGGCCGCCAGTGCGGTTTGGCCCACCGACTTGGATTCGTAGTCATCCCAATAAAAAGGTGTTTCGACTGCACGTGCACCAAACCCTGTGCCCGTAATGACCACGGTTTCCCCTTGGAGAATATTGCCCGTAACCGTGCTGGCAACCGGGGCGGCCGAGCCGGTCGCAACGAAGAGATTAATCAGGCCAAGGACCACCGCGCCGAAGCTTAGTTTAATGTTCATAGAATCGCCGCGCGGGAACCAGGGAGGGGGCGGGGCGTGATCGACCTATTCGATTAGCCTAAAGAGAAGAAACAGAATAAACCGAGGCAGTGGTTTTTATCGAAAACCTTACAGCATTTCCCTCTGACGGGTGGGAAGGGGGCAATGTTCAGTCCGCAAATTCAGGGGTGTTGTGCATGCCTGCTGGATGTGTGACCCAGCGAACGCCGTTGCCTCAAAGTGCTTGTTATTTGAATTCTGAGCGGGGGCAACGCTTCTTCGGTGTGACGGTTATGGCGTAAGCCGAACGGCTCGCGCAGAGTCGCGGAGACGCAGAGACGGAGATGGGCCTACGCATGGAAGCAGAACCGGGCCGAGGTTTGTCGTTGCTTTTGGGGCGGAGATGGAGCCTTGCGGGTTTCTTAGTCAACGGTTGGAGGGTGCACGCGAGTTCGTTTTCATGTGGCGGCGGAGTCGGAGGAAGGCTGGCGAGTAAACGGCCGATGAAAATGGCGGCCGCAGGAACCACCCGCGTTGCCAGGGCTCTACTCTTCGTGCCTAGTAACCTCTCTTTTGTTGTTCTGCCATGACCCGGACATTTGCTGCATTTCTCGTGATCCCTGCGTTGTTTTTTGGGAACCTGTCGCTATCCGCTCAGGTGCCGGCCGCGTGGCAGAGTCGGGGCGTCGGTGGCGGTGGTGCTTTGTACTCGCCGTCAATCAATCCGGCCAATGACAACGAGTATTTCGTGGCGTGTGATATGAGTGAACTTTTCCACACCACCAATTTTGGTAATCTCTACTCGGTGGTGGATTTCTCCCAGGTTCAAGCTGGGCACGAGTCCGGCGTACGTTTCACGAACAACCCGCTGATCGCCTACACCGTTTCGTCTCCGGGCGGGAACAAC
>Ga0302322_100006700_pt1 | contig 10241 bp, 8 predicted proteins | sample Fen_T0_2_FD_203757 | JGI IMG/M metagenome (GOLD analysis project Ga0302322, IMG submission 203757) | Peat permafrost microbial communities from Stordalen Mire near Abisko, Sweden - Fen_T0_2 | ecosystem: Environmental > Terrestrial > Soil > Wetlands > Permafrost | place: Sweden: Abisko... | reverse complement strand
GGTTGAACCGGACAGGGAGGAAGCAATGAAACCTTTGAAAATTGTGGCGCTGGTGCCCATGCGGCACTTTTCGGTGCGGGTGCCGGGGAAAAACTACAGGCTGCTGGCGGGCAAGCCGCTCTACCAGCACATCATCGGGTCGCTGCTGGCCTGCCCGGAGATCAGCCAGGTAGTGGTGGATACGGACAGCCCGGTGGTGATGGAGGGAATGGCAAAAGTCTTTCCGCAGGTGCAGCTGCTGGAGCGTCCCGAGGAGCTGCGGGCTGACACGGTGCCGATGAACGAGATTTTACTGCACGACACCGGCCTCTTTCCGGCAGACCTGTACCTGCAAACTCACACCACCAATCCCATGCTGAAGCCCGGCACGATTTCAAAGGCGATCCACGCGCTGCTGGAACAGTATCCGGCGTACGATTCGCTGTTCTCGGTGACCCGGGTGCAAACCCGGCTGTGGGACGGGCTGGGGCGGGCGATCAACCACAACCCGGCCGTTTTGCTGCGCACCCAGGATTTGCCGCCGGTGTACGAGGAGAATTCGTGCATTTATGTGTTCAGTCGTGGTACGCTGGAGGCGCGGCGCAACCGGTTGGGTGAGCGGCCCTTTATGTTTGAGATCGACCGGGAAGAGGCGTTGGATATCGATGAGGAATTGGATTTCACGATTGCCGATATTTTAATGAGGCAACGCGATCTACAGGAGTGAGTTATGGTAACAGTTTTGATTTCAGCGCCATACATGCTGCCCACAATGGAGCGCTTCCGCCCGGTTTTCGAGAGTTTCGGGATAGAAGTGATCGTGGCGGAGGTGAACGAGCGGCTGGAGGAAGCCGAACTGCTGGCTTACGCCGGGCAGTTCGAGGGTGTCATTTGCGGTGATGACCGCTTCACGGAACGGGTGATCGCGGCTTGCCTGCCGCGGCTCAAGGTGATTTCCAAGTGGGGGACGGGGATCGATTCCATCGACCGGGCGGCAGCGGCGCGGCTGGGGGTTAAGGTATGCAACACTCCCAACGCCTTCACACTACCGGTGTCTGATTCAGTGTTGGGTTATATGCTGGATTTTGTACGGCGGCTGCACTGGATGGATCGCGAGGTCAAAGAAGGTAACTGGAAAAAGCTGATGGGGAAGAGCCTGAGCGAGTGCACTTTGGGTGTGGTGGGTGTTGGCAACGTTGGCAAGGCGGTGCTGCGGCGGGCACGCGGGTTCGGGATGCGCCTGCTGGGCAACGACATTGTGCCGATTGCGCCGGATTTTCTGTTGGAAAACGGCGTGACCATGACCAGTTTGAAGCACCTGCTGCAAAATTCCGATTTTGTGAGCATCAACTGCGACCTGAACCCCACCAGCTACCACCTGATCAATGCCGAAACGCTGAGCTGGATGAAGCCGGAGGCGGTGCTGATCAATACAGCACGCGGCCCGATTGTGGATGAGCCGGCGCTGGTGGCAGCGCTGCAAGATAACTGGATCGGCGGGGCGGCGCTGGACGTGTTCGAATACGAGCCGCTGACGGCATCCTCGCCGCTGTTGAAGATGGACAACGTGCTGCTGGCGCCCCACAACGCCAATTCCAGCCCGGCGGCCTGGGAGCGGGTGCACTGGAACTCTATTCGAAATTTGCTCGAAGCATTGGGAATGGATGCAGCGCCGTTGAAAAAATGGATGGAAACTAATAAGGACTGATAAAATGCCTGAACAAAAAAAGCGAGTCATGCTAATCACCGGCGCGGCTGGGGGAATCGGGCGCGCCACGGTACAATATTTCGCCGAACAAGGCTGGCGGGTGGTGGGTGTGGACCGCGCCGAATTTGGCGAGGGCTTCCCGGCGGATGGGTTGTTCATCCGCGGCGATAATTCGCAGGAGGACCAGGTGCGAGCCGTTTACGAGCAGGTGAAGGCTTTCAGCCCGACCCTGGACGTGGTGGTCAACAACGCTGCCATCCAAATCCACAAGGCCATCGTCGACACCAGTGCGGAGGAATGGGATATGGTCATGGCCTCTAACCTGCGCTCGGTGTACCTGCACGCCCGCTGGGCTTACCCGCTGTTGAAGAACTCAGAAGCCGGCGCCATCGTCAACGTCTCATCAGTCCATGCCGTGTCAACCTCCAAGAATATCTCGGCCTATGCAGCCAGCAAGGGCGGAATCCTGGCGCTGACGCGCGCCATGGCGATCGAGTTTGCGCCAGAGAACATCCGGGTCAACGCCATCTTGCCTGGGGCGGTGGATACCCCGATGCTGCGGGCCAGCATGGTACGCGGGCTGTCGGACGGATCGGTGAACGAGCGGCTGGAAAACCTGGCGCGCAAGACGGTCAACGGGCGGATTGGACAGCCAGAAGAAATTGCCAAGGTCATTTATTTCCTGGCCGATTCGAACATGTCTTCGTTCATGACCGGGCAGGCGCTGGTGGTCGATGGGGGTGCGACGGCGCGCCTGAGCACCGAATGAACACTTTCAAACAGACGCTCAAGAGGATTTTGCCGGAACCGGCGCTGAATCTAGTAAGATCGGCCAGCGATGCCCTGGCGCGCAGCAAGGATTGGCCGGCGGCGACCTTCCACCCCTGGCGGCGAAATTCGGTGCGGCGGCTGGCGGCGCTCAAGGATACGCACCACGGCCAGCGCTGTTTCATCATCGGCAACGGACCCAGCCTGAAGCAGACCGACCTGACGAAACTGCGGGGCGAGTTTAGCATCGGCCTCAACCGCATCTTTCTGGCCTTCCCGGAATTGGGGTTCAAGACCAGCATGCTGTTATCGGTCAACGACCTGGTCGTCGAACAAAGTGCAGCTGAAATCCAGGGGTTGGGAATCCCGACGTTTGTGGCGTGGCGAGCCCGGCGCTGGCTGAAACCGGCGGAAAACCTGTATTTTCTCTACACTTCCTACACCGGTCCGAAATTTGCAAAAGATATCACTGGGCGGCTGTGGGAAGGGGCGACCGTGACCTATACCGCTCTGCAAACGGCCTATTACCTGGGCTTCGAAACCGTGATTTTGATCGGGGTCGACCACAATTTTGTGACCCAGGGCAAACCCAACACTACCGTCACCTCGCAGGGCGACGACCCCAACCACTTCCACCCCGGCTACTTTGGCAAGGGCTTCCGCTGGCAGCTGCCGGACCTGGAAACCTCAGAGCGGGCCTACCGGATGGCGCGCCAGGCCTACGAGGCCGATGGGCGAAAGGTGCTGGATGCGACGGTGGGTGGCAAGCTGCAGGTGTTCCCCAAGGTGGAATACGAGTCGCTTTTTGACAAACAGCAGGTGCTGGATCATGCCTGATCTACCGCGGGTCACGGTCGTCACCCCGTCCTACAACCAGGCGGCATTCCTGGAGCAGACCATGCTTTCGGTGCTGGGGCAGGATTACCCGAACCTGGAATATATGGTGGTGGACGGGGCCTCGACCGATGGCAGCCCGGAGATCATCCGCAAGTACGCCGACCGGCTGGCGTGGTGGGTGTCGGAGAAAGACCATGGGCAGGGCGAGGCTATCAACAAGGGATTCGGCCGGGCAACGGGTGAGATCGTGGCCTGGCTCAACTCGGACGACGTATACCAGCCGGGGGCGATTGCGGCGGCAGTTGAGGCGTTCCGGGAGCAGCCCGAACTGGGGCTGGTGTTCAGCGACGTCCTGGCAATCGATGGCGAGAACAATGTGCTCAACTTGATGCGCTGTGGCGATTGGGGCCTGGACGAGCTGATGACCTTCCACATTCTGAACCAGCCGGGTGTTTTCATGCGGCGAGCGGTGCTGGAGCAGGGCGGCTACCTGGATCCGAACTATCACTATATGCTGGATACCCACCTGTGGCTGCGCCTGGCACAGTTTGCCCCGATGCGCTACCTGCCTCGCATTCTGGCGGCAGGACGATTCCACGCCCAGGCCAAGAACCTGGCGGCAGCCCCTCGCTTTGGGGAGGAATCGCTGCGGCTGGTGGCATGGATGCAGACCCAGCCCGGGCTGGCTGAGCGCTTCAGGCGGTTAAAGCGGCGGATCTGGGCGGGCGCTTACCGCATGAACGGGCGCTATTACCTCGATGGCGGCAAACCCTGGCAGGCGCTAAAGTTCTATTTTAAGAGCCTGGCAAATTACCCGCCGACTGCTTTGAGCGAATGGCACCGCATGGTGTACGCCGCGCTGTGCCTGGTGGGGCTGGAACGCTTGAAGCCGGTATATTACCGCCTGCGCCGCGGTGTGCGGGTTCGCTCACTGCCGAAGCTGGAATCCTTTCATAACTCGGAAAATCGCCCGGAAAAATGAGACCGACCCCAAAGTGTACCCGCATCTTTTGGGGGCTGGCGGTTGCGCTGGCGCTGGCGGCAGGCAGCGTCTGTTTGCTGTTCTTCCTGCCGTACGATCAGCTCAAGCCGCTGGCGGACCACTTCTCACGGCACGGGCAGCTGGCGTCGTTTACCCTCGAGCGCTATATCCGGATGGCGAGCTATTTGCGAGCAGCGGGCGTATTGCTGGCGATGGTTGGGGCGGCGGCGATTGTGTTCCACCGGCGGTCTCAGACCTGGACGGCGGCCCTGCTGGGTTTCCTCGGTTTTCAGCTCAGGGCTACCTGGAAGGATGGCGGTGCGATCGTGCTCCGGATTCGAAGCTGGAGGCCGGGGTGGCAGGCTTGGGTTACAGTGGTGGCGGTCACGCTGGTGGCGGCTTTCACCCGGCTGGCGTTCGTCAACCGGCCTTTCCAACATGATGAGGCCTACACGTTCGAGGCGTTTGCCGTGCGCCCGTTCTCCAAGATCATCACCGATTATTCGCTGCCCAATAACCACATCCTGCATACCATTTTTGTGCGGGTGTCTTACCTGGTCTTCGGCAACGCTCCACTGGCAGTCCGGCTGCCGGCGCTGCTGGCAGGAGTGCTGATGGCCCCGCTTACTTATTTCGTGGCGCGGCGGCTCTACAACCGCAACGCAGCAATGGTCAGTGCGGCGCTGGTGGCGGTGGCCCCGGTGTTAATCGGATATTCGACCGATGCGCGCGGCTACACCCTGCTGAGCCTGATCACGTTGGGGTGTTTTGGGCTGGGCATCTATGTTTTAAACCACAAGAACCGGGCGGCCTGGCTGGCGCTTTCTGTGGTTTCTGCGCTTGGTTTTTACACGCTGCCGATCATGCTCTACCCATATGGCATCCTCATGGTGTGGCTTTTCGGCTCGGCGCTTATGGGTGACCAGGGGCAGGAATACACGACCATCTGGAGCATGCTGCGGTACCTGGTTATTAGCGGGCTGCTGACGGTGGTACTGACGATCTTGCTGTATACACCTATTTTCATTTATTCGGGCCTGGGGTCAGTTTTCAGCAATGTTTTTGTGGGCTCGCTGGATTGGGTCGATTTTCGGCAGACGCTGCCAGTGCGCCTGCTGGAGACATGGCAGGACTGGACGTTCAATGTACCCGAGCTTGTGGCGTATATCCTGGCAGCCGGGGTGGGGCTGTCGCTGGTGTTCCACCGCAAGATCAGCCAGCGGCGCTTCCCGATCCAGGCGTCGGCGCTGATCTGGATGACGGCAGTGATGCTGATCCAGCGACCCAACCCGTGGGCCAGGGTGTGGCTCTACCTGTTTGCGCCGGTGATGATCTGGGCCAGCGCCGGGCTGCTGGCGCCGTTCCAGGGTTGGGGAGGGCGCTGGAAGGGAAAAATAAAACTTGACGCACTAGTTTCGGGAGCGCTGGCGCTGGCGATCCTGGGGGCAGGTGTGGGGTACGGAATTGTGAATATCCCGGAGCAAAACGCGGTCAAGGACATCGAAGCCTCGGCTATCTTCCTCAGCAGCCGCCTGCAGCCGATGGACCGGATCGCAATGGATTACCCGATGGACGTGCCTTTCTGGTATTATTCACAGGTGCACGGGATCCCGCAGGACGCGATTTTCAATGTGGAACGGCCATACGACCACGTATATGTGATCGTCAACACCAATTACAGCCAGACCGTGCTATCGGTGTTGGCGACCCGGGCCAAGGATGGCGTGACCTGCAATACCGCCACGATCCAGAAGATCAAGACGATCGACTACACGGAAATTTATGAATGTAACCGGCATTGAAACCATGACGGCTGCGCCGTCTAAAAAGATGAGATGGCTGCAATGGGCAGCGCTGGCGATCCTTTTGGTGGTGGGGTTTGGGGTCAGGATGTTGGCCTTGACCAACCCACCGCTGGATTTCAACCCGGTGCGCCAGCTGCGCTCGGCTTTGATTGCGCGGGCAGTATATTACGACCTCAATCCCAAAATCGACCCGCAGACCCGCCAGCTGGCCGACAGCATGGCGACGCTGGAGAGCTACGAACCGCCGGTTATCGAGGAGATCGTCGGGCTGACGTATACCCTCACTGGTCAGGAGCAGGTATGGATAGGGCGTATCTTCTCAAGCCTGTGCTGGCTGATCGGCGGGCTGGCGTTGTTCGCCATCGCCCGGCGTTACACCTCGTTCTGGCCCGGGTGGTTCGGACTGGCATTTTACCTGTTCCTGCCATTTGGCATCGTCGCCAGCCGGGCTTTCCAGCCTGATCCTTGGATGGTGATGTGGATCCTGCTGACGACCTGGACGGCGCTGCGCTGGAGTGAAAAACCAACCTGGAAGAGAGGCTTGCTGGCGGCTGTTTTTGCCGGAATCACGATCCTGGTCAAGGTGACCGCCGGATTCTTCGTGGCGGGGGTGCTGATTCTGTTGTGCCTGGATGTTTTTGGCATCAAACGCATGCTGCGCACGCCCAAGGTATGGGTAATGGCAGGGCTGGCGCTGGCGCCGGCGGTTTTCTACTACCTGGTGCTGCACGGCAAAGATGCGGCGGCCTACGCCACGTATAACACGCTGGATATGATCGGCATGACGATGACCAGTAAGTTTTACGTCGAATGGCTGGGGATGATCAACCTGATCGTGGGGCAGGGGGCGATCGTGGCGGCTTTAATTGGCGTGCTGCTGGCAAAAAGCAAGCTGCGGCTGGCGCTGGTTGGATTGTGGGCCGGATACGTACTGTATGGCCTGTTCTGGCCTTTCCAGTACACCACCCACGATTACTATCATCTCAGCCTGGTGCCGCTGGTGGGGCTGTCCCTGGCGCCGCTGGCGGGAGTGATCCTGCAAAAGTTGGGCGAACAGAAGAGGCTGTGGCAGATAGCGGGGGTGCTGGTGATGGTTAGCGCCCTGGGATACCTGTTCTGGGTGGGACGGTCGGAGGTGGTGGCGCGCGATTACAGCAGCGAGCCGGCGGCGTGGCAGAAAATGGGGCAGGCCATCCCGCAGGACGCGTCGTTTGTGGCACTGGTGAGCGATTACGGCTTCCGCCTGTCGTATTACGGGATGCGCAAGGCAGCCGATTATTGGCCGGCACGCAACGACCTGTCGATGGCCCAGCAGCGGGGCGACCCGGCGCTGGACGTCCAGGCAGCTTTCCAAAATATCATCAAAGGTAAGAATTATTTCCTGGTTGCGGCGCTGGACGACTTCTATGCCCAGACCGATTTGAAGAAGATCCTGACGGAGCATTACCCGGTTTTCAAACAAGGGGATGGCTACATCCTCTTTGACCTGCAGCACCCATTTTCTGCACCATAGTTGAGTGAAGAAATCTGATGCTTTAGAGGAAGTTAATGATCGCTGCTGATGCTAATGATGAAGCTCCTGCTCCAACCTTTTTTGGCCGGTCGCGCCTGCTGCTGATCGTCACCGTCCTGGTGATCCTGATCGGGGGGATCGCACTGCGCCTGACCAACCTGACGGCCCCGCCGCTGGACGTGCACGGCTGGCGCCAGATGCGCTCAGCATCGATTGCGCGCGGTATGTATTACGATACGAGCCCCAGCGCCGACCCGACCATGAAAGAGCAGGCCCATTACCTCGAGGTGGTCTTTGGCCAATTGGAACCGCCGCTGTTCGAGCGCCTGGTAGCGGAGACATATGGGTTGCTGGGGAGCGAGGTGCTGTGGGTGTCGCGGCTGTACAGCATCATATTCTGGCTGGTGGCGAGCCTGGCGGTGTTCTTCCTGGCTTGGAAAGTGACCTCGGTGGATGGGGCAGTGACGGCGTTGGCGCTGCAGATGTTCCTGCCCTTTGGCGTGACCTTCAGCCGGGTGTTCATGCCCGAGCCGCTGTACATCATGTGGATGTGGCTGGGAATTTACGTGTTTTACCGTTGGGTAGAGACCCCGAAGTGGAAATTCGCGGCGATGGCGGGCGTCTTTATTGGGATTTCGATCCTGGTCAAGGTGTTTGCGGCCTTTATGTTGATTCCGGGGGTGGCGCTGTATTTGCTGGCAAAACTGGGACTGCGGCAGGTGGTGAAAAACCGCCAGTTTTACCTGATGGCGGGCCTTGCAGGGATCATTCCGGCGATCTATTACATTTTCCTGATCCCGGGAGCGTCGGGCAATTACCTGGAGACCTGGTCGCTGCCCTACTTGCACCTGCTCAAGGACCCTGCGTTTTACCTGCGCTGGTGGCACTGGCTGAGCGGGCTGTTCAACCCGGTGGTTTTAATTCTGGCGGCGATCTCGGTGGCATTCTTCCGGAAGGCGGAACGCTGGCTGATGGTTGGACTTTGGGCAGGTTTTTTCATCTTCGGAATGATCCTGCCGTCGCTGATCACCTCGCACAGCTATTACAGCCTGCCGCTTGAGCCGATCCTGAGCCTCAGCCTGGCGGGGCTGGCAGCGGTGCTGCTGCCGAAAATTGCTCAATCGGGCAAGGCCTGGCAGGTGGTATTCCTGGGGCTGGCATTGCTTTCAGCGGGAGATGCGGCAGTGGCGGCCCGCAAGGATATCAACGGGGCAGACTACGCAGCGCAGGCGGCTTTCTGGAAGGACCTGTCTAACCAACTTCCGGACGGGAAGTATGTAGGGCTGCTGGCGGATTACAATGCGCCCATGGGTTATTACGGCTGGCGTTTCGTAGCGCAGTACCCGTATTCTTATGACCTGGATATGGCGAAGATGGGTGGTAAGGAATTCAATTTCTCGACCCAGGCCTGGGAGTTTTTCAAATCGTACACTGACGGGATGGATTATTTCCTGATCACCGAACTGACCGAGCTGACGGCCCAACCCTATTTGCACGACATCTTATTCGATTATTACCCGGTGGTAAAGCAGACTCAGGACTACGTGTTGTTTGACCTGCGCCATCCGCTCAAGCCGATCCCGGGATCGTGAGGAGGAACTGCCCGTGCTTGTTTCAGTAATCACACCCTCGTATAACCAGGCACGCTACCTGGAAGCCACGATCCAATCGGTGCTTGGCCAGGATTACCCTGAGATCGAGTACATCATCGTGGATGGCGGATCGACCGATGGAAGCGTGGACCTGATCCAGCGCTACAGCAATCGCCTGGGATGGTGGGTCTCGGAGCGCGACCAGGGGCAGACGGATGCTATCAATAAGGGCTTCACCCGCGCCCGCGGCCAGATCCTGGCCTGGCTCAACTCGGATGACGTTTACCTGCCGGGTGCGGTCAGTCAGGCGGTGGCTTATCTTAAGGCGCACCCGGAGGCTGGCATGGTGTACGGCAACACCAACTTCATCGACGAAAATGGAAAAGAGATCGGGCAGTTTAATGCGGCCCCGACCGATTTACGCCTGCTGCGCCAGGGGTACGTGCACATTCCGCAGCAAGCCTCGTTCTTCCGGGCGGACCTGTGGCGCAAGGTGGGGCCGCTCGACCCGTCGTTCTATTTCGCGATGGATTACGACCTGTGGGTGCGGCTGGCAAAGCTGGGCCCGCTGGCTTACACCCCCCAGTTGTGGGCCAGCTTCAGGCTGCACGGCAGCGGAAAGACGATTGCCGCCGATGATCGCTGTTGGCCCGAGATGCTGCGGGTGCATTACCGGGACGGCGGTTCTGCCCTGTCGGTAATCGTAGCCAAATATTACCTGCGCAAGCTGGCCGCGCCGTTCATTAACTGGCGCCGGCGAAAGATGTTTGCAAAGGTATAATCTAAATATGACCCAACCAAGACCCCGCAATACCCTTGGTCACGGCATCATGCACGAGATTGGCCTGGAAGCCAACTTGCTGGTGAAATTGATGACCGACCGCCGGGTGAGTATTTTGTTGAAATTGATCCCAATTGCCGGGCTGCTGTACGTGATCAATCCGATTGATTTTCCTGGGCCGCTGGACGACGTGGTGGTGCTGGTCTTTGCGCTGGTGATCTTCGTTGAACTGTGCCCACGGACTGTGGTAAACGAGCAGCGCAAAAAACTACGCCA
>Ga0302322_100006699_pt1 | contig 10241 bp, 11 predicted proteins | sample Fen_T0_2_FD_203757 | JGI IMG/M metagenome (GOLD analysis project Ga0302322, IMG submission 203757) | Peat permafrost microbial communities from Stordalen Mire near Abisko, Sweden - Fen_T0_2 | ecosystem: Environmental > Terrestrial > Soil > Wetlands > Permafrost | place: Sweden: Abisko... | reverse complement strand
CGCGGCCAGCCGATCTGCATCAGCCGCCGGTACTGGGGGATGGTGCCGACTTCCTTGATCCCGTCCTTCACTGAAGGTGCGAGCCCCAGCAGGTTGCCGCCCCAAATGCCGGTTTCCTTCTGCTTCTTGATCAGTGCGGCGCCGGATTTTGATTCCACCACCGCCTGCTGGGCCGCTGCAATGGCCTCAGGCGTGGCGGAACCGGTCGGGGAGAGCTCGGTGAGGGTGCGGTAGCGGATCGCCTCACTGCCGTGCTCCAGGAGCCAGGCAAGAGGTATCCGGTGTGTGCTGGGAAGTTCCAAGTCGGCTCCTGGCCGAAATTGACGCAGGGAGTGCGAAGCGGGCGCGAATATAAGGGCGGCGCGCGCCGGTGACAATCGCCGATCGCCACTTGCCGACTTCCATGTTCACAAAGCCATGCGCCCTAATGGCTTACGCTAAAACACAAAACGGGAGCCCTTTCGGGCTCCCGTTCGCGTTGCGCCACCCAGGTCAGGTCGGGTGGCTCAACGACCAGACGTAGGCGGCTACCGCCTTCACGTCGTCTTCGCTGATCTGTGACCCGCCCTTGGGGGGCATTGCACCCTTGCCGAGCTTGGTTTGGTCGACCGGGATGCCGGTCGTTACGATCTGGACGATTTCGGGATAGGTGCCCTTGCCGTGAAGCCAGGTCCCGTCCGTGAGGTTGGGTCCAACCACACCCTTGGCGTCCATGCCATGACAGGCGAAACAGAGTCCGCTGCTGGTGAAAATCGTCTTGCCCTTGGCGATCATGGCGGGTGTAACGCCAGCGGGAAGGGTGGCCTGGGCAGCCGCGGGTGCAGCTCCAATGCAGGTCGCCGCAACTACGAGCAATCCAAGTCGGGTACGCATCTCCATTTCACTACTCCTGAGTAAGCGTCTTGTCGCTGCCGGATACCGGTGCCGAAAAGCTCCCCGGGAATAGTACGGACCACATCGTCCCGCCGCCACCGGAGCAGGTCAGCGGATCGCATCCACCGTGCCGTCGGGGGAACTCGCCATAGCGATGGGCACCGGCCGGCCTTCAGGAGTGATCTGTCCGCGCTCATAGACGCTTCGGGGGTTCCATAGCACCCAACTGGTGACACCGAGCTCCTCTGCCGCCCTGATCTGTGCCCGCACATGCTCCGGTCCGTAGCGGGGAGCTCCCAGCGTGAAGGCCTGCAGGTAGGGCCTTATCTCGGCAGTCGGGCGGCCGAGTTTCTGGGAGCGGCGGATGCCGTCCTGGAGGGCGCGGCGAATGATGCCGTACGGCTCGGCATTGGGCTGGGCAAATCCGTACTCGCCGCGGTTGTAGTGACTGGGGTAGACCATCGGGAGGACGGCGTCGGCCTTGGAAACGAGGTCCTCCCACACCTGGCCGATGCCCATGTCGCCGGTGGCGCTGGTGGTGAGGCCGAAGACATCGATGGTGAACGGCACACCGAGCGCGCGCGTGCGCTGTTCAAGTATTGCGAGGCCATCGGCCACGCCCTGTCGCGTCGATTCCTGGGGGCGTCGCGCGGCAAACAACGCGGTGGCCCGTCGTGATGGTGGCTCATCGGGAAAGCGCACGTAGTCGTACTGGATCTCGGCGAAGCCGAGCGACACCGCTTCCGCCGCGAGCTGGGCTGCGTAGATCCACACCGAATCCTGGAAGGCATCGACCCAGGCGAAGCCCTTCCGGTCGTGCCACAGTCCGCCCGCCGTGTGCCTGATGGCCCACTCCGGCTTGCGCGACGCCAGCAGCGGATCCTTGGCCACCACGATGCGGGCAATGGGGTGGATGCCACGCGCCTGGAGGCGCGCCAGCCGGACGCGCACATCGCGCGCGCGGAGCTGACTATTTGCGCCGATGGCCCGCGCGGTGGGGACCTCGGAGCGGTAGGTCAGGTACCCGGTGTCATCCTTGACGTCGATGACGAAGCTGTTGACCTCGGTGCCGGCCGCGAGGTCGAGCAATTGCCCGAGGCGCATGCCGCCAAAGGCCCACGCGTTGACGTAGAGCGCACGTACCGGATGGGGCGGGGGTGACAGCGGGGATGCCGGCCATCGGACGGTGTCGGGGTCGAACAGCGGCAGCGTCAGGGGATGCGCTGGTGATGCCAGTTCGTCTCGCCAGTGTGCAGGAAGCTGCGCTGCCAGCGTGGGTGCAAGGAGCAGCGTGAGCAGGATCGAGGCGGCGGCGTGTCGGCGTAGCATCGGCGAATCTCCCGGGCTGTGGCAGCTTCCAAGGCTCGGTGAGCCGAGGAAGCGCTGCTTCCGGGAACAAGGGCAATCAGGGGACCGTCCGTGCTGGTGGCGGGTGTCACGATTGCTTACGATTCGCGGCGTCCGCCCAGTTTGATGGCACCCGCCTTCCAGAGTGAGGATTCATGCGCGCCACGATCCACTACTGCGTCGTTTGAAACTACGAACCGCGAGCCACCGGTCTGGTGGCTGAGCTGCAGAAGGCATTTCCTGGTATCGAGACGAAGCTGATTCCCAGCAGCGGCGGCATCTTCGACGTGACGGTCGATGGGAAGCTCATCTTCTCGAAGCGGGCCCTGGGTCGGCATGCGAAACCAGGGGAAATCGTGAACGTGCTCAAGGGCGTCACCTAGCAGAGGAGCCGGGCCGGCACAAATGCGCATCGCCGTCAATACCGGCGGCGGCGACGCCCCCGGACTCAACGCCGTCATCCGTGCGGTCGTCCTCGCCGCACATCACCGTGGCTGGCAGGTATACGGCATCCAGCGGGGCTACGAGGGGCTGCTCACGTTCAACGGGGTGGTGCGCCTCGCGCCGGAAAACGTCCGCGGCATCGTGCACCTCGGCGGTACCATCCTCGGCACCACCAACCAGGGCAATCCCTTCCGCTATGCAGTGACCGACCCCGACGGGACCCGTCGCGAGGTCGACCGGTCAGACGAACTCATCGCCGCGTTCAGGGCGAGCGGGTTCGACGCGCTGATCGCGATCGGCGGTGATGGCAGCATGCAGATCGCCTGGGACCTGGCCCGCAAGGGCTTGCCAGTGGTGTGCGTGCCCAAGACCATCGACAACGACGTCGAGTGCACCCAGCAGACCTTTGGCTTCGATACTGCCGTCAGCACCGCGACCGAGGCGATCGACAAGCTGCATTCCACCACCGAGAGTCACCAGCGGGTCATGGTGGTCGAGCTGATGGGAAGGAATGCGGGCTGGATTGCGCTGCACAGCGGGATTTCCGGCACGGCACACGTCATCCTCATACCGGAGATCCCGTTCGACATTGACAAGGTGTGCGCCGCGATCCAGGCGCGTGAGGCAGCGGGGAAGCACTACAGCATCGTGGTGGTGGCGGAGGGTGCGCGCCCGGTCGGCGGTGAGATATCCCTGCTCGAGCGCCGCGGCACCGGAACAGTGGACCGGATCGGCGGCGTCGGCAGCCGGGTGGCGCAGATGATCACCGAGCGGATGGACAAGGAGGTGCGCTCCATCGTGCTCGGGCACCTGCAGCGGGGCGGCTCACCCACGACCTTCGACCGGTTGCTCGGGTTGCGCTTCGGCGGTGCGGCGGTGCGGGCGGTGGCCGATGGCGCCTTCGGCACGATGCTGGGCCTGGCCGGGACGTCCATCGTCAGGGTACCGCTGGCCGATGCGGTGGGGCGGCAGAAATTGGTGCCGCTCGACTCGGACATCGTCGTGACGGCCCGGGAGCAGGGAATCAGCCTTGGGGACTAGGCGTGAGCCGGTGGTGGAGGTTCTCCACGGCGTGGAGGTCGTCGATCCCTATCGCTGGCTCGAGGATGGCGATGCGGATGAAGTGCGCGCGTGGACCGCGGACCAGAACGCGCACACCGATACGTGGCTCGCCGCGGTCCCGGCACGCGCCGCGATCCATCGCCGCCTGCAGCAGCTTCTGGGCATTGGTGTGCTCGGCACGCCCACGCCCGCTCGCGGCCGGTATCTCTACCAGCGGCGCGAGGGCAGCACCAACCAGCCGGTCCTCTACGTGCGTGACGGCCTCGAGGGCACCGACCGCATCGCGATCGACCCGAATGCGCTGTCGGCCGAGGGTACTACCGCACTCGACTGGTATCACGTGAGCCCCGATGGCCGGCGGCTGGCGTATGGCCTCTCCGCCAATGGCAGCGAGCAGAGTGTGCTGCACGTGCTCGACCTCGATACCCTCGCACCACTCGCCGACCGCATTCCCCACACGCGCAGTTGCGACCTGGCCTGGCTGCCGGGCGCGAGCGGCTTCTACTACACGCGCTATCCCGCGCCGGGATCGGTTGCGGCAGGTGAGGAGCAGTACCACCGCGCCATCTGGTTCCACCAGCTGGGAGACGATCCCGCGGCGGACCGCCTCGTCTTCGCACCGACGGAAAAGGAACACTGGCCGGGCGTGGCACTTTCCGATGACGGGCGATGGCTGGTGATCGGCGTGGCTCGCACCTTCGACGAGACCGACCTCTACCTGCAGGACCTCGCGCCCGGGGGACAACTTGTGCCGGTCGCGATCGGCCAGCCGGCGACCTTCGATTGCCAGGTGGCGCATGGAGTCATGTACATCCGCACCAACCTGGACGCCCCGACCTTTCGCCTGTACACCGCCGACCCCACGACGCCGACACGCGACTGGCGCGAGATCGTCTCCGCGCGACCGGATGCAGTGCTCTCGAGCGTGGGCATCACGGCACGACACCTGGTGCTCGACTACCTCGAGCGGGCCACGGCGCGACTTCGCCTCGCCGGGCTCGACGGCGGCAACGTGCGCGACGTGGTGTTGCCGACGCTTGGAAGCCTCTTCGGCCTGGGGATGGAGCCTGACGGCACCGAGGTGCTTTTCGGGTTCTCGTCGTTCACCGTGCCGCCCAGCGTGTACCGCCTGGACGTGGCCACTGGCACGACGGCGCTGTGGCGCCGCGTTGAAGCCGGCATCGATCCGGAACGCTTCAGCGTGAGCCAGGTGGAATATCCCTCCGCCGACGGCACGAGGATCACGATGTTCCTCGTCCATCGGCGCGACGTCGATCGCAATGGTCGCCGGCCGACGTTTCTCACCGGGTACGGCGGCTTCAACATCTCCATGACCCCGGCGTTTTCGCGATCGATGCTGTTGTGGCTGGAGTCGGGAGGCGTTGTGGCGATACCGAACCTTCGCGGTGGAGGGGAGTACGGCGAGTCATGGCACCAGGACGGCATGCTGGCCAGGAAGCAGAACACGTTCGACGACTTCATTGGCGCGGCAGAGTGGCTTATCGCGTCGGGGTGGACCAGTGCCAAGCACCTCGCCGCCCAGGGCGGATCGAACGGCGGCCTCCTCATGGGAGCGGTCCTGACCCAGCGGCCCGACCTGTTTCGGGCCGTCGTCGTTCAGGTTCCACTGCTCGACATGCTCCGCTATCATCGATTCCTGATCGCGCGGCTGTGGATTCCCGAGTACGGCTCGGCCGATGATCCGGAGCAGTTCCGCTGGCTGGCCGCGTACTCGCCGTACCATCGCGTGCAGGACGGTGTGTCATACCCCGCGATCATGATTGCCACGGCGGAGAGTGACACGCGCGTCGATCCGCTGCACGCGCGGAAGATGACCGCCCGGCTTCAGGAGGCGACGTCATCCGGACTTCCGGTCCTCCTGCGCCTGGAATCACGGGCAGGGCACGGGGCGGGGAAGCCCCTGGCAAAGGTGCTCGACGAGTTGACCGACACCTGGACATTCATATGGCGCGAGCTCGGGCTCGCCGCCCCGGAGGATCGATGACCGACACCGTCCCGCGTAGCACCCGCGCATTGGCTGGCCAGGGCCTGGCCCTGATCAGGATCATCGTGGGTTTCTGGTTCGCCAAGGCGCTGTTCACCAAGCTGACGCTGCTCGGTGGAGTGTTTCCCCTGCCCTATGCCTCGGATCGGTGGATCGAGACGATGCCCAAGATCGTCGGCAAGCAGATGGCCGAGAACCCGATCGCGTCCTACAAGGCGTTTGTCGAGGGAACGGTGCTGACGAACGTGCCGCTGTTCGCCAACCTGACCGCGATCGGTGAGGCAGTGGCCGGGACCTTCCTGGTGCTCGGGCTCTTCAACGGTGTCGGCGCGCTTGTCGCGCTGCTCCTGACGCTCAACTACGGCATGGCCAGCTGGCACATCTCGCCGGCCAACCAGGGTTTCCACTGGACCCTGGCCGCGGTCATGCTGGGGCTCTGGTGGGGGCGCGCGGGCATGACCTGGGGTATCGACGGGCGGCTGGCCGAGTCGAAGCCCGGCTGGTGGGGAAGCAAGCGCCCCTGGAGTTGACTGCTCAGTACGGGCCCCGGCTCATGTGGCTGGGGCCGGCCGAACCCATCCCCTGGCAGAAGGCGTCCGTCTCCGAGTAGAGGACGCAGAACATGCCGTCCACCTGCCAGCGTTGCCACCACAGGAACATGATGCCGCGGTCGGCGCCGGAGAAATTCGGGTAGGGGTGCTCGCCGTCGTACCGTGCGATGTGCGTATGCACGGTGCCCATCCAGTTCGGTGGTCCACAGGCATCGATCGAGCCCTGGGCGGAGACCCCGAGTGAATCGGCATTCCCACCCTCCAGCAGCATGACCCGCATCACGCGCACACTGTCCTCACGCACCTCGCCGGCAATGCACGCAACATGTTCCCGCTTCTCTGCCGCGCTCTCGCTCCACAGGCGCCGGAGCAGGCCGCTGGCGTCGGCGCCGAAGCTGAAGCGCGCCGGGAGCTTCTGGAAGTCGGACTTGGGAACGGGCGGCATCTGGTTCCCGCGCGGCTGCTGATAAGCCGGCGCGGAGTCCTGGCTGGCAGCCGCGGACGCAGTGCCGAGGATGAGGGCGAGCAAGATGCCAGAACGACGCAGGGTAACCTCGCAGGGGCGGACGCCTGAAGGTTACCCTGTTTCGGTCTGGTCGTTCAGGGGGTCAGGGCGCTGCGCCGATGGCTACGCCCCAGGGGACCTGGCCGGCGGGCACCGTCTTCACGACGGTGAAGGTGGCGACGTCGATGACGCTGACGTCGCTGGATGGTCCGTTGGCGCTGTAGAGCTTGGTGCCGTCCCTGGAGAGCGCAATGCCCCAGGGACGCTTGCCGACTGCGACTGACTGTGTCACCTGACTGGACGCGACATCGATCGCGCTCACCGTGCCGCCCCGTCCGTTGCTCACATACAGCCGCTGTCCGTCCGCCGAGGCGAGGATGCCCATCGGCTTGGATCCCTCGGGCATCGTGATGGTTCCGATGACCTTCTTCCTGGCCACGTCGATCACCGAGACGGTTCCGGCGGCCTCGTTCGTCGAATAGGCGCGGGAGCCATCCGGCAGGAACGCGATGCCGCGGGGCCGGAGTCCGACGACCACCCGGCCGAGTCTCCTGCCCGATTCCGCATCGAGGATCGTGAGGTCGTGATCGGTTTCGCCACTGACCCAGACGGTCTTCCCGTCGGGCGAGAGCGTGACGCCCTCGGGCTCCCTGCCGACCGGCACCGTGGCCAGGATCTTCCCGGTCGCAATATCCACGATGGACGCCATGCCCGCGTCCTCGTTCGATACGAAGATCTTCGTGTCATCGGCCGACAGGGCGAACGCCTCGGGATCGGAGCCACCCGGCAGGACCCTGGTCACGGTGCGGGTCGCGGCATCGACCACGGCCACGCCGTCCTTCGACTTGTCGGAGGTGAGCTTTTCGCACTCCGCATCGGGCATCGATGGTGGGCACTTGGGCGAGCCGCTGAGCGCTACCAGCACCGTCCTGCCGTCGCGGCTTACCTTGACGCCGCGTGGGCGGGTCCCGACGGGCATGGTGGCGACGGCGGAATCGTTGTCGGTATTGATGATCGTCAGGTCGTGCGAGTCTTCATTCGTGACATAGGCGTACGCCGACGGGGGTGGCGGTGGTGGCGGCGTTGCAGGGGCCGGCTGCGGCTTCTCGCTGCACCCGAGGCCAAGGACGATGCCGGCGGCGACGATGGCGCGGTACCGCGCCGAAGGATCAATGCTCATGCTCTCCCTTACGTACCTGGCCAACAGTTGTCACGAATGGGGTGCTATGGCGCACTGAACGTGGCCTTGTCCACGTTCCGCGCCTCGTCCAGGCCCTTCATCTGGTCGCGGCCGGTGATGCCGACAAAAATGGCCCCATCGACGTTGGCCTTGTTGAACTGCGCGCCGGTGACGTCTGCACCGGTGAAGTCGGTGCTGGCCAGGTCAGCGTTCTGGAGATTGGCGTTGACGAGCTTCGCCTTCCGCAGGGAGGCGAACGAGAAATCGGCCTTGAAGAGATTGGCGCCGGTGAAGTCGGCGCCTGTCAGGTCGGCGCTGACGAACTGCGCGCGCATGACGCCCATGGACTGGTTGCCGGGATCCGCGCCGATGTTGGCGGCCGACAGGTTGGCGCCGACCAGCGTCGCGTTCTTCAGGTAGCCGATGATGCGGGTGTCGCGCAGGTCGGCGCTATCCAGGTTGGCCCGCTCGATGATGGTGGCGAAGAGGCTGGCCCCGCGCAGGTCGGCCTTCGACAGGTTTGCGCGTCGCAGCGTGGTGCCGTCGAGATTGGCCTTCTTGAGGTCCGCGCCGTCGAGCACTGCGTCGGTAAGGTCGCAACTGAAGAAATCGGAGCCTGCGAGTCTTGCCCCGGAGAACTTCGTGCCGGTGAGGATGGCGCGCTTGAAGTCGACGCCCTCGAGCACGAGACCGCTCAGGTCGGCGCCGGCAAAGTTGGCCGGCGCAGCATCGGTTGACTGGGCGAGACGTTCGGTGACCTGTGCGACGGTGAGGCGCGAGGCCTGGGCCGTCGCCGCACTGGTGAGGGCAAGGAGCGCGGCGGCCGCCACGACGCCCCGCACGATATGGCTCAGCCGTCAGCCTTCGCGGCTGGCCGGCCCGCCGCCACCTTGCCGTCGGCGCGAAGCTTCAGGTACGCGTAGATGTTCTGGATCTTGTCCATTTCGAGGCCCAGCTGACACCAGGAGGGCATGCCCTTGTCGGGGCGGCCCTGGCAGACCACCGCGATGAACGCCGCCTGGTCGGGGATGGTGCCGCCGTCCTTGAGCGATACGATCAGCGCAGGGGCGAAGGATGTGCCCACGCCGTACTCGCCGTGACAGCGGGAGCAGTTGAGCTCGAACTGCTTCCAGCCCTGATAGGCGTTTTGTGGAATCGTGTCCCGGTGGCCCGCCTCGGTCGACTTGATGTAGGCGTTCCAGTTGACACTGTCCTGCGCCTCGGCGCGGATGGTGCTGGCGAACATGAGGGCCGCGATCACTCCGGTGGCGCGGGCGACGAGGCGAATCGGCAAGCTGGGCATGCGGCTGACAGATCCTTTCATGGGTTCAATTGCCCTTCGCCGCAGGCTGCCCGCCGACATCCAGGGGCAGCATCGGCACATGGTAGCTTTGCAAGATCTTCTCCAACTCGCCCCGCTTCGTGTCGATCACGGTTTGCAGGCTGTCGCGGAACTTGGTGTCCCGCCGGCGGACACCCATTCCCATGCTGTAGACGAAGGGAATACCCTGCACCGAGTCCTCGGCGACCCGCTGCATGACGAGCGGCACCTTGCTCTGCGCCACGAAGTACCCCGCGATCGGGCCCCACACAATGGCGACGTCGATGCTGTCCCCGAGCGCCTTGAAGATGTCGTCGGGTCGGTAGATGTCGCTGTAGTTGGTCGGGAAGCCGATCAGGTTGCCGATGACCCCATATGAGCTCATGGCCTCTGCCGGGGGGGTGTTCTCGGCGTTCGCATTGAGAATGTGCACCCCGATGCGCAGGTGGCGGAAGGTGGTGTCCGCGAGCGACGAGAGGTTGAGCCCGCTGTCCTTCCGGTACACGATGAAGTATCCGGACCGGAAGTACGGGCCGGTGACGCCGGCGATGTCGAGTCCGGTGGGCGCGGTAATGGCGACGTCACAGTAGCGGCCATTGAGCGCCCGGCTGAAGAACCCCCGGCGCACCGGCCACCAGGCATACTCCACCTTCCAGCCCCACGTCTGCGCGATCAACTCGGCGATCTTGATTTCGTACCCCTCACCGGCCTGGTTGGAGGCGGGAAGGTTATCCGGGTCGACACAGACGCGCAGCACTCCCGCCTCGCGGCCGGCCTTGAGCTGCGTGCTGTGCAGGGAGTCTTCCTGCGCGGCGGCGCTGGAGGCGGCGAGGGCGAGGGCGACAAGGGTGACGAAGCCGGTGCGCATGGAGATCCGATTCGTTCAGGGCCGGGCGGTGCCCGGCGGGAGTAGGCAATAATAACGAAGGCGCTGGCCGGGAGGGCAACCCGCC
>Ga0302322_100006698_pt1 | contig 10241 bp, 7 predicted proteins | sample Fen_T0_2_FD_203757 | JGI IMG/M metagenome (GOLD analysis project Ga0302322, IMG submission 203757) | Peat permafrost microbial communities from Stordalen Mire near Abisko, Sweden - Fen_T0_2 | ecosystem: Environmental > Terrestrial > Soil > Wetlands > Permafrost | place: Sweden: Abisko... | reverse complement strand
CCAACAATCCTCTAAGCAAAGGCGTCTTAACCGAGAACTTCACTGGAATTGGTTCGGTCACGCGGGAAATGGTGTACAAGCGTGCGCGGGATCTGGCGCTGCTTGCTGGTTATGCACCCACACAAGTACGCCAGTCGGATTACGAACAGGCAAAACGAGAGCTAACAGGCGGGGCCGATATTGATCGGCAAGACACGGCGCTCGAATCACTCCCCGAGACCGAACGCTGGGATCCTTTGCCAGGTTCGAACGGGCACCAAGCGCAAGAATCTGCCAGCGAAGACGAGGATGATGAGGGGCGAAGCGAAACCGAGCAGCTGGTCGACCAAGGAGCCGAGGAAGCTGAGCGTGATCGAATGTTCCAAGCAGCCCGTGCTGCCGGGAAAACAGCACAACGTGACACATAAAAGCTCTACCACACCTCAGCATCACGCATTTTTCAGTCTACTAAAACCAATAAAGACGAACCATATGAACAAGAGTAATTCGATCGTAGCGATCTATCCATCACACACGGCAGCCGAATCCGCAGTCAAGGAACTGCAACGATCCGGATTCGACATGAAAAAATTGTCGATTGTCGGGCGCGACTATCACACGGAAGAGCACGTGGTCGGCTATTATAATGCCGGCGATCGCATCAAAGCGTGGGGCCAATCCGGCGCATTCTGGGGCGGCTTATGGGGACTTCTCTTTGGTTCAGCCTTCTTTTGGATTCCGGGCTTGGGACCGCTCTTCGTGGCGGGTCCGTTGGTCACTTGGATCGTCGGAGCGCTTGAAGGTGCCGTGGTGATAGGTGGTTTGAGTGCGCTCGGGGCCGGCCTCTATAGCTTGGGCATTCCCAAGGACAGTATCTTGCTGTATGAAACGGCGCTCAAGACGGACAAGTTTCTCCTCATCGCCCATGGCGATGTTGATGAGTTAGCTCGTGCTAAAGAAATCCTCAAGCAAACCAAGGCTGAATCCCTGGACCACCATGTGGTGAGCACTCCCGTCCTGGCCGGGGCGTGCTAAAAACAAACCTTACGTACGCGACTCGCAGCGCGAGCCGACAGACCTCTTGGGCAACACATGCGTCGGTAATGGCTGCACCTACAATGAAAACATTCGGAACGGGGCCGACGCGCGCACCTGCGGAGTCGGAAACGCTACGGGTCGGAATCGCCAAAGTCCACGGCTGCTTTGAGCTGAAGCAATGCCTGGTCGGAAAGCTGCATGATGCAGGTCATCGCGTCATCGATTTTAGAGACGACCAGTCGCAACCGGGGAATGACTATCCGGACTTTGTCGTTCCTTTGGCGCGTGCCGTCAGCAGCGGAGATGCCGCATTTAGCGCGGCCATTTGCGGTAGCAGCAACGGGGCTTTGATCGCTGCCAACAAGGTGCCTGGCTTTCGCGCATGCCTAATTCATGAAAGAATTTCTGCGCACCAGGGCGTCGAAGACGATAACATCAACAACATCTGCCTCGGCGGACTCCTCGACGCGCACGCAAATGCGTGGGAATTGCTTCATACCTTTCTCGCTGCTCGTTTCGGCGGTGCGGAGCGCCATCGTCGCGGTTTGGAAAAAGGGGCGGAACTTGATGAAATATTGTTGAAGGAAATGCCGTGAAAACGAGCCCGCTCGCCGGAAAACCGGCTCCACCTGGCATGCTGGTCGATGTGCCACGGCTCATCACGGCGTACTTTTGCTCCGTGCCAGACCCGGCCGTCCCAGCGCAACGCGTGGCGTTTGGCACCTCTGGTCATCGCGGTTCGTCGTTTAATCGCTCTTTCAACGAAGCCCACGTTCTCGCGATTACCCAGGCGATTTGCCTTTATCGAACCCAGCACGCCATCACCGGCCCACTGTTTCTCGGAATCGACACCCATGCCTTATCAGCTCCGGCCTGCGCCACCGCGCTCGAAGTGCTGGCGGCCAACGGGGTCGAGGTGATGATCGCGGAGGGCGACGAGTACACGCCAACTCCGGTAATATCTCACGCGATTCTGACCTATAATCGCGGACGGAAGAGCGGCCTCGCCGACGGCATTGTCATCACGCCCTCACACAATCCGCCCCATGATGGCGGCTTTAAGTATAATCCGCCAAACGGCGGCCCGGCAGATACTGTCGTAACCGATTGGATACAGGCGAAGGCGAATGCGCTGCTCGAACTTCGGCGCGATGGCGTGAAACGAATACCCTACGAGCGTGCGTTGCGTGCTCCGACGACACATCGACGCGACTACCTCAACGCCTACATCAACGATCTCGGTAGCGTGATTGATCTGGACGTAATACGCGGCGCGAAGCTCAGCCTCGGCGTCGATCCACTGGGCGGTGCTGGCGTGCATTACTGGGCACGGCTCGCGGAGAAACACGGTTTGAATCTGACCGTCGTCAACGACGAGGTTGATCCCACTTTTCGTTTCATGACGGTGGATTGGGACGGCCAAATTCGCATGGATCCATCGTCTCCCTACGCCATGGCGCGACTGATTGGGATGAAGGATCGTTTCGATCTCTCCTTTGCCTGCGACACCGACCACGACCGGCACGGAATTGTCACCAAAAGTGCCGGATTGCTCCCGCCCAATCACTTTCTTTCGGTCACCATTTCCCAACTCTTCCAAAACCGTCCCAAATGGCCAAAGACGGCGGCGGTCGGCAAGACCGTCGTGAGCAGCGCGATGATCGATCGCGTCACCGCCAAGCTCGGACGGAAACTCCAAGAGGAGCCAGTCGGTTTCAAATGGTTCGTCGACGGCTTGCTCGATGGCTCGCTGGGTTTTGGCGGTGAAGAAAGCGCCGGAGCGTCTTTCCTTCGGAAGGATGGAAAGGTTTGGACCACCGACAAGGACGGCTTCATCCCCTGCTTGCTCGCGGCAGAGATCACGGCGCGGACAGGCAACGATCCGGGGCAAATCTACCAGGAACTCATACGGGAATTCGGCGAACCCTTTTATGACCGCGTTGAAGCGCCCGCCACGCCGGAGGAAAAGGCCGTACTCGCCAAGCTTTCGCCGGACCAGATCAAACTGACCGAATTGGCCGGCGAAAAGATCATCGCCATCATAAGCCGGGCGCCAGGCAACAATGCTGCTCTTGGCGGCGTAAAAGTTATAACGGATAGCGGATGGTTCGCTGCCCGTCCCTCCGGAACCGAGGATATCTATAAAATCTACGGCGAGAGTTTTCGTGGCGAAGCCCACTTACGAAAAATCCTTGAAGAAGCCCAGACCGTCGTCAGTGCGACGCTGTCTGCAGCCGCAAAGCAGATGGCCGCCCCGGCATCATCAGAACAGAACCATCCGCCAGATATAAATGTGATCAAAGCGTAAAAACCGAAGGCGACCAGAACTAATCTGATTACACCAATGCATTTAACCCTATGAGCACGACATCCCCCGGCAGTTCCTCTCAGCCCAAACCGTCGCAAGGACTCGACGCTTTGACCGAACTAGCCATGAACCTGCGCTGGACGTGGAATCATAGCACGGACGAATTGTGGCAGCGGCTTATACCCAATCTCTGGGCGCTCACCCACCCTCCGAGTGCGATGCCTCAGACTATCCCGCTCGAAAATCGACCGATATTATGGCAACGATAATGGCAACAGCCAACCGCGGGATTAGCCACGATTCCACCGCGAAGATTTCAAATCCCGATGAAATTCAGGATGGTTCGCCTCTGCCCCTGGGAACAATGGAAACCCTGGAGGGAGCCAATTTCGCCATCTTCAGCCGGCATGCCAGTCGCGTTCGGCTAGAGTTGTTCGACCATCCCGAAGATGCTATGCCCGCCCGGGTCATCGATCTAGATTCAGTACGCAATCGTACTGGCGATGTCTGGCATATTTGTGTGAAAGGGCTCAGCCTCGGTCAACTCTATGCTTACCGCATGGACGGCCCCTACGAAGCCAGCAAAGGGCAACGCTACAATTTCAACAGGCTTCTTCTCGATCCCAATGCGACCGCGATTTCGCGGCTGCCGCCTTGGGATTTTGCAGCCGCGCGTGGATACGACCTGTCGGCCCCAGGTCAGGACCTGGTTCCCTGCCAGTTGGACAATTCCCGCTCGATGCCGAAATGCATTTTCGCCAACGGGGCTTATGAGTGGAATGGAGACCAACCACCTAGGCATCCTTGGTCGAAGACGGTTATTTATGAAGTACATGTCCGTGGCTTCACCATTCATCCCAAGTCGGGTGTGGACCATGCAGGAACCTATCGAGGTCTGACGGCAAAGATTCCCTATCTCAAAGGCCTTGGGGTGACGGCAGTGGAGCTCATGCCCGTGCAGGAGTTTAATGAAACTTCTGTGCCACGCAGGAATCCGCAGACAAATCAGCTGCTCCGGAATTACTGGGGATACGATCCCGTACTCTTCTGTGCGCCTAAAGCTTCCTACAGCAACGCGGAAGGCCTGGGCCAGCAGACGGTGGAGTTCAAGGATATGGTCCGTGCCTTTCACCAGGCCGACATCGAAGTGATTCTGGACGTGGTGTTTAATCACACCGCGGAGGGAAACGAAATGGGGCCAACACTTTCTTTCCGCGGGATGGATAACACGATCTTTTACACGCTGGCGGTCGACAAACGCTACTATCGGAACTACACGGGAACCGGCAATACGATCAACGCCAACCATCCCGTGGTTCGGGACCACATCTTGGCCGCGCTCCGTTATTGGATGATCGAGATGCATGTCGATGGGTTCCGCTTTGACTTGGCGTCGGTGCTCGGGCGGGACGACACCGGCAAAGTGCTGCGCAACGCTCCGCTACTCGAAAGAATCGCCGAGGACCCGATCTTGAGGGACCTGAAAATCATCGCCGAAGCATGGGACGCCGCCGGTGCGTATCAGGTGGGCAGTTTTTCAGAACGGCGTTGGGCGGAATGGAATGGTCGGTACCGAGATGATGTCCGGCGTTTCTGGCGCGGTGACGAGGGGATGCTCGGTCTATTTGCCAACCGCATCTGCGGCAGTGCCGACATCTACACCGAGTCCGGCAAAGGCCCTGAGAGCAGCATCAACTTCGTCACCTGCCATGATGGCTTCACGCTAAACGACTTGGTGTCCTATCGCTCCAAGCACAATGAGGCAAACGGAGAAAACAACCATGACGGGACCGATGTCAATTTTAGCGAGAATTGCGGCTTTGAAGGCGATACGAAGGACCTCGGCATCGACACGCTGCGAAAACACCAGATCAAGAATTTTCTTCTGACCCTGTTGATCTCCCGTGGCGTGCCGATGCTACTCAGTGGGGATGAGTTTCGCCGCACACAGGGGGGCAACAACAACGCCTACTGCCAGGATAATGAAACCAGTTGGATGGACTGGAGTAATCTTGAACAGCATCAGGAGGTTTACCGATTTGCTCAAGGTATGATCGCCTTTCGTCGGGCGCATCCGATTCTAAGCAAGGAGCAATTCTACATGGATGCCGATATCCATTGGTTTGGCCCGGAGGGAGGATCACCTCACTGGACTAACACGAAAGAAAGACGGTTTGCCTGTCTAATCCATGAAGATGAGCAGCACGTGCTCTGTCTGATGTTCAACGCCGGTGCCAATGCGGTCGATTTCCGTCTCCCTCCCATGGTGCCGGGAACTCAGTGGTATCTGGCCGTGGACACCGCTGGCGAAACACCACAAGATCTGTTTGCGCCGGGCGAGGAGCCGCTTTGGAGAGACCCCAAAACTTACCATCTAAGCCCCCGATCCAGCGCCATTCTTCTGGCTCGAGGAAAGCACGCCGCAAATCCGAAGTCAGCACCGGCATCAAACGAACCGGACCATCCGACGGAGCGTGAAGCGATCGAAGCGTGGGAAAACGAAGGCGACCCGAACTAGTCCCATTGCACCAACCAATTTAGCCCTATGAGCACAATCTCCCCTGGCAGTTCCTCTCCACCTAATCTACAGCAAGGCCTTGCCGCGCTGACCGAACTCGCCATGGACCTGCGTTGGTCATGGAATCACTGTGCGGATGAGTTGTGGCGGCGTCTTGATCCCGCGCTTTGGGCGCTGACTAATCATCCAAATGTGGTGCTCCAGACTGTATCGCGCGAAAAAATTGCGAGCGTTTTAGCCGATCCCGACTACTGCCAATTGCTCGACCGCTTGATTCAAGAAAAGCGGCAAGTCGCCGCGACTCCTGCATGGTTTCAACAAAAACATCCGCAAGCCCCGCTGACCTGCGTCGCTTATTTTTGCATGGAGTTTATGTTGAGCGAGGCGCTCCCCATTTATTCGGGCGGCCTTGGCAATGTGGCGGGCGATCAGCTCAAAGCTGCCAGCGATCTGGGTGTTCCAGTGATCGGCGTAGGGCTGCTCTATCAACACGGGTATTTTCGCCAGGTGATCGACCGCGACGGGTCACAGCAAGCGCTCTATCTTCACAATGAACCCGGCCAACTGCCGATTTCGCCGGTGCGTAAGTCAAATGGCGACTGGTTGCGGCTGGAGATCGTGCTGCCTGGCTACTCCATCTGGCTGCGTGCCTGGCAGGTTCAGGTGGGACGAACCAAGCTCTATCTCCTCGACACCAATGACGCAGCGAACACACCGATTCACCGCGGTATCACGGGCGAATTGTATGGCGGCGATTCCGAGTTGCGGCTGAAGCAGGAAATGGTGCTCGGGATTGGCGGCTGGCGCCTGCTCACCGCGCTTGGGATCAAACCGGACGTCTGCCATCTCAACGAAGGCCATGCGGCTTTCGCTCTTTTGGAGCGAGCTCGCAATTTCATGCAGGATTCTGGTCAACCATTCGCCATCGCTTTGGCTGCTACGCGCGCCGGCAATCTCTTCACCACCCACACAGCAGTCGCCGCGGGATTCGATCTTTTTTCTCCGGCCGTGATGGAGCAATATCTCGGTCGGTACGCGCGGGAGAAACTAGGGCTTTCCGTGCGCGAACTACTCGCGTTGGGACGACGGAACCCCGACGACACAAGCGAACCCTTCAACATGGCCAACCTGGCTATGCGTGGGAGCGGAGCGGTCAATGGCGTGAGCCAGTTGCACGGCCGGGTAAGCCGGCATCTTTTTTCGCCGCTTTTCCCCCGCCGGCCGGAAGATGAAGTGCCCGTCAGCCACGTGACTAACGGCGTTCATATGCCAACCTGGGATTCGGCGGCGGCCGACGAAATTTGGACTGAAGCCTGCGGCAAGGGGCGATGGCTGGGAACGTCGGCCACCTTGGACGCCGACATCCGCCGGGTCTCCGATGAAAAGCTCTGGGCGCTGCGCACCACCAGCCGAAAATCCCTGGTCGAATATGCCCGCGAAAGTGTCGGTCGGCAAATGGCCGTCGGCGGAGCCGGCCCAGAAGCAATCACCCGGACCCAGGCACGGTTGAATCCCGGCGTCCTGACGCTCGGTTTTGCGCGCCGTTTTGCATCCTACAAAAGGCCCAACCTGTTGTTGCACGATCCCGACCGCTTGCTTCGCATTCTCAAGAATCCTCAGCGCCCGACACAGCTCATCATCGCAGGCAAAGCTCATCCGGCCGACCAGGCAGGTCAGGCGCTCATTCAGGAATGGACCCATTTTATCCGCCGCAGCGATGCGAATCCGCCAGTGATCTTTTTGGCCGATTACGACATGTTGTTAGCCGAACGCCTAGTGCAGGGTGTAGACGTCTGGATCAACACGCCCCGGCGACCATGGGAGGCTTGCGGCACGAGCGGCATGAAAGTGCTCGTCAACGGCGGTATCAACCTCTCCGAATTGGACGGTTGGTGGGCCGAGGCCTATATGCCGGATATCGGCTGGGCCCTGGGCGACGGTCAGGAACATGGCGACGATCCCGCGTGGGACGCCGCCGAAGCGGAAGCACTTTATGAGCGGCTTGAGCAAGAAGTAGTCCCTGAATTCTATGCGCGGAACGACCAGGGCATGCCCATCGCGTGGCTTGCGCGGATCCGCGAAAGTATGGCTCGATTGACTCCGCGATTCTCGGCCAGTCGCACCGTGCGCGAATACACCGAGCAGCACTATCTCCCCGCGGCAACCGCGTACCGAACACGTGCCGCCAACAAAGGTGCTGCGGCCCGCAAACTCGTCGATTGGCACAACGAACTGGCGACGAAATGGGGCGGACTGCGTTTTTGTAAGCTAAACGTGGATACGAAGGGCGAACAGCACATCATCACTGTCGAAGTCAGTATAAAAGACATCAACCCCGACACAATCCGCGTGGAGGTTTACGCCGACGCCCAGAAAGGTGGGAGTTCAGTACATCTGGAAATGACGCGCCTGCGGCAATTACCCGGTGAAGCAGGCGGCTACATTTTTTCGGCCACCGTTTCATCTTCTCGTCCCGCATCTGACTACACGGCGCGAATCGTGCCGCATTGCGACGGGCTCACCGTGCCTTTGGAGGCAGGATGGATTCTCTGGCAGCGGTAAATCTAAGAATTCAATCCTACCATGAAAAAAGCGCGTTCGAAGGAAAGGAAAACATCCCGCCAGCTCGGCATGATCGGTCTGGGCCGGATGGGGGGCAACATGGTACGTCGATTGCTCCGGGCTGGCCATGGGGCGGTCGTCTTCGATCGATCGCCAAAGGTCGTCAAAGACTTGGTCAAGATCGGGGCGGTCGGCACTTCGTCACTCGCCGACCTCGTTCAGAAGTTGTCGCCACCCCGCGCAATCTGGCTAATGGTTCCTGCCGCGGCCGTGGACCAAACGATCGCGGACCTGCTGCCGCTGCTTGAGCGGGGCGACATTTTGATCGACGGAGGCAACTCCTATTACGTCGACGATCTGCGTCGCGCCAAGGATCTCGCACCGAAAGGAATTCACTACGTCGATATCGGCACGAGTGGCGGCGTTTGGGGTTTGGAGCGTGGTTATTGCATGATGATCGGTGGCGAGGAGTCAGCGGTGAAGAGGCTCGATCCGATCTTGGCTTCGCTGGCCCCAGGACAAGGCAAAATCGAACGGACTCCGGGCCGCGCAAAATCCGTCGGCACTGCGGAGCGTGGCTACTTGCATTGCGGACCAAACGGCGCCGGTCACTTCGTCAAGATGGTCCACAACGGCATCGAGTACGGCTTAATGGCCGCCTACGCCGAGGGTTTTAACGTGCTTCGCGCCGCAAATATTGGCCGCAATCCCAATCGAGTTGACGCCGAGACGACACCACTGCGCCACCCAACGAACTATGAATATGACCTCCCGCTGGGCGACATCGCCGAAGTCTGGCGGCGAGGCAGCGTGATTTCGTCCTGGCTACTGGATTTGACAGCCAACGCACTAGCCCGTGATCCCAAACTCGGCGAATTCGGAGGTCGGGTGTCGGATTCCGGTGAAGGTCGCTGGACGATCAAGGCGGCCATCGACGAGGGTGTGCCGGTGCCCGTGCTAACCACGGCACTCTACGAGCGATTCAGCTCGCGAGGCGAAGCCGATTTTCAGGACAAACTGCTTTCGGCACTCCGCTTCCAGTTTGGTGGCCACGTCGAGGAACCTATCAACTGATCTAAATGAAATCCCTATTGGCACCATCACGCGTTGCAGTCCTACCATCGTCCGACAAGCTCGATCTCACCATCTTCGTGATTTTTGGCGGTGCCGGCGACCTGACTTGGCGAAAGCTAGTACCCGCACTTTTCGATCTCTCGCAGGATCGCAGCGTACCACCGGATTTTGCGATCATCGCGGTGGATCGTATTAAGTTTAGCGACGAAGCACTGCGGCGTCGCTTGCACGAGGGCGTCAATCGATTCTCGCGATTTGGGAAAGCCAAGACGGCCGAGTGGAAACGGTTCGCATCGCATATCCAATACCAACAGGGCGATTTCAAGAAGCTCTCCACCTACGAGACCCTTGGCAAACAATGCGCGAAACTGGAAAAGACCTGGGGCGGGAAGGCGCATCGCGTCTTCTATATGGCCACACCGCCGAGTATGTTTGGCGAAATCCCCCAGTACCTCGGAAGAGCCGGATTATCGCGTGATCGCGCTCGAACACGAATCGTGATCGAGAAACCGATTGGCTACGATTTGACGTCGGCACGCAGTCTGAACGCCGTCCTCGCCGCCAATTTCGAGGAGAACCAGATCTTTCGCATCGATCATTACCTCGGCAAAGAAACGGTGCAGAACATTCTCGCCTTTCGTTTTGCGAATCCTCTTTTCGAGCCGATCTGGAACCGGCGCTACGTCGACTACGTCACGATCACTGTCGCCGAAACAGTCGGTGTCGAGCACCGCGGTGGTTATTACGATCACGCCGGTGCGT
>Ga0302322_100006695_pt1 | contig 10243 bp, 7 predicted proteins | sample Fen_T0_2_FD_203757 | JGI IMG/M metagenome (GOLD analysis project Ga0302322, IMG submission 203757) | Peat permafrost microbial communities from Stordalen Mire near Abisko, Sweden - Fen_T0_2 | ecosystem: Environmental > Terrestrial > Soil > Wetlands > Permafrost | place: Sweden: Abisko... | reverse complement strand
TTACCTGACCTATTCCGGGGAGGAACTCGCAAAACTTCCCACTCTTAGTTTTGCCGGCGAACTCACCCGTCTGCTTCCAACGGGCAACCGCCCAAAATCTACTTCCTCGCCGACAGATGATTCCGGACAACCGAGGGAAGCCGAACTTGACGAAATTCGGGCCATCCTCCGCGACATCGTCGGACGGCGTGATCTCGAAAAGCAGGTTTCCCGCTATACGCGGAGAGATCCGGGCGACCGCTTGCCGCAGGAATTTCATCTCTATGCTGCAGGTGCCAGCGCGTGGCACGACGGAAAACCCGCCGAAGCGATCAACCATTGGCGCGCATTGCTCGCGCTGCCCGAAAGTGAACGCCGCCACCGCACGACCTGGGCCTCCTACATGATCGGCCGCACCCTCTGGAACAGCGACGCCCCGGCCGCCCGCACTGCGTTCCAAAACGCGCGGACCGCGGCGGCAAACAAATTCACCGACGTCCTCGGCCTCGCCCCCGCCAGCCTCGGCTGGGAGGCGCGCACCCATCTGGTCCAGCACGACTACGCCTCCGCCCTGCGGCTCTATTTCGAGCAATACGCCGTGGGCGAAGCGGACGCGATGGTTTCCCTGCAGTTGACCGTGCAACAGCTTTTCGGCGAGGTCGCCACCGCAGCCGACCCCGCCAAGCTGCTCGCCCCCGTCGCCAGCGACAAACACCTTCGCGGCATCGTGACGGCGTGGTTCGTCTCGCGCGGCGGCCCCAGCGCCCCGTGGTCGTTTCAAGCCTTGCAACAATTCCGACACTGGCTGGCTGCTTTGCCCGCGGCCACGGATCTCGACGCCGCCGAAGCCGACCGCTGGGCGTGGGCCGCCTATCAAAACGCCCTTTGGGACGAAGCCGCCGCCTTTGCGCAACGCGCCCCCGCTGACGCTCCGGCCAGCGCTTGGGTGCGCGCCATGCTTTGTTTGCGGGCAGGCGACGTCGCCGGCGCGACGCAACACCTGGCCGCAGCCGCCAAGGCGTTTCCGCAGGACCCAGGCTTGCGTGACGAATCGTACAAGGACGACGACCGGCGTTTCTATTCCACCCACGAAAATCTGCCCCAAGCCACTTTGTCCGCCGTGAGCGGTGTCCTCGCTCTCCAACGCACGCAGTTTGTCGAATCGCTCCGCCTTTTTCTCCAAGCCGGCCAATGGACGGATGCCGCGTACGTGGCCGAACGCGTCCTCACGCTTGACGAGCTTATTGCCTTTGTTCGACAGGAAGTCCCCAAGTTTAAAGAGGTAGTACCCAACAACGCAGGGCACGACGACGTCTGGCCGCCCTCCGGACCAGCCACCAACAACCTCCGCCACCTGCTCGCTCGCCGCCTCGTCCGGGCCATGCGCTTCGACGACGCCCGCGAGTTTTTTCCGCCGGATCTGCAGGCAACCTACGACCGCTATGTGGCGCTGGTTCGCGACGGCTACCGCGAGGAAAACCCCCGACAATTGCGCGGACTCGCCCTCTGGCAGGCGGCGCAGATTGTCCACGAGTCCGGCATGGAGCTCCAAGGAACGGAGCTCGCTCCTGATTTCAGCATTTGGGGCGGCAGCTTCGGATGGCCCAACATCAGCCGGGTGCGCCTGACCGATCAGGACGGCGACAGTCGCTGGTCGTGGTACGAACGGAAAAACTGGACCGGACTCGGGCGGATGACCGTGGCCTCGGAGGAGGAATATGACCGTGCGCAAAAGATCAAAAATCCCGACCGGCGTTTTCACTACCGTCAACGCGCCGCCCAACTCGCCATGCTCGCCGCCACGCTGTTACCCGACAACGATGAGCTCACCGCCACGATCCTCCACACCGCCGGCCGTTGGATCGCAGCACGATTTCCCGATGACGCCGAGATATTCTACAAGACGCTCGTGCTCAGATGTCCGAAGACAAAACTCGGTCGCGCAGCCGGAGAGAAACACTGGTTTGTCGATCCATCCTAATCGCAGGTGATGACGGATCCCGGGAAAGAACTGCACTCAATCGCCCTCTTGCACGATTTAAGAAAGCTCTTTATTGCAGCGCCAACTGTATCGACGAAAAAGCTCCTCCACGGTAATCAGCTGCGCCCTAGATCCGCCACACTTGTCGGGTCGCTCAGGGGGAGGCAAGGCTCGTCGCCTGCTCACTTTTCCAACTCAAAACCATACAAGGCCACTTCCGCGACGAACGGCGGCAACTTGTCGACGGCCATCTTCTCTGCCACCACCCGGCCGGTTACGATCGGCAACGCAAAAGTGTTCTTTGAATCCCGGACCTCCAAGCGATAGTTCAAATCCCGCGTGAATTTGCTGACGATTTTGAAGGGGGTCCCCGCTTTCTTCTCCGGATCCGCCGGATCCATCGTCACCACGAGCTGGGCTTCGTCATTCTTTTCCTTGGTGGCACTGACCAATTTGAGCTTAATTCCCTTCTGCGTGAAGCGGGCATAGATGACTTCCCCGGGGCGAATCAATACCGTGTTTGACCGTTCGGATGCACTGGCGACCGTGCAAAACGGGACAACGAGGATGAGGAACAAAAAGAAATGCTTCATAGTAGGCTGGGCGGGACCCCAGTGGATAGCTCCGTCCCGGAAACTGAAGACTTTATTGAGGTCATTCCTAAACTATTAGCGGTCTTCCCCTCCTGCCCTGAAAAATAGCGAAACGACGAGGCCGCAGACAGTTTTCCGCTCTTCTGCCTACCCGGCCTTGACGGAAGAAAGATGGCGGTGGATCCCGGCAGCCGCTTTGCGCGCATCTCGGACCGCGTGCACCACGAGGCTGGGCCCGCGGGTCGAGTCGCCTCCGGCAAAGACGCCGGGGATGCTCGTCATCTGATCCTTGTCGATGACAATCCCGCCCCAGTCATTGGTGGCCATCCGGCGAAAATCGCTTTCCGGCGGAAACGGCATCGGATCGAATCCGTAGGCAACAAGTACAACGTCGGCGTCGGCCAGAAATTCGGAATTCGGCACGGGACGCGGTTTGCGCCGGCCGGAGGAATCGGGTTCGCCCAGTTCCATCTGCACGCAGCGAACACCGGTCACTTTCCCTTCGGCGTTGCCCGTGAGCTCGACCGGATTGACGAGAAATTGGAACTGCGCGCCCTCCTCAATCGCATTGGCGTATTCCTTCCGGCTACCCGGCATATTGGCCAAATCGCGACGATAGAGACAGGTGGCGGATTGGGCACCCGAGCGGACGGCGGTGCGAAGGCAGTCCATCGCGGTGTCACCGCCGCCGAGCACGACCACCTTCTTGCCAACCACGTCAATCGGCTCTCCGGGTCCGAGCCACGGCTCAACATTCTTTTGAATCAGGAAGGGCAGCGCCTGAACCACGCCGGACAGCTGGGCACCGGGGACATCCAGGTTCTTGGTTTTCTGCGCCCCCACGCCCAGGAAAACGGCGTCGTACTCGCGCAACAGGGTGTCGAGCGAAACATCCCAGCCGACCTTGACTCCCAGCCGGAATTCCACGCCGCATTTGGCGAGCAGATCGACCCGCCGCGCCACGATGTGTTTCTCAAGCTTGAAGGCGGGGATGCCGTTGACCAGCAAACCGCCAGGGACGAGGAGAGACTCAAAAATCGTGATTTGGTAGCCGAGATGGACGAGTTGGTCGGCGCAGGCCAGTCCGCCGGGACCGGATCCGATCACCGCGACTTTGCGGCCATTGGGCGGAACTTGCACCGGCGTGACGCCATCATGGGCAAAAGCGTACTCGTTAATGAATCGTTCGATGGCGCCGATCGCGATCGGCTCGGTCCGGGCGATGAGGATGCAGGACCCTTCACACAACCGCTCCTGCGGGCAGACGCGCGAGCAGATCTCGGGCATGTTGCTCGTGGACCGCGAAAGCTCGGCGGCTTCGAGAAACCGCCCCTGGGCGGTCAGCGCCAGCCATTCCGGAATACGATTGCCCAGCGGGCAGGATTGAACACAGGAGGGGTTCGGACAATTGATGCAGCGACTGGCTTGCTCCTGCGCCGTCGCCTCGTCGAAATTGGCATAGATTTCCAGAAAATCAGTGACACGTTCCTCAGCCGACCGCTTCGGCGGAGCAGCCCGGTCGATCATCGACCAGTCGTATTTGTGATTCCAGCTAGCGTTGGAGTTCATTGCGGAGTATCGCCCCTCGTCGACAATCTGAACTCGGCTCGAATGCACCGGAAGAGCGAACTCGGCACCGGTGAATCGTAGAAGCCAGTGGTCTGAGGAAATGTAGTTACCCTAATCAAGCCGCCATAATACCGGCATATCGCACCGATCGGGCGTCAGATACTCCGCATTACTGCGCATATTTTGTTCACCCGCTCGAAGTCTGGTCCTGCCCAGCGATATTCTGCAGCCGGGGGGGGTGACCCCGATGAAATTTCTTCATGCCGCCAGACACCGCACCGTCATCTCGCGCAACACGGTCTCCTGCTCGTTCGGGCGTTGGACAATGCCTTCGAAGGCTTTTACGAACTCCTGTTGGTTATCGATTAGCCGGCGCAGTGGTGGTAGTTTTCCCGTGCTGACCAGCTTCCCGGTGTACCACTGGTTTTGCGTGAAAAGATTATACGAACTCTTCTCGGTATCGCCGCCGAAAAGTTCGGCATAGGTGGACTGCGCGCGCGCCCACGCAGCCTTGTCGAAACCGTACGGACCCGGCGCGCGCAACTCGCCGGCATCGATCAGCACGCGCGCCTGGATCAATATGCGATTACGATTCTGCAGCGACGAAAGGAGCGGGCGCGCGTCGCCGCCGGCAAAGAAGTGCCGTTGCAGGGCCGAGAGCGCTCCGTGAAGATCGCCGGCAAAAAACCGATCTGCCGCCTCGAAGAAATCGCCCTCAGCGACATTCGCGGTGAGATCGACGACGTGAGCCTCCTCGATCACCGCGCCCTCGCCCGCGTAGGTTGCGAGTTTGCGCACTTCTTCGGTAAGCAAGCGGGTGTTCGCCCCAACCTTCGTCAGCAGCAGTTCCAAGGCGCTCTCACCAAAAGTCACGCCCATCAGCCGTGCCTCGGCCAGAGCGACCGCCGCGAGCGCTTCGCCGGCATTCTCGCCGTCGCCGCCCGCCACCGTGAAATCGGAGTTCGCCTCGCACCACTTCGGAAAAGTCCGTCGCCGGTCCACGGGCGCGGCCGTGATCACCACGACGACTTCGTCGGGGTTCACCTTCTCCAACAATTCCTGCAACGCCTCGACCTGCCGCAGCGTGCCTTCGGCCCGCCCGGTCACATTGTCGGCCAGGAAACTGACATCCTTAAACCAGACGATCCGCTTGCCGCCAAACATCGGGACGGTTTGCACCGCGTCGCGAAAACGGTTCACCGCCGTTTCCACTTCATCGACTTTGTTCGCAAACCCACTGACGATGTCCCGGGCGTATTCGTCGGCATCCGCCTCGGCCGCCAGCGTGTCGAAACGTTCTTTGCCCAAGCGATTGACGAGAAAGTCGTCGGGACCGCAGATGAACGTGAAGGCTTTGGCGGCGGCGGGCATGCAGGGGCATTTGCCCACGAATTGCGCCAAAGCGCACGAAGATTTTTTTGAGATTTTGATCCTCATGCCGGGGCACCCCAACCTGAATCCGGTCGCTGGCACCTTGGCGTTGATTTGCGGTCTTCGGACTTGTCGCGCCGTAGCCCGAAGGGCGAAGGCGGATCAGTTCGCCTGCGGCAGTGCCCCTTTGCGGGCTTCCTTCATCACTTCGCGGCGGAGCCAGTCGATGGCGTCGTTGAGCACCCGCTTCTTCACCGTCTCACGCGGGCCGGGATAGTTGAGCTGCTTCGACCAGTCGCCGCCAGGGGCATGGAGGCCGATGAAGACCGTCCCCACGGGATTTTCCCCGCAGCCGCTCGTCGCGCCGGCAAAGCCCGTGATCGCGAGCCCATAATCCGCACCCAGTTGCTCCGCCACCCCTGTGGCCATCGCCACCGCGCACTCGGCACTCACCGCACCATGCTGGGAAAGCAGGCACTCTGGGCAGTCGAGCAACAGCATCTTGGCCTCGTTGCTGTAGCTGACGATCCCGCCCTGGAAAAACTTACAGGCTCCGCACAGATCCGCAAAACTGTTGGAGAGCATCCCGCCCGTACTCGACTCCGCCACCGCGAGGGTACGGCCTTGCTCCTTGATCATGCACGCAACGACCTTCGCGAGACTGTCGTGCCCAAAACACATCAGGTTGTCGCCGAGCAAGGCGGCACATTCGTCCGCGATGCAGCGCAGCTTTTCCTTGCTGTAGCGCCCGTCGGGCGAGCTGATGCGACAATCGACCTGGCCCTGATGCGCGCAGAATGCGATGCCCAGCCCGGGATGCCGGTTAAAGGTGTTCTGGAAAAGTGTCTCCAGCGCGGATTCGCCCACGCCCACTGTGCGAATCTGCAGGTAGGCTTCGCCGTCAGAGAGCAGGCCGAGTTTCGCGAGACGGGGAATCACCTGCTCGGTGAACATCGGCTGCAATTCATTGGGCGGACCGGGCAGCATGATGAGCACCTTGCCGTCGCGCTCAACCCAGAGACCAGGTGCGGTGCCGTTGGCATTGGGCAACACCTCGCCAAACTCGAACTTGTACGCCTGCTTCAGATTGTTGGGGGTGGGCACGCGTTGGAGGCGGGCAAAGCGCGCGCGGATGGCAGCCTCGATCTCCGCATTCCCGCGTCCGATCATCACAGGTGGGACCAAGCCCCCCGGTAGTGATGACGACGTCGGCCCGCGCCCAGCTTTCGCGAAATTGCGCGGCAATGGCGTCGGCCTCGTCGGTAATCGTGACGTTGCGCTGCAAGAGGACCCCGCGCCGGCCCAGCTCAGCGCCAATCCACGTCAGGTGGGTGTTCGCCGTGAGTCCAAGCAGCAGCTCATCACCGAGCGTCAAGAGTTCGATGCGCGGAGAAGTTTTGCCCGTTCCGTTGCGGGTTGATTCATTGGAAGCAGTGTGTGCCATGCCGTAACCGTCTCAACGCAACGTAGCTTTAATTTTCCAAAATGCCAGCTCCCGCACACCCGAACACCTCCTTTCTGTCGTTGCACGCGACCGTCCGGCCGAGCTATCAGCTGGATGGTTCGCGAGCCGGTTTGGCGGCGCGCCCGAAATCAGCTCGATGACCCACCTGCCACATTCCGACGCCCTCAAGGCCAAAGTCCGCGCCCTGCCGGACACTCCCGGCGTATACCTGATGAAGGACCGGCTCGGCCGCATTATCTACGTGGGCAAGGCCAAGAGCCTGAAGAAACGCGTCTCAACCTATTTCCATCCCGGCCGCGCCCGCGCGCTGCTCCATCAGCCCAAGATCCGCACCTTGATCGAACTGATCACCGATCTCGAGATCATCGAAGTGAAATCGGAGCCCGAGGCCCTGCTTCTTGAGGGCAAGTTGATCAAACAATGGCGCCCGAAATACAATACCGACTTCACGGACGACAAACGCTTCCTCCTCGTCCGGGTCAACCCCGAGGACGAAATGCCCCGCTTCACCCTCACGCGCTTCCGCAAGGAGGACCGTTCACGCTACTTCGGCCCTTTCGCCCACTCGGGCCTGCTCCGCCGCACGCTCGCTTCCATGCGGAAACAATACGGCGTACTCCTCGGCGACAGTCACCCGGTGAAACTCCCCGACGGCCGCTACCAGCTTTACGACGACGTGCGCGCCGAACTTTCCGGCTGGCCCAACGAAGTCGATCCCGCCAACTACCGCCTGCGCATCGATGAAGCCTGCGCCTTTCTGGACGGCAAATCCCGCGAATGGCTGGCAGAACTCCGCGCCGAAATGCAGGTCCGCTCCGGCAAACAGGAATACGAGAAAGCCGCCGAACTGCGCGACGTCGTGCTCGCCCTCGAAAAAACCCTCGAACGCACCCGGAAATTCACCCGCGACTTCACCAAGCTCCGGCCCAACGACGAAGCGCTGCGCTCGCTGCAGGAAGCTCTCGGGCTCGAATCGCCGCCGGTCAACATGGAGTGCTTCGACATCTCCCACATCAGCGGCACGTTCGTCGTCGCGTCGATGGTGCATTTCACCAATGGCCGCCCTGACAAGGATCACTATCGCCGTTTCGCAATCAAGAGTTTCATCGGCAACGACGACTTCAAGGCCATGGAGGAAGTCGTTGGACGCCGCTATCGCCGGCTCATCGAAGAGAAAAAGCTCTTCCCAGACCTCGTCGTGATCGACGGCGGCCGCGGCCAGATCGCCGCCGCGCTCAAATCCTTCGTCGCGCTTGATTGCCCACCGCCCGCGATCATCGGCCTCGCGAAAAAGCACGAGACGATCATTTTCCCCGACGCCCGCACGCCGCTGAATCTTCCGCTCGGCCATCCCGGATTAAATCTGCTCCAACGCCTGCGCGACGAAGCCCACCGCTTTGCCAACACCTACAACGCCGATCTCCGTTCGCGGAAGATCAAGGAAAGCATCCTCGACGATTTCCCCGGCCTCGGCGAAAAAAGAAAAGCCGCGCTGCTCGCCCACTTCGGCTCCCTCGACAAACTCCGCGCCGCCACCGCCGAACAAATCGCCGAAGCCCCGGGCTTCGGCACAAAATTCGCCGCAGATCTGCAGGCGTTTCTCTCCCGGGCTTAGTTCAACCTTACAATCGCCGCGTTCAACAGGGTGGCGAAGCTAACCCACAAGACATAGGGCAGCCAAAGCAGGCCGGCCGTTCGCTCGATCCGCCAAACGCGGACCTGCAGCCATGCCAGCAAAAGCCACAGGCACAAAATGTCGGCCAATGCCCACCCCGGTTGCTTGAGGCCAAAAAACAACACCGACCACAGGGCATTGACGCCCAGCTGGACAAAGTAAACCACCACCACCTCGCGCATGCCCGGCCGGTTCTCCCCTTCTTCTGTCCGCCAAGCCCGCCAAATTGCCACTCCCATCAGGATATACAGGAGCGACCAGACCGGACCAAAAATCCAACTCGGCGGATTCCACACTGGTTTGTTGAGCAATGGATACCAAGTACGGACGTTGGCAATCGTGGCCCAAGAGCCAATCGCTCCGGCGGTAAAACTGGCCGCAATAAATCCAGCCAGTGCGAACCAGGAACGTGAAGTCGTCGATTTTGCCATAAAATCAGTTCAGAGTTTCAACCGCGTGAACCACGCCATTGCACGGGCCGGCAAAATCCACTTCACGAATAGGAATATCTTGGCGTGGAATGGACCCGTGTAGCGCGGTGCGGGGTTGTCGCTCTTCAAGGCTTTCTCCACCAGCCGCGCAATATCATCGGGCACGCCGGCGACGCTCCGGAGTTTTTTCGAACCGTCGTGGTAGCCTTTGTAGAACGGTGCGTACGGGCCGGCTTGCGCCACGACGTCAGTTGACGCAGCGTTCGCCGCCTCAATAAATTCCGTGGTGATGAATCCGGGTCGGATCAGCGTGACGCGCACGCCGAATGGCTTCAGTTCTCCTCGCAATCCGTCGGTGAGCGCTTCAAGCGCATGCTTCGTGGAATCGTAGATGCTGGAAAGCGGACGCGCAATCTTGCCGGCCACGGAGCCGATGTTGACGATGCAGCCCTTCCGCCGCTCGCGCATGTGCGGGAGCACGAGTTGCGTGAGCGCGATTAGCGAAAAGATATTCGTCTCGTAGTTTTTGCGGATCAGGTCGACCGGCACGATTTCCACCGGACCGCGCGTGCCGTAGCCGGCGTTGTTCACGAGCGCGTCGATCCGACCGAATTTGGCCAGCGTGGCGCTCACGAGCTGTTGCCGATCGGCCTCGTTCGTCACGTCGCCGGCAACCGCCAGCACGCTGGCGCCCGCCGGATCGAGTTCGCGCACGAGCGCATCGAGTCGATCCTGCCGCCGGGCGGAAATCACGACTTTCGCGCCCGCGCCGACAAGCCGGCGCGCCGTCGCCTCGCCGATGCCGGAGGAGGCCCCGGTCACGATGACCACTTGTCCGGTTAATGCAGGCATGAGATGATCAGATTCTGAATGGTAGGGCTGCTGCTTGCGGCAGCCTCGGCACGGCGGCAAGCGCCGGCCCTATGGGAAGAGATACCGCATTACTCGGAGTCGTAAATTTGGACGCGACTCCAGAAGGTTTTGAATTTTTCCACGAAGGCCAGATGGATTGGATCAACCTGGTAAGCCGCTTCCGCCGCCACGTCTTTGCACTGCACGATGAGAGCCACATCGTAGCTCGCATCGACTACCGGGCGGCGCGTCGTGCCCGCCGGTACGCCCACCGAAACTTTCACCGCGGACTTGATCTGCACGAGAGTTTCGACGCCGCGGCGAAAC
>Ga0302322_100006694_pt1 | contig 10245 bp, 10 predicted proteins | sample Fen_T0_2_FD_203757 | JGI IMG/M metagenome (GOLD analysis project Ga0302322, IMG submission 203757) | Peat permafrost microbial communities from Stordalen Mire near Abisko, Sweden - Fen_T0_2 | ecosystem: Environmental > Terrestrial > Soil > Wetlands > Permafrost | place: Sweden: Abisko... | reverse complement strand
AACAGTGCCTCGGCCCCGTCGTTCCACGACTCGATGGTGCCGTCGAGGCCTTCGCCGATGATCGCGTCGACCGACGACTCGACGATCGCCGACAACGACCGCCGGTGTTCCTCGGCCTCGGCGCGCGCGGTGACGTCGGCGACGACCGCGATGATGCCGAGGAGCGCACCGTGATCGTCGAACACCGGTGTGCGGGTCACGATGACGTGGAGCAGGTGACCTTCGCGGTGGTGGACGCGGAACTCGTGGGCGACCGCGTTGCCGGCGAGCAGTCGGTCGCGGTCTCGGTCGAGCGCTTCGGCACCGCCGACGATGTCGACGACGTCGAGCACCTTGCCCCCGACCGCTTCCTCGCGTGTCCAGCCGAACAGCGCGGTCGCAGCGTCGTTCCAGTAGACGATGTTGCGGTCCGGGTCGACCATCGTGACGGGCTGGCCGATGGCCTCGAGCAGCTTGTCGTGGAGGCGGGCCTCGGCCCGCGCCTCGCGGAGCGCGGTGACGTCGCGGAAGGCGGTGACGAGCTGCGTCCCGCTCGGTCCGTGCATGGGTGCCGCGTCGATCTCGATCCAGTACCGACTGCCGTCTTCACGCAACACACCGATGACCGAGCCGGTCACGGCGGCATCGCGCTCGCGTGCGACGTTGACCGGTAACTGGTCGAGCGCGAGGGGGGTGCCGTCTTCGGCGACCGGGTCCATGTCGCGCGCGACCGCGCGCATGAGCTGGTCGAAGGTGAGGCGCGCGAGCTGCTGGTGGGTGACGCCGAGGATGCTCTCGGCGCGCTGATTGCAGCTCGCCATCGCGCCGTCGGCGTCCCAGATGATGAGACCGTCGCCGACGACGTCGAGCAGGGCCGCCTCAGGCGGTCGCGGTGAGTCCATCGATGCCCCTTGGTGCACCTGCGGTGTATCGGCAGGTACTGGGGCGGAGCGTAGGCGTTACGCGCCGCCGCCGACACCGCCTTCTTGCCCACATCGGGTGTCGCGAAGGGGTGGCTTTCGGCACCCGTAACATGCTCCGAAGCTCGCGGGGCGAGCTCTGCGCGAGCGCGGATCGAGGGGGCCGAATGGTGTCAGGCACAGGTGCGGAGCCGGGATCGGGGACGGTGCGGGTCGACTACGAGGGTCATGTCGCGGTGCTCACCGTCGACCGGCCCGACCGTCTGAACGCGATGAACGACGCCATGGAGGACGCGTTCTGGGACGCGTGGGCAGAGATCGGCGAGCGTCCCGACGTGTACGCGGTGGTCTGGCGCGCGGAAGGCCGGGCGTTCTCCTCGGGACGGGACGTCTCGGAGCTGGGCAACCGGCCGCCCGGCGCGAGCGACTACCACTACATCGAGCACGGCCACGGTATGACCGAACGGCACCTCCTGCCGCCGAAGGTGCCGGTCATCTGCGCGATCCAGGGTTGGTGCATCGGCGGGATGTGGGAGCGCACGCTGCTGTGCGACGTCCGGGTCGCGGCCGACGACGCGAAGTTCCGGCTGCCCGAACTGGCCCACGGGCTGATCCCCGACTCCGGCGGTACGGCGCGTCTCTTCCAGATGTGCGGTCACGGACTGGTGAGCGACCTGGTGCTCACGTGCCGGGTGCTCGACGCCGAGGAGGCGTTGCGCCACGGGATCGTGTCCCGGGTCGTGGAGCGCGACGCCCTCGACGACACGGCGCTCGAGATGGCCACCGCCATTGCGTCGCTGCCCCCGTTGTCGGTGCGGGCTTGGCGCCAGAACCTGCTCGAGCTCGCGACCCCCACGGTCGCGGCCTCGTTGCACGCCGAGCTCATGGCCCAGATGCTGGTGTACACCTCCGAGGACTTCGCCGAGTTCAAGGCGGCCCGGGCCGAGGAGCGCCCGCCCGTTTACCGGATCACGTAGACACCCGGTGATCACCGGCCGATTCTTCGCCGGTGGGACCTCCGGCCCTGTTCCGGAGGCCCGAGAAACCTGTTTCATCGCCCGAACGCCCTGAATTCCGAGGAGCCGAGATGGCCGACGTCACGCCCCAGGAGCACGAGCTCCCCAACATGATCTCCGTCGACGACCACGTCATGGAGCCCAAGGACCTGTGGCAGCGCGAGCTGCCGGCGTCGTTGCGCGACCAGGCGCCGCGGGTGGTGCGGGAGAAGGTGAAGCTGGCGTTCGTCGGCGGCCACTACGGCTTCGAGCGCGGCGCCGAGGACGGCCAGTGGTGCGACATATGGCTCTACGAGGACCTCGTGGTGCCCACCGGTCTGCTGCACGCGCCCGCGGGTATCCCGCGTTCGGAGCAGCGCAACGTCGCGGCCGTCTACGAGGACTTCCGCCCCGGCACCTACGACCAGGCCGAGCGGCTCGCCGACATGGAGGCGAACCACGTCGACGCGGCCATCAACTACCCCAACATCTTCCCGCGCTTCGCGGGCCAGGGCTTCGCCGAGCGCAACGACAAGGACCTCGCGCTCCAGTGCCTGCGCATCTACAACGACTGGATGATCGACGAGTGGTGCGGCGGCGCGGGCAAGGGTCGCCTCATCCCGCTCACGCTGATCCCGCTGTGGGACCCGCAGCTCGCGGCCGAAGAAGTGCGGCGCTGCGCGGCGAAGGGGAGCTACGCCATCGCGTTCAGCGAGAACCCGGCGAAGCTCGGCTTCTCCACCATGTACAGCGGCGACTGGGACGTGCTGTTCGAGGCGTGCGTCGAGTCCGACACCAGCGTGTCGATGCACATCGGCTCGTCGTCGAGCATGCCGACCACCTCCGCCGACGCGCCGCTCGCGACTTCGATGTCGCTCTACGCGCAGAATGCGCAGGGCTCACTGTGCGACTGGGTGTTCTCGGGCACGCTCCAGCGCTTCCCCGACCTCACCATCGCGTATGCCGAGAGCCAGGTCGGCTGGATGCCGTTCCAACTCGAGCGCATGGACGAGGTGTGGAAGGACGGGCGTGCCGGCGTCGAGGGGGGCATGGCCCCGAGCGAGCAGGTGAAGGGGCGCGTGTACGGCTGCGTGTTCGACGACCTGGTGGGCCTGAAATGGCGGGAGGACGTCGGCGTCGACAACATCCTGTTCGAGACGGACTACCCGCACTCCGACGGCACGTTCCCGCACTCGCGCAAGATCGCGCGCGAGTTGTTCGCCGCGGCCGGCATGAACGCCGAGGAGTGCACCAAGGTGCTGCGCACCAACGCGATCAAGGCGTACGGCCTCCACCGCTTCGGCCTCACCGAGTAACCCCCACCGAACTTGCGTCGTGTGCTTGGGATAATCCCAAGTGAGCGACGCAAGTTCGGGGATTGTCGGGTCAGAAGGGCTTCCAGGCGGGGGCGCGCTTCTCGCGGAAGGCCTCGCCGGCCTCGGTCATGTTGCCGGTGAAGCAGCCGAGCACCTGGGTGCGGTTCTCGAGTTCGATGGCGTGGCGCAGGCTCGGCGCGTCGACGTTGGCCCACATACCGACCTTCGTCATGTACACGCCGTACTCGGAGTTCTCGATGATGCCCGCGGCGAGCTCGTAGGCCGCGTCGAGCAGCGCGTCGTTGCCCGTGTCGATGTCGACGACGCGGTTCAACATGCCGTAGCCCCGTGCCTCCTCGGCGGAGAAGCGCCGACCCGTGAGCATGAGCTCACCCGCGATGGTGGGCCCGACGATGCGCGGCAGGAAGTAGCTCGTCCCCACGTCGCACGACGACAGACCGACGCGGATGAAGTGCGACGCGAAGAACGCTTCGGGGCTCGCGACGCGCAGGTCGGAGGCCAGCGCGAGTGCGAGCCCGCCGCCGACGGCCGCGCCGTGCACCGCGGCGATCACCGGCTGCGGCTGCTCGTGGATGCGCAGCATCAGCTCGGCGAGGTGCTCCTGCATGAAGTGGATGAAGCCCACCGGCCCGCGGTCGACCGACATCGGGGGCGCCTCCTCGCCGCCGCCCATGTTGGCGCCGCCGCAGAAGCCCCGGCCCCGGCCGGTGAGCACGATCGCCCGAACCGCACGGTCGGTGCGCAGCGCCGTGAACGCGGCGTGGAGCCCGCGCACCATGGGCGTGCTGAGGGCGTTGTAGCGCTCGGGATCGTCCATCTCGACGAGGGCGACGCCGGGGTGCGGTCGGCTGACGACGACGGGGTCCATGCATGTGCTCCAGTGCTCGGGTTCCGGTTAGCCTCGCGCACTTGATGGCAGCCCAGACGACCTCCGCACGCGTCGATCCCGTCGGCGACGACCCGCGCTACCAGCGCCTGCTCGAGGCCACCCGCGAGGCGTCGCAGAAGGGCTACGAAGCCGTGCAGATGCGCGACCTCGCGGCCACCACACGGATGTCGTTGGCGACCATCTACCAGTTCTGCTCCTCGAAGGACGACCTCATCGCGCAGGCGCACGTCGCGTGGATCCAGCGCTTCCGCGCGGATCTCGACCGCCGCCCGGCACGCGGCGACACCGCAGCCGACCGTGTCATCGACGTGCTCAGCCGCTTCACCGCGTCGATGGAGCGGAACCACGAGTTGGCCCGCACCGTGATGCGTGCGCTCTACTCGCCGGAGCCGTCGGTGGAGGTGAGCCGCACCGCGGTGAGCGCGATCTACGGTGACGTCATCGACCATGCCATCGGTGCCGACTCCATCGCGCACCGCGCGGTCGTGATCGAGACCCTCGGCCACGTGATGAACAGCGTCATGTTGCAGTGGTCCAACGGTGGCGCCACCGCGGCGCAGGGCGCAGCCGCGTTGCGCCGGACCGCGCTCCTCGTACTCCCGATCGACGGAAGGGACCCCGAATGACCGACGCCAGCAGCCCAGTCGGTGCCGCGCTGCTCGCCGCGATCGCCGAGGTCAAGGAACTGGTCCAGGCCGACGGCGGCGACATGCTGCTCACGTCGGTCGACGGTGGCACGGCCAACCTGCAGCTCGTCGTCGAGCACTCGAACTGCGTCGAGTGCATCATGCCGCGCGACCTCCTCGAGCAGATCACCCTCGACATCCTCCAGCGCGGTGGCGCCGGCATCGATGCCGTGACCATCGACGACCCGCGTGAGCACACCGACTTCGTGATGCCGGAGCACTGAGATGGCAGTCGATCCCGTCGAAGCGGTCACCGCCGAATTCGCGGTGCGCAATGTGCTCGCGCGTATCGCGCAGACCGCCGACACCGGCACCATCGAGGAATACCTCGACAACTTCACCCCCGACGCCCAGTGGGTGATGCCCGACAACCCGAGTCTCGGGGTGGCGGGCAGCATCCGCAGTGGACACGCCGAGATCCGCTCGGGTGTGGAGGAGCGCCGGGGCGCCGGACTCCAGGGTCCGGGTTCGTATTCGCGGCACATGGTGCAGACGATCGCCGTGACCGTCGAGTCCGGCGACCGGGCCGTCGCCCGGTCGTACTTCACCTACTTCAACGACACGCTCCTGGCGCCCAGGCTCGCCAGCGTCGGCCAGTACGACGACACGTTCGTGCGCACCGCTGACGGCTGGCGGCTGTGCCGCCGGGAGATCACCTCCGGATAGCCCGGCCACCCGGGCTCCCCAGCTCCGGGCCCGGGCCGAGCGCACGCGTCATCGGGTAGAAAGGGGGGAACCCCTCTGCCCACTGGCGTCACTCAGGAGCGCAGCCTCATGGCATCGAACCCGGCCTCGGACCACTACACCATCATCTCGGCCGACACCCACGCCGGCGCGAATCACGAGACCTACCGCGAGTACCTCGACCCCGCCTGGCGCGACGAGTTCGACGCGTGGCGCGGCGAGTACAAGAACCCGTGGAAGGACCTCCGCGACACCAGCCTGCGCACGCGCAACTGGGACGACGACCTGCGCAACGAGCAGCAGGAGGCCGACGGTGTCGTCGCCGAGGTGATCTTCCCGAACACGGTGCCGCCGTTCTTCCCGAGCTTCGTGCTCTTCGCGCCGCCGGCCACTGCCGAGGACTACGACCGCCGCCTCGCAGGCATCCGCGCGCACAACCGCTGGATGAAGGACTTCCAGGACCGCTTCCCGGAGCGTCGTGCCGGCATCGGCCAGATCTTCCTCAACGACGTCGACGACGCGATCGAAGACGTCAAGTGGATCAAGGAGAACGGCCTGCGCGGCGGCGTGCTCCTGCCGAACATCGCACCCGACGTCAAGTGGGTGAAGCCCCTCTACGACCCGCAGTACGACCGCCTGTGGGAGGTCATCGAAGACCTCGAGATGCCGCTCAACGCGCACGGTGGCACCGGCTCGCCGAACTACGGCAAGTACGCGGTCTCGCCGCTGCTGATGATCAGCGAGGTCGGCTTCTACTCACAGCGGCCGCTCGTGCAGTTCATCCTCTCGGGCATCTTCGAGCGCTTCCCGAAGCTGAAGTTCGTGATCACCGAGACCGGGTCGTCGTGGGTGCCGCCGCTGCTCGAGCAGCTCGACGCGGTCATCGCGAACGTCCGCAAGGGTGAGATCGGCGAGCTGAAATACCGGGCGGAGGACGCGATCGAGAAGTCGGCCTCCGAGTACTTCCGCCAGAACGTGTACATGGGTGTGAGCCAGCCGGGCCCGGCCGACGCCGCGGTGCGCACGCTGTTCGACGAGGACCGCTTCATGTGGGGCAGCGACTACCCGCACGACGAGGGCACCGGTCCCTACACCACGCTGCACCTCCGCCAGATCTTCCACGACGTCGCGCCCGACACGATGCGCAAGGTCCTGGCCGAGAACCCGGCGAAGCTCTACGGCTTCGACCTCGACAAGCTCGCTCCGTTGGCCGAGAAGTACGGGCCGACGGTCGAGGAGATCTCGAGGCCGCTCACGGTGGCGGAGATGCCGGCCGAGCCCAACAGCGCGTTGCGCAAGGGCCTCGGCCAGACGATCGCCTGATCGCCGATCGCCTGATCGAAGGGTCGTTGCGACCGTGGCGGTGCGCGCGGTCTATGCGGAGGTGACGGGCCCGGTCACGCCCGTGGGGCTGCCCCGGATCGTCGATGAACGGAACCGCCACGGTCGCGCCGACCTGCACCTCCGGGTGCGAGCGTGGCCGTTGGAGCTGGTGAACGGGGTCCCGATGGACGCCCATGCCGTGGCCGGCAAGGTGGCGGCGTTGCGCGACAGCGTGGCCCCCGATCTCTTCACCGGGTTCGACGAAGGCGGGTTTCCCGCGACGACCCTCCCGGCCCTCGCGCTCACCGAGGCGGCGTACCGCGTCGGGCCGGAGGCCGGTGAGCGTGCTGCGTTGGTGGTGCGCGACCTCGTGTTCGAGGACGGCCGCGACGTCGGTGATCCGGCGGTGCTCGCGGCGGCGGCCGCCGCGCTGGGTCTCGAGGTCACCGACGCCGACGTCGCGCAGGTGCAGTCCGATTACGACGCGGGCAGGGCGCGTGGCGTGGAGGGATCGCCCACGTTCTTCGTCGGGGGCGAGGGCTGGTTCTGCCCGACGCTCAACATCACGAAGGTCGGCGACTCGCTCGAGATCGAGTTCGATCGCGACGCGTTCGACGCGTTCGTGGCCGACGTCTTCGCGCCTGGACCCTGAAAGCTGACCCTCGAGGCTGACCCTCGAGGCCGGTCCTCTAGAGGATCGCCTCGACCAGCGACGGGCCCGGCGTCGCCAGCGACCGTTCGAGTGCCGCCACGAACTGCTCGTTGTCGGTGGCGCGGGTCGCGTCGACGCCCATGCCGCCGGCAATCGCGCAGTAGTCGATGTCGGGGTGGGAGAGGTCGGTGAGCGACTGCGCGATCGGACCGGGATCGGTGATACCGGCGCGCATGAGCTCCACCTGCAGGATCGCGTACCTGCGGTTCGTGTAGAGGACGATCGTGACGTCGGTGCCCTCGCGGGCCATCGACCACAACGCGGGCAGCGTGTACATCGCCGAGCCGTCGGCCTGCAGCGCCACCACGCGGCGATCGGGTGCGGCGATCGCCGCGCCGAACGCGAGGGGCAGGCCCATCCCGATGGCGCCACCGGTGAGTTGGAGTCCCCAGTGGGCCGCCGCGGCGGGGGCCTGCATCACGAAGTTGATCCCCGAGGTGTTGGCCTCCTCGACCACGATGGCCTGCTCGGGGAGCAATGCGGCGACGGCCTGCGCGACGGATGCCGGGGTGAGCGCACCGGCATCGGGAACGACCGGCGCCGGCCGCGCGTCAGGAGCGACGGACCGGGGCGCGCCGAGCTCGTCGGCGAGGGCCTCGAGGCTGGCCTCGACGTCGTCCGTGTCGCTCGTGAGCGCGAGCAGCCGACACCCCTCCGGGGTCAGTTCCGGCCGTCCGTCGAGTTGCGGCATCGCGAAGAACGAGATCGGCGCGGCGGTGCCCGCGGTGACGAGGTGCGTCACGTCGGCGAGCGCGTCGAGCGCCATCTCCGGGAAGTAGGGAAGGCTGCGCACGGTGGGGAGGTCGGGGCCGCGTTCGACGCGGGCCGAGAAATTCTCGCAGTACACGCGGCAGCCGGTGTGGCGGCGGATGCGCTCGACCGCGCGCAGCCCGCGTGCGCGCAGCGCCCGCCCGCCGACGAGCAGGACTCGGTGCTCGCCCGCGGCGAGTGCTCGCGCTGCGGCGCCCACCGAGTCGGTGGAGGCCGACGGGGCCACCGGCGCGGCGATCGGCGTGGTCGCCGCGCCGGACGCGTCGTCCCACTGGCAGTCGACCGGGACGACGAGCGTGGCGATCTGGCCCGGGGCGCTGCGCGCCACCGCGACCGCCTCGGCGAGGTCGGTGCCCATCGCCGCCGCGGTGGCGACGGTGCGCACCCACGCCGAGCCGGGGGTGGCCAGGCCGGCGATGTCACTGGCGAGCGGCGGGTCGTGGTCGACGAGCCAGGTGGCGTGGTCGCCGACCAGGTTCACGATGGGCGAGTGGGCGCGGCGTGCGTTGTGCAGGTTGGCGATGCCGTTGCCGTAGCCCGCGCCGAGGTGCAGCAGGGTGAGCGCGGGGGAGTCGGTCACACGTCCATAGCCGTCGGCGGCCCCGGTGACCACGCCCTCGAACAGCCCGAGGATGCTGCGGATCGCGGGGGTGCGGTCGAGCGTCGCCACGAGGGGCATCTCGGTGGTGCCCGGGTTGGTGAAACACACGTCGATGCCCGCCGCGACGGCGGTCTCGATCATCTGGTCGGCGCCGGTCGGCATGGCGGGCTCTCCTCGCTCGGGATCCTCACGGCGGACGGTACCCGACACGCGGCTCGGACACCGTTAGCGTGAGGCCATCGCCGAGCGCCCGCGCTTCCTGGATCGTCTACTCGACCCCGCATCGTTCGTGCGCGAGGTCGACTCGCGGGTGGTGCAGCCTGCGTGGCGCACGGTGACCCGGGAAGAGTCTCGGATCGCCTCCACCATCGCCGTGCTCGTGGCGATCTTCCTCGAGGCCACGCTGCCGCCGCGGATCGCCAACCATCCGCGTTACCTGATCCCGGCGCTCGCCCTCGTGCTGCTCATCGCCACGCTGGGGCTCGCACCCCGGCGCTTCGAACGATCGAAGCTGCTGCGCGGTCTGATGTTGCTGGTGATCCTGGTGATGAGCATCGGCAACATCACGTCGGGCATCCGCCTCATCGCCGATCTCATCAACGGCACGGGCATCCGCGACGCGGGCGAACTGCTGTGGGTGGGCGGGTCGATCTGGTTCACCAACGTGATCGTGTTCTCGCTGTGGTACTGGGAGTTCGACCGTGGTGGTCCTGCGGCGCGAGCGCTCGGCGTACGCGGCTACCCCGATTTCCTCTTCCCGCAGATGACCGCGCGCGAGATGAGTCCGCCGGAGTGGGACGCGCAGTTCCTCGACTACTTCTACCTGTCGTTCACCAACGCGACGGCGTTCAGTCCCACCGACGTGATGCCGATGTCGCGCTGGGCGAAGACCGCGATGCTCGTGCAGTCCGCGTTCTCGTTGTCGATCGCGATCCTCGTCATCGCGCGCGCGGTGAACGTGCTCAAGTAGTCGCCCGTGGATCGCGTCAGCCGTCGAGCAGGCGGAAGGCGGTGCGCCGGGCGCGTCCCTGGCCGAAGACCAGCGCGAACCACAGGCGGGTTGCGCCGTCGAGCACATCGGCCTGGTCGGCATCGCCGAGCAAGGTGGGGCGCAGGCCGACGTCACGGATCAGGCGCTCCACGACGTCGCGTCCGGCTTCCGGCCCGCAGTACAGGAGGTCGGGGGCGACGCCGTCGTGGTCGGGGTCGGCGAAGTTCTCCCAGCCCAGGGTGTTGAAGACCCGGTGGACCCGTGCGCCGGGCGCGAGGCGGGCCCAGTCGGCCATGTGGTGCAGTGACTCCCCGCCCATGTGGTTGGTGGCGTCGAGCACGACCGTGCCGTCGAGCG
>Ga0302322_100006693_pt1 | contig 10245 bp, 11 predicted proteins | sample Fen_T0_2_FD_203757 | JGI IMG/M metagenome (GOLD analysis project Ga0302322, IMG submission 203757) | Peat permafrost microbial communities from Stordalen Mire near Abisko, Sweden - Fen_T0_2 | ecosystem: Environmental > Terrestrial > Soil > Wetlands > Permafrost | place: Sweden: Abisko... | reverse complement strand
CAGCCGAACTGGAATTTATTGCGCGAATCATCGATAGACCAGGATGTATTTGTGTCCATTAACACGCCGTGTTCGACCGATTCGATCATCGCCTTTAATGTGCTAGTCCCCGATTCGATATTCAAGTTGGCGATGCGATCTACGGGTGGCCGATTCCAACTGCATGCACGGGTGGTGGCGACACCGGCAATTCCGGCGCGGGCTTGGGAAATTACGCCCCCCAGTGGCCGTTCCAGTAGCCCGTCTCGAATTACGTATTGTTTTTCGGCAAGGCTGCCCTCATCGTCCCAGCGGTAGCTGGAAAACTCTTCATGCAAGGTTGGGTCAAAACTGACGTTAAGCAACTCAGAACCATATTGGTAATGACCGAACATATCGAGAGTGACAAAGCTGGCGCCTGCAAAATTACGTTCATCGCCCAATATGCGGTCAAGTTCAAGTGGGTGGCCAATTGACTCATGAATTTGCAGCATCATTTGGCTTGGCATCAGCAATAGGTCCATTTTGCCACTAGGGCAGTTGGGCGCTGCCAGTAATTCCAGGGCCTCTTCAGCTAATCGCCTTCCACTGTCAATCATGCCGCTATCAAGGAAAATGGACAGGTCGCCTTGTTGGCAAAAGCATCGGCCACCAAATGATCGCGTTTGGGTGTCGGAACCGGTGTTTGCAGTTGCATAAAGGTTTGGTACAACGTAATGGAACTGCTGTTCAATATCTGTGCCATCAGACGTCAGGTAGAATTGGTTGATAGTTGTCGTCCATAATGAAGATTCCCAATCCACGATACGGCTGTCGATTCGACAAGTCGCCGATTCAGCTTGCAGCAGGCTAATAATTTCGCGCCGGGTCGGCTGTTTTGATGTCACTGAGCCTGGGCTATTGTATTTTCCGATATAGGAAGGCATTACAATTTTTGAAAAATCCATTTCTGAATACTTGGAACACACTAACGCCCAGGATTTTGCTTGGCAAAATGCTTCTCTCAATCCAGGTAAAGTCAGGTCACTTGTTGCGGCATAGCCATAGCCACCACGGTGGAAGACGGTCACCATCGCACCACCATCAATACGGCTGGATAGTGGCTGTAAAACATCTTGCCTTACAACGATATTTTCGCTGGTTTCATCAACCACACGCAACGAACAGAAGTCGACTGCAGGGGCAAGGTTTTTAAATAAGGCCCGTATTGAGTCCAACTTAAATTGCCTCGAAAGGAGTTATGAAAAATAAGGTAATTATTGAATTCATTAAGCTCATTGTATCTTCACACAACAACGAAGCAAACTCAGTATTCAGGCTTGTTTCAACCATATATAAATAATACACATTTATGATTATTCAATATGGCATAGATACTGTTATCCAGGGTGATGATATGGACTCCAACGACTTATTAGAAATAACGTAGCTGTACTGCAAAAGAAGGGTGTTTCGTACTTAGCCTTTCCTTTTGTTTAATTGCCTAGCAATTTAAAAAAGCTATTCTTAACAATTGAATAGAGCTAACCTTAGCTGAAATCCCCCAACTGTACTTTTATATTCTCATCTTCCCATTGGCATGGGCATGTCAAATACTTGATGTGTACACATCCTTATGTGTGTTAACGCACAGACTTAGCGGTATTAATTAAGCTAGCCTTAACACGTAGCCAAAATAATTATAATCTGGAGGTCGACATGATGCATTATGCCGCTAAAACGGGCGAATATGCCTTGAGCAGTTGTGGTATCCCGGTCAATAAGGTTTTACACACAGCCGATTGGTCTGAGCGGGATCAAGTAACTTGTTATGACTGCTTTCTCATGTTAGCCCGTATTGAGGCATTTTTTGATGCAATCTTCCTGTCTGGCTCTCTCAACACACCGAAGGTAGAGTGCGCCATGCCAGCAGCACGCACGTTAACCAGCACACACAATAAAAGACCATGATCCACTACATGCTTGGCACAAAAGGTTTTTACACGAAAACCGGGTGTGACATTCGTGCCATCGAAGGAAAAGCAGATTTTAAGTAAGATTTTAAGTATGTATATAGGCCAGACAATTACAGTGTTACTTGCCCTGGTTGTTTTGCAAACATAGTCAATCTGGACGCTCCAGAGCCGACTGGTTTTTTAGCCCCCTCTACCAGATTGGATTATGTACGCTGGTCTGGTTTTTTTTATAACTTTGAGGTGCTGCCATCATTCATTACATGACTGGGGATGAAGTAACTTATAGCAAAACCGGTTGTGGCATCCGCACGGTTGAAGGCCAAGAAGACTTTAAATTTGTGCGTTGGCCAGAGCGTAATAAAGTCACTTGCCCAGAATGCTTAAGAAAAATAAATCGGCGAAGCTTTAAAATGCACCCACTGTTGAGCCGGGGCAAATAGACCGGTCACACCAACCCAAATAGAAGGGAAAGCCATGATACATTACATGAACGGAGAGATTCCCCATACCAAGACCGGGTGCGGCATGCGTTCCATACAAGGTGAGGAGAACTTTGATTTTGTATATTGGCGGGAGATCGATAAAGTGGACTGCCCGGAATGCCTCGTCAAAATAGCGCACCTTAAACTGCTTAAATGCAACGAACTGTTGCAGAGGGAAGCGACGCCTAAAAAATTAGGTATAGGTTCGGCCACTATATTACCAGTGCGTGGTATCGACTGACCATAATCGGTAAAGCGCCTGAGAATGCTATCTCTTGATTTCCAAATAAAAATTAAACAAGCGAGCTCTAGGTAGGAGCGTATGAAAACTAAAGCCGAATATCTCAAATGCTGGTCGGCAATTCTGAACGAACTCCGTGCCAAGGTTGATCTTATGGTTGCCAAGATGGAGAAAGCATCGATGCCGCCCGCGATACCAACGAAACAGGCCATGAAACTGCACATAAGATTTGGGATGCGATGAGTTTATACGCCCAGCCTGGTATTTGTTGATTCATTTTGGTTAGTCGTACAATCCTGCAAAGCAGGGAGAGCAAGGGGTACCTTATCGAGACAATTTAGCGAATCTATCGAAGACGTTGATAAAACTGGGTTAACATTTTTAGATCTTAATAAATTAGCCTCCGCTCTTGATGAATTGTTGGTTCTTGTTGCAGGGGTTTAAGGAGCGTTGCGGCATTGCTAGGCCGCAACGGCCAATAAACCCCAACTTAATTGTGAATGTGCCGGCGTTTTGCTATTGTGGAAGTCAATTCAGGGATAATTAGCCTTTCCGAAGCTGCTTGGAGAATACTTACTTTAACTCAGATATAGGATCTAAATGTCGGCTACAGAGATGTTAACGAGCCTGGCTTGATGGTCGGGTTTGGGTCGGGTATCACCCTTCAATTTTTGAAATTACCACTGCTTCTGAAGGACCGCAACCGATTCAAATATGCAGTGACTCATTTTTGCGTCTTTAGACGGCCACAATATTTTTTGGCTTTAGACAAAGAATAATGTATTGATAATGCACCAGCCAACTGAGGACACCCGTAATCACACATTTGATACAGAAGTTTCTGATCAGCAATTAATTAGTGTATTTTCAACTTCGGTAAAGTGCAAAATAACAAAAATTAACCTATGCTTAAGAGTTCGTTCCATTTGTAGGAGATAAAGTGATGGACACCTTTTTTGGAGTTTGCTTTGCACCTGAAACGGTGAGTGCTTTCCATTAGGCCACTCGAGCAATAAACCGTGTGTTTGTTAGCTACCATCGATGCCTTTGAGAAAGCCATAGCTTTGAAACAATTTGATGGGTATGGTTTGGAGTCAATCCCAAGCGAGCAAGACAAATTTGTCGAGTCCTTTGTTAGGGCTTACGTCGAAGCTGGGCAGTCGGAGCGTGAAGTCACTGCCGTGCTTCCAGACATAGCGACTCAGGTCGTCCTGGCATTTTGCGAACGCCAAGCCACCCTCGCGGTGCGCCGAAAAAGCAGTACCGCGCTCAGGCATTCCTTACTGGCAGCGGGTGTCGCTTCCATCGCAGCCGGCGACTTTCGAGATGTCACCCTCTGCCTTGTCCTTCCGTGGCGCTCCGCTCACCATCTCGGCCTCGATCCGGCCATTGAGTTTATTTCCGCATCCAAGCGTCTTCCGCCAGCCGCCGCTGAAACCCTATTGGCCTTCACGCGCCGGGCCTCATCCGACCAAACACTTGATTGCATGGGTTATCGTGAGGTCGGCGCGGCCGAGAGCTTTAGATATGAGCGTGAATGGTAAGAGGCCCTTTGCGACGATCATTACTAGCAGGTTTTGAACAAAACAGCTTGAATTAGCTTTCAATTTTTAAGCTTTGTTTATGCTGGCAGAATTCATACCCACCGACTTTTATAATAAGCATCGGTATTACAATTATTGGGCATGGTTGTGGGTGGAGTTGAATACTAAAAATAGACCAGATGAGCGAGTACCTTCAATGGGGCAAAGCCAAGCATGATTTTATCTTTGGCTTATGGTTATTTTGATGCTTGTGTTACCGATTTTCCTGTATTCACAGATGCCGTGCTTGATTGAAATCCTGCCCAGAATTTCGGCTTACCTAACAAGGGTCGGCAATCAATTGTGGTATTTCTTGGGGCATGAATTTAAGCCAAAAGCGTATTTTTAAGTACTTGAATTGTTACGGTGGAAACTGGTAGACGGCATTTTTCTCGTCCCAGAAAAGTTGGTCATGATTTTGTTTTAGCCAAATTCGCAGCGCTGATTGCTCGGAGGAATCAGCGAGCCAGCGATTTATATCGGTTAGTTCCGCGGGCAGCGGCAGGCTTGTTTTAAGCACGGTTTGTGGCATCACAATACAGTAACCCGCCCTGTGGTCTACTTTGTTCGTATTAATAGGAAGTTGAGCGATAATGGCTTCAGCCGAATCCAAGTCTCCTGTGAGAACGCGTGCCGCCGCGAGGAGAGATATTGTAATGCGATCGGTCTCAACTGCCCACTTCTGAGACATGCTGGCGACGTAATGGCGGAACGCTTCAAAGATATCCATATCGGGATCAGGATTAAAATATCCGGGCATGGTTGGGGAATCGCCCCCTAAACACCCGAGCAGACGAAGTCGCTGATAGCCAAGGGGCAAAAACTGGGCTGTTCTAATATCCATGCGGCAAGACCCAACGTCAGGCAAATGAACCACTATAGGCCAATAATGAAAACAGTCATCCAAATAACAATGTTTATGCTAGGGTTAGTAGTCATTGTGAATATCGTTATTTTTATCAAAGAATTAGAACTGAGTTTTTCGAGTGAAACTTTGTCTCGAATTCCGTTTATAGCAATACCTAGCCTAGGAATTCTTTTTCTCTATCGGCATTATGTAAAACTTGGTGTAAAAGCGGAAGATGAGCTTAAAAATAGAATCGAACATGAAACCTTACTCGCCCTAGACAACACAAAGGATTATGTATTACACCCGACCTTAACATACTTATTTATATTGCTTTTTTGTATTACAGCATTTGGAATTGGGCCGCTTTATCTAGGAATAAAATTGATGCCAGAATACACTGATTCAGCTATGGCGATTTTGCTTTTGGTAATGATGATTTTTGGATTGATTTTTGGTTTGGGTTTGTTACATGCCTTTTTTCTATTGTTCGGAAAGCCAGTCATCCGAATTAATCGACAGGGAATAAGCCACTTCATGATGGATTTAATTGAATGGAAAGACATTACAGGACTCTATTTACACACACTGGAAACACAAGGAGGTTCACATCATTCATTAGAAGTTTGTGTGCAAAATCCGCAATATTACAACCCGAGACATAAAAGTTTATTTGGCCGTTTTAGAAAAAAAGAACAAATCTCTCTCCCTCTTCCTGTATCTAGTGAAAATGCCAGAATTGCCGAATCGGTTGCAGGAGCGTTCGCAAAGCGCGCTAGCTGTACTTTGAAATAGAAGTTTCCGACTAACCCGATAAGTACAGATGAGTTTTTAAAGATTATTGCGGAAACTGATTTCAATTTCTAATCCGAATCACACATATAACGTTTGCACATATTGCGAACAACTTTTATATCGAAATCTTTTTCTAGTTTAAGTGTTAATGTCGAGTTATGTTATTACTGCATTAAACAAAATTGAATCATGTCTGATTTTAGTCAAGCTATTGCCAGTTTCTCAAATAGACCACTCGAACAGAGAGCGCATTGGTATTCTCCAGCCGCGCTGGCTTACGATAAGGTGAGACCTCGCTATCCTGCCGAACTAATCGCACACGTTGCACATCTTACGCGACTCAACTCATTTTCAAAGATTCTCGAGGTTGGCTGTGGTCCAGGAACAGCCACCACGGCTTTTGCCGAATTTGATTGTTCTATCGTTTGTGTCGAGCCCAATCCGGTTTTTTGCGACTTAGCCAGAAAGAACTGTCACCCTTTCCAGAATGTCGTGATTAAACAGACCTCGTTTGAAGAGTGGCCGTTAGAACAATTCGCTTTTGATATCGTTGTTTCGGCATCCGCTTTTCACTGGATTCAGCCAACAGTGGGTTACCCAAAAGCGGCCGATGCATTATGTGATGATGGCTATTTGGTTTTACTTTGGAATAAAGAACCTCAACCAACTTGTGCCGTGTGGACATTGTTTACCGAAATCTATAACCAACTGGCCCCCTCGTTAGGTCAGTACCAAACGGAGGAGACGCAACAAGACATGCTAATCGCATTGACTCAGCCCGCCATCGATTCAGGACTCTTTAAGGAAGTGTCATTGAAACAGATGAAAGTCGCCGTGAATTATACGGCTGATGACTATATTCTTTTATTAAGCAGTTTTTCTCCTTACCTTAACTTGGATGAATCGGTTCGGACTAACCTTTTTATGGCGCTTCGCAGTAAGATCCATGCTGATCTTAACGGTTGTATAGATCTGTTTTATATTTCCGCCGCAACCATTTATCAAAAGATTATCGTCTAGTATCAGCGGACCAAATTTTACTTATCAATAACGCACTGTCAAAAACTGATAAAGTTGATATTTACGATTCTAAAGTGATAGTTAACTTTACTATTTCCGTCGATTTCACCCAACATCGTTTTATGGCCGTTTTTTCAAAATTGGTTGGTATAAAGCCGATTGCTGCAATGGGGATGCCTTAACAAATATTAGCTCTCCTATGTAAGGATAAATATTGTGCAGCTCTTTTTTGGGTTTGGTTCGACAATATTAATTTCTACTGTTGAACTTAACCTACGCACAGCTTGGGCTGGCATCCTAAACAAAATCATTTCCTTACTTGTTTCAGAGCGTTGGCGTGGATGTGAATACCTATAACTTCGGTATTTGTTTATTCGTCGACCAAAGTTGTTTACCAACTATGCAAAAAATCAACTGAAGAGTTGGAACCACCTATAATTACAGCATTTTCTTATCTTTAGTACGACTGTCTAGCGCTTTAAAAACTATGAAAAATAGAACTATTTTTAATTACTCATTTTTCGCTTTGGGTTTTAGGCCCTTTTTTATGCTAGCCGGATTATCAGGCTTACTTTTGATACTTCTTTGGAATGCCATTTTTAAAGGCATCTTGGTTGCTGAGAATTATTATCCCTCGGTCTACTGGCATGCCCACGAAATGCTGTTGGGCTATGGCGTGGCAGTCATCGCAGGGTTTTTATTAACCGCAGTAAAAAACTGGACAGGCAAACTCACGTTGACTGGGGACAAATTGGCGGGTTTATGTTTACTCTGGTTATACGGACGTATCCTGCCGTTTTATGCTGGCCTTTTGCCGGATATTTTGATTGCTCTCATTGATCTGGCTTTCTTACCGTTATTGGCGTACCACATCACCAAACCAATCATGGAAACTAAACAAAACCAGAATTTAATTTTTACTGGGCTGTTGCTTTTATTAATAATAGGCAACGGATTCGTTCATTGCGAAATGCTAGGGCTTAAGTCGAATACTGGTTGGTTGGGTTTGCAACTCATTGTTGCCACGATCATTGTCCTGATTCTAGTCATGGCTGGACGCGTCTTTCCGTTTTTTACCGAGAGGGGTTTGCCGGGAACGCTAGCTATTAGAAACCCCCAACTAGATAACTGGTCTGTTGTATCCGCCGTTCTAGTCTTCGGGATAGAACTTTTTGGGATATCCGGAGCAGTCTTAGCCTTGTCGGCATTATTGGCGGTCATCGTCAATTGTGCCAGAGTTGCGGGATGGTATGTGCAAAAAATCTGGTATGTCCCGCTGTTATGGATTCTTTATGTCGGTTATGGCTGGATCATTTTCGGCTTTGCGTTAACCGCCCTGTCTGCTTATTCAATGATCCAACCCTCTTTGGCCCTCCATGCCTTTACTTTAGGCGGCATCGGGACGTTAACGTTAGGGATGATGGCAAGGGTGGCATTAGGCCATACTGGGCGTGCACTTCGAGCATCCAATGCCATTGCCTTTGCCTTTATGCTGATAAATGTCGCGGCTTTTTTCAGGGTAGTTCTGCCAATAGCATTTCCCAACTGGTACCAAACCCTAATTTATGGTTCAACGCTGGCCTGGTTTGCGGCATTTTCATTGTTTATCTTTGTTTATGGGCCAGTGCTGGTAAGCCAACGGATTGATGGGCAGGACGGTTAAGTGGCGTTAACGGATAAAATTAGAGTATTAGCACTCCATAACAGACCCTCGCTAGATTGATTATTGGCTCAGAATAAAATAGACCAAGCCGACCCTTTGCGGCCCCTGGACAGATTAGGGTAGTATTCCAGAAACCGGACGCTCATCATTACTGCAATCAGAAAGTTTTAATGATGGCGAAAGCCAGCGTGGTTGTCTTTTCGGATGGTCACGATTCTTTTGGCATACTGAAATTGAAAAAAAACCAGATCAGCCAACTTCTAACCTTCGCATGTTTCAAATTCAATTGTTAATATCACGCTCAGCCAATTCTTTCAGTTTGGGCGAATGCACCCCCATGCATTCCTTAAGTTCACGAACAAAATCCAGGCGATTTTGTAAAACGTGTAATCGCGCTTGTTGACGGGATTGCCGAACGACCCACTGATGTTTAGTATTTGGCATAGATAACTATCCCTGCATTTTGGCCTCGGATTGCTGTAATGGTTTTAAAATTCTGCTGAATTTGTGACTAGATGCGCATTTTCCCCTTTTACAATTGAAATATAATTCGGCCAGGCACATGTGCTTTGAAGTATTCCTTAATTAAACAGCATCTTGGGACGTCGAGTTGCTGACAAAATATTTCCTTGAAAGGAGACATAATGATAAATTTTTTAAATAGATGTAAGAATAACCTTCTGCCCGTCTCAAAAGATGGACAAATCGCCATCGAAAAGAGAAACCTTGAACTCGAAATACAGGTTTCTGTACTAACAGAGAAAAATTTACGCCTTAAATCATTGTTAGTCCAATTGACAGATGAAAAGCGAAAACTTGAAAAAGAAGTAGCCAGCGTAAGATGCGACTTTCTGCCTCTTCATTTAAATGTAGAAGAACACAGCAGACATGTTGCTCTGAATGGATAGGATGCTTCTAGGAATTTGTGGATAAACTCGATTATAGTTAAGCTTGTGGACACTCAATATGCGACTTAGTGAGTGTCAATTATCAGTATTATGCGAAATGGTAGGCACCCAAATCTTATCGGTATGGACAGCATCACACATTGATTAAAAAATATTTTGATCATACCCGAATTTCACGGACAATCAGATTAGCGGCATTTTCTCGTCAGGTATCCACTTCAATGAAATATACCAATTTTGAAAGTATACCTATGAGCACGAATTAATGTTGAAATGAAAATACCTACTTGACCGTCCGCTAAGGTTATCTAAGTTAATTGACTTTAGCGCTGTTGGTCTACACCTGGCCGGATTATACGGTGCTGGTTGATTTGAGCCATTGTCTCCTTTGGAGTACGAGGTAGTTATGGTCATGGTGTGCTTGTAACCAATAGATAATTCAAAATATCTGGCATATCGACTCATATCGATGTGTCTTGTTATCGATGACCTGGAAGAGGGATGTCAGCTAACAAAATAACGATGGGCATATTATTTGTTTGTTAACATTTTATGTGCCGCCCCACTCTTCAACGATTCGGTACTCAATTCCGTTCGGACAGTTTATGGATTCGACAAGGCAAAAAGAGCTTGAATGCCAATTGATCGGATCAAATTCCAATGGCGTTAGCTTTATCGCTTTTTTGACCAAGGTGATATGCGGCTTAAAGGGCCGTTCATCGGTCTGGATGCCCAGCTCTTCGGCCAGTTTTGATAACATGCCCACCAGAGT
>Ga0302322_100006689_pt1 | contig 10249 bp, 8 predicted proteins | sample Fen_T0_2_FD_203757 | JGI IMG/M metagenome (GOLD analysis project Ga0302322, IMG submission 203757) | Peat permafrost microbial communities from Stordalen Mire near Abisko, Sweden - Fen_T0_2 | ecosystem: Environmental > Terrestrial > Soil > Wetlands > Permafrost | place: Sweden: Abisko... | reverse complement strand
TGAATTCCTCCTGCAGCCGGACGGCCTCTGCTTGTGTCGAGCCGATGAACGGGCTGATACCCGGCAGGATCTTGACCTGGTCCGGATTGCGATCGAACGCCGCGGACTGCCGCTTGATGTCGGCGTAGAACTCCTGCGCGCTCTCGAGCGTCTGATGCGCGGTGAAGATGGCTTCGGCGAACCGCGCTGCGAAGGCACGCCCATCGTCGGAGGACCCCGCCTGGACATAAACCGGGCGTCCCTGCGGAGAGCGCGGCACATTCAGCGGGCCGCGGACGCGGAAAAATTTGCCGACATGATTGACCGGATGGACCTTCGTCGTATCGGCGAAGATGCCGGAGGCGGGATCGTTGACCACGGCATCGTCCTCCCAGCTGTCCCACAGCGCGGTGACGACGTCGAGAAACTCCTTGGCGCGCTCGTAGCGCTCGTGATGGGGAGGGTGCTCGGGCAGTCCGAAGTTTTGCGCCGCCTGCGGGGCGCTGGTGGTGACGATGTTCCAGCCGGCGCGGCCGCTGCTCAGATGGTCGAGCGAGGCGAACAGCCGGGCGAGGTTGTAAGGCTCGTGGTAGGTCGTCGATGCGGTCCCGATCAGCCCGATGCGGCTGGTCGCCGCCGCAATGGCCGACAGCCAGGTGATCGGCTCAAACCGGAAGCGTTGCGCGTAACGGACATTGTCGGCGAGCGCCGGGCCGTCGGCGAAGAAGATTGCATCGAATTTATAGTGTTCGGCGCTCCTAGCCAATTGCTGGTAATAGGTGATGTCGAGCGCGCGGCTGGCCGCGGAGCCCTTGTAGCGCCAGGCAGCCTCGTGATGACCGCCGGGATAGATGAAGAGGTTGAGGACAAGCTGTCGTCGATCGCTCATATGAATGCTCGCTGGTGATATCGTCTTCGTAAAGCGGCCTGTCGCTCAGGCATCGGCTGCGGTCTGCTTCGGCTTGTCTGCGAATGCGTAGCGCAGATAGCGCGCCAGTCTCAGCCCGTCCTTTGTCCGCTTGGCTTCGACGAGTTCGGTGAAGGCCTTGCCGATCCGTTCGCGCTCGGCATCGGTGAAGCCGTCGAGGTAATTGCCGAACGCACTGCTCTCGGACCAGCGGATCAGCTGATCGACGCTGTCGTGAATCTCGACCAGAGTCTGAAGATTGCTGTGATAGCCGACAAAACCAGCCGCTTCGAACAGCGCGCGCAGCGTCCGATCGGTCACGCCCTGCGACCCGATCCGAGTCGCCTTCAGCCCGGTCTTGGCGATCGCCGTTCCCAACAGCATGCGGGATTCATGAGGGGCGGTCGAATCCTGGACGGTCAGGCCAAGACGGCCGCCCGGCCGCAACACCCGAAAGGCCTCGTCCAAGACGCGCGCCTTGTCGGCAATCCAATGCAGCACGCTGTTCAGATAGACCACGTCGAATTCGCCGTCGGCGAAACGCGAGAGGCTTTCGGCTTGCCCAATGTCGAACGACAGATTGGTCGATTGGCGCAGCCGCGCGATGGCGATCCGGCTCTCCAGCGGATCGATGCCGACCACGCGTCCCTCCGGTCCGACGCGCGCGGCGGCAAACTCGGCGAGCCGGCCGGTCCCGGTGCCAACGTCGAGCGCCCGGTCGCCCGGCTTCAATGCGAGCTGGTCGATCAGCAGCTTGCCGTGGTTGAACTGAATGACGCCGAACTGCTCATAGGCGCGCGCAAGCTCGGGCGTGTCCTGCTGCAGGCTGATGACGGCGATAGGGTCCGGCATATCCAAATCCATCCAAAGGCGGTGAGCGCTGCGCACGCCGCCGCGGCAATGAAACACCGTCAAAATCTACTGCGCCATTCGCAACGCTGTCGATGAAATGGAATTGCATTGTTGCCGACCAGGCGAGCATGAATGCTGCGAGGTCAGCGTAAATTGGAGACGCCTGGACCAGTGCCCGTGTGCAGGCACCTGTCGCCGTCCGGATCAAAACGGCATTCCGCGATCGGCATCGTCAGCGGGCGGAAGGTCTTGGCGCAAATTGTTTTGTCTGCGCGATGAGATGCGATGTGATCGTTGCACGTTGCGAAAAACAAAGCTGGTTTCGTTTCATTGACCGCCGGCCGATCGCTCCTAGGATGCTTGCTGCGATCGATGAGTTCAATCGTCCGTCGCGCTTGCAGGTGAAGCGATCGCCGAACGCTACGGACCTTCGGCAACTTCATTGATCATCCCTTTCTGAGACAATCATGCCGCAGCCCGACTTCGATAGCGCCGCCCGTGACACGCTTCGGCTGATCGGCCCCGATCCGCAGAACTGGGTGCCGGATCGCGCCGGCATCGACCACAACGTGGTCGTGGTCGGCGGCGGCCATTCCGGAAGCACATTTGCCTTCGCGCTGCGGCGCGCCGGGATCGGCAAGGTCACCGTCATCGATGCAGCCAAGGACGGACCGAGTAGCGGCATCTGGCTGACGTTTGCGCGGATGCAGAAGCTGCGCACGCCGAAGAGCCTTGCCGGCCCGGAGCTCGGGTTGCCGGGGTTGAGTTTCCAGTCCTGGTACGAGTCGCGGCATGGCGAGGCGGCTTATGCCGAGATCGATCGCATCCCACGCATCGACTGGGCCGCCTATCTCGACTGGTATCGTTCGATCCTCAACATCCCGATCCGCTACGGCACCAGGCTCGTGCGCATCGATCCGGCGCCTGATCATCTGCGGCTGCATCTCGAGCACGCCGGCGGTGTCAGTATCGAGAGGACGCGCAAGCTGATCCTGGCCAATGGCTTTCTGGGGGCGGGCGGGCCCTCTATTCCGGACGTGATCGAGAGGGGTCTGCCGCGACAGCTCTATGCGCATACCTCGCAGCCGATCGATTTCGGTGCGCTGCGCGGCAAGTCGGTCGCGGTGGTCGGCAGCGCGGCCTCGGCGTTCGATGCGGCTGCGGTCGCGTTGGAGAGCGGAGCGTCCGAGGTCCATCTGTTCGCGCGGCGGCATGAACTGGCCTCGCTGCCGGTGATCCGCATCCGCGGCTATCCTGGCGCCTATGACAATTATGGCGCGCTGCCCGACGCCATCCGCTGGCATCAGGCGATCCGTTTCCGCCAGGCCGGTTCGACGCCGCCGCCGGACGCGATCGCGCGCGCGGTCAAGCACCGCAATTTCCATCTGCACCTCGCGTCGCCTTGGACGGATGCTCGCGCGTCGGGATCGCAAGTGGTCGGCGTCACGCCGCTTGGCGAGTTCAGCTTCGATTTCGTGATCGCAGGCACCGGCTTCACGGTCGATGCCCGGCAACGCCCAGAACTGGGCGACTTTGCCGACGATATCCTGCTGTGGCGCGATCGCTTCACGCCGCCGGCGGACGAGCAGGACGACGGCCTTGGCAATTATCCCTATCTCGGTGGCGGCCATGAATATCTGGAGAAGCAGCCGGGCAGGGCGCCGTTCCTGAAGGACATCCACGTCTTCAATCCGGCCGCCTTCGTCAGTTACGGCCTGCCGGTTGGCGACGTCCCGAGCTTCAGGCGTGACATACCCGGAGTCGTGTCGCGGATCAGCCGCGACCTGTTCCTGGCCGATCTGCCGGCACATGAGACCCGTATCAATGGTTCGGTCGATCCGGACTTCGATGGCGAATTCTACGCGTCGTCGATCTGGCGCGGACCGCACAATGTGGCCGCGGAATAATCGTGATGGGGCCGGCGCGTGCTGTGCCGGTCTGCCCATCAGGACAAGGGGAACGAGCAACAACTATGGCTTCTCCAGACTGTTGCCGCCGACCTTGTTGCGCAGGCTCGCCTGCGTGACGACGCTGTTCGGCGGCACGTCATGGGTCAGCCAGACATTGCCGCCGATGGTCGAGCCGCGGCCGACGACGATCCGGCCCAGGATGGTCGCTCCGGCATAAATGATGACGTCATCCTCCACGATCGGATGGCGAGCGTCCCCCTTGATCAGCCGGCCGTCATCATCGGTTGGAAAGTGGCGCGCGCCGAGCGTCACCGCCTGATAGATCCGGACATTGTCGCCGATCACGGAGGTTTCGCCGATCACGACGCCGGTGCCGTGGTCGATGAAGAAGCCGGAGCCGATGCTGGCGCCGGGATGGATGTCGATGCCGGTACGGGCGTGCGCGATCTCGGCGAACAGGCGCGCGATCAGCCTGGCGTTGAGGCCATACAGGATATGGGCAAGGCGGTGATGGATCACCGAGGTCATGCCGGGATAGCCGATCAGGATCTCCGGAAAACTCTTGGCGGCGGGGTCGCCGACGAAGGCGGCCCGCAGATCGTTGATCAGGATGCCGCGGACCGCCGGAAGCCGCGCCGCGAAGGTCCGTGTCAGCTCGATCGCCTCCGGCTGGTGGAAACCCGGACTGAGTTCGTCGCCGACGAACAGCGCGGCGCGATGGATCTGGTCGGACAGCAGGTCCAGCGCCACGCTCAACCGCTGGCCGACGAAATAGTCGATGTTCTCGGCGTCGAGATCATATTGGCCATAGTGCCGCGGAAACAGCGCTTCCGTGAGCGCGGAAATGACCTGGGCCAGTGCTTCGCGTGACGGCGGACGGTGAATCACGCCGTCCTTGCGGATGCTGTGCGTTTCCTCGCGCGAGACGCGCAGGCCCGCAACCAGCCGATCGAGATCCCAGCGTGCGCCCGGGCGCGGATCAGACGCCGCCGTCGGCTGCTCGGAATTGGGTGGAAGTTCGTGCTTCATTGCAGTCAGCTCCTGTTCACCCGTGGCGGTCGATTGGCCTCATCTGACGTGAGCCAGTGGGATGCTGACCTCGGCGAGCAGATCGAGGTCGGCGTCGCGATCGATTTCGACATATTGTCCGTTCCAATAGACCAGGCTCGATCGCCGCGGCGATAGCTCGATCGCAAGTGGCCGGCCGACGATGATCGCATGGGTATAACGCTCGATGATTTCATCGACCTCACACGCGACCGCGACCTGGGCGTGTTTCAACAAAGGTACGCCGGTGGGGCCGGGCGACCAGACGACGCCTTCGAAGCGCTGGCGGCCAGACAGTTCCGGGCTGCTGAACCGGTCGGCGATCGCCTGCTGATCAGAGCCCAGAATGTTGATGCCGAAGCAGCGGTCGCGGGCGATCAATGGGAACAGGGACGATTGCCGGTGCAAATTGATCAGGAGTCGCGGCGGATTGACGCTCAGCGAGGTGAACGACGCCACCGTCACGCCGTCGATGGTGTCGTCGCGTCCTGCCGTGACAACGCCGACACCGCCGGCAAGACGCTGCAGGACCGAACGGAAGTTCAGCGCGGCGTGCGTCTCGCTGACAAGATGAATGTCGGAACGTGCCATCTGTCACCTCCCTCGGTGATGTGAGACCGGCGCATGTCCCAATCAAGGCCCGATGCCGCCGATCAGAAGAATCCCTTGGCCGGCAGCGGCGTGCCGTTGATCAGATACTGTCCGATGGCCCGTTCCTTGTAGCTGACGGGGTTGTGCGACGACAACGTGCGGGCGTTGCGCCAATGCCGGTCGAAATTGGTGGCCTTCTTGGTCGAGGAGGCGCCGCCGACGTCGAAGATGAGGCCGCCGTTACGGATGGCGGCGTCGTCTGCGATGATCTTGGCCTGCGCCGACAGCAGCGCGGCCCGGTGCGCCAGCTCTTCCGCGTCGGCCGTACCAGCGTCGAAAGCATCGGTTGCGGCGTCCAGCGCCTCGGCGGCCGCGAGCACGACCGTTTCGGCCGCATGCGCGCCGCTCGCGATTTTTCCGACAGTTTCCTGCAGCAGCGGATCCTCTGTCGGCGTCTCGTGCGGCGCGTAGTAGAAGGTCCGCTTGCGGGATCGGACCAGCGCAATGGCGTCGCGCAGCGCCGCGCGACTGATGCCCGCGACCGCGGCCGTGAGGAACAATTGCGCGAACGTGTTTGAATAGGGCACGCCGTAGCCGATATCGGGCGCGTCGAACACGATTTCCTGACGCTTCACCTTGACGTCGCGGAAGTGCGTGGTGCCGGTGGCCGTCAGCCGTTGGCCCATGCCGTCCCAATCGTCGATCAGCTCGATGCCCTCACGATCGACCGGGATGATCGTCGCGCCCGTGCGGCCTGACAGATCGGCGGCGCGCACCAGGACGAGGTCGGAATAGAGCGTGCCGGTGCTGTAATATTTGGTCCCGTTCAGCAGATAGTCGTCGCCATCAGGCGTGAACGACGTGTTCGGCGTGATGTTGCCGACCTGCGGGCTGTCGAGCTCGGTGGTGGCAAGCCCGATGATGGCACCTGCCGCGACGGCACTCTGCCATTGCCGGGCCTGCTCGTCGCGGGGATTGCGGACCAGCCGTTCCACCACGCTGAAATGGTTGCGCAGGATGTGCGCGACATTGGCATCGGCCTCGGCGAGGCGGATCACGACCGAGAACAGGTTGCGGATCGTACTGCCGGCACCGCCGGCCGCAACCGGCAGCCGCAGCGCGCCGAGCCGGGCCTGCTTGATCAGGCTGATCTGGTGGTGCGGCAGGATGCGCTCGCGCTCGCGCTCCGACTCACCGTCGGCGATTTTGGCCAGGAGCGAATCCAGATCCAACGCGTGAAGCGGGACGTTGGCTTCGGAGGTGAGTGTCTTTGCAGAAACCGGCTTGTTCATGGGCACCCTGGCGAGATGGACGGATTTGATACGCGTCGGCGCAGATCAACAGCGTTGCGGGATCTATTCCTGAAGCTGAGCGAGATGATCGGACACCTTGACCGGCTCGGGCAGGATCTTGCGCTCGACCAGCCAGTCCGCGGCCTTTTGCAGGTCGGCGACGAACTGCTTGTCGTCGACCGGGTAGTAATGGTACTTGCGGTCCATCGCGATGAACCGGTCGCGGACCTGGTCGCTGTATTTGCCGGCCTTCTGCGCGATGTATTCAGCGTCCTTGGCATTGTCAGAGATCCATTTGCCCTCGGCGCGGAAGGCGTCGTTGACGGCACGGACCAGCGCCGGGTTCTCGGTCGCGAATTTGCGGGTGGTGAGATAGGAGGTGAAATCGATCTGGAACTCGAGGTCGCGTCCTTCCAGGAAGATGTCGTGCGCCTTGTATTCGAGCCGTGCGATATCGACGCCCGGGCTCCACATCGACCAGGCGTCCACCTTGCCGGAGGCCAGGGCAGGTGCGGCATCCGGCGGGTTGAGGTAGACGAACTTGACCTTGGTGCGGTCGACCTTGTGCTTTTCCAACGCGGCGACCAGCAGGAATTCGCCGAGACCCGAGCGATTGACCGCCACCGACTTGCCGACGAGATCTTCGACCTTGGTGATGCCGCAATCGTCCTTGGCGATGATCGCGGTGGTGCGCGGCTCGTAGACCACGAACTGGGTGAACACCAGCGGCGAGCCCGCGATGATGGCGGCGAGCGCCGGCGTCGTCGAGCCACCGAAGCTGAAATCGGCGCTGCCGCCGGTCACGGCCTGCAAGGTCGGCGCATGGTTCGGGAACGGCCCGAGCCACTCGACCTTGATGCCATCCTTGGCGAGCAGCTTGTCGAGTTCGCCGCGTTCCTTGGCCACAAGATTCAGGCCGGACAATCCCCAGGTGAGACGGACCGTATCGGTGACGCGGCCAGGTGCAGCCCAGGCCGCCTCGCTCAAGGTGAAACCTGCCAGCGCCCCGATGCCGAAAGCCGCGGTGCCGAGCAGTTGGCGCCTCGATGGATTGTCAAAGCTATCCGAAGACATGGTTGGTCCTTCCGGGGATCAAACGAGGGCGTGAGTTGCGAACACGCCGAGTTCGGCCAAAAGGTCGGTGCGTGCGACCTTGCCGGTGTGATCGGTACGATGTTCGAAGGCGATGCGGCCGTCGCGCATCACCAATATACGGTCGGCGAGCGCGATCGCCTCGTCGACGTCGTGGGTGACGAGCAGGACGCCGGGGCGGTGTTTGGCGACGAGCTCGCGCACCAACTGATGCATGCGAATCCGCGTCAGCGCATCGAGCGCGGCGAACGGTTCGTCGAGCAGCAGCAGTTCGGGCTGCTGTACCAGTGCCCGGGCCAGCGCCACGCGCTGGGCCTGACCGCCAGAGAGATTGCGCGGCCAATCGTCGAGCCGGTCGCCGAGCCCGACCTCCGCAAGCGCGGCTGCCGCGCGGCCGCGGGCGTCAGGCAGGTTCAGGCCGAGCGAGACATTGCGCCAGAGTGTGTCCCAGGGCAGCAGCCGGTGTTCCTGGAATACGACGGCCGGCCGCCGCGGTGCGGCGATCCGGCCACCTTGAATCGGATCGAGGCCGGCCAGCGCCCGCAACAATGTGGTCTTGCCGCAGCCGCTTTCGCCGAGCAGGGCTACGAACTCGCCGCGTTCAATCCGGAGATCGAGATTGTCGATGACGATTCGGTCGCCATAGGCCCGGCGCAGTCCGTTGACGACGACGGCGGGCGCCGCCGATGATTGCAGCGGCCGCGAGAACTGGAACGTCATCGCGCCGCTCCGTAGTTCGGGTGCCAGGCCAACAGCCGCCGCTCCAGCCAGCGGGCGATGGTGTCAGCGGCCACTCCAATCAGGGCATAGATGACGATGGTCAGCACGATCACGTCGGTGCGCAGGAATTCACGCGCATCCATCGCCAGAAAGCCGATGCCGGATTGCGCGCCGATGGTCTCGGCCACGACCAGCGCCAACCAGGCGGTGGCGAGCGCGTAGCGTATGCCGGTCAGGATCGAGGGCAGGGCGCCGGGCAGAATGATGCGACGGATCAGCTGCAGCGTGCTCAACCCCTGCACGCGGCCGAGCTCGAGCAGTCTTGGATCGACCTGGCGGATGCCGAGGGTGGTGTTGATGTAGATCGGAAAGGCCACGCCGAGCGCGACCAGGAAGATTTTTTCGGCCTCTCCGACGCCGAGCCAGACGATCACCAGCGGCAGCACCGCGAGGAACGGCACCGCGCGGATCATCTGGACGCTGCGGTCGATCACGGCTTCCGCAAGCCGCGAAAAGCCGACGAGAACCCCGAGGACGAAGCCGATGCTGCCGCCGATCGCAAAGCCGGCCATAGCCCGCAACAGGCTGACGCCGAGGTCGTTCAACAGGCTGCCGCTCGTGGTCAGCTTGATTGCGGTGCGAACGATCTTGCTCGGGGCCGGCAGCACCTGCGGCGACAGCCAGCCGGCCTGCGCCAGCGCCTCCCAGAGTACGACGATCACAACGGGGATCAGCCAGGACAGTGCCTGCAGCGTGGCGTTGCCGAGGACCTTGCCATTGGAACGCGTTTCGCGCGTGCGGCTGGCGTCGTCAGGACGCGCCAACGCGATCGTGGCAGCGGTCTGTTCGAGATTGCTCAATCTGTTCCGATCCTCGCGGTCATTCGCGCGCGAAAGTCCGATCGCCAGCATGATGCGACGCGCAGCCGGCGAGATGATCTCGCAAGCCAAACTGTCCCACGAAATGGCGGGAACAGAAATAGAGCCGTTTTCCAATTGTCGGCGGTGTTGCAGTGGTCTGGTGTCGTCGCGCCTCGAAAAGCGGCAAGAAGTTCTTTTTGGAGTTTGCTAATAGGTGTTCCGCGGTCTGCGACGCGTCGTGGAGCTTCGGGCCACCAGTCGGCGGCACGTCTCGCGCGCGGTGCGCCCATGGCGCGCCTGCACCATTGAAAGAGGACCAACGATGACGCATCCGCTTCGCTTCGGTATCTGGGCGCTGGTCCATGGCCCGCGTGCGGCGCACCAGGATCCGGAAGAGCCCTATGATGCGTCGTGGGAGCGCAATCGCGATCTGGTGCTGGCGGCCGAAGCGCTCGGCTATGATTCGACGCTGGTCGCACAGCACACCATCAATCCACATCAGGAAGATCTCGATCAGCTGGAGGCGTGGAGTGCGGCAGCGGCGCTTGCCGCGCTGACCAGCCGGATCGAGATCATCGCGGCGATCAAGCCCTATCTCTATCACCCGGTGGTGCTGGCGAAGATGGCGCTCGGCATCGAGAACATCAGCCGCGGGCGGTTTGCCATCAATCTCGTCAACGCCTGGAACCGGCCGGAGCTCGCGAAGGCCGGCATCGGCTTTGCCGAGCATGACGAGCGCTATGCCTATGGCCGCGAATGGATCGCGGTGGTGTCGCGGCTCTTGCAAGGCGAGCGGGCCACGCACAAGGGAACCTATTTCGATGTGCAGGACTACGCGTTGCGTCCGAAGGACCTGTACCGGGCGCGGCCGCGGATCTATGTCGGTGGCGAATCGGAGCCGGCGCGCGCGCTGGTCGCCGATCACGGCGATGTCTGGTTCATCAACGGCCAGCCGCTCACCGATGTCGCCGGTCTCATCAAGGACGTTGCGGCGAGACC
>Ga0302322_100006688_pt1 | contig 10249 bp, 9 predicted proteins | sample Fen_T0_2_FD_203757 | JGI IMG/M metagenome (GOLD analysis project Ga0302322, IMG submission 203757) | Peat permafrost microbial communities from Stordalen Mire near Abisko, Sweden - Fen_T0_2 | ecosystem: Environmental > Terrestrial > Soil > Wetlands > Permafrost | place: Sweden: Abisko... | reverse complement strand
ACGGTGGCGTCGGCTGGCGACGGCTTCGCGGTGACCGTCGAGTCTGAGGACCCGGGTACGGCGAAGGAGATTCTGACGCGGGCGCAGGCACTCGTCGCGACGAAGTAGGCTGCGGGCTGCGCGAGATGGAACGGCTCTTGCTCTACTAAGTCTCATGGAATCTCGAACCATGACATTTGCATCTCGAACCATGACATTTGCTTTGCTCGGAGCTCTTGTCCTGTGCGCCTGCAGCAATGCAGACACGATGAACGATGGGCCGTCGTCCATGCAGGCAGCCCTCACCGACGCAAGAGTCGAGAATGATCGCCACTTGGGCGCTTGTGAGGGAAGCGATTCGCTGGTCGGCATGGTCGCCGAGCTCGAGCGTCACGACAGCAACATGACGCCATTGATTGATCGGATGGACGGGACGCATGGTCACATGACCCACTGTTCAGGCGGCAATTTTAGCGGCCTGGCGGGGTCGCTGACGGACTTGCATTCCGCGATGTCCGATCATGACAAGCGGATGCGAAACGCGGAAACGCTCGATGCCGCCAAGTCCGAATGCCGCACGCACGTCGACACCATGGACACGATGATGAAAGACATGATGGGCGACCTCAAAGGCATGTCTTGCATGATGGGCATGGGCGGCTAGCCGTGCTCACACGCGGAGCCTGATAGCCGAAGCATTGTCGGTGCCGCGTCTGCTGTAGATTGCGCATGTCGGCATCTCCCCCCCGACTCTTATGAGGATAAAATGATCTCGAAATTGGCGACTGCGAGCGTATTGAGCCTGATTCTAGCTATCGGCTGCGGTAGCGACAATGCGGGAAGCACCGCTCAAAAGCTTGCTGTCGGTTCGGCCTGCACGCAGGACTCGGAGTGTGGTTCCGCGCCATTCATGTGCATGGCGGACCACCCTGGTGGCTATTGCATGAGAGAATGTGACATCAGCAAGGGGGACGCGGACTGTCCGAGCGAGTCCGTCTGCCAATTCGACGGCATGGTCGGCGAGTGTCACGCAAAGTGTGGCACTCAAGCTGATTGCCGTTCGGAATACGTCTGCAGTCCGGCGTCATCCGACCCCACAAACAAGGTTTCCCACGCATTTTGCGACGCGCCGTGACAGCTCGCTAGCCGACAATTGCTGAAGAGCTCGGCGGCACTGCTTTCATGATGGGCGGCAAGAGGAGTGTGCCGGTCGCCAACCCTGTAACCGTCGCGGTTACGCTGCCCCGCTCGCCGTTCCGACCTAGGCGTCCCCGTGGCAGTTCCGGCCATTCTGCATAGAATGATCAAATGCGCTGCTCGAAGTGCGATTGCGCGCCCAGCAAGGGCAAGTCGAGCCGATGGCTGTTAACGCTCGTCGTTTTGACCGCTGCTGTGGTCGTGGCGATTGTGTCGCGTTAGTCAGCGCCAGAGCGCGGCGAACCTCCACGAAGTAACCGAACTTGTTACTCAGCATACTGCTCGGCGTGGAGTAGCCTTCGCATTGCGATCCGCTACGAGACCGCACCAGCCGATGCCCCTTCCCGCCGCCGCAGCGTCTGTGCTGCGCCTTGACATATAGGGGTAGGGGGTATATGTATGGTGTATGCCTCGAAAGCTGGCGGAGAAGCCGCGCCCCGGGACAAAGAAGGAAACGACCAAGCACGCGGTCGCGGTCGACGCGGACACGAAGAGCTCGAACTTGATGCGGCTGCGTCGCATCGAGGGCCAGATCCGCGGTTTGCAGAAGATGGTCGAGGAAGATCGGTACTGCCCGGACGTTCTCATGCAAGTCGCCTCGGTGCAGGAAGCGCTGAAGGGCGTCTCGCGCGAGTTGGTTCGCAATCACCTTACCCACTGTGCGCGTCGGGCGCTGAAGGGCTCGGACGCCCAGGCCTCCGAGGCGATCGACGAACTAATTGCAGTGTGGTCCAAACACACCGGCTAATTGAGATCATCAATATCTCCCAGGAACCTGACAGATGACTGCCGCACGAAAACGACGTTTTACTTGGCTCGGCGCGCTGTTCGCGCTTTCCGTGGTCTTGACTGGATGCGGTTCTGACGCTCCAGCGCGCCCGCCAGCGCTGGATCCTTCGAACCCGAGTGCTCCGGAATCGCCCACGATGCGCCGCACGGATGAAGCGACGGTCGCCGATCCCGACATGAACATGGACATGTCCGTCGACGCTGGAGCAGCAGTGCCCACGCAGCATGTGCATGACCACAATGGGGGCAGCACTCCGCCCGCCAGGGGCTCCAAATGAGGCGGGCGGTTGCGGTGGCCCTGGTGGCCGCTTTGCCCAGCTGCGCATCCATGCAGAAGGAACGGGGTCATGACGATGTTTCTCGAATCGTGCAGCGCCACAGCGGCTATCGCACGGGCTGGGAGCATGGAACGCCGGAGGATCGCCAGATCGCTGATCGCGTCAACCAATTGCTCACCGGCGGCCTGACCCGCGAACGCGCAGTATCGATCGCTCTGATCAATAGTCCGCATTTGCAGGCGACTTACGAGAGCCTAGATATCTCTCAGGCGGATCTGGTGCAAGCAGGCTTGATCTCGAATCCGACCATCGCCGGTAGCATTGGCTTTCCGATAAACGGCAAGGGCAAATCTGAATACGAGGTCTCGATCGTTCAGAGCTTTCTCGACATCTTCATGCTGCCGCTGCGCAAGCGCGTCGCCGAGCAGCAATTCATTGCTGCGACGCTCCGCGTGGCGGATCAGGCGCTCGACACGGCTTCCGAAGTGAGCAAGGCATTCGCCGAGACCCAAGCCGACGTGGAAACGGTCGAGCTGATGCGAAGCATCACCGACTCCGCCGAGGCCGCGGCGGACCTCGCGCAACGCCTTTTTGAAGCCGGCAACACGACAGACCGAGTTCGAGCGAGCCAGCGCGCGGTCTATGAGCAAGTTCAGCTCGACCTAGCCCGCGACGAGATGATGCTGCTCGAGCATCGCGAGAAGTTGAACCGAATGCTCGGGCTCTGGGGGCCCAGGACTACCTGGACCCTAGCCTCGCGGCTTCCGGGGGTCCCCGAGCAGGACGTCACTCCTGAGCACCTCGAGCAGGTCGCGATGAAGCAGCGACTCGACGTTGCAGCCGCGAAGAGTGAGTTTGCGCTGATGGACACCGCACTGAGTATGGCGCGCTCGTCGAGGTATACGGGCGTGGTCGATGTCGGCGCACACGTCCATAAAGACACGGATGGCGCCCTGTTGCTCGGGCCGACCCTGTCACTCGAACTGCCGATCTTCGATCAACGGCAGGGCGTCATCGGGCGCCTCGAGGCGCAACGCCGGCAAGCTCAACGCCACCTCGACGAGCTGGCCATCAATGCCCGGAGCGAGGTGCGGCTCGCGTCGGCCAAACTCGACGTGACCCGCCACGCCGCAGAGCGCTACAAGAAGTCACTGCTGCCGACGCGCGCGACGGTGCTGGAAGAGACTCAACTCGAATACAACGGCATGCAGGTGGGGCTATACGAGCTGCTCGCCGCAAAGCAGGCCCAAATAGAGTCGGTGCGCTCATACATCGAAACCGTGCGCGACTACTGGATGGCACGTGCTGAGCTCGAGCGCGCTTTGGGTGGGATGATCCCTGCTGCTCGGGTCGCGACGGCCGACCCGCCTCCGGCGTCAAAGTCGACCTCGCCAGCCGCCGCACCGACGCACGTGCACGGCGCTCAATAGGAGTCCTGATGTCACAGAACGACGAAGCATCGACAGCTAGCAACTCTACGACAGAGGGCGCGGTCAGCGTTCATCTGACGGCAGTTTCACCCGCAGTTGAGGCCATGAGCCGGCGCAGGGTACTGACGTCTGGTGCTGCGACCCTCGCGGCAAGCGCTCTTTCGAGCACGCTGTCTCGCCATGCGCAAGCCGCGGACGCGCCCGGAGTGATGGCGCCGCGCGCGGGTTCAGCTGCAGCCACCGGAGGACTTCATGCGGCGAAAGACTGGCTACCACCTGGGCAGCCAGGGCGTGACTATCGCCCGGTAGTCGTGCCCAACGGCGCCAAGATGACGTGGAAGATCGTCGACGGCGTCAAGGTCTTCCACATGGTGGCCGAAGAGGTGGAGCACGAGTTCGCTCCTGGCATCAAAACGCGCTGCTGGGGCTACAACGGCCACGTGCACGGTCCTGCGATCGAAGTCGTGGAGGGCGATCGCGTTCGGTTTTACGTCACGAATCGCCTGCCTGCGCCAACCACGGTGCACTGGCATGGAATCCTGCTTCCCAACGCCATGGACGGAGTCGGCGGGTTGAATCAAAAAGCGATTCAACCGGGGGAAACGTTCAAGTACGAGTTCACCGTCCGGCAAGTGGGTATGGGCATGTACCACTCGCATCACGATGAGATGACGCAGATGGGACTCGGAATGACGGGCCTGTTCGTGATCCATCCGCGTCGCCCGCGAGGGCCGCGCGTTGATCGCGACTTCGCGCTGATGCTCCACGAGTGGCGAGTGATTCCCGGTGCCGCGCGGCCCGACCCGAATGAGATGTCGGAGTTCAACATCCTCACCATCAACGCCAAGGCATTTCCGGGCACCGACCCTTTGGTGGTGAAGAAGGGCGAGCGCGTCCGTATCCGCATCGGAAATCTCAGTGCCATGGACCACCATCCGATCCACCTGCACGGTTATCAGTTTCGCATCACCGAGACGGACGGCGGAGCGATCCCTCTGTCGGCGCAGTGGCCGGAGACTACCGTGCTCGTGCCTGTGGGAAGCACGCGGACCGTGGAGTTCGTTGCCGACGAGCCCGGTGACTGGGCGATGCATTGCCACATGACTCACCACGTGATGAATCAAATGGGACACGGCATTCCGAACATGATCGGCGTGAAACCGAGCAAGCTCGGCGCGAAGGTGAGTCAGTTGCTTCCGAGCTACATGAGCATGGGCGAAACCGGGATGGGGGACATGGCCGATATGGGCATGGCAGTGCCAAGGAACAGCATCCCGATGGTCGGTGGGCACGGCAAATACGACACGATCACCATGGGCGGCATGTTCACCATCCTCAAGGTTCGCGACACGCTCACGAGCTACGCGGATCCGGGCTGGTACGAGGCGCCTCCCGGCACGCTCGCTGAGGCGGCGATCGGCGCCGACTTGAAGCGAGACGGCATCGACGTGAACGCGCCCCCGGCCGCAAAGGCGGATGCGAGCGTTCGCATGGGCTGATTCAGCCGCCCGCACGGCACTACTTTCTCTTGTTCTTGTCTTTCGGTGTTACCGCCTCGGCGGCTTCGCCGATCTTTGTCGACGTTCTAACCAGGAGCAACGTCATGGCGTCCGAACACACGCACCACGAGCACGAGCATTCATCGACCGAGAAGGCGCAAGATCCCGTTTGCGGGATGAAGGTCGATCGCGAGCATCCTCGCGGCGGGACGTTCGACCACGCCGGGACGACCTATTTCTTCTGCGGTCCCAAGTGCCGCGAGCGATTTGCGGTTGCGCCAGAAACCTTTCTTGCGAAGCCTTCAGCGGGCGGCTGCTGCGGGTCGGCGGCGACGGAATCGCACGAACATTCAGCTTCAGCGCTACCCGACGAGACCGCGATCGACCCTGTCTGCGGCATGACCGTGAAGCGCTCCGCGCCCGGCGGAGGAACGTTCGAGCACGCGGGAACCACGTACTATTTCTGCAATCCCAAGTGCCGCGAACGGTTTGTCAACGACCCCGCCAAATACCTAAGTTCCAGTTCCAAGGCCGTTGCAGCGGCGCCAGCACCTGGTCCAACCGAGCGTGTTCAGACCTACGTGTGTCCGATGGACCCGGAGGTACGCGAATCGAAGCCTGGCGCTTGCCCCAGGTGTGGAATGGCGCTGGAGCCCGAGCACCCTGTGACGGCGACACGCACGGAATGGGTTTGCCCAATGCATCCCCAGGTCGTCAAAACGGAGCCGGGGAGCTGCCCGATTTGTGGCATGGCGTTGGAGCCCCGAACGGCCACGCTGAACGACGATAATCCCGAGCTGCGAGACATGCAGAAGAGGTTCTGGGTTGCCGTCGCCCTCAGTTTCCCGCTCTTTGCGCTGACCATGGGCGATATGCTGTTCGGTCACCGCGTGTCGAGCTCCCTCCCGCACCATGTGCGTGGCTGGATCGAGCTCGCCCTGGCGACGCCCGTCTGCGCGTGGGCTGGGTTTCCGTTTTTGGAGCGCGCCGTTGTGTCGGTCAAAAACCGGCACTTGAACATGTTCACCTTGATCGGGTTGGGCGTGAGCGTTGCCTATCTCTACAGCCTGGTCGCCGTCCTCAGCCCTGGCCTGTTCCCGAGCTCCTTTCGTTCCGAGCACGGAGAGGTCGGGCTGTACTTCGAAGCCGCGGCCGTCATCGTCACGCTAATTCTGCTGGGACAGGTGCTCGAGTTGCGAGCCCGCGGTCAAACCGGAGCCGCAATTCGCAAACTGCTCGGACTCGCGCCGAAGACGGCACGGCGGATCGAGGCGAGCGGAACCGAAGCAGATGTGCCGCTCGAAGTGGTGCAGGTCGGCGATCGTCTTCGCGTGCGCCCGGGGGAAAAGATCCCGGTCGATGGCGTCGTGGTCGAAGGCTCCAGCAATGTCGACGAGTCGATGGTCTCTGGCGAACCGATGCCGGTTGCGAAGAAGGCGAACGACCGTCTGATCGGCGCGACGGTTAATGGCACCGGCGGGCTCGTCATGCGTGCCGAAAAAGTGGGCGCCGATACGTTGCTTGCGCGCATTGTAGCCATGGTTTCCGAAGCGCAACGGAGCCGCGCTCCAATTCAGAAGCTGGCCGACGTAGTGGCGGGCTACTTCGTGCCGGCCGTCATCGGCATTGCAGTTGCCACGTTCGTGGTCTGGGCTGTCGTCGGACCCGAACCGCGCATGGCTCACGCAATCGTCAACGCGGTCGCCGTGCTCATCATCGCGTGTCCTTGTGCGCTTGGACTCGCCACTCCGATGTCCATCATGGTCGCGACTGGCAAAGGCGCATCGATAGGCGTACTTTTCAAGAACGCGGAAGCGATCGAGCTGTTACGAAAAGTCGACACCATCGTCGTCGACAAGACCGGCACGCTGACCGAGGGCAAGCCGCGGCTCACCGCCATCGTCGTCAGCGCGATGGTCGACGAGCTGTCGCTGCTTCGAATGGCCGCGAGCTTGGAGCGCGCGAGTGAGCACCCGCTTGGAGCCGCAATCATTCAGGGCGCGCAAGATCGCGGGCTGGAGTTGGTCGCCGTTCAGGAGTTTGCGTCTGTCACCGGGAAGGGCGTCTCCGGTGTCATCGACGGAAAGCACGTTGCCGTGGGGAACGCGGTCTTCTTGAAGAGCATCAATGTTGGCCTCGACGCCTTGACTCAGCGAGCAGACGAATTGCGCAAGGAGGGACACACGGTCATCTTCGTCGCGGTTGACGGCAATGCGGCCGGGCTCTTGGCCATCGCAGATCCGATCAAACAAACCACGCCGGATGCCATCCGCGCCCTGCACGCAGACGGTATCCGGATTGTCATGCTTACCGGCGACACACGCGCGACGGCCGACGCGGTTGCCCGTCAGCTGGGCATCGACGAAGTGATCGCCGATGTCCTCCCCGATCAGAAGGCAGACACCATCAAGCGGCTCCAGAAGGAGGGGCGAATTGTCGCGATGGCAGGGGACGGGGTCAATGACGCTCCCGCGCTCGCGCAGGCGGAAGTTGGCATCGCCATGGGCACTGGCACCGACGTCGCGATGGAAAGTGCAGGCGTGACGCTCGTGAAAGGGGACTTGCGCGGGATCGTGCGAGCCCGCGCGATTAGCCGGTTGACCCTAGCGAACATCAAACAGAACCTATTCTTCGCGTTCGTGTACAACTCACTGGGAGTGCCGCTCGCAGCCGGATTGCTATATCCCGTTTTCGGCCTCCTCTTGAGCCCAATGATCGCGGCGGCGGCAATGAGTCTGAGCTCGGTCTCGGTGATCACGAACGCACTCAGACTGAAGCGAGCGCAGATCTAGCGCATGAATGTCGGCGCTAGTTGCTCGATCATGGCGGGCGGGCTGCTGGTCCAGTAGTCCCTGACCGTCATGGTCACGAGCGCCTTCTGTCGTGTCCGTTGAGCCACCCTTCATGCATGGGGGCCACGGCCACGGCAACAATCACCACGACGCCACGCGCCACGATTCGGCGCGAGGAGACGAACGGTGAAACACGGCAACGATGCCCCGGCGTACCGGCTCTGGCCCCTTGTTTTCATCAACTCGGCCGCCTTTCTGCTGTTCGCCTTTAGCTTTTTTAAGCCCAAGACCTTGGAGCCTGGCAGCAAAGCGGCTTACGCTGAGCAAGAATGAGCAGCGTAGACCCTTCGTTTCGAAGCCTAATTGCACGTTGGCGGGACGATCCTGGAGCGTCGTACCACACCTGGTTCCTGTGGGAGGAACGCCTCAAGAATTTTCGGTCTATCCGACGAGGCATCGCGCGCGTCGTTGAGGAGATCGAAGCGGGTGCGTTCGGTAACGTGTACAAGGGGTCGTCGCTGGAGACGGTCGTCGGATCGATTGCTGAGCAGCGCCAGATATTCAAAGGGGCAGATCATGCCTTCCTCTGGAAGCCGAAGCTTCGAATCCCCGACATCTACGAGAGCCCGGAGAATCAGCGTGCATTTGCGCGCTTTCTATCCAGTTGCGCGTGCTGTTCCGACGGCGAAGGTATCGTGGAAGCGGTTCAGCAGCTCGATCGGCAAAACATCAAGGGCCTTGGACCGGCGGCTGCGAACTTATTGTACTTCCTGCACCCGACGCTCGTCCCCCCGTTCAACACGGCGATCGTCAACGGATACAACGCGCTCACGGGAGCACGCGTCAAACTCGGTCGCTGGAACGAGTACCTCGCGATGCGCAGCGGCATCCTCAAGCTAAATAGCGAGTTGCGGGACGTGATGTCGAATGACCTGGGCGCGATGGGAGGTCTCCTGTTCGATATCGGTTTCGGCCGCTATTCGGCGCCACCACGAGAAGATGATCCGACTCTGCGTGCCGCGTGGGAAGCTGACCTCGCTCGTGTTCGGGTTGAGGCTGACGCTGCTCGCAGCGCCGCGGCCAAGGCAGGCGAAGGTGACCGTACCCATTCGGAGATCCAGTTTTGGCTGCTCACACTGGGTCGTTCGTTGGGGTTCGACACTTGGGTCGCGGCAAACGACCGAAGCCGCCTGTTCGAAGGCGTTCCGTTGAGCGACGGCTGCCTGAGTGAGTTGCCTCCCGCCATTGCAGAGGCGCCCGGCGCAGACATGATTCGGCTCATCGATGTCCTTTGGCTCGATCGCTCTTCACACTCTGTCGCAGCGGCATTCGAGGTCGAGCACACGACGTCAATTTACTCCGGCATCGTTCGACTGTTGGTATCCGTCCGGGCAACCGCGTCCTGACGTGGAGGGCGGCGTGACGTAGAACGCCAGAGAGATGTACGGGTTAGCGAGCGAAGGCCAAGAGAGCGCGGCGGAGGGGATTTTCGTCGAGCCGCCGCTTAGCTTCTTCTTGCTGGAGGGTTTGCTCGAAATAGGCGGGGGCGAGCTCAAGGACGCGGGACTTGGGCCAGTCAGGGAGCAGGTAGAAGAGATCGCGCAGGTAGCGCCAGGGCTCGATGCCATGGAGTTCGCAGCTGGCGATCAGAGAGATGAAGGTAGTGTTGGCGGAGGCTCCGTCTTCGGAGCCGACAAACAGCCAGTTTTTCCGGCCGACGGCTTCTTTTCGAAGGTTTCGCTCGGAGATGTTGTTGGTCATCGGCAAGCGACCGTCGTCGAGGAAACGCTCGAGGGCCTTTTGCTGGTTGATGGCATAGCCGATGGCCGTGTCCATCGGCGAGTCGTCGAGGACGAGATCTTGCTCGGCGCGGCACCAGGCGAAGAAGTCCCGAACGATGGGGCGCGATTTCTTGTCGCGCGTCGCCTCCTTCTTCTTTCGGGTTTCATTCGCGATGGTCCGCTCGATCTTGAACAGCGCCGCCAGGTACGCGAGCGCGACTTTCGCCCGATCGGGGTCTGACGCGAGCGCTTTGAAGAAGTAACGACGGCAGTGCGCCCAGCATCCAACTTCGATTATCTGGCCGCTGCGATAGAGATGATCATAGACGATGTGCGCGTCGGCAACGAGAAAGCCGCGATAGCCGTCGAGCAGCTTGCCCGTGGCGTCGGAGTCGTGTGATTGCGAGAACTCGAACAGCACGTGCTTGTCCGGCGCGACCAGCACCCAGAAATGGCCATTCTTGCAGCGCTCTGGCGCCTGCACGAGGACGCCAGTGGCGTCGG
>Ga0302322_100006687_pt1 | contig 10249 bp, 7 predicted proteins | sample Fen_T0_2_FD_203757 | JGI IMG/M metagenome (GOLD analysis project Ga0302322, IMG submission 203757) | Peat permafrost microbial communities from Stordalen Mire near Abisko, Sweden - Fen_T0_2 | ecosystem: Environmental > Terrestrial > Soil > Wetlands > Permafrost | place: Sweden: Abisko... | reverse complement strand
CCGGGACGTTGGTGCGGTACATCGAATCGACCTTGATGTAGCCGCGCTCCATCTCGAGACCGAGCTTCTCGACGTCGAGTCCGGTGGTCACCGGGCCGCGGCCGGTGGCCACAAGCAGGTACTCCGCCTGGATGTCCTTCGTGGTGCCGTCGGCCAGCGCGGCCTGGATATCGACGCCGGTCGCCGAGGCCTTGGCACTGGTCACCTTGGTGCCCGTGTAGACGGTGATGCCCTTCTTGCGGAACGACTTCAGCAGTTCGGCGGACACCGCCTCGTCCTCGACCGGCACGAGCCGCGGCAGCAGCTCGATGATCGTCACCTCGGCACCGAAGCTCTTGAAGATGGAGGCGAACTCCACGCCAACCGCGCCGCTCCCCATGATGGCAATCGACTTCGGCACCGCCTTCATGTGGATCGCCTGGTCGCTGGTGATGATGCGCTCGTAGTCCAGCGTGATGCCAGGCACGCTGCGCGGCGTCGACCCGGTCGCCACGATGATCTCCTTGCGGGCCTTCAGCGTCTGCGTCTCGCCCTCGACGACCTCCACGCCGCCGTTGCCAGTGAGGCGCGCCGTGCCCTTGATCCAGGTGATCTTGTTCTTCTTGAAGAGGAACTCGATGCCCTTGGTGAGTCCCGTGATGATCTTGTCCTTGCGGGCGTGCACCGCCTTCATGTCGATAGACACGGGAAGCGCGCCGCCGTCGCCGATCGTCACGCCCCACTCCTTCGCGCCCTGCACGACCTTCAGCGCATGGGCGTGCTCGAGCAGCGCCTTGGTCGGGATGCAGCCCCAGATGAGGCAGGTGCCGCCAAGCGACTTCTGCTTCTCGACACACGCGACGGTGAGTCCGAGCTGGGCCGCGCGGATCGCGGCGACATACCCGCCCGTGCCGGCTCCGATGACGATGACGTCGTATTCGTTGGTCATTTCTTCAAAGAGGAGAGAGGTACAAACGATGTTGGCGATGCCGGCCGCGGGGCTGCGGCCTCAGCGTCGGGCCCGCCCTCATCGGGGTTGGCCGGATGTTCCAGACGGTCGAGCCGGATCTTCACCTGCGTGACCTCGTACCGCAGTTCCCAGTACGACTCGGCCAGCCGCTCGGCCCGCGCGCGGACGCGTTTGAGCTGCAGCAGGGCGGTCACGGCCGCCAGCAAACCGGCGCTGGCGACGATCAGGGTAAAGGTCAGCAAAACCAGTACGTTAACGAACGGCTTGCAACAGTGTCAACCGCCTGCGACAATACCCGCTCTTCCCACCAGAGCCCCGATGAGTCCGAAACCCAAGACGGTGCTGGTCGTCGGCGACGACGAAGGCACGCGGGACACAGCGGCCTCCATCCTGAAACGCGAGTTCCGGGTCGTGCGTGCCGCCACGGGCGAGGCGGCCGTGGCGCTCCTCGGCAAGGAGGACGTGGACCTGATGCTGCTGGACGTGCACCTGCCCGGCATCAGTGGCTTCGAAGTGCTCCAGATCGTCAAGGAGAACTACGGCCACGTTGAAGTCATCATGATGTCGGCCAGCGGCGACATCGAGAGCGCCGTCCAGGCCATGAAGTTCGGGGCGTATCACTACGTCACCCGGCCGTTCGGACCCGACCAGTTACGGTCGCTGGTGCGCAACGCGGGGGAGCGGCAGGACCTGAACCGTCAGGTGCTGACGCTGTCGGCGCAGGTGGCCGACGAATCGGGCCGGGAGTTCGTGGTCGGCGCCAGCCGGCTGACGCGGGACGTGGTGGATGTGGTCCACAAGGTCTCGAAGCTGTCGGCCACCGTGCTCATCCTTGGAGAAAGCGGCACGGGCAAGGAACTGCTCGCGCGGTACATCCACCGCGACGCCGGCGACCCCGACGCACCCTTCATCGCGGTGAACCTGGCTGCCATCCCGAAGGAACTGGTCGAGAGCACCCTGTTCGGGCACGAGAAGGGCGCGTTCACCGGCGCGATGCGCCAGCAGTTGGGCAAGTTCGAACTCGCGGCGAACGGCACGTTGTTCCTTGACGAGATTGGCGACCTGCGGCTGGATCTCCAGTCGAAGCTGCTGCGCGCCATCCAGGAGGGGGAAATCGAGCGGGTCGGCGGTCAGAAACCCATCAAGACCAGTTTCCGTCTGATCGCGGCGACCAATGTGGACCTCGAGAAAGCGGTCAAGGAAGGCCGGTTCCGCGAGGATCTCTACTACCGGATCAATGTCATTCCCATCAAGCTGCCGCCGCTGCGCGAACGCGCGGAGGACATCCCGCAGCTGGCCGAGTTCTTCCTGCAGCGCTACAACGCCCGTTTCGGCAAGCGCATCGCCGGCATCACCCCCTCCACGCTCGCGATGCTGCGGAAGTACTGGTGGCCCGGCAACATCCGCGAACTGGAGAACCTGGTCGAACGGCTCGTGGCCGTGAACGACAAGGAATACATCGGCGAGGAGGACCTGCCCCTCGAGTTCCACTTCGCGCAACTGGAGCCGCGAGGACACCGGAGCGACAGCCTGTTCGACGAAGCCACCAATACGTTCGAACGGAACTTCATCGTGCGAGCCCTGGAGAAGTGCGGGTGGAACGTCACCGCCACGTCCGAGTACCTGGGGATGCCGCTGAGCACGTTGAAGTACAAGATGGACAAGCTCGAAGTTCGCCAGCTCGCCCGCCGCATTCGCGGCGTCTGATCACCCAGCCGCCTGTCGCGCGGACCAATTCCTGCCCTCGCGGCCAGATATCTGCCCTTGCTGGTCGAGCCCGTATTCACGTACCAATTCGTCGCGCGCATGGTTCAGCCAGGTAGAGCGGGCCATTCCTTAGCTCGGGCGGTCGCTACCCCACTGGGACACGTCTGCCCCCTAACTACCGACTGCCGAAAGATTTACGCGAATTGGGTCACCCACAAAGAGCGGAAGCTCTGCCGGAATGGCGGTTGCAGATTCGTACAGCGTTGGGCGGCGCCTGCCTGTCGCGTCTCTGACGGGCATGCCGTACGTTCGTTCGACGCCAACTGGACGTTGATCAGAGTGCCACTCCTTCTTCAGGAACTGGATGCGCATTCGCCACATCACCACACGGTTTGCGCTCATGCTCGCCACGGCCGCGCTCGTGCCGCTGATGGCGTTTGGCGTGTGGTCGCTCGCCACCCTGCAGGGCAGCATCCGTGCCTCGGTGGTCGCATCCGCGCTCACCGTCGTGGACCGCGAAGCCGAGGATATCTCGCGCGACCTGGCCGCTGATGCCGATGTCCTGAACGCGCTCGCCACCGACCTCCAGGACTCCGGCCTGGGCGGCTGGCAGCAGGACCGGCTGCTACGGAACTACGCGGCCCGATTCCCGCAACTGCGTGAGATCGCGGTCTTCGACGAAGCGGGCGCGGCGGTCGCCACTAACCGAACAGGTGGCTCCAACCTCTCGGTGCCACCGGACCCAGGATTGCGCATCGACGGCATCGGACTCTCGCCGGTGCAGATCGACAAGCTGGGTGTCCCGGTCACACGGACCTCCACGCGTCTGACGCGCGACGGACGCGCATCAGGCTGGCTGGTTGCAGACATCGGCCTGGCGGATGTCCGCGCGCTCGTGCACGAGATCCGCATCGGCACACGTGGCTTCGCGTTGCTCATCGACGCGGACGGGCGCCTGCTCGCGAACGGTGCTCCTGAACGCCGTCCGCTGGCCCTGGGTGCGCGGCTGAGCCCCAATCCGTCGCGCGGCGCCGCTGGGGCATCCGCGACGTGGCATGAATACCAGGACGAACACGGCGAGTCACAGGTCGGCGCCTCCGCACGGGTGCCAGGCACAAACTGGAGCCTCATCGTCGAGCAGCCAGCGGCCGACGCCTTCGCCTCCGCAACGCACCTCGAGCGGCAGCTGGCGTTCGCCGCGCTCACCGCTCTCATCCTCGTGCTGGTGGCTGGCGTCCTGGCTGGCCGGCGGTTCATCGTACCAATCGTGCAGATGGAACGCGCAACGCAGGCGCTGGCCGCCGGCGATTTCCGCGCACGCGTCAGCGTCAGTGGCGTCGACGAACTCAGCCGGCTCGCCCGGTCATTCAATGGCATGGCCGACCGCCTCGTTCAACTACAGCAGGACATCAAGAACCAGGAGCGGCAGGTGATGTTCGGGCGCGTCGTGGCGGGCCTGTTCCACGATCTGAACCACCCGATCCAGAACATCGGCAACAACGCCCGTCTCCTCCTCCGCGACGACATCGACCGCGACACGCGGGAGCTGGTGCGCCAGACTCTCGAGCGCGAGCTCATCGAACTCCGCCACTTCATGGACGATGTGCGGCATGCGGCGCAGCCGAGACCGCTCGACCGCTTCCCCATCGACGTGAACGCGTCACTTTCCGAGGCGATCGAAGCGGTGCGGGCCGAAGGCGTCCGCAATCTGGTCGCGGTCTCAGGCCGGTTCGCGCCAGGCCTCCCGCCGATCGACGGCGACCGTTTTGCGCTCGGCCGGGTGTACCGCAACCTCCTGACCAACGCCCTGCAGGCCACGCCGTCTGGCGGCAGCGTCACGGTTTCGACGCGTCGCGCCGGCGACGCCGTCGAAGTGGAGATCGCGGACACCGGCGTCGGCATTGCGGCCGATCGGCTCAACGTCATCTTCGACGATTTCGTCACCACCAAGGGGCTTGGCCTCGGGTTGGGGCTGGCCACGTCGCGCCGCATCGTGGAGCAACTGGGCGGTGCGATCACGGTCGACAGCGAGCCGGGGCGTGGCACGACCTTCACGCTGCGGTTTCCCGCCAGCGCACCACGCGCCATCGAAGCCGCAAGCTGAGGACCGGGGGGAGCGAATCGGACGGGGAAGGTCTGCGCGCCAGGCGAGGGAGCGCAGCGGCCCGCGAAGCGTGGCCGCCGCGCTGCTCTCCACCGCGGTGCACACAGAACGTTGTGTGGGGAGCGCGTCTCGAAGGAACGAACCTGCTACTTGCGCGGCAGGACGGCGTCCTTGAGCTGCTTGGTGATCCGGGCCTTCACGACGGTCTTGGCCGGGATCTTGATGGCTTCGCCGGTCGCCGGGTTCCGGCCCATACGCGCCTTCCGCTTCTGCACGACCAGCTTCACCATGCCGGGCAGCACGAACTCGCCCGACTTCTTCAATTCCTTCTCCGCCAGCTGTGCCAGCTCGTCGAAGAACTCGCGAGCCTGCGTGCGCTTCACCTCGAACCGTTCCGCGAAGTGCGAAAACAGCTCGGACTTGCCCATCCTGCGGGCGTCAGCCATGTGTGTGTCTCCTAAGAAAGTTGGTGCGCGTCAGTGAAGTCGACCGGCGATCACCGCGCGCGCGGCGAAGATCGCGGTTTCCCGGAGGAAATTGGTCTGATGCTAGCCCGCGCTTTCCGCCAGTGTCAAACACCGTTCAGGCAAAATCGTCGAAATTCCTGAGGGAATGTTAGACTTTTTCGTCATGTCAAGCTCGACACTGGAAATCTTCCCCAACCCGCGCCCCGAGCGCGAGTACGAAATCACCATCAGCTGTCCCGAGTTCACATCCGTCTGCCCGATGACCGGGTTGCCCGATTTCGGCGAGATCCGGATCACCTACGTGCCGGCGGCCACCTGCGTTGAACTGAAATCGTTGAAGTACTACATGCTCGAGTTCCGCAACCGCGGCATCTTCTACGAAGCGGTCACGAACCAGATTCTCGACGACCTCGTCGCGGCCATCGCTCCGCGCCGGATGACGGTACTCGGCACCTTCTCGGCGCGAGGCGGTATCAGCACCAGCGTGTCCGCCAGCTTCACCGCCGGCCACTGAACCATCGAGTCGGGCCGCGAACGCGCACACCGGCGCGAACAGCCACGTGAGCGACGCGTCATGACCGACTCGCCTGACGAGACCAGCCCCGTCGTCGTCCCGGTCACGGGCGAACTCGACCTCCACAGCTTCCAGCCACGTGACGTGGTGTCGGTCGTCGTCGAGTACCTGCACGAGGCCGCCGCGGCGGGCCTGACCCACGTGCGCCTCGTGCATGGACGCGGGCGCGGCGTGCAGCGCGCGGCCGTGCAGGCCGCTCTCGACCGTCACCCGTGCGTGATAGCGTTCGCCGACGATCCGGCGTCGCACCTGGGCGCCACCTTCGTGACACTCGCGGGAACGCCTCCGACCGGCGTCCGTCTCGCCCGGGACGCGTGAAGGGCTCTGCTATCATTCGCCAGTGACGTTACGCGCGGCCTGGGCCGTCGTGCTGGGCGCGCTCGTCGTCTGTGCGTTGCCGGTCGCCGCGCAGGTTCCGGTTCCCGACGCCCACTTCGGATTCCGCCTCGGCAGCGACCGCCGCCTCGCCACCGCCGACGCCATCGAGGCGTATTTCACGCAGGTGGCCGCCCACTCGGACCGCGTGTCGCTGATCGACCTCGGTCCGAGCACCGAAGGACACCGCACCATCGCCGCCGTGATCAGCGCGCCGGAGAACCTCCGGGCACTCGACCAGATCAAGGCGGCGAACGCCCGGCTCTCCGACCCCCGGACGCTTGAACCCGACGAAGCGCGCCGCCTCGCCACCACCCAGAAAGCCATCGTGGCGATCGGCGCCAGCATTCACGCGTCGGAGGTGGGCGCGAACCAGGCCGCCAGCGAGTTGCTCTACACGCTGGTCACCGCCACCGACCCGCCCACGCTGTCGGTGCTCCAGAACCTCGTTATCGTGCTGATTCCGTCGCTCAATCCCGATGGCGCACGCCTGGTGTCGGACTGGTACTCGAGAACCAGGGGCACGCAGTGGGAGGGCGGGTCCATGCCGTGGCTGTACCAGAAGTACGCGGGCCACGACATCAATCGGGACGCGTTCATGATGAACCTGGCAGAGAACCGCAACCTCGCGCGGTTCATGTACAGCGACTGGCACCCGCAGGTCTTCCTGACCATGCACCAGATGGAAGACAACGGCCCCCGCTTCTTCGTTCCGCCGAACACCGACCCCATCGACCCGAACTCCGACCCGCTAATCTGGCGATCGGCCGCGCTGCTCGGCGGCGCGATGGCGCTGCAACTGCAGCAGGACCGCCACGCAGGCGTGGTGACGAGCGCGAAGTACGACTACTACTGGCCGGGCTTCGAAGACTCGGCCCCGATCGGTCACAACACGGTCTGCCTGCTCACCGAAGTGGCCAGCGTCGACATCGCCTCGCCCGTCAACATTCCCGCAACCGAACTGCGCGCCGGCTTCAAGGGGCTCACGGACTACCGCCCGCAGATCAACTTTCCCGACCCCTGGCCGGGTGGCCGCTGGACCCTGCGGGATATCGTCGACTACGACCTGAGCGCGGTGCGCGGGCTGCTGTTTGCGTCAAGTGCCTATCGCGAGCAGCTTGTGCGCAACTTCTACGACATGGGGCTGCACGCGATCGAGAAGGGCCGCGAGGGCGGCCCGTTCGCGTTCATCATCCCGCCCGACCAGGCCGATCCGCATTCCGCCGCGCGCCTCGAAGCGCTGCTGCTGTCCGGTGCGGTGGAGATTCAGCGCGCGATGGAGCCGTTCCGCGCGGATGGCGAACCGTACCCCGAGGGCACCGACATCATCTTCCTCACGCAACCGTATCGTGCCTACGTGAAGACGCTGATGGAGCGCCAGAGCTACCCGGCGCGACGGACGTCTCCGAATGGCGCGCCCGAACGCCCGTACGACGTGGCCGGGTGGACGCTGCCGCTGCAGATGGGCGCGACGGTGGTGACCATAGAACGACGCTTCGAACCGCCGTCACTCACCCGCGTGACCGCCCCCGCCATCACGCCAGGGTCTGTCTGGGGGGACCGCAAGCCCTCGTACTGGGTGCTCCAAGGCGGCGGCAACGGCGCGGCCCTGGCCGTGAACCGCCTGGTGGCAGCCGGTGCCACGCTGTCGTGGACGACCACCGGGCTCGACGTCACCGGCGTTCATTACGGACCCGGATCGGTGGTGGTGCCGTACAGCCGTGCGCTGGAGCCGGTGATGGCATCACTCAGCCACGATCTTGGCCTGCGCGCCGACGGGATGAAGGGCAAGCTCCCCGCCAATCTGCAGCGCATCGGCAGCGCCCGAATTGGCGTCTACAAGCCGTGGACCGCCAGCATCGACGAAGGCTGGACCCGACTCGTGCTCGAGCAGTACGAGTTCAAGTACGCCAGCGTGACGGACCCCGAGATGCACGCCGGCAACCTGCGCGCGCGCTACGACGTGCTCGTCCTGCCCAACGTGCCTGGCGACCGCCTGGCCGCCGGCCTCGCCGACGACGTGGTGCCGCCGGAGTACGCGGGAGGTCTGGGCGACGCCGGCATCGAAGCCCTGCGCGCGTTCGTGCGCGGAGGAGGCACGCTGGTGTGCCTCGGACAATCGGCAGGGCTCGCCATCGGCGCATTCGGCTTGCCGGTGCACGACACGTCCCGCGAGAACGAAGACCGGTTGTTCGTGCCGGGTTCGATCGTGCGCCTGACGCTGGACCCTGCACAGCCGCTCGCGTTCGGGATGCCCACTGACACGGTCGCCTTTTTCGCGTTCAGTTCGGTGTACACCCCGACCGAGCCGTCGGGCCGCGCGCAGGCCGGCAGCGACCCCCTTGCCACCGCTGGCCTGCGCACCATCGCGCGCTACGGCCAGAGCGACGTGCTGTTGAGTGGCTGGCTCGAAGGCGAATCGCTGATGGCCGGCCGTCCCGCCGTCATCGAAGCCACGGTCGGCGCAGGCCGTGTGGTGCTGTTCGGGTTCCCGGTCCAGCACCGCGCTCAATCCCTCGCGACCTACCGGCTGCTGTTCAACGCCCTGTTCACCGCCACGCCCGCACCGCCCGCCCGACACAAGTAGCTCCCGTCTCCGGCATCGCCCTTGCCCCGTCCTCGGTCGTGCGCTGGCGTGCGCGCGGAAAGCCCCGCAATTCGCACGGGCCGCCCTCCCGTCACGCAGTTTTCGCAACCTCGTCCCGGACAAGACCATGGAGATTGTGCGAACGGAGATAGGCGACCACGTGCGGGTACGGCAGCGCGCGTGGGTGGTGCGCGATGTGGACCGGTACCCCGACTGCCGCGTACTCACGCTCGCGTCGGTCGGCGGCCAGCGGCCGGCGCAGCGCCGCGTCATCGTTCCCTTCGACCACGTGGATGCAGCAGAGCCGGGCTCAGCGCTCATGCACGTCGGTATCCGTACGTGGCGGCGCGCATGCCGCGCACTGCTGGCGGAAGACGGTGGACCGACGGCGCTCCGCACGGCAGCCGCCGCCCAGCTCGACCTGCTGCCCTATCAGCTGGAGCCGGCGTTGGCGCTGCTGAACGGACGCGGGTGCCGCATCCTGCTTGCAGACGACGTGGGCCTCGGCAAGACGGTGCAGGCCATGCTGGCCGTCTCCGAGTTGCTGGCACGCGGCGCGGCGAACCGCGTGCTCGTGGTGTGTCCCGCCGGCCTGAGCGAGCAATGGGCGCAGGAGTGGCAGGACCGTTTCGGGTTGCGGTTCGCGGTGCTCGACCAGCCCGGCGTGCGGCGCGCGCGATTGTCGCTGGGTACGCACGTGAACCCGTGGGAGGCCGAGCCCTTCGCGATCGCGTCGGTGGACTTCGTGAAGCGCACGGAGGTGCTCACAGCCGCTGGTGCCGCAGGCTGGGACGTGGTCGTGGTAGACGAAGCCCACGGCTGCAGTGGGCGCTCCGACCGCCACAGCGCCGTGCACGCGCTCTGTCGTCGAGCGTCATATGTGCTGCTGTTGTCGGCGACACCGCACAACGGCGACGAGGACGCCTTCGCGTCGCTCTGCTCGCTCGGACAACTGACCGAGGAACTCGTGGTGTTCCGGCGCACCCGACAGGACGCCGGGATGAATGCGGGCCGCCGCGCGCACACCATCCGCGTCGCACCGACGCCAGCCGAGCGGCGCATGCACGCGGCCCTGGCCGCACTCACGCACGCCATCCGGCGAGAACGCGAACTGCTGGACCCACAGGTCTGGCTGATGCTGACGCTGCTCCACAAGCGCGCGTTGTCGAGCGCGCACGCGCTGGCCGTGTCGGCCGAGCGACGGCTTCATCTGCTGGACGATCCACTCCGCGACTCGTCGCGGCAATTCGCGCTGCCGTTCGACGACGCCGACGGGGAACGGGACGGGGCGGATACCGCACCGATGTGGGGCACGCCGGCTCTCAGCGACGGCCGGCTCGAGCACCATCTGCTGGAGCGCGTCGTCCAATCGGCGCAAGAGGCAGACGGAGACGACGGCAAGCTGCGACGTGTGCGGCGGCTGCTGCACGTGCTGCGTGAACCCGCAATCGTCTTCACGGAGTACCGCGACACGCTGCTGCAACTG
>Ga0302322_100006686_pt1 | contig 10250 bp, 3 predicted proteins | sample Fen_T0_2_FD_203757 | JGI IMG/M metagenome (GOLD analysis project Ga0302322, IMG submission 203757) | Peat permafrost microbial communities from Stordalen Mire near Abisko, Sweden - Fen_T0_2 | ecosystem: Environmental > Terrestrial > Soil > Wetlands > Permafrost | place: Sweden: Abisko... | reverse complement strand
AAAGAAGGATTGCTCGATGGAGAGATTATAGTTCTTCCAGTTCTGCCACTCCCGTTTGGTCGGGCCATCCAGCAGGTTGTTGTAGAAGTCGAAGATCGCGGGATCGGTGATCTGCTTGTCCTTGTAGAAGCCGCCCTGAGCGCCGGCGACTGCGTCGGTCACCGAGGTCGGTTGGCCGTTCGCCGCTCCGTATTGATTCATCTCCGAGGCATACGTGCCAAAGGTCGAGATGCCGACCGGGAAGAAGTTGCCTAAGGCAACCGAGCCGCCGGCAGTGCCATCCGATTTAATGGCAAACTGACCGTTCGGCCTGCCCTGACGCGCCGCGACCGGTGAGGAATTGTTGTCGTAGTAGAGCACGGGATTGGCCCACTCGTTCGAACCCGCCCGGTCGCCGGAGATCCAGAAGTTCGTTGGCGCTCCCGTCGTGGTTCTCCACGGAAACTGTCCGGTAATATCCGCGATGCCGGAGTCGAAAAACTGCTTGTTGATCTTGTCCTTGTCGAAGAACGGAGTCAGCCGGTCGATCGGCGGCAGGGAGCGCGGCCGATTGGCCTTTACCGTGCCATACTCATAGTAGGCGCGGATGCTGGTGTGGGCCGAACTATTCTTGCCGAAAAGCTGTGGGTCCCAGCGGACGGCACCGAACAGGCGGCGATCGCGATTGAAAGCCGGCTGCTGGCGATACTTCGAGTAATCATCCAGCCCAGCAATGCGCACCGACAATTGATTGCGAATCAGCACCTGGTTGTAATCGACGGAATTTCGCATGCTGCCAAACCCATCGATCCGATTTTCGACCCGCCCCTCGGTTTTGAAGCCGGCGGTGTTCACGCTCGCGTTGATGATGCCGGCCGGGCTGCCAATGCCGAAAAGAATCGAATTCGGACCGCGCTGCAGATCCACGCGACCGATGTTGAAGCCATCCCAGGGAATATCCGTGAGAAAGTAATCACGGGTGTTGTCGGCCGAATCAAGGCCTCGAATTCGGGTATTGGACTGCGGCCGCAGGAGGTTCGCGGCGCTTTCACTGGCACCGTTAATAAAGGTGCTGCCGACGCCGGCGAAATTGCCGTAGAGGCCGCCTACCTCGGTATTCGTCGTGTAGGCCAACAGCGTCTGGTTGTTCGTGGCGCCGATATCCCTCATGAAATCTTTCGTGTAGACACTGATCGCCGAGGCATTGTCCTTAAGTTCGGTGCGCACGCGCGAACCGGCCAGGGTGGAAGTCGCCAGGTAGCCCGAGTCCTCGCTCGCTTCCACCACGAAGGGGGAAAGGACAAGGACTTCTTCGTCTTTCTGTTTATCAATAGGAGCAACTTCTCCGCCTGGCTTGGTTTGCGCCCAGATCGCACCGGATCCGAGGGTTAGTGCTGAGAGCAACGCCAGCACTGAGCGATGAGACATCTTATTCATGTGTTATGTTTAGGTTTGGTTGGGATTAATCCGTCCGCAAAGCGGGTCTGGGACAAAGGAGTGCGGTGTGAAGGGAGGCCGGGACGGGAAATTGAACAGCGCCCGCGCCTTTCGCTCCGCCGGCGAACTGTCGGGCCTGAAAGGGGAATGGGGGAAGCTGCATTGGATTAGCTTTATCGTTAAATCGTTAGGGCTGTTGCTGGGCTCGTACTGGGAGGGGGCGGGAGCGTGGGGGCGGATCAGAGGGGCCGCAGTTCGACGAACCAGACGTCGTTTTCGCGCATCGCGAACGTCCGCGTGAACCGTCCGTCGGTGCCGACCACGGCGCGCTCGTCGAGGTCGGGTGTGGCGGCCGAGGCGCGGCGAAGGCTCGCGACCTGGTCGCGGGTCAGCTGCGCCGGCGAGCCGAGATCGCGCCAGGCGGATTGCACGTCGTTGGCGCGGTAGCCGACCTTGGTCGCACGCAAGCGGTAGTTGCCTTGGGCGAGACCGGTAAGTTTCAGCTCAGCGGCGGTCGTCGGCTTCGAAGGCTGGTCGGCTTTGTAGAATTCCTGGTTGATGACCGACGGTCCGGGATGCGTGATCGTGAAATCCCAGAACAACGCCTGCACGGCGCCGGCCCTGTCGCGGGAAGCCAGCGCGGCGGGATCGGCGCAGGCCAGCTGGATGTCGCCGAGCTGGTGCAGAAATTTGTAGGCGAAATAGGCCGGCTTCGGCAGGTCCTGATAATTGAGCAGTCCAAATCCCCCGTGAAAGGGCGTCGTGCGCGGGCCGGACTCCTCGAAGATGTCGGTGAAGGTCCAATACGACATCGACTGGGCCGTGGCGCCGATGTTGCGCATCTTATCCAGGATAAACGCGGCGCTGTGGTAGCTGTCGTGGATCGGATCCGCGGGCGTGTACGACGCGCTCCACTCCGTGTAGTGCAGCTCGGTTTTCTGAAAAGGCGAACGATCCATCTTGCCGCGCACGTTCCGCACGCCGGCGGTGATCGCGTCGCGATCCGGCGAGAACACCGTCCCGGCATTGCCGTGCTCGTCGAGATAACCGCTCATCGTGGCGTAGCTGTGCGTGCTGATAAAATCGAGCGGCACCTTATTATCTGCACAAAAGGCCAACGTTTCTTCGATCCAGCCTTCGCCCGCGGTGGCCGGGCCACCCACGCGGTAGGAGGCGTCGACCGATTTTACGCCGCGCACCGAGCTCTCGTAGAGTTTGAAATATTCCGCGCGCGCACCGGGGGCCCACTCCTCGAATTTCTTCTTCTCGGGATTCCCCATCCAGAAACCGTCGAGGTTCGGTTCGTTCCAGACCTCGAAATACCACGAACGCACTTCCTCCGCGCCGTAACGTTCGGTGCAGTGACGGACGAATGCCGCGATGAATTCCTCCCATTTCTTGTAATCCTTCGGCGGAGTAACGTTTCCCCGATACCAGAAAATCGTCTGCGTACCGCTCGCCAGCGCCGACGGCATAAAGCCGAGTTCGACGAAGGGTTTCATGCCGATGCTCTGGAGAAAGTCGAACAGCTCGTCGATGTACTGCCAGTTGTAGACCGCGCGGCCCTTGTCCTCAAAATACACCCCCATGTCGTCGCAGAACAACCCGTGAAACCGGAGGTAGCGAAAGCCGCAATCCGTCCGCACGCGGCGCAGTTGCCGCTGCCAGTCGGCGCGCAGACCTTCGTTGGCTCGACCGGCGCCAACGCAGAATTCCGGCATCCGATTCAGTGGTCCCGTTTCCTTGGCAAAGTCGGCCGAAATGGTCCGGACCAAGTTGCTCGATGAAGGCAAAGGGGCGGCCGACTTCGTCTCCGCCGACAGGAGGTTGGGAGCAAGCACCGCCAGGGTGAGGGCCAAGGAGAGAAGTGACGATCTAGCAGGCATCTTTGATTCCGCTGGCGCCGGCGGCGAGGACGCCGGCGCAAACCTTCAAGGCAATGACCGCAACGGCCGAAGGAGCCGAGGCAGCCGCAAAAGCGGCTCTGGCGATCCGTGGCGATGACGCTCGAAGGCAAAACATGAATGAGACGACACGATTTCTCGTGTCATTTAGGAGGGATAGTGGGGACGGTGTAACGAGGGGAGGCCGGGCCGATGAAGGCGCAGCACCGGGAGACTAGCATTTTTCCCGGCCGAACGCATGTCCCCAAAACAGGGGACACGTTCGGACCTGCGGGTTGGTGAAAATGTGCTGACAATTTCGGGGTTTGTTCACCACCTGAACCACAGTCGCGTCCCGCAGAAGCGAGGATCGGGACAACAACCGCCTTGCTGGCGCGATGGGTACCCCGAAAATCCGCCACTGGCGGATTTTACTAACTTCATGAAAATTACATCTATCCCGACCGGCTGGGCGAATAACCTTCGGCTGGTTGGCTGCTTCCTCTTGATTCACGTGCTGGCCCATGGCCAAACGTCAGCCCGTGCTCCGGAATCGAAACCCGCGGTGATCGACTTTGCCACCGTGCAGGTCATTGCCCCCGACGATTCGAGCGCCGTGATCGCCGAGAAAGCGGGGAAAGTGTTGCCGCGTCCCAACCAGACTGAATGGATGCGGCTCGAACGGACCTTCTTCCTGCATTTTGGGCCGAACACCTTCCGGGGCGTCGAGTGGGGCGACGGCCATGAGGACGCGTCGATCTTCAATCCCACTGCGCTCGACGCGAACCAGTGGGTCAGCGCGATGAAGGCCGCCGGGGGCAACCTCCTGATCCTTGTCGCCAAACATCACGACGGTCTTTGCTTCTGGCCCTCGCGCTATACATCGCACTCCGTCGCGTCCACCCCTTGGCGCGGCGGCAAGGGCGACCTGGTCCGCGAGGTGGCCGAGGCCGCCCGCGTCCAAGGCATCAAGCTGGGCATCTACCTCTCGCCGGCCGATCTCTATCAGTTGCGCACCAACCCGAAAAACCCCGCCGGTTTTTATGGCAACGGCAGCCCAAAGCTTCGCTCCACCATTCCAACCGATCCGGCGCACTTCCAAACCGATCCGAGCCAGGGTCGCTCCCCCACGGCCGGCTTCAAGAGCTACTCTTACGAAGTGGACGACTACAACCGCTACTTCCTGAACCAGCTTTATGAACTCCTCACCGAATACGGTCCGATCTCCGTCGCGTGGTTCGACGGCGCCAATCCCGATCCAAGCGTGCACGAAACCTACGACTACGCGGCGTGGTATGAGTTGATCCATAAACTCCAACCCGGCGCGGTCATCTCGGTCAAGGGTCCGGACGTCCGCTGGGTCGGCAACGAAGGCGGCGTCGGTCGCACGACCGAGTGGAGCGTCATCCCGCTGCCAGAATCGCCCGAGAAACACACCTGGCCAGACAAGCAGCAACCCGACTTGGGCAGTCGCGCGAAACTCACTCCCGGCTCCCATCTCTGGTGGTATCCCGCCGAGGTGAACACGCCCATTCTCAACGGCTGGTTCTGGTCCGCGGAAAAACGCGCCAAGAGTCCCGCCGAATTGGTCGATTACTATTACCGTTCCGTCGGTCGCAACGGCGTCATGCTGCTCAACCTCTCGCCCGACACCCGCGGCCTGATTCCCGATGATCAACTCACGTCGCTGCGGCAAATGTCTCAGGTGGTCAAAGACACCTTCGCGCAGGACCTCGCCAGTGGGGCGAAGTTCACGGCCGACAGCTCCAATCCGGCGAACAACCCGTCGCTCGCGCACGACGGCAATCTCGATACTTGGTGGGAAGCCGCGGCCGGGCAGAGCAACGCCACGTTCACGCTGGAGCTACCCGCGGCGGTCACCTTCGACGTGGTGTCTTTGCAGGAAGCGGTCGACCACCGCAGCCAGCGCATCGAATCATTTGTCGTGGAAACCTGGAGCGGCTCGGCGTGGACGGCTCCGGCCGCCGTCGAAGAGCAAACCACCGTGGGTCACAAGCGATTGGTTCGACTCGCCGTCCCTGCCACGACCGATCACGTGCGCATCCGCATCACGGCTTCGCGTCTCGAACCGACCTTGGCGGAAGTGGGCTTGTTCAAACAATCGCTCCCCAAGGAACCCGCGATTTCCGATCGCAGCCGCGACGGTCTGGTTATCCTCACGCATCCCCACCCGCTTCCGATCGTTTACACGGTCGATGGCACGGAGCCGACCGCCAAGTCACCCGTCTATAATTCGCCGATCTCGCTGCCACTCGGCGGCACCGTGCAGGCCGCCATCCTGACACCCGATGGCCATCTGGGCCTGGTCGCCAGCAAGACCATCGTCGGCCTGGCACCGATTGGCTGGAAGGTGGTCCGGTCGGAAAAAGCCGACGCCGCCTTGCCCGAATTTCCCGCCACCAACGCGATCGATGCCAACGCGTGGTCGTTCTGGCGCGAGCCCGCGACGACCGGCCCCGCCGCGCGTCCCGCGCTCACGATAGATATGGGCAGTTCCCGCCGGATCGCAGGCTTCGCCTATCTGCCGCGACAGGATTGGGTTTTCGTCGGCGTGGTCGATCGCTACCGATTTGAAACCAGCCTGGACGGAACCCACTGGACGACACCGGTGCCAGCAGGCGCGTTTGATAACATTCGCAATAACCCGATGCTCCAGGAAGTCCGCTTCGCCCCCATCGAGGCCCGGTTCTTCCGTTTCACCTCGCTGCACGACGTGGATGACAACGGCTGGGTCGGTGCCGCCGAGATCACCGTTCTGCCCGCCAAATCCGAAAGGGAACGCAAATAGCGCGACCGAGCTACCCACAATGCCGCGCAGAACTTAACGAGAAGTAAGTGTACGGAGCTTGCTGTTTCACGCGCAAGAGTCCGAAAATTCCGAGGCAGCCCCAATCTCCGAACAACCTGGAATCCAAAAGTGAGAATTCCCCTATCTCTAGTAACCGGAGTTCCATCCGCGATCTTGTCTGTCGCACTGTTGCTCGCGCCCATTTCCATCCGGGCTGCCGGGGTGTCAACGCCAGTCCCAACGGTTAACTCCTCTCTGCCGATGGAGACACTTGATGCGTGGACCGCGGTCGATCTGATGACTCCCGGCATCAACATCGGCAACACCTTCGACAACACCTCGAAGTGGGAGACCGGCTGGGGCAGTCCGCGTATCACGCAGGGTTTCATCCAGAGCCTCGCGCGCATGGGCTTCAAGTCGGTACGCTTGCCCGTGGCGTGGGATACCTATTCCGACCGCGGCCGCATCACGGCGAAGCAATTCAAGCGGATCGACGAAATCATCAACTGGATCCTGGATTCCGGCATGTTTTGCGTCGTCAACATCCACTGGGACGGAGGCTGGATCGACTCAGATGTGAAGAAAAAGTTTCCCACCACCCACCACACGTTCAGCCAGGACGCCGAAAAGAAGTTCCGCTCCTACTGGGACCAGATCGCCCGCCATTACGCGGACAAGAACGAGAAACTCCTCTTCGAGGGCCTCAACGAGGAAACCAACTTCGAAAACGAGGGTTCGCTGGCGAATGCCTACGCCACGCTGACCCGCGTGAACCAACTCTTCATCGACACGGTGCGCAATACCGGTGGCAACAACGCGCAGCGCCTCTTGATCGTCGCCGGGTATGCCACCGACTTCGGCAAGACCAGCCAGAAGGAATTCAAGCTGCCGAAGGATTCCGTCCCCGGGAAGCTCTTCGTCTCGGTCCACTACTACACCCCCTGGACGTTCGTCGGCTTGGACGAGGACGCCAGCTGGGGAAAGATGCGGCCCACTTGGGGAAACCAAGAGGACGTGAAACAATTGAACGACCTCTTCGACGGGATGGAGGCGTTCTGCCAGCGCACCAACACCCCGGCCTACCTCGGAGAGTTTGCGATGTGTTCCAAAAAGGAGAAGGCTTCCAGTGTCCGGTGGACCACATCGGTGTTAAATGCCGCGCTGAAAAGAAAAATGGTTCCCGTCCTGTGGGATACTGGCGGCGCAGTTTCCCGTAAGCCGCCTTACGAACCGAGCGATAATCTGTCCGAACTCAAGATCTTGCTCCGGAACGTGAACCTTCCGACTGGAAAATAACCCTCCGACGACGTGGCACGTCTAGCGCTCCAATGAAAATCACTTCGCTCATCCGCTCAGCTTGCGTCGCCGCATGCGCCACGCTGATTGTCACGCAACTTCCTGCCGCCGTGTCACCGCGCGAACACCTTTCGCTTGATGCCGGCTGGAAATTCCACCTCGGCGACGATTGGCCCGGCGCGTTGCGCTTGGACAAGGCGGGCGCGAACGCCGGTCCGGCGTCGGCCAACGGATTCACCGACCTCACCTGGCGCACTGTCAATCTGCCCCACGACTGGGCGATCGAACTGCCCTTCGATGAAAAAGCCGACAAGAACCACGGCTTCAAGGCGCTCGGGCCGGGCTTCGAGGCCAACAGCATCGGCTGGTATCGCCGCGCGTTCGAGTTGCCGAAAGCGGATGAAGGCAAGCGCATCTGGCTCACGTTCGATGGCGTGTATCGCGATGCCACGGTTTGGGTCAACGGCTGGCTCGTGCGCCGCCACGAGGGGGGCTATTATCCGTTCAGCGAAGACATCACCGACGTGGTGAAGCCCGGCGAGCGCAACGTCATCGCCGTGAAGGTGGACGCGACGAAGTTCGAGGGCTGGTTCTACGAAGGCGCGGGTATCTATCGCCACGCCTGGCTGGAGAAAACTTCGCCGGTCGCCATCGCGCCGGATGGAGTTTTTGTTTACGCCCAATTCAAGGACAACGTGCCGACCGGTGAGGCGTCGATTCACGTCGAGGCCGATGTGCTCAACAAATTCACCAATGCCGTCAACGCAGAGGTGAGCTGCGAAATCATTTCGCCGGACGGAAAGTCGGTCGCGCAGTTCAAGGGATCGCAGCAGGTACCCGGCGAACTGCCGGCCACGCTGAAGTTGCAGTCGAAAGTTTCCTCGCCGGTGCTTTGGTCGCTGGAATCACCCAAGCTCTACAAGCTCCTCACCACGGTTTCCGTGGACGGCAAACCGGTCGACCAAAAAGAAACCACGTTCGGCATCCGCACCGCAGTTTTTGACCCGGACAAAGGTTTCTTACTAAATGGCGAGCCGTTTCCGATTTACGGCGTCTGCAATCACCAGGACCACGCCGGCGTCGGCTCGGCCATCCCGGATGCGTTGCAGGAATTCCGCATCAATCAGCTGAAGAAATTCGGCTGCAACGGCATTCGCACCTCGCACAACCCGCCGACCCCGGAACTGCTCGATGCCTGCGACCGGCTCGGGATGCTCGTCATGGATGAGAACCGGCTGCTCGGCAGCGACTCGGAGAACATGCGCAAGTGGGACGTGATGATCCGCCGCGACCGCAATCATCCGAGCATCGTCATCTGGAGCGTCTGCAACGAGGAGGGCACCGTGGAGAGCAACGATCAGGGCCGCAACACCGCGCGCACGATGCAGGCCTACGTCAAGCGCCTGGATCCGACCCGGCCGGTCACGTATCCCGCGCCGCAGGGCGACACCGTCGGCGGTATCAACAGCGTCATCGAAGTGCGCGGCTGGAATTATCATCCCGGCCCGGACATGGATGCGTATCATGCCAAGCATCCGCAGCAGGCGAACGTCGGCACGGAGCAAGGCAGCACCACCGGCACGCGCGGCATCTACGAGAGCAGCGCGGAGCGCGGTCACGTCGCCGCCTATGACGAGCCACCGCATCGCTGGGTGACAAATGCCGAGACGTGGTGGAGTTGGTTCGCGGATCGCCCGTGGCTTTCCGGTGGTTTTGTTTGGACCGGCTTCGACTACCGCGGCGAACCGACGCCCTACAGTTGGCCGAACATCAACTCGCACTTCGGGATTTTGGACATGTGCGGATTTCCGAAAGACAATTTCTACTACTATAAGGCGTGGTGGACGAAAGCAGTCGTGCTCCACCTCTTGCCGCACTGGAACTGGCCCGGCTGCGAAGGCCATGAATTCCGCGTCGACGCCCTTGGCAACTGCCACGAGGTCGAGCTCTTCCTGAACGGCACATCGCTCGGTCGGAAGGCGATGAAACCAAATTCCAAGCTGACGTGGAAAGTCGCCTACGCGCCGGGAACCCTGAGCGCGAAAGGCTTCGACCCCGCCGGCAAACTCATCGCCGAGACCAAGGTCGAAACCACCGGCGAGGCGACGACGCTCCGCCTCACCCCGGATCGCCAAATGATCAATGCCGACGGCGAAGACGTCGCGGTGTTCACCGTCGCGGCTTTCGATGCGCAAGGCCGTCTCGTGCCCGTAGCGCAGAACAAGATCAGTTTCGCCCTCGAAGGTGCCGGCCAAATCATCGGCGTCGGCAATGGCGACCCGAGCTGCCATGAACCGGACACGTTTGTGGCGAGCATCCCGGTCCGCAGCGTCGCCTTGAACGAATGGCGTTGGAAGGTGGCGAAGCTCGCGGCCAGCAGCGCGACCCTGCCGGACTATGCAACCGGTTTCGATGATTCCTCCTGGAATTTACTCAAAGGCCAAGGCGGCGGTGAGCAGACGACGATCGATACCGCCGATATCCGCGCCATCTACCGCGCGCATCTGGCGCTCACGGCGGAAGAGTTGAGCGGCGCGGGCGTGCAGATCCAGTTCCCCGGCTGTGACGACGAAGGCTGGTATTTCGTGAACGGTCAGTTGGTCGGGGAAACGCACGAGTGGGATGCGAAACCAGCGTTCGACCTCACGAAGTTTCTCCGCGCCGGCGATAACGTCGTCGCCGTTCTGTGCAACAATCGCGGCGACCTCGGCGGATTGAATCCCAACGTGACCGTGGAAATCGCGCTCAAGCCGAAGCCCGTGCAGTGGTCGCGCAGCCTGTTCAACGGCCTCGCCCAAGTCATCGTCCAGTCCACGCGCGTAGCGGGGGAATTCAAACTCACCGCG
>Ga0302322_100006685_pt1 | contig 10250 bp, 8 predicted proteins | sample Fen_T0_2_FD_203757 | JGI IMG/M metagenome (GOLD analysis project Ga0302322, IMG submission 203757) | Peat permafrost microbial communities from Stordalen Mire near Abisko, Sweden - Fen_T0_2 | ecosystem: Environmental > Terrestrial > Soil > Wetlands > Permafrost | place: Sweden: Abisko... | reverse complement strand
ACACCCGGCTGTCCCCGAGCGAGATCGCCCAGATCGTCGAGCATTCCGGCGCGGAATTCCTGCTCGGCGACGCCCCGCTGCTGCAGCCCGCGCAAGAAGACCTGTCCGCCGTCCCCTCCCTGCGGGAGATCGTGACCCTTCCCGGGGAAACCGGTGAGGCCATGCAGCTGGCCGGCACGACCAGTTATCTCGATCTGTTGATCGCGGGCAGTGACGAACCTCTGCCGTACGCGGTGCCCGACGAGGACGACGCGATCAGCCTGAACTACACCTCGGGGACCACCGGCGACCCCAAGGGCGTGGTGTACACGCACCGTGGCGCCTACCTGAATGCGCTGGGCCAGGTGATCCACCAGGGATTCCGCGACGGGTCCAGCTATCTGTGGACGCTGCCGATGTTCCACTGCAACGGCTGGTGCACCACCTGGGCGTTGACCGCCGTCGCCGGCACCCACGTCTGCCTGCGCGCGGTGCGTGCCGACGACATCTGGCGGCTGATCGACGAGGCCGGCGTCACCCACATGGCCGGGGCGCCGACCGTGCTGTCGATGATGAGCGAGTCGCCGCTGACCCACCCGCTCCGGCGGCCGTTGACCGTCACCACCGCCGGCGCCCCACCCAGCCCGACGATCATCGAAACCTTCGCCGATCTGAACGTTCGGGTGGTGCACGTCTACGGGCTGACCGAGACGTACGGCCCGTACACGGTCTGCGAGGAGCAGGACTCCTGGTCCGCCTTGCCGGTCGCGGAGCGTTCACGGCTGAAGTCCAGGCAGGGCGTCGGGATGGTCACCGCCGACGAGGCGAGAGTGGTTGCCACGTCCGGAGATCCGGATCAGCTGGTGGACGTGCCCGCCGACGGGGTCACCATGGGCGAGATCGTGATGCGCGGCAACACGGTGATGAAGGAGTACTTCCGGGATCCGGACGGGACGGCAAGTGCGTTCCGCGGCGGCTGGTTCCACTCAGGGGATCTGGGCGTGCGGTACCCCGACGGCTACGTCCAGCTGCTGGATCGGGCGAAGGACATCGTCATCTCCGGTGGCGAGAACATCTCCACCATCGAGGTGGAGAACGCGCTGATGTCCCATCCGGCCGTCAGCGACGTCGCCGTCATCGCCGTCCCGGACCAGCGGTGGGGCGAGCGGCCGAAGGCGTTCGTGGTGCTGGCCGCGGGCCAGCACGCCGACCAGGCCGAACTGATCGCCCACGTCAAGACGCAGATCGCGAAATTCAAGGCACCCAAGTCGGTCGACTTCGTGCTCGAAGTGCCCAGGACTTCGACCGGAAAGCTCCGCAAACAAGAGCTGCGCGACGTTGAACTGGCCGGAATCACAGGCCAGCCGCGGGAATGAAGGCTCCGGCGGGAGATCCGCCGGCGGCCGCCAACGCCAGCAGGCTGCGCGACTGCAGGGAGTGAGCAACGATCCACCCGACGAGGAGCTACCCCGTCGACGCATGAATCCTGCATCAAACCGTGGCCAGGGCGCGCGGTGATGCGAGCAGGGATCGACCGACGCGGCCCGGATGGCGCTGCGCGCGTCGGGTCCTGCGCGGTCACGGTGCGGGCCTGATTGCTGGCTCCGGCACCGCTCGGTCAGGTGGTCTTGCCCGCGCCGACCTCGCTGGGGATCCGGCGAACCAGGCGGTCGGGCCTCTGGCTGGCTTTGTTGCGCCGAACCGGTGAGAGTTGAGTGGTGGCTGCCGCCCCGCCCACCGTCGGGTTGCACGAGGACACCGAGTCCGTCGTCAGCGCCCTGGTTTCGCGCGCCCGGATTGTCACGGGTATGGACATCGCGTCCGCGGCGGTGCGTAACGCCGGTGGGCAGTTCCCGATGACGGTGCATCAGGGAATCCGTTCGGATGACTACCGGAGGTTGACGATCAGGAGCGGCGCCGGTCTGGGCGGGTTGGTGGTGAAGACCGGCGAACCGGTCCGGCTGCCCGACTACCACCATTCGACGCTGATCACCCCGGATTACCTGGAGGCAGTGAACGTCGAGGGTCTGCACGGCATCGTCTGCGTGCCTGTACTGGGCCCGGACGGGGTTTCCGCGCTGTTGTATGCGGCGGCGCGAACGACCGGGACGCCGGGTGACATCGCGGTGGTCCGGCTCGAAGGGTTGGCCGCGGAAGCCGGCACGGCGCTGCATCATCTGGCGGCCCGGGCCGGCCAGGTGGAGCTGGCGGCGCTCCGTCAGCGGCAGGCCATCGCCGGGCGGCTGCATGATTCGATCGCGCAGACGTTGTTCTCGGTGGGGGTGCTAGCACACCGTTCCCGCACAGAGACCGATCCTGCGGTACTCGCGGTGAGTTTGGCCGAGATCGAGGCGGTGGCGGTCGAGGCGCGGGCCGAGCTGCGGGCCACGCTCGCCGACCTGTGCCGGATCCCTGACGGCCGGGGGCTCGACCTGGCGGTGGTCGCCGAGGCCCGGACGTTCACCGCGGCCAGCGGTGTCCCGGTGTGGTGGAGTCACCGCGGAACGCCGCGGGGGTTGGCGCCGGAGGTGACCGGACTGGTTATCGACGGGTTGCGCGAGGGCCTACGGAACGCGGTCAAACACGCCGACGCCGACCAGGTGATGGCCACCATCCGCTGGGGCTCGGACGAGGTGGTGCTGGTCCTGCAAATGCACTGGGGTGAATCCGCGGATCGGTCGACAGCCACCGCTGCCGACGGTCAGCCGTGGTCGCCGGGATCGGGCTTGGGGATGATCGAGGACCGGGCAGCCGGCCTCGGTGGCCAGCTCGAACTGACGATCAACCCCGATCGCGACGGCCTGGTGGTGCAGCGGCTGACGCTGCCGGCTCCGGGATACGACGGATGACCGTCCCGGTGAAGGTGCTGGTGGTGGACGACCACCCGGTGGCAAGGCGGGGAGTCGCTTCCCTGCTTGCCGAGGCCTTCCCGGTGCTCGAACTCCGGGAGACTGGCACCACCGCCGAGGCGATCACCATCGCCGCCAGATTCCAACCGAACCTGGTGGTGCTGGACCTGCGGACACCCGATCCACCTGGTCCGGCGGCGACCTGCGCCGCCTTGAAGGAGCGGAACCGGCACAGCCACATCGTGATCCTGACCGCGTTCGCCGAAATGGACCTGATCCGGCAATGCCTGGCAGCCGGCGCGGACGGCGTGTTGCTCAAGGACGCCGAGCCCGACGATCTGATCACGCGGTTGCGGCATGTCGCCGAGGGCACGCGGGTCATCGACCCCAGGGTCGCGCAGACGCTGGCGGTGGACATGGTCAGCTCGTTGCGCGGCGAGACCGATCAGGTGGTGCTCTCGGCGCGGGAACGGCAGGTCCTCGACCTGCTCGCCGAGGGCTGTTCCAACCGGCAGATCGCCGAGCGTCTGTTCCTCGCGGAGACCACCGTGAAGGGTCACGTCGCCGCGTTGCTGGAGAAGCTCGGGGTGGATTCCCGGCTGCAAGCGGTCGTCCGCGCGACCCAGCGTGGCCTGTTGTGATCAGCTGACAGCGCCACAGCGGCCGGCACACCCCCGCGGGGTGTGCCGGCCGCTGTGCTTGGTTCAGGAGCGGAACAGCGGCGGGTTCGGCAGGATCGGCCGGCCGAAGGTCGCGGCACCGACCGCGGCCAGGCACAGGTACCAGGCCAGGGCTGCGGCCAGCAGGCCGAGGATTCCGCCGATGGTGGTCAAGGTGGCACTGGCCGCGAAGGCCCCAAAGGCCAGGAAGACGAACACCGCGGCGACGACCGCGAACAGCGCGGCGAGGACGGCGGTGGTGCGGAGCGCGGCGACCAGCATCAGGGTGGTGAAGATGGCCCAGGCGATCAGGTACCAGCCGGCGGCGACGCCGTGGTGTTCGGTCGGGATGCTCTCGGCGAAGAACGTGAGATACGCCCAGAACGACAACCAGAACGCCCCGTAGGAGGTGAACACGGTGGCCCCGAAGACGTTGCCCTTACGGAACTCCCACATCCCGGCGAGCAGCTGGGCGATCCCGCCGAAGGCCAGCGCGACGGCCAACACCATCGGCTCGGTGTCCTTGGGCAGGATGCCCGCGTTCACCAGGCTGAGCAGGAAAGTGGTCAGGGCGAAGGCGCCCAACCCGAGCGGGGCCGGGTCGGCGATCATCCGAGTGTGCGCCGACGCCAGTTCCCGGGCGTTGGCGACGTATCCCGCGGTCGGGTCGTTCAGGTCTGCGAGGAACTCGGTATCGCGGGCGAGGATCGGTGTTGATTCCTGCACTGGCACGGTCATTTCTGAAGGCTCCTTTGATGGGCAAAGCAGTCCGGGCGGGTGCCAGGACTGGTGGACGGCTGTGCTGCCGGGGTTCCCGGGCAGGTCACCGATCGGGGTTGGACTTGTGACTGACAATGGCTTTTCCGCCGCGGTCAGCGAAAGGCGTTGATTCCGGTGATCGCCCGTCCCACGATGAGTGACTGAATGGAATCCGTGCCCTCATAGGTGTAGACGGCCTCGATATCGGCGTGGTGCCGGGCGACGTGGTGGTCGAGCAGGATGCCGTTGCCGCCCAGGATGTCCCGGGCCATGGCGCACACGCGGCGGGCGGCGTCACCGGTGTTCAGTTTGGCCAGCGCGGCGTGTTCGATGGAGATCCGGCCCTGTGCTTGCAGTTGCGACATTCTGGTGCACATCAGTTGCATGCCGGTGATGTCGCTGAGCATGTGCGAGAGCTTGTCCTGGATCAGTTGGAACCGGGCCAGCGGGCGCCCGAACTGCTGACGCCGCAGGGCGTAGGTCAGGGCGGCCTCGTAGGCGGCGATGGCGTGGCCGAGGGCCTCCCAGGCCACGGTCTGCCGGGATTTGGCCAACACGTAGTTGGCGTCGTCCCACGTGCGCGCCTTCGCCAGCCGTGCATCGGCCGGTACCCGGACCCCGTCGAGGCGGATCTGGGCCTGCCAGACCCCGCGGTTCGCCGCCTTCCCGGTGATCTTCCTGGCGTGATACCCGGGGACCGGGTGCTCCGCGCCGTCGGGATGCTCGACCACGAAGGCACCGACATTGCCGTCGTCGTCGCGGGCCCAGACCACCACGATGCCGGCGACGGTACCGTTTCCGATCCAGCGCTTCTGCCCGTCCAGCACCCACTCGTCGCCGCTCCGGCGCGCCCGCGTTTCCAGCGCCACCACGTCGGAGCCGTGCTGGGGTTCGGTCAGTGCGAACGCGCCGAGGACCTCGCACGCCGCCATCCGCGGCAGGTAGCGGGCCCGTTGTTCAGCCGAGCCGAGCATCGCGATGGTCGTCATCGCCAGCCCGGAATGGACCGCGTTGAGGGTCGCGATGCTGCCGTCACCGCGAGCCAGTTCGGCGGCGATCATCCCCTCCGCAAGGTAGGACAGGCCGGGACAGCCGTCGCCGACGATCGAGGCACCGGCGATGCCAAGGGCGGCATACCCTTTGACCAGCCGGACGGGGAATTCCGCCCGTTCCCAATAGTCGGCGGCCGCCGGGGAAACCTCCGTGTCGCACCAGACCCGCACCCGGTCGCGCAGTTCCCGTTCGGGGCCGGTGAGCAGCTCGTCCAGGCCGTAGAAGTCGGTGCCCCTGGACAGCGCCAGGTCGTCCCCGTTGGGAAGGTCGAGATCCCTGGCATGGTCGGTCGATTCGTCCGCGGTGCGGACGGCGGCTAGCGCAGGCGCGATCATCGTCATGGCGTTCATCCCTGGATCATGGTGCTGTGACCGGCCCATTCCGCGGTACGGAGAATGTCCTTGCGGACCTTCCCGGTAGACGTTCGGGGCAGCTCCACCACGAAATCGATCGATTTCGGTGCCTTGAATTTCGCGATGTGCTCCTTCACGTGCCAGATCAGATCCGCCTGGCAGGCGTTCTGCCCAGCGGCCAGAACCACGAACGCCTTGGGTCGCTCACCCCAGCGCTCGTCCGGAACGGCGATCACCGCGACATCGGAGACCGCGGGATGAGAGGCGAGGGCGTGCTCCACCTCGACGGTGGAGATGTTCTCGCCGCCGGAGATCACGATGTCCTTGGCCCGGTCCATCAACTGGATGTAGCCGTCCGGGTGCCGGACGCCGAGGTCACCGGAGTGAAACCAGCCGCCAGCGAAGGCTTGTGCGGTGGCCTCCGGATCCTTGAAGTACTCCTTCATCACCGTGTTGCCGCGCATCACGATCTCGCCCATGGTCACCCCGTCGGCCGGCACGTCCACCAGGACGTCCGAGGACCCATAGGTGGCAACGACTCTCGCCTTGTCCGCGGTGATCATGCCGACACCCTGACGCGAGGTGAGCCGCGAGCGCTCGGCGGTCGGCAGGTCGCGCCACGAGTCCTGGGGCTCGCAGACGGTGTACGGCCCGTAAGTCTCGGTCAGCCCGTAGACGTGCACGACCTTGACGTTCAGTTCGCCGAAACGCTCGATGATGGACGGGCTCGGCGGCGCGCCGGCCGTGGTCACCGTCAACGCCTGCCGCAGCGGATGCGCCAGCGTCGAGTCCTTCATCATCGACAGCACCGTCGGTGCCCCGGCCATGTGGGTCACCCCGGCGTGATCGATCAACCGCCAGATGTCGTCGGCCTTGACGGCCCGCAGACACACATGGGTGCCCGCGACGGCGGTCAACGCCCACGTGGTGCACCACCCGTTGCAGTGGAACATCGGCAACGTCCACAGGTAGCTGGAACCATCGACGAAACCCTGGTGGATCACCTCACCCAGCGAGTTCAGGTAGGCGCCGCGGTGGGTGTACACCACGCCCTTCGGTTGACCGGTCGTGCCCGAGGTGTAGTTCAGGCTGATCGCGTCACGCTCGTCGGCCACCACGAAGGCGATCGGTTCGTCGCTGCCCGCGGACAGCAGATCGTGATACCCGGTGGTGAAGGCCAGCTCCACACCCTCGCCGGACTCGGCCGGCAGCGTGACGATCTCCCGCAAAGTCTCGACAGCGGCCAGGTTCTCGCGGGCGGGCTCCACCAGGGCCGCCTCGGCCAGCAGGAACTCGGCGCCGGAATGCTCGACGATCTGTGCGATCTCCTCGGCCGACAGCCGGGTGTTCAACGTGACCAGTACGCCGCCCGCCAACGGCACCGCGAAATGACCCACCAAAACCTCTGCGGAGTTCGGCGCCAGATAGGCGACCCTGTCGCCCTTCTGCAAGCCCCTGGCCTTCAGCGCGTTCGCCAGCCGGGTGACATCGGCGGCCATCGCCGCATAGGTGAACGTTCGTGGACCGTCGATGATCGCGGTGCGGTCCGGATGCACCGACGCCGCGCGCTGGAGAAAATGCAGTGGGGTCAGAGGATTTTCCATGTGGCGTCACTCCCGGTTCTTGGGCTCCGTCGTTGGGGCCGTACCGCAAGCACACCGCCGGTGGCCGCGATGACCTAGACCTGGCCACCGATTACCGCCTTTATGAAGCGCCAACCGGTTCTTTAGGAGGGGGTGAGCCGTCCCGATACAGCCACCGCCGCCATGGCCACCGCCCGTGCGAGAACGGGTTGCGCTCGTCGATGCGAGGTCAACTTGCTCGGTCAACCGGACGCAGACCTGCGGCCACCGATGGCTTGGCGGCGCAGACCACTGAGCGACCAGGCGCTGATCACCGGTCTCACGAGCACACTCACCTGTTAGCAGGTTAGCCACGCGTTGTGCTCACCTGCTAACAGGTGCCGGAAACACTGACACCTTGTTATCGAAGGAGTCCCCCATGGCCACCGCCACAAAGACCGTGCAGAACGGCGCTGCTGCGACCGACGCCGCGGTTGCCGCGGTCGCCCCGGTCACCGAAACGGTCGTCTCTGCCTTGTCCCGGACCAGCATGGTTGCCGGCGACATCGTCACCCGCACCGCCGAGGCCCTGGCCCCGATCATCCAGTCCACCGCCGGCAAGGCGCAGGAGCTGACCGACGACCTTGGCGCCACCGTCAAGAAGGTCGCCGTCATGTCGGTCGATGCTTACCACCAGGTCATCAAGCAGCAGCTCGACTTCTCGATCGAGCTTGCCGACGCGATGAAGGTCGACTGGCTCAGCGAACTCACCCGCCGCAACGCCGACGCCATCGGCGGCCTGGTGGCGGTCTCCGCGAATGCTGCGCACGACATGCTGAATTGGTCCGCCGGGCGGCAACGCCACGAAGGGCAGACGGAAGATTCCCGTCTGCCCATTCGCGTTCGTTCAAAGGCGTTTCCAACCGGGTATCGCGAGACATCTGCGCGACACCTCGACGCCTCGACCACCTCGACGCCACAGCACCAGCCCGTCAGATTGGCGCACTGAGCGACCCTCACGCTCAGCGAAGCCGCAGCAGTCCCTCCTGGACGACGGTGGCCAGCATCCGCCCGTCCTGGGCGTAGAAGTGGCCGATCCCCAAACCTCGTGCCCCCGACGCGCTGGGCGAGGTCATGTCGTACAACACCCACTCGTCGGTGCGGAACGGCCGGTGGAACCACATGGCGTGATCCAGCGACGCCATCTGCATCCTGTCGAACTGGGCCGCCAGCGCCTGCGTTGCCAGCACGGAGAAGAACAGCGTGAGATCGGACAGGTACGCCAGGACGCACACGTGCAGCAGGTCGTCGTCGGGCAGCGCGACCTCGGCCCGGAACCAGACCCTGTTGTGCACCCCGGATTCAGGTTCGGTCAGCCGCGACTGCCACGGCGGGTCGTCGACATACCGAATGTCGAACAACGGAGGTATCGGACCCCACGCGGAAATCCGGTCGCGGATCGGGGCGATACGCTCGGCGTACGTGGGCAGCGACTCGGGTGACGGAACGGTCGGCATGGGGTCGGCGTGATCGACCCCCGGCTCGTCGACCTGAAACGACGCGGACATCGTGAAGATCGGCTTACCGTGCTGGATGGCGACCACCCGGCGGGTCGTGAAGGCCGACCCGTCGCGCGCCCTGTCCACCTGATACATGATGGGATGGCGCGGATTGCCGCCACGCAAGAAATACGCGTGCAGCGAGTGCACCCGGCGCTCGGCGGGCACCGTCCGGCCGGCAGCGATCAACGCCTGGGCAGCGACCTGACCGCCGAACACCCGGACCGGCGACGCCGCCGGCGACACCCCCCGATAAAGGTTGTCCTCCAACTGCTCCAGATCGAGCAACCCGACCAGCCCACCCACCGCGGACAAGCCGGCCGCATCGCCGTCGCCGCCGATGGAATAGGGAGCGTGATGGCTTTGCGCCGTGTCGTTCATATCCGCCCGCCTCTGGCTCACCGTGCGGACGTTCTACCCGCCCCGCTTCCATCGGATGCTATGCCCACCGGACTTGAGCCGAACCAATGCTTCAGCGGGTGAGCCAGCAGCTGACCAAGAACGATCAAGGCCGAACCGGATGGATCCCAGTCGATACCCCTTGCCAACCGCCCGGGGGTGTCGAGGGTCACGTCGAACAACTACCGGCATTTCCGGCACTCCGCACCCATCCTGGTTCAGAACCCAGCCAGGTCCTGCTGGTTGAGGACATGCCCGACACCCAGGAGCGAGCCCTGCGCGAAGAGCTGCGCGGCGCCGCCCCGACGACGAGTTCGCCTACGAGCTGGTGATCGTGCACAACTTCGAGGACCCCCTCATCGCCGCCAGGCTGAACTACAGCATCCAGGCCTGCGTCATCCGCCGCCGCTTCGCGCAACGATCCGGCCGGGACCTGTCCGCGCTGAGCCAGTTCCTCGGCGACGGAATGTCCGACGACCTGATGGAGCTCTCCGCCGATGCGCGCCGAGAAGCTCGGCCAGGCGCTGGCCGGAATCCGCCCGGAACTCGACCTGTTCCTGATGACCGGCAACAAAATAACGGAGATCTCCCTGGAAGACGTTGCCGGCTGGATGGGCCACCACTTCCGCCGGATCTTCCACTCCAGGGAGGGCACCCTCGAGCTGCACCTCAGTCTGCTGAGCGGGGTGGCCCAGCGGTACGAGGCGCCGTTCTTCAACGCGCTCAAGCAGTACAGCCACCGGCTTGACACACCACCCGCAGCGAACAGCTCCGATCCGCAAGAACCGGGAATTTCGAGGGTTCTATTGCCTTGCCTAATATTCTCACAGTCTTTGGGCAGGCGCCGGCCCTGTCTCGTCGAAAAGCAGGGCGGTGACCTCGGATTCGAGGAATCTACGATGCCCACCCAGGGTACGGATGCACCCCAGGCGCCCCTCGTTCGCCCACCGGGTGACGGTCCTGGGGTCCACCCGGAACATCAACGCAACCTCCCCAGGTGCCAATAGCGGGGCGGCGTCGGCCATGCTGATGTTTCGCCTCTCCTTCGCAACCGGACGCGTCCGGCCCTCATGCGGCG
>Ga0302322_100006683_pt1 | contig 10251 bp, 9 predicted proteins | sample Fen_T0_2_FD_203757 | JGI IMG/M metagenome (GOLD analysis project Ga0302322, IMG submission 203757) | Peat permafrost microbial communities from Stordalen Mire near Abisko, Sweden - Fen_T0_2 | ecosystem: Environmental > Terrestrial > Soil > Wetlands > Permafrost | place: Sweden: Abisko... | reverse complement strand
TTACAAAAAAAGCTCCCATCACTGTAAAGGTTATCATAAAATTTTCGGTGAGAGGAAAAGTGCCAGAGATTACAGGGCTCGAGGAAAACAAACCGTAAAAAAATGCCGCGATTAAAGCAGTTTTTTTATTAAATAAGCGCTTCGCCAGAAGGTAGACCAAAAATACATTCGCCGTGTTCCAGCAAGCGGTGAACACGTTAACACCAAACAGGTCTAAATCAATGACCTTGAATAAGGCGGCAAACAAAAAATATATTCCCGGAGGTTTAATTTCGAAAAGATCGCGGTAAAGCAGAAGGCCATGCCGGGCAATCAGCCGGCCGATTGCCGTAAAAACTCCGCTGTCGCCGTCTAAGGGGACATTTAAAAAAGGAAGCCTGGCGAGAAACGACAGCATAAGGATCAGGCCAAGTATGATCGCCCCTTGCGTTTTGCGGGAAACCGGTTTAGTTAAATTTTCTAATATAGCCATAACAATCAATTAACCCAAAAAATGCCGCTATTTCTTTAATTTTTTTAAAAATTCCAGCTGCCTACCTGCCGCGGGCAGGCGCACCGGATAAATTCGGCGGATTTCCGCGGTTCAAATAAAAAGTAACTAAAAACTTTTGCGGTTTATTTCATACACGATCGCCAAGCGGTTCCGGCTGATAAAAACCGGCGTAAAAATATACCGGTTATTTAAAACAACGCGCCGGCCGCCGCCGAGGAATAAAAATTTGCCGTGGACCGGCATTTCGCTCCAATATTGATATATGGCAAGGCCAACTTGCGTTTTATCAAATTCCGCCGCGCTGCCGATTTCACGAAAAAAAATAATCCGGCGGGAAAAATCTTCGCCGAAACGCAGCGATAAATAATCCGCGCCGGCTTCGCATAAAATTTTACCGCGCGAAGGGCGGCGTTTAAAATACCCCTCAAGAAAATCACCGGCCTCGCGCATGGCATCAGCCGACGATTGCGCGTTGCCGTATTTACGAGCAGCGTTGATTAAAAGCTTCTCGGGCCGGGCGGCGATAAATAATAAGGCAAGCAATAAATATCCTAAAATATACCGCCGCGATAAAAAAGCCGGCATCAAACCGGCGAACAAATAAATCGCACTGTAGGGAAAAACCAAAAATCTGGGAAATATCACAATATTCTGTCCGATAGTTACCAACCAATACCCGATTAAGGTAGCGGCGGATAAAATAAAAATAATATCGTAATCAGAAAGATGCTTGCGTCGGATACTCTGAAAAACATAGGTGCCCAAACCGATTGAACCGCATAATAAAATCGGCGGGTTATATAAATACGGCGTAATCATTATAAGCATCGGCCAAAACGACGTGAAGGTGGTAATCGGAAAACCGGTTAAAGCACCATATTGTTTCGTGATCAACGCTGAAGCGAAAAGGTTACCGGTGATGCGCCAGTCAAACAACATCCAGATAAAAGGGGCAAAAGCCGCGAGCCAATATACCGGCCGTAAAGGTATGCGGCGCAGCCGGAACCAGACGAGCATTAAAATGCCGAAAAGCCAGCTTTCCGGCCTCAACAAACCGGATAAAAACATTATGGCCGCCGCCGGCCGGTAACGCCGGAGTATCAACAAGGTTACCGACCACCATATCAAAGGTATATAGAATATACCCCAGGAAACCGGCAGAAGGAAATTAATCAAAACTTCTTTGCTGGTAAAAAAGTACAGGAAAGAAGCAACCACACCGTGCCATATACTTCCCGTAATGCCTAAAGAAATCTCCGCCCAGCATACTACAAGCAACGCTCCAAACAAACAGGCGAATAAATACAAATATGACGGCCCGATAACTCCGGCGAAAAAAGCCATCAGCGGTTTAGGCGTTTCCAGAAAAAAATTATAATGTGCTCCCCACAGATTAAGCCACATCATCCGATAAGCTCCCAACGAATGCCGATAGCTTAAGTACAAAAACAACGGTAACGCCGCCAGTAAAATGTAAGCAATGATAAAAATATATAATTTATAGATTATGCCGGAAAAATTCTTTGTATTTAAATTTTCTTTTTTAAATTTCATTTTTATCCGCGCTAACTCTATAAGCATGCGCAGCGAATCGCGCAAAGCGGCGACCTTGGAAGGAGAGGAGTGTCGCCAAGCCACGCCGACCTCAATAATCTTATACCCCTTTTGCCGGGCGAACAGAAGAATCTCCACATCGAAACCAAAACGATCGATCAACGCTTTAGAAAAAATCTCCCTGGCCACGCTCCCCCGGAACCCTTTAAAACCGCATTGCGTATCCCAAATTCCCGGAAGAACAAACGCTTGCACTAAAAGGTTAAAGCACCTTCCCATGGCCTCTCGCCACCATGGCTGCCGGATGACTAAATTCGCGCCTTTGACCGCCCGCGAGCCGATAACGATATCGTTGCCTTCCTGGAGTAAACCGACTAATTTATCTATCTCTTCCACCGGGCAGCAGAGATCGGCATCGGTAAAGATAACGAACTCGCCGGCGCTCATTAATACCCCCTGCCGGACTGAATAGCCTTTGCCGCGATTGGCATGGTTTTCAATCAGACGCAAAACTAGATGATAATCTTTATCGAAATTATTAACCAGACTGACGGTATTATCCCTTGACCCGTCATCCACGACGATGACCTCATAGGTAAACGGCCGGCGCCCCAGATAATCAAAAAGAGCCTTGAGGGAATCGGCAATACGACATTCCTCATCAAAAGCAGGGATTATTATCGAAAGAAAAACCGGCTGTGCCATAAATTCACCATAACATCATTTTATCTTTTCCAACAACAATGTATTTCCTACACGATACGTTAGCTTGAAACTACGGTTATACTTTTTTAAAAACGGCAGAAGATAGCTGCGGGTTTCCTGAGAAAATTCGTCGATGATCACATAATCAACATGGTTGTCGACGAAGAATTGCTTCATTTCTTCATCGTTGAGAGTAAAAGGATAGTCCAAAGCCTGCCGTCCGGTATAAAAATAAGTAAGGGTAGGCTTGCGGCCGGCAATAATACTGTTTGCGGGAATATTGTTTTTGATCCATAGGTGCAGCGCGATAAAATTCTTAAGCTCCTTAGATAAATCCTGGTAAGCGTATTGCTTAATGGGGAAAGCCGGGGTATTGGAAAAAAAAATAATAAAAATTGCCGGCACGTAAAAAATATACCGGGCGATCATCTGGCTTTTTAAAAATGACGTCAAAGATTTAAGCGCAATAAAAATATAGTAAACAAAAAACGGTAAAATAGGCACTAAAAATCTTACGCCTTCCTTAAACGGCCATAAAACGGTAAGGAGAAAATAAAAAATAAAATAGGAAGGAAGCAAGCGGCTGCGGTTCCCGAAAAAATCGCAGCATACACCATAAATAATCACAATAAACACCGCCGGCGGATAGAAACTGCGCGCCCAAAAACCTTTTAAAAAAACCGGCAGGAAAATGCTTCCGGTGAGATAGGCGTAATAGTTAATCCCTTCAATAAAACGGAGAAGAAGAAAACCCGGGTTGGTTAAGATATTTCCCAAAAACGGCCGGTAGGGATCGATTAAAAGCAATTGTTGATAGTGGAGGCTCGAAGATGCGCCTCCGGCTTTAATAACAGTTTGCCAAAGAATAAAAAAAGCGATAAAAGAAGAAGCGACAAAAACTGCCTTTCGCTTATCCCAGGAGAAGAACAAAAAAATAACCGTGGCCGGAAATAAAACTATCCCGATATAACGCGTGAGATAGGCGGCAATTAAACCCAGGATAAGTAAAATCGCTTCTTTGCCGAAGCATACCGGCGCGTAAAAATATTTATGAGCGGCGTAAAGGGCAAAAGACGAAAAAAATAAATACGGTATTTCCGATAAAATCACCCCGGAAGAATAAAAAATAAAGATGTTGTTCAACGCTAAATAGGCCGTGGAAAAAAATGCGATATCCCTTCCTGCCTGCGTTTTAAAAAAATAGTAAAGAAAAATCAAGCTTAAATAACCGAAAACAGCAATCAATAAATACATTAAATAGAAGTTTCTTCCAAAAAAATAAATAATCGGGGAAATAATCAAAGGAAAAACAGGCGGATAATAGAAAAATGACGGCGAACCGGGCTGATTGATCGCGTGATACCCCGTACCTCTCGCAAGGCTTTCCGCCAGGATTATGTATTGGCTGCTGTCGCCGCCGAAGTTAACAAAATCCCCGGAGATATTGATAAAAATAAAAACCCAGAAGATCAACGATAAAAACACCAGGGGCAATTTATATTTTTTTTGCTCCATATCCTCTTTAAGTGAATCGACATCAGCTTCCCGTCTCGCTCGCCTCTCGGCCCGTCTCGCCAAAGACTTGCCGAGGTGGACAAAGCCGAGGGCCGAAAGCTCGCCGAGGCGGACGCCGAGAGGCGAGCGAGATGAGTCGAACCGGGCGAGCCCGCTTCGACTCGCGAAGCGAGGCGAGCAGGGGTATTTTTCCGGTTAAGATTCTTCGTCTATCTTTTCCATCTTTAAGGAAGCGACTTGTTCGGAAATAAGCCCAAGCATAAAGATGATAATGGAAGCGGTAAAAAGCAGAGCGCTCATGTTGGTAAAACGGTGGAAAAGAAAAAAAGTATAACTATAATAGCCGAGGCCGGTAAAAAAGAAAAGCAGAGAAACCGGTAAAAATACTTTCAGCGGCGCGAAAAAAACGCTGATTTTCATAATAATCGAAAGGAAACGCGAACCGTCTTTAATCAGATTTATCTTGCTTTCCCCCCTGCTCCGAGCAAGAACATTCACGGGAACAAATTTAACCGGATAAGAAGCCTTAATAAATGCCAGCGTTAACGTTGAGGGGTAAGAAAAAGTATTAGGCAGCAAATAAAGAAATTTCAGCGCCTGCGCTTTTTTAAATACCCGGAATCCCGAAGTTAAATCGTCGATCTTGACATCCGTAACATAGGAAGCTAAACAGTTATAAAGCGCGTTGGCAGATTTACGCCACCAAACCTGTTGGGAATTGGTTCTCGCGCCGATAACCATATCGAAATCGTCCAATTCTTTTAAAAGCAGGGGTATATCTTGCGGCCGGTGCTGGCCGTCAGAATCCATCAACACGATAATGTCGCCGCCGGCCCTGCGGATACCGCGCTTGACCGCGGCGCCGTTACCCATATTATAGGGATTTTTTATCACCGTCGCGCCAAAGTCCCTGGCAACGAGCGCCGTTTGGTCGCTCGACGCATCGTCCACTACGATGATTTCTGCCGCATCGCCCATGGTCTTACGAATTCCGGGCAATATATTCTTTAAATTTTCCGCCTCGTTATAAGCCGGTAAAACAACGCTTATCTTCACCCCGTTAGGCCTCCTTCTTGCCATGCAAGATTACCCCCCGTTAGACTTTGAAAAATCAAGGAAATTGCGCATATTTTTTTGCGCAAAGGTCTAACGGGGTTCATATTTTTTATGATAAACTATTTTTTTCCTTTAGCAAGTTTTATTTATTTTGAAAACAATACCTATCTCATTCTCGTAAAGAATTTTGAAATTAACGTGATCGTTTTTAATTTGTCCGCATAACGCCCTATCCTTCCTGACGAACCCGTAGCCAACGTTAAACACTTTTCTTAAAACCTCGGCGGGAACGCGCACCTTCCCGTTCCCTAAATCGCGATAAAGCGCATAAATTTTGGGGTAAGGATAATACATGTAAATGGGGTCTAAAACAACGAAATAATTATTCTTGGGATTTAAGCATATAAAAAATGGGGAATCGCTTACCGCCGTATGGTAAATTGTCTCGCCGGCGGGGATATTTTTCTCCATCCAGCGGCTGATATCTTCATAATAAATATGGTCTGCTATTTTGTGTCGCATAGAAATTTTTAAATCTTCAAAACCCGCGGAGCTTGCTATAAAAATCAGCGCAAAATACGCGACAAGGAGAATATTTATTCTTTTTGAAAAATTTTGCCGGTTCTTTTCTATACCCCAGTCTTTTATGAACGAGGCAAAAAAAATAAAAAATAAAATGTTTACCTGATACCAGTAGCGGTTTGACCAAAAACCCAATACCAGATAGATCGTCGTGCATCCCCACCATACCAGAGTCGAAAAACTTACGTTTATCTTTAGGCAGAACAAGAGCCAAAAAACAAGATTGATGGTGAAGAATACGGCGAAATTGTCGATAAAAATAGCACGTGCCGGGGAAGAAAAAAGCTCCCTGGCTAAATCTGCACCGGTATTATTTAACGTATGCAAAGGCACTAAAAAACCGTTGAGATAAAACGATAGTAAATTGTTGGGGCAATTGGGATGGATAAAACATCCTAAAACCGAGCCCAGGATAACCGCATAGAGGTTATGAGAAAAAAATTCTTTTTTGCAAAAATATCTTATTATTTCGCAAATAAAAGCAAAAATTATTACGGTAAAAAAAGAAATATGGGCAAGCGGATACAATAAAGCCAGGACAAAAACTTTAATCCACTTTTTATTGATAAGAAAATAGATACTAAAAATCATAAAAATATTAGCCAGAGTGATGCTGCGGAGATATAGAAAGTAAATGGAAAATAAATAAGAAGATAACGGCAGGATTAAAATGCAGGCGGCTAAAAAAGGCTGGACATATTTTCGCAAAATAAAAACATAGCTAAATACAAAAAAGATATTAAAGAAAACCACCGCCAATTTTCCCGCGAAAATTATATTTTTCGAAAGATACAAAAAAGGTATACTTAAAACGTGGAATAAAAAGTCCTTATCGGAGAAGGCATATTTAAACGTGGAAATTTGAGCCCAGTGAAAATCGTAGCGCGGGCCGTAATCTTTTATAAACCGGGAGACGCTGATATGATAGTAGCTATCGGGACAGTATAAAGCCGGCGAGAGAAATTGAAGAAAAGCAAAATAAGCGACAACAAAACAAACAGCGATAAACAAAGCTAAATTATGCGATATGCCGTCTTTTATCTTCCCCATCGGCAACCTTCATATTTTTAAAGAAATTATTTTAAATAAAACTATCAGCGATGGCTGGAATCTTCCCTCCAGCCCAGGATACCCTTTTTTTTAAGGGTTTCCCGCAATTGTTCTACCGATTCGGCCAATTCTTTAAATTCATCGTAGCGGCGAACGTGAACCGGCGGTATATCCTGGCCCTGGCTGAGCATGTCAATCGACCGGCGCAACCGGAAAATCGGCCCGGCAATTCTATGGGAATACAGAAGGGATAATACCGCGGAAAAAACGATAACTGCGGCTAAAATAAGTATCATCGCCGATTTTGTATCGTTCCATTTTTTTACGGCGTCATAATAAGAAGTATCTAAGAGGCTGCGCAAAGAAAGCAAGTCACTCTTTAACACTTTGATTTTGGTCACCGCTTCGCGAGGATAAGCTTCACGTTCCAGCTGCTGAATAGTCAAATCGATAGAAGACGTTCCGGCAGAAAATTGCTCCTTCTCAATCAAAAAAATAAACTCCCCGCTTCTGACTAAAAAGTATATCCCAAAAATGCTTACCAATAAAGTAGGCAAGATGCTCATGGCAATATATTTAAGCTGGCTCGAGGGATGAATCAGGTATTTCCTTCTTAAAATTCTTCCTTTCATTATTCGCCTCCTCAATGAAACCCGGTCGCCCGCCACAATTATTTCTTTCAGCTAAACCCACCACGCTTAATGTCCCATGAGAATTAAGCGAAGCGCCTTTAGCCTCTTCCAGTATATTATACTCCATTCCCCGCCTTTGACAAAATCAAAAAACTGCGCCCGTTTCGATAAATAATTTTAATTAGAGGCCAAAATAAACCACCGCGATACAAACAATAACCCAAAAAATAACCGCGGCCTGCAGCGGCCTATCCGACAATAAAATATTCGTAGGATCGCCGTCGGTTTTAGCCTTATGTATTAGATAAAGATAACGAAAAATTCCATAATAAACAAAAGGAACGCTGTAAAGCAAATGCCGGCTACCGAATTCCTTTACCGTCCTGGCGTCTACGGTATACAACATATGACTCACCACAATTGAAGAAACGATTACTGTTATCAACTGGTCGATAAAATAAGAATTATATTTGCTTAAAACTGTTCGATGATAAGCAGAGTTTTCTTCCAGCATGATTAACTCCTGGCGCCTTTTGACAAAGCCTAAAAAAAGCGCGAGAAAAAAAGTCATAATTATAATCCAGTGAGATATTAAAACATGCGCGGCAAAACCGCCGGCCAGGATACGCAAAAGGAAAAAACAACCCACGCAAAATATATCAATGATTACTATATTCTTCAGAAAAAGAGAGTAGAAAAGGTTAACGCCAAGATAGGCGATGACTGTCCATCCCAAGCCGATATCCAGGACAAAAGAAAAAAAAGTAGAAACAATTCCCAATAGGGCTGAAACAATAGCGGCATCTCTTACGCTGATTTTTCCGGAAGCGAGCGGCCGGCTTGATTTAACCGGATGGAACTTATCTTTCTCAATATCAATAATATCGTTCAATAGATAGACGGCGCTACTGGTTAAAGAAAAAAGTAAAAGCGCTAAAAAAGCCCTGCCATTGTCCGGGTAAAAAAAAAGTTTCCTGCCGAAGATCAACGGTAAGATGATAAACAAATTTTTGATCCACTGCTTCGGCCGTATAGATAAAAATAAATATTTTACAATACTCATTATTCTCTCATTTTAAAATTTACCAACCCCATAAAACCGGCGATACTTTTTTTAATATCCTCCCACCCGCGAATGCTCGCGATTTGTTTTATTATTTTAGCCGGCCGCAAATAAAATTCTTTATACGCGCGCTCTACCCACTTTTCCGTTCCCGGGATAAAATCAGGCAGCGGTTTAACATTTTGCCCCAAAATGAATTTACGCCAATAATCTTGTTCAACCAGCCCCTTCCCAGCCGCCGATTCCATTAATTTTGTTCCCGGTAGAGGCACCGCTTTAGTGAACATAGCATAACGCGAATCCAACTCCTTGGCAAGGTTGATCGTCGCCCTAACCGTTCTTTCGTTTTCGCCGGGATATCCGATAATATAATAAGTAAAAGTCTCTATGCCGGCCTGATGCGTCCAGCGCAACGCATCTTTTGCCCCTTGCAAAGTAATATTTTTTTCAATCAGCCGCATCATTTCCGGATCGCCCTGCTCGATACCATACCTGAGCATACGGCATCCCGCTTTTTTCATCAACTTCAGCAAGGGGAAGGTTACTAAATTTACTCTTTGGGGAGACTGCCAGGCGATTTTTAACTTACGTTTTAAAATCTCATTGCATAAGTTTTCCACAAATTGCGGCATCATCAGGTCATCATAGAACATTATTTCTTTGACGCGATAATTTTTGATAAGAAATTCCATCTCATCGGCAACCTGCGCGTAATTTCGATAACGATGCTTGACGTCCGAAGGGGTCTTATAACAAAAACCACACCGGTAAGGGCAGCCGCGCGAAGCCATCATGGTAGAAACAGGGTGCAAACCGATGATGGAAGAATATTTATCCATCGGCAAAAGATGGTACGCCGGCATCGGCAAACTATCTAAATCTTCTATGATTCTCGGCCGGCCGGCAATAATCTTGCCGTCTTTTTTAAAAGCCAACCCTTTGATCGGCTCGAATGGCTGTTTATTTTCTATCGCGGCGCACAGCTCAACAATCGTTTCCTCGGCTTCTCCGATTACGCCAAAATCAACATAATCATAAGATAATGTTTCTTCGGCAAAAATCGCCATATGCACGCCGCCCATCACGGTTATCGCGCCTTCTTGTTTCGCCAGCCACGCGGCTTCTTTCGCGCCTGGAAAAGTAGGGGTCATTGCCGTAATCCCGACAACATCCGGGTGGAATTCTCTTATCCGGCGCCGCACCTGATCTCTTGACATTTTAAGCGCGATTGCATCAATGATATCAACGTCATGATTCGCTTTTTCGAGAGAAGAGGCAATATAGGCTATACCCAAAGGAGGTAAGACGCCCTGGTGTTTATTCAAACTTTGCGCCAACCGCGTGTTTATATTTGCCAGATCCTGGTATCTAACGAGTTGTACCCGCATAATTATCGATTGCCTTTTTAAAGTCCGGATGAACATTATAGCCGAGCTTCCTTGCCTGGTTATAATGCTTAACCGCAAGCCCGTAGTCTTTGTTATAATAATAAAGCACGGCTAAATTATTATGCGCCGCGGCCATGGCGGGGATGATTTCCACGGCTTTTCTATATAATTCAACTGCCTGGCTGTCTTTTCCTATCGAAAGATATAAATTAC
>Ga0302322_100006681_pt1 | contig 10251 bp, 13 predicted proteins | sample Fen_T0_2_FD_203757 | JGI IMG/M metagenome (GOLD analysis project Ga0302322, IMG submission 203757) | Peat permafrost microbial communities from Stordalen Mire near Abisko, Sweden - Fen_T0_2 | ecosystem: Environmental > Terrestrial > Soil > Wetlands > Permafrost | place: Sweden: Abisko... | reverse complement strand
GCAGGTGCAGGTGCAGGTGCAGGTGCAGGTGCAGGTGCAGGTGCAGGTGCAGGTGCAGGTGCAGGTGCAGGTGCAGGTGCAGGTGCAGGTGCAGGTGCAGGAGTTCCGCTCACTGGCGGCGAGGTGGTGCTGTCTTTGTCTGAGCCGCCGCAAGCAGCGAGGTTGGCCACCAGAAGCGCCCACGCCAGCATCGTGGAGGGACTCAACGGTCGTTTGGGTGTTTTCATGGCGGTCTCACGTTCAACGGGCACAGGGCGCATGTGGCCCCAATGAACTTGCAGCGGCGAAGTTGGCGATCAGCCGGCCCTCTACCGTGGCTTGGACGTGTAGCGCCTGCACCGGGCACGAACATCTGGGACGTATTCAGAGCGTGCCTAGTGTTATCTGGTCGGACCAGTTAATGAAGCGGTCTTACCCGGTTTTACCGAATCAACGCAATGGCACAACGTACACAGGCGGTTGCGTCCAAATATGTCAACCACTGACGCACGCGGGCATCGCGGTCCGAGTCCGCACCAATGACCTGGCAGGTTTTCCGGGGTGTTTGGCCGAACATGCGGCTTGACTGCGTCGTTTGACTGCTGGCACGACGTCGGAGCCGGCGTCGTTCGGATGCCGGATCGCCGCCTCAGTTTGCTCGGCCCATCGAACGGCGTCGGTTTTGCGTTCGAACGTCTCAGTGACGGGCGGTGTGCCCTTGACGCGAATCTGGACGTGGAATGAAAAGCTGCCGTCGGCGCGGAGCTTCTTACGGACACTTGCCATGTGGAAAACCTCAAAGAAAAACCAAACACCACCGGCCCCGAAGGATTGGTGGAACGTTTTCGTTGACTTTGTCCGGCGAGCTTCGGGTACGGCTCCCGAAGCCTTCCAACACGCGTAGTCCCGGCTATGCGCCATGGGCGCTGTCTCTGCTCATCCGTACTGTGCCACCAGTGTGTACAGCACGCCCTCTACCGGATAGAGGCGACCGTGAGGTCGATGCGCGGATCGAGCTAACCCGTTACCGCATAACAAGTTTCAAGTTGGTGGAGAGGAGGATCTCCACCAACTTCTGTGTAAGGCGTTGTGGCGCTTTGGCTTCTATTCCCAGTTCGTCGATCACAAAGCGGCACTTGTCCTCGCCGCTCTCGCGATGCCCACGACATAGCAGCCTTTGAGCTTGGCGATCTGGCCGACCACCGAGCCGACCGCACCGCTGGCGGCGGCAACGACGACGGTCTCGCCGGTGATGGGGCGGCCGATATCCAGCAGCCCCATGTATGCGGTGAAGCCCGGCATGCCCAGCACACCCGGCGCGCGCGAGGGGTGTGGAGCTTCGGGATAGAGGGACGTGAGGCCCTTGCCATCGGACAGCGCGTAGTCCTGCCAGCCGGCGTAGCCCGCCACCAGCTCACCGGACTTGAAGTCGCCACGCCGGGACACAGGGTTTTCGATGTGGACGCTGCGGGTGCGATGCAAGTAGCCGGCCAGCAGGGCGATGTCGGCATCGGTCAGGGCGGTTGCGAAGGGCCTGGGCATACCCGCGCCGCCGACGCCCTGCATCACCGTCTGGATGAAGTTGCTGGGGTCGTCGGCCGTGATGGATTTGCTCAACGCCAGGCTGCCCTGCACGGCCGGCGGCTTCGCGGGTGGGCTGTAGTGACACGACCCGCAAGCGGCCAGATAGAGATTGGTGCGTAGCTCGGTTTCCCGGCCTGCGTCGACCAGCCTGCGCGAAGCGGCCAGGACCAGTGCTGCGGCTGCGGCGGGCGCTCGAGCAGCGGAGCCATTGATGTCGGCGAAATAGGTCGCCAGAGCCTGCATGTCGGCGTCGGGCAGCTTCGCGAGGCCGCTGTGCACGACGCTCGCCATCGCGCCGGCCGCCACGCCATGGAGTTCGGACTCACCGGTGCGCAGGTAGTCGTAAAGATCCTGCCAGATGCAGGAGCCGGCCCAGGTTTGGTCTCTCGGATCGCGACCCCGTCCCGAAATGGGCATCGGAGCCCTTGGACTGCATGACCGACCGCACGCGTTGCTGAATGCAATGTCGGTGCGGTAGGGAACACACAGGCAGCACACAGCCATGGCGCGATGCTGGCCGACACTCGCTTTGTGCGCCGTCCTACAAAGGGTTGTCCCGCAGCCGTTTAGTCTGGCCAATGAACGACGCCACAGTCCAGCTAGCGAAGTCTTCAAAGCATCGGCCAGCTTCGTCGCCGAAACATGGGGCTGCCCCTGGAGCGAGAAGGAACCACTTGCTGGCGGCACTGCCTGAGGCCGAGTGGCGCCTATGGATGCCGCTGCTTGAGCCAGTCGAATTGCCCCTGGGCCTGGTGCTCTACGAATCGGGTCAGACACTCGGCCACGTCTATTTCCCAACGACCGCGATCGTCTCCTTGCTCTTCGTGCTCAAAGACGGGGATTCGGCGGAAATCGCCGTGGTAGGAAACGAGGGCGTCGTGGGCATCTCGCTGTTCATGGGTGGCGATAGCACGCCCAGCCGTGCCGTTGTGCAAAGCGCCGGCCGCGGCTACCGCCTCAGCTCCACGGCCATCAAGGAGGCCTTCAATCGCAACGGGCCGGTGATGCATTTGATGCTGCGGTACACGCAGGCACTCATCACGCAGATGGCGCAGACAGCGGTCTGCAATCGCCACCACGCGCTGGACAAGCAGTTGTGCCGCTGGCTGTTGTTGAGCATGGATCGCCTGCAGGGCAACGAACTGGTGATGACGCAGGAACTGATCGCCAACATGCTGGGTGTCCGACGTGAAGGGGTCACCGAAGCTGCGTTGAAATTGCAGGCGGCCGGGCTCATTCAGTACGCGCGTGGCCGCATTACGGTGATTGACCGCCCGGGACTGGAGCGGCGCACCTGCGAGTGCTATGCCGTGGTGAAGAAGGAATATGACCGGCTGCTGCCTGACTTGATGGCCGTGTAGCCCGGCACTCTCTGGTCCGCGTCGGCCCGGCCGCCCTTCTGCGCAATTGCGACTGCAGTCGGTGCTGCAACGCACAGACTGGCGACCTCTGGGGGCGCACATTGGCCACCAACGCACTGCCGAACGGGCGGTCGTGACTCTTCCGGAGCTGCCTTGAACAAATCTTTGTCATGACTACTGCGGCCGGCCCGCGCGGCTCCGTGCTGATGCAGGACGATCAGCCGTTGGAGAAGATGGCCAAGTCAGTCACTTTGGCCAAGAAGCAGCGTGCTGAACGCCCATTCAACGGCTGCGAGCAGCTGATCCTGGTTGCTCTGCTGCTGCTGGCAGGCGCCTCCGCCTGCCTGCTGTGGGCCGGGCGCCTGAGCCTGTAGCCCATACCACCTCAACGAGAAGGCAAGGCCATGCCCCAAGGTCCGTACTCCGAAATCGGCCGCCTGCGCAAGGTGATGGTGTGCCGGCCGGGTCTGGTGCAGAAGTGCCTCACGCCGACCAACTGCCATGAGCTGCTGAAAGGCGTGGAGGCCGACATCGACAAGGATTTTTGCAGCGCGCTCATTGCCACCGAACTGCAGGCCGGCAGCCTGATCATCGCCACCGATGTGGACGCGGTCTATCTGGACTTGTTGTGGCTGCCTGCCCAGCGCGCCATCAGCCAGACGACACCGCAGGAACTGTCGCACCATGGCTTCGCGGCGGGCTTGATGGCACCCAAGGCGGAGGCCGCCTGGATATTCCTGCAGGCCACCGGGCAAGGCGCCCAGGGACGTGTATGAACACAGCTGCAGGGCACAAGCGTGAGCTCCCACTTTCCAAGGTCTATGGCCACCTGGAGACGGGGCCGGTGCTGCTGCTCACAACCTCTCACAAGGGATGCGACGACGTCATGACCCAGTCATGGCACGCCATGATGGAGTTTGTGCCGCCGCTGGTGGGCTGTGTCGTCAGCGGGAACAACTTCAGTTTCGCGGCGCTGAACGCAACCCGGCAATGTGTGCTGAACATTCCGACCGTGGAGTTGGCCGACCAAGTCGTGGGTTGTGGCAATACCTCAGGCGCCCGGTTGGAAAAGTTCGCCAGGTTCGGCCTGTCGAAGGCGGCGGCGACCCTGGTCACCGCACCGCTGATCGTCGAGTGCTACGCCAACCTCGAATGCCGTGTCGTCGATACGCGCCTGAAGAACCGCTACAACTTCTTCGTGCTGGAAGTGGTCAAGGCGTGGATCGACCCGGCTTGCAAGCAGCCCCGCACGCTGCACCACCGGGGGCACGGGGCCTTCATGGTGGCAGGCGAAACGATCCAGTTGCATTCCAGGATGAGGTAGACGCGTCTGTGGCTGAGACCCGCTCGGCCACAGGCTGCGAGCCTGCTCAGCCTGTGTGCTTCTTGACCCATGCGACATACGAGTCCATCCACGACTGCAGAAACTTCTTGCTGTCGGCGCCGAGTTGTCCGGCCGAATCGAACAAGCCTTCCTTGGCATGGATGAACGCCTCGGGCTGGCCAAGTGTGGGCACGTCCAGATAGGCCAACACGTTGCGCAGATGCTGCTGGGCCATGGCGGTGCCGATGGCACCGACAGAAGCTCCGATCACGCCGGCCGGCTTGCCTGCCCACGCGCTCTGACCGTATGGGCGTGACGCGTGGTCGATCGCGTTCTTGAGCACACCGGGAATCGAGCGGTTGTACTCGGCCGTGACGAACAGCAGGCCCTGGCTGGCGGCAAGCTCGGCCTTGAGGCGCTTGACGGGCTCGGCCTGGTGGGCATCGTCGTCCTGGTTGTAGAGCGGCAGGTCACCGATCGACACCTGCTTGAACGCGAACTCTGCGGTTGCCAGCTTGGCGATGGCATCGGCCAGCTTGCGGTTGAACGAATCGCGTCGAAGGCTGCCGACGATGACGGCGATCTTGTAGGTGGTCATGACTTCTCCTGGGTGGTTGGGGCGAGTGGACGTGGGAATCGGATGGCGGGTGTCTTGCCGCTATGCCGGGCTGGCAGTTGCAGGAGGGTCACGCCTGCGTGCCTGCGTGCCGGCGCGCAGGCGGCCAGTTGATCGCGCTGCTTGTTCGCTCAACGGCGTGGGCTTCGCGTTGTCTGTCACCGACTGGTAGGCCAGGCGCAGCGCGCGAGCGTCGCACAGCGCGTGGTGTTGCGAGAAGGCGGCGTTAGCCTGGGTCTTGTAGTAGGCCTCGGCCGCACGCTCGCCTTCGTCGAAGCCGGTGAGTTCACAGACATTGACCGGGTGCAGCCAGCCCTTGGTCGCCTCCCAGTGCGCGTCGCGCGAGTCCAAGACGGCGAGATCCACCAGATCCCAGTCGAGGTGGTACCCGAACGCGATCTCGACAAATTCGCCTTGCGCCAAGGTATCTGTCAGGGACTCGAAGAAGTCGGCAAGACGGGGGCCTAACTCGGCAGACGTGCATGCAGCCTGGTCGACCCGGCCGAACTGGGGCAGCACGACAGCCCTGGCGAAGCGGGAACTGGTTGTGAGCCGATCACGGTCGGTGACCTCGGCGTATAGCTCCGGGCCGTACAGGGCGTCGGTGACCATCCCGACGGAAAGCAGCCGGGGCTCGACGACGAGGTCGGTGAACTCGGTATCCAGGAAAACAATCATGCTGAATCCTGAGTTGGGGCTTCACGGGAGACGCCCTGTTGATGGGAATGCCGCGGCCGGGCCGACCCCGCCACTGCGCAGGCTTCGACCTTGGCACGGGCCGATCCGGCGTTCCGTTCGCTGGCGCACATGCGAGCGTTCCTGCGCGAGAAATCAATGTCGCGCTGGGTGCTCCAGCGAACAGACGCGACCGCTTGCCGGGTGCAAGGTCGGGCCACACGGAGCACGCCACGCACGGCAGCGCGCACATCGTCCATGTCACAGCCTGAGCACCGCACCCACCACCAGGAAGCCAGCATGTCCTATCAAAGCATCAACCCCAACGATGGCAAGGATCTCAAGAGCTACGCCGAGCGTGCGCTCATCGTCAACAAGGCTGCGGCGCTGTTGCGCGCCCATGTGGACGACTTCGCCAGGGTAGAAACGCTGGAGATGGGCAAGCGCATCAGCGAGGCACGGGGTGAAGTGAAGTTCAGCGCCGACATCCTGACCTGCTGCGCCCAGCACGCCGAGGCCTTCCTGGCGCCCGTCAGGTTGAACCCCAAGGTCGGCGAGGCGCAGATTCGCACCGGGCACCTCGCCGCGTCCGCCTGACCCCGAAGGCCACCTGATGAACACCAAAGCCAACACCTCATTGTTCGCAAAACCGCCGGTCTGGTTCATCACCGGCTGCTCCACCGGTTTTGGTCTGGAGCTCGCCAAGCAAGCCATCGAACACGGCTACCGGACGGTGATGACGGCTCGCAACCCAGCCAAGCTGCAAGGCTATGCCGCAACCGACAACGCACTGGTGCTCCAACTCGACGTCACCCGGCCGGATCAGGTTGACGCGGCCATGCAGGCGGCCAAGGCCCGTTTCGGGGGCATCGACGTGCTGGTGAACAACGCCGGCATTGGCTACTTTGCTGCCATCGAAGAAGGCGAGGAAGCCGAGATCCGAAAGATGTTCGAGGTCAACGTGTTCGGCATGAGCCGCATGATCCAGGCCGTGCTGCCCGGCATGCGCAAGCGCCGAACCGGCTGCATCGTCAACTTCTCGTCGGTCGGTGGCCTGTGCGCCTTCCCGGCCCTCGGCTACTACAACGCCACCAAGTTCGCGGTGGAAGGTTTGTCCGAAGCCCTGTGGCAAGAGGTCGAGCCGCTGGGCATCCGGGTGATGCTGGTAGAGCCAAGCGGCTTTCGTACCGACTGGGCCGGGCGTTCCGCCAACGAAAGCGCCCACCAGATCGACGACTACATTGCCACCGCCGGCACCGTGAGGGCAGGGGTGCGCGCATCGTCCGGCAAGCAGCCGGGTGACCCGGTTCGTGCCGCGAAAGCGATCATCCAGGCGGCCACCCTGGATAAACCGCCGCATCACTTGCTGCTCGGCAACGATGCGTTCGACGGTGCCATGAGCAAGCTCGATGAACTGCGCAAAGACTTTGCCGCCGGCGAGGCGGTGGCACGCGCCGCCGACTTTCCGAAGCTGAAAGAAGGTGCGTTGGCCTGAACCTGCAGCCCTGCCTGGAACCGGCGGCATGAAGACATGTAGCACCTGGAGCATCCCCTCGCAGCGGGGGCGTCTGGCGGTCATCACGGGTGCCACCGGCGGTTTGGGCTACGAAACAGCCTTGGCACTGGCGGGCGCCGGTGCGCAGGTCGTGCTGACAGGCCGCAACCCAGTGAAGGGCGCCGCCGCGCTGGAAAGCATCCGTGCGGCGCACCCTGGCGCGGCCATCAGCTACGAGACGCTGGACCTCGGCAGCCTGGCATCGGTCCAAGACTTTGCAGAGCGCTTCAAGCGCAAGCAAGCCTCACTTCACATCCTCATCAACAACGGCGGTGTCATGGCCCCGCCGACGCGGCAGGTGACTGCCGATGGATTCGAGTTGCAGTTCGGCACGAACTACCTCGGCCACTTCGCTTTGACGGCGCAACTCCTGCCGTTGCTGATGCAGGGGCGGCGCGCGCGAGTCGTCAACCTGAGCAGCATCGCTCATCGCTTCGGGGCGTCGATTCACTTCGATGATTTGAATTGGCAGCACGGCTACAAGGCTTTCGCAGCCTACGGCCAGTCCAAGCTGGCGATGCTGATGTTTGCTTTGGAGCTGCAGCGCCGCAGTGAAGCACAGGGTTGGGGCCTGCGCAGCTTGGCCGCACATCCGGGCTTGGCCGCCACGGCGCTGCTGCGCAACGGGCAGCGCCTGGGAGGTGACGGCAGGGCGAGCTGGCTCGAAACCTTCAGTGGCTGGCTGCCGCCGGTGCTGGCGCAGTCGGCGAGCGACGGGGCGCTTTCCACGCTGTATGCAGCCACATCGCCGGACGCCGTGAAGGCGGGCTACTACGGGCCCACCGGGTTCATGGAACTCAGGGGCCGGGTCGGCGAAGCCACGGTCTCGCCGCGCGCCCGGGATCGGGCAGTCGCCACCAAGCTCTGGGCGGTCTCCGAGACATTGACAGGTGTGCATTGGGCGGCGGCGCCAACGATGGCCGAACGGGGCTTCGCTTGACTGACGCGACATCTGCGGCGCTGGACTGCACCACGGCCTTGCTCGGACCGGGGCTGCTGGCCGAGGATCTGCCCGACCGCCTGCCGGCCATCTTTCGTCGCCTCGCACGGCTGGCGGCCGAACGCGTGCGCGCCTGTACGCAACCACACGCTCGTCACCCGACAACACCATGAACAAGATCACCGTCACCGTCGATGGCCCCTACCTCGTGCAGGGCGCCATGCCGCTGGCTCACCAGCACATCGTCACCAATGCGCAGGGTGAGTCGCTGTCCTGGCGCGAAGGCAAGGCCGTCGCGGCGCCTGCCGGGGACCGCTACGCGCTGTGTCGCTGTGGGCAGTCAGGCACCAAGCCATTCTGCGACGGCGCGCATCAGCGCGTCGGCTTCGACGGCACCGAAACGGCCAGTCGCGAGCCCTACGACAAACAGGCCGAGCACATCGAGGGGCCGACCCTGGTGCTCGACGATGCGAAGGCGCTGTGCGCGTTTGCCCGCTTCTGCGACCCCAAAGGCCAGGTCTGGTACCTGGTGCTCGAAAGCGACCGGCCCGCGGCGAAGCGCCTGGTCGAACAGCAGGCCGGTGATTGCCCAGGCGGTCGGTTGCGTGCCCGTCAACGTGCACAGGCGCAGGCCGATGGCCACGCCGTCGAGCCGGACTTCGAGCCCTCCATCGGTCTGGTGCAGGACACCGCCAAGGGCGTCAGCGGACCGTTGTGGGTGCGCGGCGGCGTCGAAGTGCTTGGTGCCGACGGCAGCGCCTACGAAGTTCGCAACCGCGTCGCACTGTGCCGTTGCGGCGCGTCGGCCAACAAGCCTTTCTGCGATGGGTCGCATGTGCCTGCCGGCTTCAACGACCGGGCTTGAAGCAGGCTCATGCATGCCATGGTGTTAAACGCGTTGCACGGCCTCCTGGAATGGACCGAAATTCCCGACCGGCAACCTGGGCCGGGTGAGATCCGCGTCGAGGTGGCGGCTTGCGGTGTCTGCCGCACCGACCTGCATGTTGTCGATGGCGAACTGCCGCACCCGCAAGTGCCCATCATCCCGGGCCACGAGATCGTCGGCCGCATCGATGCCATCGGTTCTGGCGTCGAAGGACTGGCGGTCGGTCAACGCGTGGGTGTCCCGTGGCTGGGCCACACCTGTGGCGTCTGCCCCTGCTGCAAGATGCAGCGCGAAAATCTGTGCGACCGCCCGCTGTTCACTGGCTACACGCGGGATGGCGGTTTCGCCACGGCCACGGTCGCCGATGCGCGCTTCGCCTTCCCTCTGGGTGAGGAGGGCAGCGACGAATCGCTGGCGCCCTTGCTCTGCGCCGGGCTGATCGGCTGGCGCGCACTGACCATCGCGGGTGACGGCAAGAACCTGGGCCTGTATGGGTTCGGCGCGGCCGCCCACATCCTGGCCCAGGTGGCCAGGTGGCAAGGTCGGTCGGTGTTTGCCGTCACCAGGCCGGGAGACCACGCTACCCAGGGCTTCGCACGCAGCCTGGGTGCCACCTGGGCCGGGGGCTCCGACGAGATGCCACCGCAGCCGCTCGATGCGGCCATCATCTTCGCCACCGTCGGCGACCTCGTGCCGCTGGCGCTGAAGGCCGTGTGCAAGGGCGGCCGGGTGGTGTGCGCAGGCATCCACATGAGCGACTTCCCCAGCTTCCCCTACCGCCTGCTGTGGGAAGAACGCCAACTGCTGTCGGTGGCCAACCTCACGCGCCAGGACGGGCTCGACTTCTTGCGCCGGGTGCCGCAGATGGGCATCGTGACAAAGACCACGCGCTACCCGTTGCAACAGGCCAATCGGGCCCTGGACGATCTGCGCGCGGGTCGGTTCGAAGGGGCGGCCGTGCTCGTGCCGTGACGGCTCAGGAGGGCACTCTGAAAGTGCCCTCGGGGCATGGTCGGGTCGTACTTGACGAAGCGTTCGCGCGCCAGTGCGACGAGGCCTGGCGAGCATGGGTATCGCCGTGCTCATCCAGGAGCCACCGCGCTGGTGGTGCTCAACGCTTTGCGGCTCTCGCGGTTCGTGGATCCTGGCGACGCGCGTTCCGTTCTGCCGAAGGAATGTGCGTTGCCGTACAGACCCCGCGACGCGCACCACGCATGTTGATGAGTCTTGATTAGTGACGTACTTCAGCCAAACCCCCGTGCGCCCCGAGGTTTCGAAGGGCAGCGAGAAAGCCCGGCGCAGCCCCGCGGTAAAACAGGGGGAAAGGGGCT